>Ga0210036_1005143_pt1 | contig 11552 bp, 11 predicted proteins | sample CryGeymeta201515_FD_185469 | JGI IMG/M metagenome (GOLD analysis project Ga0210036, IMG submission 185469) | Groundwater microbial communities from Crystal Geyser aquifers in Utah, USA - Crystal Geyser metaG 2015-15 (SPAdes) (version 2) | ecosystem: Environmental > Aquatic > Deep subsurface >...
CTTACCGGCGCCAAATCAAGTTTCAGGAGCATGCAAGGCCAGCCTGCCAGGCCAAATGAAGAGTGGTTTGGCTCCATTAATTTGGTGCGCCTCAATTTCAGGAATGGCCCACTACTACTAGTAGTATGGCTTACCTGCGCATACCGGAACAGCCTACTCTGCTTTTCCGTATAGTAGTACGAGCGAGTAGTAGTCTAGTACTGCATTTTGTAATAACAATAATAATAGTGTATTATTCTTCTTAATAGCTAATCCTGCTTTCTTGGACTGAAAACTGCAATCTTCTTGAATGAATTTTTTATGATGATGACGAGATTTGTGATCTTGCGAGACTTTCAAGACTAGAACTATTTAAAGGTGGCACCCAATGGAATGACCATTGGAAATTACTGTAGAGCTTCGCTGGGAGATAGAGGAGGAGACCTCGATAGCAGCTACAAGCTAGCTACTACTACCATGGTACGGAGTAGTAGCTATTAGTAATACTAGCTAGCTACTAGCTAGTTTCTTCGACGAGTCGACTAGTACTACAGTAATATTTTTTGAATGCTACGTAGTCTACTACTACTAGAGTAGTAGGAGCAGTCTAGTAACCAATCGAGTATTATTAGCAGTCTTCTACTAGCTAGTTAAACCCAACACCCAACCAACAAGCACATCATCGACAATCAATAATCAATAATCAATAATCAATAGTAGTCTAATAATAAGATGCAACATAAACCCTGACTATTATTACCCTCTATCATCTTCTCATCTAAAGAGCTCTAGTACTAGTCTAGACTAAGAGTTTGAAAATCCACCATCGGCATCCAAAGAAACTATTAAAAACGTTGCGCAATCCTCGAACCGATATTGATATTGTACGAGGTACTGGAGCCTAGTAGAGCATACTAGTAGCTCATAGACAAAGACCAAGTCAACTACTAAAATCATGGCTACTCCATCCGACACAATGGGTCCAACTGCATTGGTCCGCCAATCCTCATCTTCGAGCTGTGCCTCCCAGCTAAGTCGAAGTACCAGCAATAGCAATAGTGGCAGCCACAACAACAACAATAACAGTATCGGTAATCTGAATGCCTCGTTGGCGTCACTGCAGTTGCAGCAAAAGCCAACACCCTACATTAGCGTCATGCGCAATCAGCTGAATTTTTTCATGACGCGATTGCTGTTCATGCAGGAAGATCAGGCCGATTCATTGGGAGCACAAACGGCTCCATCTCGTCAAAAATTGAACAACTCTAATAGCAGTAATATTGGCATGAATGCCTTTCATCAATCCAGTAACAACAATAACAATATGTTGCAGGCCTGGGAAGAAGGAGAGGACGAAGATGATGCCGATGTATTGGTTTATCAAGACAATGCTCGCATGTTAAGCAATGCGGCTGCCAAATCTATGCCACCGTTACCGGCGATTCCCAGTGCACCCGAAAGTCCAAAACAAATCGAAGGCAAACAGGGACTCATCATGGTCGGTCCACCGGCAAAGAGTAGTAATAGTGGTAGCAGTGCTATTACTAATACTACGACAACGTCTACTTCTTTGTCTTGTAATTTTTCACTAACCGATACAGGAGCTGCCTTTCGCAACAATACGTTGCGGGGACTTCCCAAATTAAGTTCCATGGAGGATGACGATCCAACCGATGGAACCGGAGTAGAAGACGAAGAAGAGGATATTGAGACGACGACCGTCAATAAATACAAATCAATATCGTCATCCTCATTGCATTTACCAACAAAACAGGAAGAAACAGACGAAGGAGGAAAAGGAATCGCACAGCAAGAGCACAGAGCAACTACAACTGCAACAACAACAACTGTTCCAGCACCGGAACGTCGTGTTTTCCCCAAAAATCAGCGACGACGTGTCGAAAAAAAATCCAGCGATCGTGGCGATTCGACGACGACAGGACGTACAAATAATCAAAGTTTTGCTACCACCTCCTCTTCTTCTTCCAGGGCATCGTTGTCTACAGGAACAGCGGCAGGACAAGACGATAATAATGACAACGACAACAACAGTGCTTGTGCACCAAACATAGCACCTACGGCTACTAGCTTGAACTGATAAGAAGGAAACATCACAAAAAATAAAAATATGTATATTCAGAGACGGAAACATTCTCGTTTTGTTCTTGTTGTTTTCATTGTATCGAAAGCTACTATTGCTGCTGTTAGTTTGTACTTGCAGTCTTCTTTTTTCGTGACACTAGTCGAATCCTGTCAGTACCAGCATGGCATGGGAGTTTCCTGCAGTAACCATGATTCATTCGGTCCAGAAAAATGTCGACTTGTCGTTGTTGATCCAACTACTGGATATTATCGTCTTTGTTTCTTGTTTCTTAAGGGGACACACGAAGGTCCCCCTCATTATTTGGTCCTGTCTTCAAGTTTACAAAGTACGGATAGATCATTCCAAGTTGCCAGTAACAAGCCCTGCACTACTAGTATTCTCTAGAACCAGCCATCTAGAGTCTTAGACTACAAAAAGCTGCTGTACTTCTAGCTAGACTACCAGAGCTAGAGTAGCTACCAGGTACTAATAGTAGTAGTACTGCCTAGTAGCCTACCAGCAGGTACTACTCTACTGCTATGTAAGTCTACATCTTCACATTATTTTTTCTGAAGTTATGGTAGACGCACAGCTGAACACTGTTTTCTCCACACAAATGAAATCCATTTCCCTAAATCTGAAAACGCGCACCTCCAATAAATAATACGTGCAGGAGTGTTAGGCTGCTGCTAGCTATTAGAGCGCAAGCCATGTCTCTTTATTAGCATGCGCATGATGATGTGGATTAAGCGATCCTGTGCCTCTGTTCGAGAACTGGCATCTGTTTGATGCACCAGTAGAGTAGACAAGTCTTTTTAGTACTACTATGATATTTGGGTCTACTTCAGCACTTTAAAGCAGCCTTCTTTGAAATCCCTCAGCTGCGCACAACACAGAGAGTTTACAATTGTCTCTTTATCACCACTTCGAGATATTTACTGTACCTTCTAGTATCTAAAATAGACAAGTAGTAGTGCTGTTTATAATGGACGAAACTCCTTATACAAGTATTTTTCTAATTTCCGTCTTGGTCAATGTGTTTGTAACTCTCAAATCGACGGGTTTGTGGACCAAGGTCATTGCCAAATTGGGTCTGGCGACTCCGGATAACAACATCAGTGCAACAGAAGATACGCTGGCTGAACAAAAAGAAGCTGCTACCAATGAACTGGAAAACAAGAAGCACTTGCAATTGTTAAAGCGGTACCTGGTAGTGTACCTGTTGGCTACTTCCAGCGATTGGTTGCAGGGACCGTACGTGTATGCACTTTACAGTGATTACGGATATTCTCAACACGAAATTGCCATTTTATTTGTGGCAGGATTTGGATCGAGTAAGTACTTACACACCTAGAGCATTTTGCACATTAGTAGCATTGGTAGTTGGTAGCATTGATCTATCATCTATCATCCTCTCACGCCATGCCCAATATTCCTCTTTACCACCTCCTCCCTCTTCTTTTTCTTTTTCTTCTTTATTTCAGGTATGATTTTTGGATCCTTCGTAGGAGGCATGGCAGATTGGGGTGGTCGTCGAACCTTTGTCATTCTGTACGCGGTCCTGTACGCACTCAGTTGTGTTACCAAACACTTTAATTCCTTTGGTGTACTGATGCTGGGCCGATTGTTGGGAGGCATTGCTACCTCGTTACTCTTTAGCGTCTTCGAGGCATGGTTCATTCGAGCTCACAATGATGCCAAACTCAAACAGTACATTGGAAAGTCCTTTTCCTGGGCTTCATTCGGAAATTCGACCGTAGCCATTATTGCCGGTCTGATTGCCAACAATGCTGCCAGTGCCTTTCCCATGACCAAAGTATTCGAACAAACCAATTTGCACTACGGTGGGTACTTGAATCCCTTTGATATTGCCATGATTTCGCTCTTAGCGTGTGGTGCTTGTGCTGTGAGTATGTGGGAGGAAAATTACGGAAACGACAACAATAACAACTCCAACGACAATAATAACAACATCGATGGTGATTCTTCCCAGAACAAAGGTAACAGTGGAAAATGGTACGATGGACTCCAACAGGCATGGGGAATGGCCATGCGCAATAGCGAAATCATGCTCTGTGGTATCATTTCCAGTCTCTTTGAGGGGAGTATGTACATTTTTGTTTTTATGTGGACTCCCGCCTTGACGGGAGGAAATCCGGATATCCAACTTCCCTTTGGATTAATCTTTTCGACCTTTATGGTGTGTTGCATGATCGGTTCGTCGTGCTTTGGACTTTTTATGGAAGAGAAAGTCAAAGTAGAACAGCTCGGAATTTTGGTTTTTGGTTTGGCCAGTGCTTCCATGTTCATTGTGGTCTTGGCTCCCAACCAAACCCTTTCCTTGATTGCCATGAATCTGTTCGAAATTACCGTGGGATTGTACTGGCCTACTATGGGTACCATGAAGGGTAGTATTGTTCCTGAAAGTACCCGGGCAGCAATCTACAATCTGTACCGTATTCCTCTCAATTTCATTGTCTTGTTCAGTCTCTTGACGGATATTCCTCCCCAAACTTCATTTTTGTTGTGCGGTTTAATGTTGGGGACTGCCACTGTGTTGCAGTACATTTTGGCCCAGAAACGACTTGTTTCTACTGGTATGCTATCCAAAAGTTTAGACTCGACAACTATCAACAACGAAATCGAGGAAGAGAAGGAAATGATGGTCGGATTGGTGTCCAAGTCGTCTGATGGGCCCAAGGCAGATACCGTCTAGTATAGACAAACAAGCAAGAAAATGTAGTAAATATGAAAAGTCAAAACAGGATAAGAGAGCGCTGTTGCGCTGTTACTGATGCTACAACGAGCAACGAGTATCGGATCCTATGAAAAAAAAAACATAAAGATTACATAATGCATAATCTGATCTTTTTGTCTACCGTAATCTAGTATTAGTCATCGTGAAAGAATAATAATACGAGTCGATATTTCGAATACAAAAAAATAATGAACTAGACTTACCTAGACTATTATTTACTTATTACATTGTCTGATACCTGGTAGTAATCGATGATGATAGAGTTCTAGCTAGTAGTAGTCTAGTCTAGTAGTAGTAGATTCTCATCCAGACCACGCCCATGTTGGGGTTAAATCAAAGGTTAATATTGACGTCGATGATGCTAAGAAAAAAAGAAGAAAAAAATATTAGCCTCTGGAATAAAAAGTAAAGTGCTACTCCGACGATGAGATCCATTTTTCTTTGCAACGTAGTCTACCGTCTACCCGAGTATTCACTACTATCTCCATCGCTCTAATTCTCTTCGACTGTTTAGATAGATCATTCCAACAAGCATGGCGCCGAGAGATAACAACAATCATCAACGATCATCTGAAGAAATAATCATAAGGATGACAGGAAACAAACAGGACAAAAAGAAGACGACGCCGACGAAGAATCCATTTTATCATTACCAACACGAACAATTGCCAACGCCTGAAATATCTCCACTGCCGCCAATGGAAATAAGTACTCCGAGTCAAGCCTTAACATTACTACTAGTATGCAAGACCAAAAGAAAAAGAAGAATATGCCATACAGCCTTTCCATTGAGAGTAACTACATGGTCGAGAATAATTCTGTCTTTGGTCGTCCTGGTGATCGCAATCTCTTCTTCTACGTCTTCTTCTTCCTCTAGTACTGCTACTGGCGCTAGCGCTAGCGCTGGCACTGGAGCAGCGAATTCGGTAGGATCACGTGCCTCTTCTACTTCAAATAGGCCTCCATTGTTTGTAATCGTCCAATCCTCCTCCTCGTCGTCGTCGTCGCCACCACCACCTCCACCACCTCCAGCATCTGACAACAACAACTACAACAACAACAACAACGATGACTATGATAGCAATTACAATGCTTTACGAGTGACAGAAACAGAAGTGTGGTCTGCATCCACACAAACCTGGATTGGTCCTACGAGCGGCAGCAGGTGGACCCACTATCCATCACAAAACCCCTGTGCATCTCCGGCACAATTAGAGGCACCTCCCAACTGTTACTTTGATGGAGATTGGAAGATTGTTCTGGGAGCAGGACGAGACGCCTACGGATGGGAATATATTGGCAAAATCTTCACTACCAACAATTCACACACTACAGCTCAGCAACAACAAACTATCCAGCGACGACAGAGAATATGGTTGCGAGCAGTGGTCAAAAATCCACCTCCAACAGCAGCAACAGCAGCCACCACCGAGCAAGAATCGACATCTGAAACCCAACACAAGCCAAAGGAAGTGGAAGAAGAACGAAGAGTAAGCAAACCCAAGCGACGTCGTCGGTCGACTGCCACCAAGGGTACCAGATCCAAATTGACCTCCTCATCTTCTTTGAAATTTTTTAACAAGCATCCATCGTCCACGCGCTTATTCTCCATGTGGAAACAACAATTGTTGTTACAACCTCAACTTCAACAATTCAGTTCCATGACGCAATCAGCTTGGAAAAATGTCAAGGACGATTGGAATTTTAAGGGATTTGGTTTTTCCTTTTACAAGTCCCTTATCTTCAAATCGTCCGTTGGAGCGTCATTTAGAATACCGCTTTCGGTCAATTGGGACGTCTTTGAACGACATCCAGAATGGCCCCGATTCACTTCGAGCATTTCCTTCTATCACAGTATGCCGTGGAATCCGACCATTGGTTTCTTCTTGTCGTGCAGTGTAAATGTCGAATGGTGTAAGTACGTTTTCATGCAGTGGCTCATTATTATTCGACACGCGATTGCTGTGTCTATGCTCATTTTGGCACGAGGATTCTTAGTGGCTGGCTCAGCACTGGCCTATCCCGTAACGCGACAATTATTACACCAAACCCAGGACGAGTGGCCAATATGGGATTCATTACCCAGTTTGCGACAATCGTTGCGTGAACAACCGCGACTATTTTCCACGACTTTACAAGAACGAGTAGGTGTGTCATGGGGTTGGAGAATCAGTCGGATTCGTGGATACGAGTACCGTCAAAGTATTTGGCATTTGTACTTGCCTACCCTATTGAGTCTTTTGGAATATTTGGATATGTTTTGCGCTCAATGTATACGGTTTCTACCAAAAAGCCAAGACGATGAAGAAACGTCTTTATTCTACGCCAATCCCGTTCTGCGTCGTTGGCGGGACCAGTTGAGCAACAAGCCTCTAGATGATGATACCGCTACCGCTAATAGCAGCAGCAGCAGCAGCAAGATGAAAAATAAGGATCGCAAAGTGCTGTCTCTTGTGGAGCAAGCTCAAGAATCCAAGTGGGCCGATTGGCTTGTCCAACGCAAGACCGGATCGCTAGGCATTTCTACGGGATATCCCATTCCCGACAAGCCGCACTTTTCTTTTTCGGCAGTCTTGTCGCTGAGCGGCTTTTACTTTTTGCAGCAAGCCTTTCAGTCGCAGCGCGGAGCTTCCATCATTGCGGATGCCACAGGTAGTAGCACTGGTTCCAGTTCAGAAGGAGAAATTTCGTTACCCAAGTCACCTACATTGAACGAAGCAAGAAAAGAGTTGGACGTTGCGGCTTTTGCATCCACTGCCATGCGCAAAGCCTCTATCGCCGTGGATGAAAGCAACGAATCAACAGCCGCGAAAAAGATCACTACCGCGACCGTTACCGCCAATGCGTAATGCAACCCACCGTGCGGTGACTTTCATCGCGGTCGTCAGATAGCTAACAGAATATGATTCACAAAGCGTTTAGCTTCATAGCAAGCTGCAGCCATCGTGGTGTTGGGAAACCAATTGATAATCGCGCTGACTTTGATGCATAAGACGACCACCACCGGTATAATCGGTATAATCGAATTGTTCTGCAGAGGCGTTCCAACGTTTATTGCCGTCCCGTATTTCACCTGCAGTCGTCTGGAAGATCTCGGCTGAATTTCCCACACAATAAGGAAGTGGAAATAATAGTCCTCCTGTCTATGCCCCGAAGGGAGGATTATGTGTTTTGATTTACTTGAAACAAATAACTTCGACTATACCGCTGGGGTTTCTTCCGTAAGTCAACTCATCGATCTCGTCTGCGGTCCTCGGCTAGGCCATGAAGTCCACACACCGCAAGTTGGGATTGAGGAAGTTGGCCACCCTCTGCTGTTTTATCTCCAGTCACCATTGTGTCGTCATTAGCATCAATGTAGGTAGATACCTAAATCTTCTGGGATAAAAACAGCTACAGTATGTTCCTGCTGAAAGGCAGTCTTTTCGTTTTCAAAGATCTGTTTTTGTGGATATGGACGCACAACAATTCTCATACCAGGGAGTAGGTATGTTGTAAGATATTCTTCTTATTTTTTTACACAAAAGCTACTCGGGTATGTCAAAATATCTGATTGTATCTACTTCGTACAACCGAGCACCACGAAGCTCACATTCCAAAGAAAATCACTATCAAACTGTTCAATCCCCATTCAATGATGACGGTAGACAGGAGGAGGGATAATCAAAACCGCAAGGCGATGATCAGTGCAGCCCTTATAATATTATTCTTGTTAGGATACTGTCTTTGGAGACCTTTCTTCGACTCATTTTTCTTTGTTGTTTCTGCCGATGGCAAGACACCCACTTTCTTCCGTAATGCTTTGCCTTGGCTGCGGCTTTTTCGCCAAAAATCATCTTTGCCACCAATAACAACATCAGCCATTCGATCATCCGCTTTGGTGGAGTTGGATGTTACTGTGAGAGGTGATCCGGTACGAGTCTGGGGGTCCGTTGACATGTACAAGGTAAAAGGATATTGAATTCCGATGTGTCTTCAATTATCATTTCTTCAAAGATATCTAATTACTGCTATACGTGTTAACATTTTTATTCGCTCTACTTAGAAATTCCATATTAGTGACTTTCCAGACATTCCGACCCGAGCCTTTGCTGTCCAAAATAGCGTCAGTAACAAAAGCAACGAGCAAGACAACTATACCATTCATATGATTCAAGGGTCAACGAGTGCTCACATAACGACAGGACCTGACCTGTTTAATATCACGCGATCCTGCAGTATATCCTACAACATGACAGGCAATTCTGATCCTTCAATGTTTGCAGGCAACGAGTTTTTGGATTCGACGGTGGTCTTTTCCAATGGTACCGTTGTGGCATTGTCTCACACGGAATATCCCGGAGACAAATACAACAACTGTCCCGGTCCTCACTATCCCCACTGTTGGACCGTCACGACAGGCTTGATGATATCGTATGATTTTGGAACCACGTGGCAACATGCCAAACCTCCACCGAGTCATTTGGTGGCGGCAGTTCCCTACGCGTACAACGCGACCCAATTGGCCAGTGGATGGGGCGATCCCACCAATATCGTCGAGGCTTCTGATGGCTTTTATTACGTGGCCATGTGGAATCGGAATCAAGTGGGACTCCAGGCTCCCGGAGTTTGCATGATGAGAACGGAATCCTTGTTGGAACCGTCGTCGTGGCGTGGTTGGAACGGCACCAGTTACGGAACCACCTTTGTCTCGCCCTACCACCGATCGAACGACCCGCATTGGAATCCTGCCCAACATCTCTGCAAAGTTCTCGACGTTGATGCTTCCGTCTTGAATCCTACAAAATGCAGTCCCTTTGGTTTGGTGTGGAGTACTTCACTGAAATTGTATCTGATGAGCTGGTCCTGTCTCAGTGACGGTCCCTTTTACATGACCTCAAGTTCCGACCTGATCCACTGGTCCACTCCGCAACGATTTTACGAAAAATCCATGTTGTCACCAAGTATTTCAAGGCATGTTACATCGATACATTATCCGAGTCTGATCGATCCTCGGGCACCATTATTGTATAAGGATCCTAATTATTCCACAATAACGTCAGAACCCTACTTGTTTTGGGTCTCATTTGGACACAGTCCGTACTCGGATGGTCGAACGGTCTGGGCCACTCCCCTCCGTATAAGGTCGAACAAGGCCTGAAAGAGCATTCAAAGAACGTCCATCGACCATGGGAAAAAAGAGAAGAATACCAAGACGCGAAGAAAATGAGGGCCCATAGAAATGACTACCCGATAACAATGTTTGCGGCGGTCATGGTCGAAACAATCGATCCAGGGGTACACATTCAGGCTGGAGAATTTCAGTATCGTCATCTGCAACAGAAGACGAAGTATTCGCATTGTTGTGATCATCGGTTCGTTTGATCCAAATCATGAGTCGTTTGGATAATTTAATCAATTGTCGGAATCCGCCAGCATTTCCTACCGTCTTGGTTTGGTTGTCACGGTTGCTGTCACCATCACCATTTCTAATCTTACCACTACTACTGATTGTATCATTTCCGGAGGATGAGGAAAAGAGCAAGGTTGCACCTTGGTAGGGATTGATATCTTCTTCCACCTTGTAAGCCACATAAAAGGGTATATCTTGTCCGAACGCATAATAAATATCTTTCGTCTTTTTCTCATCTGTGTTTTCCTCTTGGTTTGCTGTTGCTGCTGTCGCTGCTGCTGCCGTTGTTAATGCTGTCTTTTGAGCCGCCACTAATTGCTTCTTGGTCAACAACTTGCGTTTGCGTTTCCTATTGGCAGCATTGGTTGCTTTCGCAATAATATTCTTGCAACCAATATCTTGAATTGGAAAGCGATGAGGAAATTTTCGATGGTAGAACAGTTCCAATTCGTCTCCACATATTCTAGGAATGATCGAGTTGGTTAGTAAGTCCAGAAGGTGTTGGAAGCACTCACTGGAGTCATCATTGAACCAACCAATATCCTGTTCTTTGGATACGAGCAAAATCACCTCTACTGCATGGTATGCGCCCACGTGAAGCTCCAAAAAGGTTCTGGTTCCATTTAATTTCATGACAAAGAGGCCTGATTAATAAATAAATAGAGTAGAGAGTAGACTAGAGACTACTCGAGTAAAATATAATAATATTCATACCAGCATGGCCTACTACGAGTAGTAGACTACTACTACTCGTAAAACAAAGTAAATTTTTATTACCAAAATATAATGCAGTAGCAGACGAGTACAACTCCTAGTAAAAAATAATCTGCTCCAATTTGACTGATTTTCACCAGGGAAAAAATACACCAATTCAGGTAAGAAATACACCAATTCAGGTAAAAAATACACCAATTCAGTTAAAAAATACACAAATTCAAGGAAAAAATACACAAATTCAAGGACAAAATACACAAATTCAGGGAAAAAAATTGGGGGAAAATTTGCTCCCATGAGGGAAAATTTGCCCCCATCCTGTGGTGTTGGGGGAAAATTTGCTCCGATGCTGAGGGAAACTTTGCCCCCATCCTGTCGTGGAGTTGGGGGAAAATTTGCTCCCATGAGGGAAACTTTGCCCCCATCATCCTGTGGTGTTGGGGGAAAATTTGCTCAACTTTTAGGGTTACGGTCTACTAAATCTTTTTTTAGACATATTTGTTGTCACCAATCGAGGGATATCCCTACCCCGGGAATTGCAGAATTACCCCGGGATAGGGAAAAACACATTCCCGGGGTTGTTTTTGGAAGTAGCATTTGTTGGGCTTAAGTAATATCAACAGTTT
>Ga0210036_1005150_pt1 | contig 11536 bp, 11 predicted proteins | sample CryGeymeta201515_FD_185469 | JGI IMG/M metagenome (GOLD analysis project Ga0210036, IMG submission 185469) | Groundwater microbial communities from Crystal Geyser aquifers in Utah, USA - Crystal Geyser metaG 2015-15 (SPAdes) (version 2) | ecosystem: Environmental > Aquatic > Deep subsurface >...
CGATCATGGAACAGCAAGGAGCTGCTGGAGGAATGGCGCGAGAGCTGGGCCGATCATGCCAACGCCTATCTGCGCGAGATCGAGGTCGGGCGCGAGATCGACCACCGCAGCCTTGAGGCACAGCGCGAAGAAAAGCTGGACCTCAAGGAGAGGGCGCTTGAGCGGGGCGACACCAAGGCCGCCCACGAACTGGAGATCGAGGCCGTGGAGCTGGACCGCGATCCCCTGCCGGATATTGGCTGGAAGGCGTGGGGCATGGAGCGGCGCGGCATCCAGACCACCGCAGGCGATCTATGGCGGGAGGCCCGTGGCCGGCTGGAACAGGTCCGCGAAGTGGTGTCCGGTCTGCGCGAACGTTTTGCCGAGACCTATGCCCGTGTGCGGGAGGTGGCCGAGCATTCCCTGAACGGGCTGGCCGAGGCGTTGCGTGGCGCAGATTTCTCTACGCTTGAGGCCGCGCATGAACAGGTCAGAGAGCGCGACAGGGAGGCAGAACGCAGCATCGAGCAGGAACGCGATATTGGCATTGAACGCGACCGTGGGCATAGCCTTTAAGCAAGCCTTGATGCCTTTAATTCACGCCAAAAATGGAGCGCGCCAGCGACAATCCTAGCTGCGCAGCAAGCACCGGTGGAACAGCATTTCCTACCTGTGTAAATTGCCGCGCTGTCGGACCAACGAACGTGTAATCGTCAGGGAACGTCTGCAACCGGGCACATTCTCGAACGCTAAGTGTCCGTGGTATTTCTGGGTGCAAATGTGAACGCCCGCCGCCGTTTGTTCCACCAGCTATGACCGTTTTGGACGGACGACAGGGAGACAGTCTGTCTACTCTGCCAAGCTGGTCCCGCTGACCATAGTCCAGTCGGACATATCGTTGGACCGAACCAAGCTTATGGGACCGTGTCTCCGTGTTTGGGGCCAATCCCTGTTTTTGATGCAGTACCGATCCTGCACCATACTGCATCTCGTTTGGTGTAGGAAATACGATAGCTCGGTTAGTGCGCGTCCCAACGACAAAAAGGCGGTCTCTGAACTGTGGAACGCTGTAATCTGCGGCATTGAGAACAGTAGGATTTTCTATCTCATATCCAACATTTTGCAGGTCTTTGATCGCCGCAGAAAGCTGTTCTCCACCATCCAGATCACGCAAGCCGGGAACATTCTCAATCAGGAAACACGCAGGCCGAAAATGTTTGATGATCGACACGTAATCAAACAGAAGGTTACCGTTTTTCTCATGGTCGAAACCCACCCGTTTGAAGTTCACTCCACTTTTGGAGAACCGCTGATTGGATGCGATAGAGAACGGCTGACACGGCGGACCGCCTGCGAAGACGCCCTCAAAGTTAACTGGAATGATGCGTTCCAGTGCTGCAATGACCTCTGAAGTTTTTGAGACATCACCAGAGCCAGTTGGTGGGCCGAAAACCTTCCACTCAGGGCGGTTTTTCCTAAGTGTTTTGCAGAACAGTTCGTTGAACTCGAACGCAGCCACATGCTCGAATCCCGCTGCCTCAAAGCCGAGATCAATACCGCCGCACCCTGTAAAAAAGCTGACCATCGGTATGTGATGTTGGTGGTTGCGGAAGTCCTCTAGAGATCGAGGGGCGCCACCTGACCAAACCTGCTTATGAGAGTTCTCGTACATCAGATCATCCAGCGACTTTCCGAAGTGAGCAAGGGCGTCAGCCAATTCGATCCGTTCTCGCTCCGCAAAAGCAAAAATCTCGTTTTGCTTCCGAAGTGATATCGATGCGGCAGGCTTCCGAACGGCGCTATCCAACATAGCAGTCTCCCTTGGTTATTTCTCCCTTGGCTTTGGCATAGATGTCTCGGGCTTCCTTTTCGTTAAGGAAGTCCTTCCTCGTCACAGCTTTGAGATGGCCATCGTAAAAACGGTGTATAGCGCGGTGACACGCGGGGCAAACTGGCACCAAGTCGTCCAGCATCGTACCCGTTCTCGAATCCACCCTAGTTCCAGATGAGAGTGGCAGAATGTGATGGAGGTCGAGAACGCGATCTACCCATGGATACTTTTTCTTTGTGTCTATGCTGCAGGCATCGCAGACCGCGGTTGGGGTCCGCTCAAAGAACAGAGCGCGCAGCTTCGCGTTTCTCTCGATCACGATGTGCGTTTTCTTGACCTTGCTTCCCTCAGAAAAGCCGCTTTCCAAAACATCAGAAACAATGGTGCTCTTGTAGTCAAAGAAGTCGTGCGCACTGCCATCCTTAAACAGTGCCGAAAGCCTTTGAATTTCGAGGTCTCCATCTTCTTCGTATGGGCCGGAGATTGGATGAAGGTCTTGAAATATATCCATTGCATCCTCTTGGCTAAGGGATGTGATGATGTTGCTACCGTCGCTATGTAGATACGAAATCTGAGAGATGAATTTGATACTTTCACGCGCTTGTCGTGCGTCTGCATCTCGTCCTATTTGTGCATAGGCCGCGCGCTTTGGCATAAGGTTTAGAAATGCGGTGTCGTCTTCTGAACCCAAGAAACCGCTGTCGATGTAAGCGCCGATCACCTCATAAATTTCCGTGACGGGTTCGTTTAGACCAGCAACTTTTGCCAGAAGATACTTGAGCGCAAAGCAAAGCGGATGCCTAACGGTCTGGCCGCTTGAGATAGCTTTCCAACCCGTCAATGCGGGCGATGGGTCTGTGGTCGCCTCTACCAAGAAATGAAGGTATTCATCACAGGTTACGGCCCCTGATTGAGCCAGAATTTGTGCCACAGGTGTTGGAATGGCTACGCCATTTTTCTCGCTAAATAACAGGCACAGCTTGAAGATACGTTTGTAGTTTCGCCACGCTGAGTGGGTATCTGGCGCTGCAAATGGCAACCCGGTCTCGTGACGGATTAACAGGGAATCAGTTCCGCTCCACTGGTGTCTTGTGACGAAACGGGAAACCTCTCTCAGCACGTCGTACTGAAAATACCCCATGCGCCCTTGATCCCAGCTCCACATCAAACAGTCTTTCTCAAAAATGATGCCATCATCGTCCAAATACTCTTTGCCAGATGCCTTTGGGGCGCTGATCCGCCAATAGGGAATTCGCCTGATTTCGCCAGCTATCTCGATCTTTCTCTAGATCATCGGCGCGCTTTTCGGCGGCTTCCAACCGGACTTCAAGCTGTGCTATCTTAACTGCTGTTTCCAAGTGTTCTTTCGTAGTGTTTTCAGTAGCTTCAGTGTGTTCTTTAATGCTGTTCGCAGGGAACACCCTATGCAGCTCAGAAGGATCAATTTTGAACGCACCGTTTGCGCCCTTTTCGCCAGAAATAATACCATTTTTCAGTGCTTTAGATATCGTTGACTTGGATTTTCCCGTAGCTTTTGCAGCCTGTCCTAGGGTGTAACTCATAGGGTTTCCAATCGTTCGATGAATGCTGTTCGCGAACGGTTGTATTTTATGGTCTGAAAAATACGCATCAAGTTCTTGTTCATCGCAGGCTTCCTTGCTTCCCTGCCCATGCAACGAAGGCCGCACCTTCATTCTTGGGTGGGTTGCCCTTGGCCGTTTCACTCTTGGCGAACGCCAGCCAATCCGATCTCATCGCGTAGTAGTCCCGGCCCTTTTCTCTGGCGATATCTCTCGCCTTGTCCTCGGCCCATTCGGGCAGTCGGATATCGGGTAGGAGTTCGCTCTGCGGTGAGCGTGGTCGGAAGATCACCAGGTCATCTTCTGTCAATTCCATGCGATAGAACGGCGTGTGATCGTCCTCGATGATCTGACGAATGTTCAGCCGGAATTTCTTCAGTGGGGCGTTGCTGCCGGTCTTTTCCTGAAGCTTGGCGAGGCCGATGTGCCATTTCGACTGGCTACCGCAGTGCTTGCGGCCGATCTCATACAGGCGGCGCTCCAGCGGGCGGCGCAGGCGGAAATAGTCGTTCGAGATCGTCACGACCTCGTCGCCCTCAATCGCGCGCATCACCCAGTCAGACAGGATCACCTCGCAATAGTCGAGCCGCCACTTGCCCTCTTCCTTCATGACGAACCCGCTTCCCGATTCCAGAAGACTGAAAAAACGTGTTTCGCGCTTGTTCCCCGTCTGAATATCGGTCTGGAAGGTCGTCCCGATGAGCCTCTGGAATGCCTGTTCCAAGCGTTGATACTCGACACCGCCCGTCTTGCGGTTGGTGGTGATCATCAGTTCACGGGCGCTGAAACGCACTCGTTTGCCGATCTTCTCGCCCCGGTTCTTGCGGTGCATGAGCTGGCTCACGCAGAAGATCAGAATGTCCTTGTCGAAGATCGTGGGCAGACCGACCCCGGACGGCACGATTTTCAGCCGGTTGTCGCCCCCCCGATATTCGAGATGGCGCATGTCTGGCTTGGTTGCGAGCGAAAACAGCGGATGCTCCATCGAGGCCATGTCGTCCTTCGGCACCACATCGGAAATATCGAGGATGAAGAAGTCCTTCTGGGGGTGTCTGTCTGGGAGCAGGGGCATCCGCTGGCCTTGGTTTAAGTTCGTTACATCAGGAACCAGCATCAAGTAGCGAAGCAGGTCCGTCAAGTTCGTTATATCAGGACCTGCCGAGAAGCTAAATCCATTCGTTACTTTCGGAACCGAAATTCGTTACTTTCGGAACCGAAATTCGTTACTTTCGGAACCTCACAATTTAGTTCCTATTTTGGTATCAGCTAGTTAGGGGCGATTTTTGGCCCCGTAACATACTCCGTAGGTAACACTATTAACACTAGGCGTTGCCTGTGGATTATTCGCCGATCTGGAACACACAGAACTTGCCGTTCTGCTGATCCGCGATGAAGCCATCTTGGCGGGTGCAAGCCCAATCCAGCCCCATAAGCTGAACGCTGTCCGCAAAATCCCGGCCCAGATAGTAATCGAACACCACCAATGAGACCAAAGCACCCGTGGCAAGCCCTGTAAGGGCTGAGAAAGCCATCAGGAGCCAGACGTTGCGCCTACGGGCCAGAACAGTGCTTGAAGCCGCTCTACGGGCCTCTGAGAGGCTGCGCACGGCATCATCAACCTTCCCCTGCATCTCACGGGCGGTCTGATCCAGAGAATAGGCCAGACGGGACGCGCCTTCCCTGCCCCCTTGTGAGGCTGCATTCTGGACTCCCGCGATTTTTTCGGCGTTGTCCTCCAGTGCAGCTTGCAGGTGCTTAAGCCGTTCTTCCGTGATCTGGCGCTTCTTCACATCGGCGATCTCGACCCGCAGCAGGGTAAGCGTATCGGTCAGGGTCTTGATGGGGTCGTTGCTCATGCTTGGTCGTCTCCGATGAATTTCCGCAGCTCATCCAGCAGGGGTTCGGCATCCTGCTTGTCCACTTCCCGTGTCAGCGAGGTTTCCAGCAACCGGACTAGGTAGCGGGCCAGCTTTTTGTCCTTGAAAGCCGCAGGGATGATGGTCGCGCCGACGATGATCTTTCGGCGGGTGTCTTTCGTCCGCTTTTTGGTCTTGAGCCTCTGGACCCTGTTCTCGGCCTCGGCGATTTGCTGGTCGATGGTTCGGGGCATCAGAGTTGCGAGGTCCTGTTCTGGGTGCTACGGTAGAAACACTTTAAGTGCTCACTTATACATTGCCAAGGCAATGTGTGAGGTCTCAACGGGGTAAACCCCAAGGCGACGCCATTCCCCCTTGCCGCAAGCGGCAACATGGGGCGGCGCTTCGCCCGCCCCAAACCCCACCAGACCAGGGCATTGCCCTGGACCAACCGCACAGGCTCACCCGCTCCGATGGCGATCTATCATTTCTCCGCAAAGATGATCTCCCGCAGCACGGGGCGCAGTGCCGTTGCCGCTGCCGCCTACCGGACAGCCGAGCGCATCGAGGACCACCGCCAAGGGTTGGAGCATGATTACTCCAACCGCACCGGCGTCCTGCATACCGAGATCCTCGCCCCTGACGGCACACCAGAAGCCCTGAGAGACCGGGCCACGTTGTGGAACGCCGTCGAGGCCGTGGAGCGGCGCAAGGACGCCCAGCTTGCCCGCGAGGTGACAGTCGCCCTGCCCCACGAGCTGACGGATGCACAACGGACCTCTCTGGTGCGGTCCTTTGTGCAATCCGCTTTTGTCGATCGGGGCATGATTGCCGACGTGGCTTTGCACGCCCCCGGAAGGGAGGGGGACGAGCGCAACCACCACGCCCATATCATGCTAACCACCCGTTCCATCGGCGCAGACGGCTTTGAGGGCAAAGACCGATCATGGAACAGCAAGGAGCTGCTGGAGGAATGGCGCGAGAGCTGGGCCGATCATGCCAACGCCTATCTGCGCGAGATCGAGGTCGGGCGCGAGATCGACCACCGCAGCCTTGAGGCGCAGCGCGAAGAGAAGCTGGACCTCAAGGAGAAGGCGCTTGAGCGGGGCGACACCAAGGCCGCCCACGAGCTGGAGATCGAGGCCGTGGAGCTGGACCGTGATCCCCTGCCGGATATTGGGTGGAAGGCGTGGGGCATGGAGCGGCGCGGCATCCAGACCACCGCAGGCGATCTATGGCGTGAGGCCCGTGGCCGGCTGGAACAGGTCCGCGAAGTGGTGTCCGGTCTGCGCGAGCGTTTTGCAGAGACCTATGCCCGTGTGCGGGAGGTGGCCGAGCTTTCCCTGAACGGGTTGGCCGAGGCATTGCGTGGCGCGGACTTCTCAACGCTTGAAGCTGCGCATGAGCAGGTCAGGGAGCGGGACAGGGAGGCAGAACGCAGCATCGAGCAGGACCGCGATATCAGCCGTGAAAGAGATGATGGGTTCAGCTTGTGAACACCTGAATCGGCGGCTGAAAACTCTGGCCTTCCTTGCTTGGGTGGTTTTCAGTTAAACTGGTTTAAAACCGGTAGGAAGTCCGCCTCCGACCTCTTGCATAGGGCAGAGCAGAACCATGGTAAAACTATCTTTGAATAGGGCTGCAAAGGAGGCTGGGGTTGCCAAGTCTACCTTGCTGGATGCCTTGAATACTGGGCGAATGAGCGCAGAGAAGAACGAAAAGGGGCATTGGGAAATCGACCCTTCTGAGCTTTTCAGGGTGTTTTCAAAAACCAGTTCTGCCGAACATAGAAAACCGATTCCGACCCCTTCTGAAAACCATCAAAAAACCATCCCAAACAGCGCTTTGGAGATCGAAGTTAAGATGCTTCGAGAGCAGATCGAGCGGATGGATTTGGAACGTGAGCGCGAGCGTTCCCAACTTACCGATCAAATAGAGGCGTTGAAGGAATATGCCGAACGTCAGAGTGCTGACCACAGGCAGGCTTTGGCAGCTCTGACCGATCAGCGTGAGAAGGCCCAGAGATCGCCTCAGCGCGGCCTCTGGGCGCGGCTGATAGGCTAGTGGGTTAGCAGCAGCCGATCAGTCACGACTTCGCCTTCGAGAGTTTTGCCTCCCATCTGAAAGCGTTTGAGCATCGAGCGTCCGCAGTTCACGGCAACATGCTTTTCAAACAGAGAATGGGGGATGTCGTAGTCGCAGTCTGTCGCACCAGACTTTTTTGATCCGTCGAGACTCAACGCCACGAACACGCCGCGTGCCTTGGCCTTCTCGATTCTTCTGAACAGATCATTTTGATCAAATCCTTGCGCACCGTAGAGAATGGCTTGGCTATGGCTGTAGGGTGGGTCGCAGTAGACAACATCGCCTTCCTTCGCTCGATCAAGGGATTCTCCATATTCGCGGTGGAAGAATTCAGCGCCGCGAACCCGCTCAGCCCATTCATCAACACGGCGACCAAATGTGCCAAAGTGGATCGGCTTGTGAGCACCGCACGGTGTGGACATGTAACCATCGGCCTTTCGAAACCGCATCACGCCACCGTAAGCCGCCCGCGTTAGAAACAGAAAATCAGCGGCATTTGCGCCTGAATTATAGCGACTTTTGATCTTCTCGTATTGTTCGACCTTTTCCCCTTGTTGAGCTTCTTCCCAGCGTTCGCGATACCAGCGCTTTACCTGTTCAGGGTCTTTTTTAAGCGTTTGCCAGATCGTTATCAGTGGCTTGAAGCTGTCGGCAGCTTCCGCTTTTTGAGGGGCAAGAACGCCCAAGACAGCACCAGACCCCAAGAACGGCTCATGGTATGTGCCGAACCGTCTGGGAAAGAAGGAGATTATCTCATGCGCGAAGCGCTGCTTGTTCCCGATCCATTTTAGAAGCTGTGTTTTGTAAGGCTCAACTCCGAGATTTGTGTTAGGGTGGATGGATTCGTTTTCTTCTTTAATATCAAGTGCTAACTGCATCGTGCCTCCGTTGTTGATCAAAAAATACAAGAATTTGGGATATCCCGCAAGCGGATATAGAGGAATCTTGTGACAACGCTTGGCACTAGAGAACACAAGATACTTCTGGAATTATTGAAGAAAACCCGCATTGAAGCGGGCTTTCGTCAGGTAGACTTGGCTAAAAAGCTCAAAGTCCCCCAGTCAATGATCAGCAAGTATGAGGTCGGGGAACGGCGTATTGATCTCTTGGAACTCCGAGAGATTTGCGCCGCCCTTGGTGTGTCTTTGGTCCAGGTTGTCGAGCAACTTGAACACCTGTTGAGCGAAGATAAAAATGAAACCGATTCCAAAATTTCTTAATAAACCAAAGTCATTTTGGGCCTCTGTGCGCTCTCTCAGCCAACAGATCGGTTACAGTAAACGCGATACTATCATTGTTCCTTCCGTGAAGCAGATGGCTGAGGCCTTCACTGCGCTTGGCCTCGATCCCACGAGAATTTTCCACAATGGAGCGCCTACAGACCTCGCGAATGAGCTTCACGACTATTTCAAAGAACGCGCGCGCGTTCTGGTCAAAGAGGTAGAACCGAAGTTGCTCAATGCTGAGCAAGCGAAAGCGTTGTATGAGCAGACGCGCGCCGAATTTGATCATAAATGCCCTATCCCGATGAATAAGCAAAAGGGCGAAAAACGGGCAGAGGCGTTCCTGACGGCTCTTGTGAACATGATGGTTGAGCGTCACGCAGACGGTCTGCCATGTGACTATGACCCCCGCAAACTGACTACGATCACGCATGGCGGGGAACCATTGAGAACTCTGGCGCGGCGTGTCGATGGAGCGTTTCCTTCCCCCATCAATCCAATCGCGATCTGGGAGATCAAGGAATACTATTACACGACCACTTTTGGCAGCCGCGTTGCTGATGGCGTCTATGAAACGCTACTGGACGGCATGGAAATTGAGGAGCTTCGAGAGCATGAAGGTATCGAGGTGAAACATTATCTCATGGCCGATGCGCACTTCACCTGGTGGAAGTGTGGGAAAGCTTATCTCTGCCGAATGTTCGACATGCTTCATATGGGATATGCAGACGAAATACTGTTTGGGCGAGAGGTTGTTGAGGAGATGCCTCGTATCGTTTCGGAGTGGGTTGAGATACATCGTCAGAGAAGCAAAATAACCAACGCCTAGCGCAGATTTTTTTGTTTTTTACTGTAGGCTACAAAGGCCGCGCCTGCGTTCTTCGGCGGGTTTCCTTTGGCGGCTTCGCTCTTGGCGAATGAGAGCCAGTCAGAACGCAAGGCGTAGTAGTCTCGGCCTTTCTCTCTGGCGATACCGCGCGCCTTGTCCTCAGCCCATTCCGGCAATCGGATATCGGGCGAGAGGTCGCTCTGCGGAGCGCGCGGGCGGAAGATTACCAGATCCTCTGTGGTCAGCTCCATGCGATAGAACGGCGTGTGATCGTCCTCGATGATCTGGCGGATATTCAGCCGGAACTTCTTCAGGGGTGCGTTGCTGCCGGTCTTTTCCTGAAGCTTGGCGAGACCGATGTGCCATTTCGGTTGCCCCCCACAATGCTTGCGGCCGATCTCATACAGGCGGCGTTCCAGCGGGCGGCGCAGGCGGAAATAGTCGTTCGAGATCGTCACGACCTCATCGCCCTCGATTGCGCGCATCACCCAATCGGACAGGATCACCTCGCAGTAGTCGAGCCGCCACTTGCCCTCTTCCTTCATGACGAACCCGCTGCCAGATTCGAGCAGGCTGAAGAAGCGCGTCTCACGCCTATTCCCAGTCTGAATATCGGTCTGGAAGGTCGTCCCGATGAGCCTCTGAAATGCCTGTTCCAGGCGTTGATACTCGATCCCGCCCGTCTTGCGGTTGGTGGTAATCATCAACTCGCGGGCGCTGAAACGCACCCGCTTCCCGATCTTCTCGCCCCGGTTTTTGCGGTGCATGAGCTGGCTTACGCAGAAGATCAGAATGTCCTTGTCGAAGATCGTGGGCAGGCCGACCCCCGAGGGCACGATTTTCAGCCGATTGTCGCCGCCCCGATATTCAAGATGGCGCATGTCCGGCTTGGTGGCGAGTGAGAACAGCGGATGCTCCATTGAGGCCATGTCGTCCTTCGGCACCACATCGGAAATGTCGAGGATGAAGAAGTCCTTCTGGGGATGTCTGTCGGGGAGAAGGGGCATCCATTTGCCTTGGTTTAGTTCGTTACATCGGGAACCAGCATCATGCAGCGGGATAGGTTCGTCAAGTTCGTTATATCAGGACCCGATTTGAGGCCGTTTTCGTTCGTTAGTTTCGGAACCCAGATTCGTTAGTTTCGGAACCCAGATTCGTTAGTTTCGGAACCGTGTAGATGGTTTCCTTTTATGATATCAGTAAGTTAAGGGCGATTTTTGGACCCGTAACATACTCCGTAGGTAACACTATTAACACTAGGCGTTGCCTGTGGATTATTCGCCGATCTGGAACACACAGAACTTGCCGTTCTGCTGATCCGCGATGAACCCATCCTGCCGGGTGCAGGCCCAATCCAACCCCATGAGCTGGACGCTGTCGGCAAAATCGCGGCCCAAGTAGTAATCGAACACCACCAATGAGACCAAAGCGCCCGTGGCAAGCCCTGTAAGGGCTGAGAAAGCCATCAGGAGCCAGACGTTGCGCCTACGGGCCAGAACGGTGCTTGAGGCAGCTCTACGGGCCTCTGAGAGGCTGCGCACGGCATCATCAACCTTCCCTTGCATCTCACGGGCGGTCTGATCCAGAGAATGGGCCAGACGGGACGCGCCTTCCCAGCCTCCTTTCGAGGCTGCATTCTGGACCCCCGCGATTTTTTCCGCGTTGTCCTCCAGTGCGGCTTGCAGGTGCTTAAGCCGTTCTTCCGTGATCTGGCGCTTCTTCACATCGGCGATCTCGACCCGCAGCAGGGTAAGGGTATCGGTCAGGGTCTTGATGGGATCGTTACTCATGCTTGGTCGTCTCCGATGAATTTCCGCAGCTCATCCAGCAGGGGTTCCGCGTCCTGCTTGTCCACTTCCCGTGTCAGCGAGGTTTCCAGCAACCGGACCAGATAGCGGGCCAGCTTTTTGTCTTTGAAGGCGGCAGGGATGATGGTCGCGCCGACGATGATCTTTCGGCGGGTGTCTTTTGTCCGCTTCTTGGTCTTGAGCCTCTGGACCCTGTTCTCGGCCTCGGCGATTTGCTGGTCGATGGTTCGGGGCATCAGAGTTGCGAGGTCCTGTTCTGGGTGCTACGGTGAAAACACTTTAAGTGCTCACTTATACATTGCCAAGGCAATGTGTGAGGTCTCAACGGGGTAAACCCCAAGGCGA
>Ga0210036_1005153_pt1 | contig 11533 bp, 9 predicted proteins | sample CryGeymeta201515_FD_185469 | JGI IMG/M metagenome (GOLD analysis project Ga0210036, IMG submission 185469) | Groundwater microbial communities from Crystal Geyser aquifers in Utah, USA - Crystal Geyser metaG 2015-15 (SPAdes) (version 2) | ecosystem: Environmental > Aquatic > Deep subsurface >...
GACGATCAAGGAAAGCAAATAGTGGAACGAAAAAAGTGGATATTGAAGGACCGACCCAATGGACACTTTGAAAGCAAAAAGGATGTGGAATTAATCACGGAAAAATTGGCATTAACGTTCACCTCTGACCGCCGAAACGACAAAGAAGACAATTCCTGTCCGGACGAACATGTGGTGGTGAAAGTGGATACCTTGTCAGTGGATGCCTTTATTCGGACCATGCTCGACGAAGGAGCGTACCATGGCTCGATCAAAATAGGTGATATCCTACCCGCCATTGGATACGGAACCGTTGTATTTGCAGGAAAGAATGCCAAGCGCAAAGTGGGTGCAAAAGTAATTGGCATGATGGGGGCCACCGATTATGCCGTCGTTCCTGAATCGGGTCTGTCAACCAAAATGATATTGCCATTTATGAAATCCAGCTCTTGTTTGGGATTGATGGGTCTCACTACAGGCCTGACCGCGTACGTGGGATGTTTTTATGTCCTGACCCCTCCCAAACGTGGTCACACCGTGGTTGTAACAGGCGCAACAGGAGCCGTGGGAAGTACGGCTGTGCAATTGCTCAAAAGTACGGGCGCTCGTGTCATTGGCATTGCCGGAGGACCCAAAAAGAATGCGTTTTTGAAGGAAGTCCTCGGTCTGGATGCTTCGATAGATTACAAACACCCCGAACGATCGGTGGACGAACAGTTGGATGAAATTTGTCCCGACGGTATTGATTTTATTTATGACAATGTTGGTGGAGACACACTCAATTCGTTGTTGGGTAAAATCAATCCAAAAGGCAAAGTTGTGATTTGTGGAGCCGTTTCACAGGTATGTTTTATGTTTGGCTGGCGTTGTACAATCTCGCTTGTGTCATTATACTTGTATCTGATCATAGCTCTCCCAATTGCTTAGTACTCGGGAAATCTCAACAAAGGAAAGGTTCAAGGACCAGGCAACTACTTGAAACTTGCCGAACGAGGAGCTACTATGAAAGGTTTCAACGTCATGCAATATATGATGAAACTTCCATTGGCGATCTGCGGAATGTTCTACTACTACATGACCGGCAAGGTGGAATTGGTAGAACAAGTGGAAGAAGGCGTAGAGTCTTTCCCACAGGCACTCGAAAAGATGTTTACTGGAGGGCATATTGGAAAGCTTCTCGTCAAAATAGCGGAGGCTTGAATCATCCTAATTCAACCATCATCTTAATTCAACCATGTTCATCAATGTAATTTCTTCGATTATTTTTTGATACTACTATGATGCTTTTAGTAGGTTGCACGTCCGCCCGATGCATCGAAGCAAAATCCTGTCGTAAACGAGGCTTCAGGGGAAGCTATAAAGGACACCAGTGCTGCAATTTCTTCAATTCTTCCACAACGTCTCATAGGAATTTTGTCGGTCATGTATTTCACTTGCGCAAGTGGCATATCTTCTACCATTTGCGTTCGAACCACGGCAGGCGCAACCGCGTTGACAGTTATGCCTGTTTCGGCATACTCTTTACCAACAGCTTTGGTGAGACCAATTACTGCAGCTTTGGAGGTGGAGTACGCCAGCATTCCAGCATTGCCTTCCTTCCCACTAATTGAAGCAATGTTCACAACGCGACCGAAATTCTGTTTGGTCATGTGTGGTAATGCTGCCTTGCATCCATTGAAGATACCTTTCACGTTGACATTCATTACGGCATCAAAATTATCAGGATTTACGTTTTCGCACTTAAGATTGGTTTCTCCCACAATACCAGCAGCTTGAACCACGACTTCCAAACGACCGTGAGTCGCCACAACATGATCCCACGTCGTCTTGACAGCTTCTGTATTTGTAACATCACAACTGATGCCTTGAAACGTACACGTAGGGCAAATTGACTGCAGCTTCTTTGCACCTTCGTCAACTACTTGAGAATCCAAATCCACAATTACAACCACACTGGCCCCTTCTAATCCAAAATGCGCCGCAATACCATAACCTATACCTCTAGCACCACCTGTAATAATGCAGACGCGACCTTCCAACCGCCCCTTGGAGCTTCTCGACAACGCGGAGGACGCCGACGATGGAGCCAGAGTCGACACAATGGGGGAAACCAAGGTGCCAATTTTTTCAATCTCACACTCTACAATGTCTCCTGGCTGGAGCCACCGCGGTGGTTTGCGAAAACAGCCTACTCCAGGTGGTGTTCCCGTGCAGACAACATCGCCAGGATACAAGGTCATGAATTTTGACAACCACGACACAATCTGATCGACCTTGTGCACAAGTTGGGATGTATTGGAATCTTGCAAGACTTCACCATTGACCCGACAAGCAATCTTCAAATTGTGAACTTGATCGAGTGGCAACTCGTCACGCGTCACGATTACTGGTCCAATGGGCCCAAAGGAATCTTGGCACTTGCCCAGCAACCACTGTCCACCATTGCGTTCGAGTTGCCAATCGCGTGCCGAAACATCGTGGACCACAGTGTATCCACCAATGTATTGTTCGGCATCGTTCGCCTCGATATTACGTGGTACTGTCTTGCCTATGATAAAGCCGAGCTCAACTTCGTAGTCTAGCTTCGATGTCAGATTAGCATCACACACGACAGGATCGTTCGGGCCGCACAGAGCCGAATTGAATTTGTTGAACACAACCGGCTCGGGTGGCAGTGGGAGATTTTGCTCTAAGCAGTGATCTTCGTAATTCATTCCAATGCACAGAAACTTGCCACACGTCGCAGGATCCAGTGGAATTCTAAGAATGGCGTCTGACGCCGGAATCTCTGGAATATTGTCCGCATTCACCAGCATATCCTTGAGTTTTTTCAAGGCTTCGTCGCCCAATTCAAAAAAGGCTCGAGCGTGAGGTGCAATGGAAGTCAAATCGACGTACGTCGTACCATCTCCTGTTTGTGCGACGAGCTTGGTCTCTCCGTTGTGTTCAATGCTTGCTAGACGGACCATGTTTGCGGCTGATAATGATGTGTTATAGAATATTAATTTGTGTTTTACTAAGGTGATTGTATCTTTCGTTTCATAGGCGACCAAAAAGATCCTTTTGATAGGGTTAGAAGTAGTGATTTCCTCTGAGGCTATTACTAGTAGTAGCTACTAGCAATCACCAAATTTGACAGTATTCTATTTTTGCGGTTTTGCAGATTCTTGCCCTCCTACTGTTAGGCTCTTTTCTTTCGCCTCAAGATACTGCTTGTATGCCAGCATTTTTCGAAGTGGATACTAAAGGCAGTCATAGGACGAGCCGTACGTTTTGGCCACTTCGATCAATTCTTCCAAATCATTGCTCAAGTCAATCTTGCGACCTGCAAAGATATGCGTTCCTGAAAGACCATGGAAAAGTCCTTTACTAGAAGCTAGAGATGTCACCATTTGCATGACGCTCTGGGCCTTGGAAGGCGTGATAATACGCTTTCTGGAACCGTGAGGAATACACATCAGAAAATGATGCATGCGATTCAACCATTGCGCCTCCGGTGGGCATTTCTCCTTTTTGACGGTCTCGCCCGAGACGACGCTAGCCTTTTCATTCTTGCGAGGATACTTGCAGTTCGGTTCTTCTGATAAGCCATGTTTTTCAAATGACTGTTGCTTGCGCTTTCGTTCAGATGGTAGTGAGTTACAGGCGACTTTTTCCCGCTTCGTAGGGTGAACGGTAGTGTAGAGTCCATTTACCCACGTCAAACGTTTCGCTTTTTCTTCGACCAGCAACCGGAACCATCGTTCGTCACCATCATCGAAGCAAACTAAGTGAAAGGTCTCGCGTTTTCCATTGTCTTTCAACTGAACCTTCATGGCACGAATTTGTCCAAGGAATGGTTGTATGGTCCCATTGTCGTCAACACTGAAAAGGATAACGACATCGTGTCCAAGCACCTCGTCCTTGTAGGGTTTTGTCATGATATTGAGAAAGATTTTGTTTTTGTGACGTGTAACGTGTTTTTCCTTTTTCCTGTAGCAGGTTTAAAAAAAGTTGGAAAGCGTGTTTCACCAAAAGAATCGTTTCATCGTTTCATCGTGGAACGGACTGTTTGAACGTAAATCGTTTGGGAAAAGCGCACCTCACCATGATGTATTGTATCACAAAGTACTCTTTTATATTTTTTTAAAGAAGACTTATAGATTAAGATTGAACAACAGATGATTCAGCCACGTCCAAGGCGGGAAGTTTGAAACCCTTTTCGGCTAACAAAGCTTCCGTGTAATCCCACAAATTCTGTTGCAACGTGGCATCATTGGCCGTTGGTTTTGGTTCCGTAACGGCGCAGTCATCATAGTATGCTCCATCTTCCACCTTGCGACAAAGGGCACAGTAAATCGAGGTAGCAGCGCCCTGCTCGACGTTTTTGTTGGCAATAAGCTTGGCCACGGGTTGCAATAATTTGGGAAGGGCATGCTTCCATAGCGGGGATGCAATAACACCCGGATGAAGCGAAACGGAACTAATCTCGCTGCTGCTTCCGCTGTTCTTCTTCAACTCTTTCTGGAGCTGTTTGGCAAACAAAATATTTGATAGCTTCGATTTGCCGTAGGCTCCCCAGGGACTGTACTTTTCACTTGATTGCCAATCGTCGATAGGCGATCCCGCCATGGCATGAGCTGTCGAGGCGACCGTTACCATTCGTCCCTTTGGATTTATTTGTGGCAACAAGAGACGCGCCAAATAATGGTGTGCCACATGATTGGTACCCCACTGCAATTCAATGTCGTCGATTGACGTTTCTCGTTGGGGCAAGGCCATAATTCCGGCATTGAAAATACAAGCGTCGATCGTTTTGTATTTCTTCAAAATATCATCAGCTGCTAATTTGACCGAGGTTAGATCCGACAGATCCATGTATTGAATGTCTACTCTATCTTGTTGTTCCTCTGACAGAGATTCTTTCAGGGCGTTGGCGGAGTTCATATTGCGCGCACACAAAATAACATTCATACCACTCTGGACCAACGTCTTGACAGTTTCAGCACCAACACCAGAGTTTCCCCCTGTAACGAGAGCTGTTCCTCCTTGCGTCACATACGGGGCCAACTGATTGTTTTGATCCAAGTATTTGTAAACTTGTGTGGCAGTAGATTTTCGTCCCAACAGCGTTAGAGCCGAGCATGATGATTGAAAAAGAAGGGCCATAACAGCCACGCCAAGAGAAAGAACGCGAATTTTCGTCATAATGTACAAATAATAATGGAAATAGCTTGGGTAATATCAAGAGCTACGCATGAGCTCGTCGCTGCATGCTTTCTGCTGTCAAACCAACCCAAACCCCCCATGGTATCTGTCTACGCAGGTATCTGATATCTGACTCGCATCGATGTAGACCTAGTGTGAAGGAAAAAAAATATGTCGGAGGTCGATGAGTCAGTCACAGGTCCCCACTGAATCCAGTCTCGGATAAAAAGAACGCATAGTTTCCCAACAAAAAAATTATTATGACCCAATTTCGGTTATGACAACAACAACACACAGTCTACTTACTGGTAGTAATAATAATTATAATAATAATAATACTTGGAGTCGGTGACCTTTTAGAAAGAGTTGGGTTGAGGTAGCACTACAAGTTTGACGACAACAAGTAAGTTGTTTCCATAACTCTTACAGAACCAAAGCCAGAGCCCTACCCTCACCGTCCGAGAAGAACAAGTGTATTAGCTTCAAGGCCTCGACAATAGAGAATAGTATACAGTAGAAAGCAATTAAGCTTTTGTAAAATCTCTCACCCATTTTTCATCAAGACAACAACAAAACACAATGTTTAATGGGAGCAACAAGGCAGGAAAACCCTACAGCCAAGTAGCACTCGATGAATTCTCAGATGATAGCAGTAACGATGATGGAGAGGATAACTTTGTCAATCGCAGCATTCAGAATCAAAAGGTAAGAAATTTTGCCTGATTACTACGTGTGATTCTAATAGTTTCAGTCGAGAAGAGTGATATTTGAGTATAGCGTGTATCAGTATCGACAATTTTCTTCTGCAAGTTAATACAGATTGATGGTTGCTAATGTACAGATGCTCTCTTTATTCAACCCCCACTCCAAACCACATCAAATGATACAAAACCAAAATCAACGAAACCAAAAATCAAAATAATCACTGAAAAAAAACAGCTGCAAATGCAAAAACAGGATCAAGGGCTCGAAATGCTATCCCAGTCCGCCGAACGATTGGGACAAATGTCCATGAATATTCACGATGAATTAAACCAACAAAATATGATGCTGGACGATATGGATCAGGATTTGGAAGAAGCTGGCGAAAATCTGGACCTCGTTACCCGAAAAACCAAAGAACTTATAGAAAAATCGGGAGGAAAGGGCAACTGTATGCTGATTTTGTGTCTCTCCATAACCGCCGTGGTACTGTTGTTACTGATAATCTACACTTGATGGTGGCAGTATCCGCCTAATTTTACAATTGACGCTGCTCGCAATATGTTCCCTGCTATTATGTTTTGGGGGTCGTGGCTATGAAAATCATTTCTCATGGTGGCAGACATCAGTTTTTGACGCATTGACGTTGAATGAAATATTATCATCTCTTGCCCACAACAAGACGAAGTAAATAATTACAAAAATGGGTGAATTTGTATCGATCGTCAGCTGTCCTGCAGACCATTCCCAAGGAGACGATCCTTCCGAAATGAATCGATTTGTGGAGTTCAGCACGAAGAGATTGATTGCGACTGGCTTTGCTTTCAGTGAGGACTGTGTACTGGTAGGTAATCTCGCATATTAATGTAGATACAACTTTCAATCCAATGTATCCGAGACTTTGGTGCAAAAATCCCTTCTTTCAACTTTCAAGTATCCCATTTGACTACCACACGAGCACTACTCGCCAGTCAGTATCTTTGCGAGCCTCTTTCGTAAACAAGAGTTACAGCAGTAGATAAGTATTGCACGCAGGAATTTGGAGGTGTGAACTCTCCGAGATAGCCAAGCAGGAAATGCCGATTTAAAAGTATTTTCTAAGAAGTTTTATTTCTATGTTAGTTCGCCTTGGTCGCTGCCAGCCGTGGAGAACTGCATGGTATGCGAAAATATGCGTGTTTCACAATGTCAAAGAAAACATGACCTTTCACTCTCAGAGAACTGATTCTTAGAGATCAGTGTCCATGTCGTCTGACTGGGTCAAGCTCGTTGCCATGGTTGGCCCCGCAATGCGCTCCACTAACCTCTGTTCATCTTGCAGTAGCTCGGACTGAAGATCTGTTACATGCGTCATGGTTGGGCGACCGTGGGCGCACGCAAAGGGGGTATCTAAATTGTCAAGACCTTTCATGACCTTCTCCATCTCCTTTTTCGATAAGCTTGTACCAATCATAACACTGCCTCGACAAGCTCGACTTGCAAACATTGCTATGGCCTTTGGGAGGCGAGTAATCACCTTGTCCGCCTCGTCACCTTGTGTCAGCTGGGATCCAGCATAACGTCGAACGGCGTTGTTTCCGTAAAGACCGCTTCCGTCGGCCCCTGTTCCGCCTCCAGTACCGCTGTTTGCGTAGTCAGCAGCATCGTTGTCAAAAGCGGAGCTGCTGTTGACTCCAAGAATAGCACATAAGGCAGACACATCCTCCTTTCCAAAATTGACTGCCTTCCGTCCATCATGGGCACCCGAATGAGGCATCGCTGTTAGCGCTAATCTGTGACGAGGTTCTTTCGTCTCGTCATACTTGAATTTAAATCCATTCTTTTCGAACATTTCCATGTTGTCGAGCACACAACTCTCTTCCGATGGATCTAGTTCCAATGGCATTGGTTGTATCAAAGTCTGATTTTGCAAAATTGTCTCCTTCATGAGACGTTCAAAGTTGATTCGTTCATCACAAGCGTGCTGGTCAAGAATCCACAGCTGGTTTTTGGGATCTTTTGCTAGGATAAAGCCCAGGTTAAATTGACCTAGGATCTCCATATCACCAAAACTGCCTTTCACAAGAGAAACTTTCGCTCTTTCCAGCTTGTCGGTGATATCATCAGTACCGTCGTCTGCGTCATCACATCCTTGACCTGCCTGTGCGCCCCTGAGCTTTCGCTTGCGATCGAGCATTTGCTTGCGTTCATATTTGGTCATCGCAACTACACTCTCCGTTCCCTGATACGAATCCCAGACAACGACTGAATGGGGCACTGGATCAATCGAATCTTCTTCTGCGTCATCCGCCGACGACGAAGTGTCGGTGGCAGTGTACTGCTGACCGTTGTTTGATTTGCGCCTCTTGGCCGTCTTCTCCCGGCCTCTGCTGCTTGTTGGTGTCAATTGCTCATGGCGATTAGTAGACTTGTCGGGGGAAGTCGAAGTTTGACTCGGTGTGCTGCGGAAAGCAAACTGTCCCAAGTTTAATTCTGAAGAGCTGTTGTCAGATATTTGTGGGGAAGCTTGATTTTGTGTCTGAAGCAATTTCTCGGGACTCGCCGAGGTCTTAACAAGAGTATCGATGTCTTTTTCAGGGTCGTGACCTTCTCCCACACTGTTAAAATTGGCCTGCACTTTGGTCCAAAGCAATTTGTCCCCGTCAGAAGCTGTCACGATCTGCGCAGAGCGAGGACTCGTTGCGATGGACCCAGTGGGAATATCATTGTTCATGCTTACCGTCACCCTCCTTGATGATGCAGAATCTTGGCTTCTATCCGCAACAGCCATTCTTTCCTTTTCCTCGACCACTTCCTCGTGTGCAGCGGGCGAGTCGTCCGTCGATATATTTACCATTCTTTGCTTCTTGTTTGGAGCTTCTGCGGAGTGCTCTGCATCGTCCTCGTTGGCATCAGGATCCTCAATGCCCTCTGGGATTTCGAAACCAATTCCATGATTGGACGACCGATCAAATGATTTGGCTTTCGTTATATCATGGACAAATCCACCGCGTCGCCGTATACGTCGAGGAGATACATCTTCCTCAGGTTGTGATGCCTCTTTATCATATTCTGCGGCCGCCGCTGCAGCAGACGCGTCATTGTCTTCGCCGTATTCCACGCCCGCTGCCGCTGCTTGAGAATTCAATTGACGCTGTTCGTATTGTTCTTCCCGGAACTTACGCATATAGGCACGTTTGGAAATTTCAGCCTCCTCTGGATCACTTTCCTCGTCGTCGTCGTCGTCGTCGTCTTGGCTGTCGACACTCATTTCTTCGATATCATTGCGCCGGCGAGTAGGAGCTAAGGGTATTCGCGCATGCTTTTCCAGGGCACGTTTTCGATTAGAAGCCTGAATTTTTTGCAAATCTTCAATGTTGTCGATTATGGGAGGTGGTGATTTCCCAATAATGCTGTTGATGTCAGGTTTTCTGGCTGCCTGTTGAGCAACGGGACGGCTGGCATTCGCAGTAAATTGTCCTTCCGTTTGGTAGACCCATATGCTCTCGATTCCTATTCGAAAAGATTCGCAAATAGCAACTTCGTTGGTCAGTAGCACTTGTCTCTTCTCCGGTGACAAATTGACATCGAACTCTTCGTTGGGCAGCGTCAGGGTGAGTACACAGGAAGGCTTCTTCTTTCCGCCCAGAGTTCTCCATACTTCATTAAGGGTGCGCGCCAATTTTGGTAGTTCGACGGGTCGGCCATTGATGCTGAAAAAAATTTGGCCAGCTTTGACCGCACCTTTATTTTCGCTGTTTTTGTTGTTGTCTGTGGCGGGTGCTTTTGATACATATCCGTCAATTCTCCAGTCGCCTTTCGGACTTGCTGGGTCTACCGCACCTGTCAAATCAATGGTAATGGGAGTAAGACTCGCAAGAAATTTGCTACCGAGAACGGAGGAAATCGTTTGCTCCAATTTGGAAGTGTTCATGGTGGTGGCCAACAGAACATTTTCTTTGCCTTTGACTACATCCATGAGATTTATCCGGACACCGACACTGAAAATAGCATCTAATAATTCCATATCAATAGTTACAAATTTGGTTTAGAGTCCAGAAATACACACAAACGGGCAATTACAGACACATGATCAGTATTACTTACATCCTTCCATGAGTCGCATCATCTTGGAACGATGCTGGACAATTCTCCGTTCCAGATCGGCGCGACGCACAGGAAGTGATTGCAACAACTTCAAGACAGCCACAGTGGTTCCTACTTTGCGCGGTGCTGGGATGATCGAATCGACAATCAGGGTGCCATCGTGATGAAATTCCATCTTTTGAGCCATGGCCTCGTCGGCCGTGCGGGTTGCCACTACCAATTTCTGCGAAAGGTTGGCCAAACAAAACAGAGCTTCCCCCCGAAAGCCCAAGGAAGGACACGCCGTGTGATTGTAAATATCTTCAAAGGTACGGATTTTGCTGGTAGCACTAGGGTGAGCCAGAAAAGGCCGAGACGCCAAAGGGACACCACAACCATCATCCGAGACCTCAACGATATCAAGGCCTTGATTGAACAGGCGGACTGCCGTAGTGTGGTATTGTCAATCAAGAAAGGATACGATGCATTTGGTTAGATTGGCAAGCGATCATAGCATACTACAGCAATCAGGACAAAGCTGCCTGCCATATGAATCAATCATGGTAACAAGGGCTTCTCTTACTGTTAACACTCTTGCTCTTGGCATCGAGAGCATTATCGACCAATTCTTTCACGGCGGAGGCAAGGTCCGTCACCGCTTGCCCGGCCACGATCCGCCGCACCGATTCTTGTTCAATGGGTTTAATGATGCCTACATTATCGTTGTCGTTCATTTCCGAGTCGTCCATATTTCTTGAGGGTTGGGATGGGAAAGGGATGCAAGGAAACAAGTCCTCTTCCTTTTTATTGTACGCACTGGTAGTACTGTATGTACACCTTGTTCGAGGCTGAAGGGAACCCTATACAAGAACTACTTAAACACAACGAGCCAGAGCTCAGCAGCAGCAACAGCAGCACGCGAAAGTAGAAATTCTACCAATATACTCAAGGGCAGACTCTTTCTTGGAACTAGATTATGAGATTGAACATGCGCGTGTAGTGTTAAGTTGTTTTAAGAAATCCTATTACGGAAAACTATTGATGAGATTTTGATAAAAATCTATTACGTAGAGTAATATTTTCAGTCCATGTGAAAAAACCGGATTAATGCTAAGAAAGCAGAGCGTGCCGTTGCAGGCTACGCTACTCCTAATTATTTGGCGTCGAAGGATACCAGGTACCAGGTAAGCATCAATACGGCTGACAAAAAAGAGCAAGACTGCTGGCTGAGCATCAAGGCTACTACTACCAGGTACTATTAGTACCAGGTAATTCTTAAAAATATCAATGCTAAATAGACTTAATGGCTAATAAGAGAACAGCAGCGTTGGCCATCGATCTGCTTGAAAACACTCTATCTATCAAATGGAACGTGTTGATCACTTACTTTTTAGAAGCAATCCGTAGTCCGTACGGTACAGTACAATAGTACCAGGTATCATCCAACTGCCTTTCTAAAAATCTGACGACTACAACAGGAGACTGAGCAGTCCAGGTCTGCGCAGTCACTGATTGAGATCACAGTTGTGGGGTACTCTACAGAAGGACCAATGGAAATGGTAGAGAACAGCGCTGGTGTAGGGTGGTTTGGGGCAGTCCA
>Ga0210036_1005156_pt1 | contig 11525 bp, 6 predicted proteins | sample CryGeymeta201515_FD_185469 | JGI IMG/M metagenome (GOLD analysis project Ga0210036, IMG submission 185469) | Groundwater microbial communities from Crystal Geyser aquifers in Utah, USA - Crystal Geyser metaG 2015-15 (SPAdes) (version 2) | ecosystem: Environmental > Aquatic > Deep subsurface >...
TAACGTGAATCAGAGGCTTCGCCAATTTGGCGAGGGGCGTGTGATGCGTTACAGCTCGACAGGTAGTTCATAAGAAACTACAAATAAACAAGTTCTGTCGTCAGAATTAACGTTCATTCACGTCCATTAACGGTTCAACTCATCCTTTTAGGTTCATCCTAGATTCGTGAGTTGAGATAGCCGCAAAAAGGCACAGAGGGCGCAAAATATAAGGATGGAACGAAGAATTTCAGCCTGTAGCCACTCGCCAAAATGGCTAAGCATCCAAATAATACAAATGCATGGTTTTGAGTCTCTTGCGCCTTTTTGCGGCCATTAACTCATCTTTTCATCCAAAATGCGCACATTGATTTGACCGAGGATATGTTGGCTCGAAGACAAGTCGGATTCTGTTTTCATTCGGCTATCTTGAATAGCCTCGAATCAAATGTTGAGCTGTTTTTAGAAAAACAGCTCAACAACATACTGCTATATCATCAGATGAAATGCCCCTGAATTGCCGGGCGGGCTTTCCGTGACGGCAGTGATTCCGCTGGCGGGTGCCGGTTCCCGCGTGCCCCCAGCGTTTGAAGTTGAATCCGGCAGCTGGCCCGCAGAACCAAGCCCGAGACGCTGCAGCAACAGCGCGAACTGTTTAGGCAGCGGTGATTCGAGCACCCTGGTCGATTCGCCGCCGGTTAAAAACTCAACCCGCCCGAGGTGAAGTGCCAGGCCATCGAAAAGCGCGGCATCCAGGTCCGACCGCCGCGCACGCGGCTGCAGTTGCCGCACGGTGGGTGCCAGCGGGCCGCCGTAGAGGGTATCGCCCAGCACCGGTATGCCATGCACGGCAGCGTGAGCCCGAACTTGATGCGGCCTGAAAAAAGTGGTCTGCGCCTGCCATAGGGTCCAGCCCGAGTCGGAGTCCGCCAGACGGGTCAGGCCAGTGCAGGATTTTTTACCTTTCGCCGTCGAAGGAATCATCTTGGGTTTGACCCGGTGCGGCAGCAGCGGAGCGTCGGCCTGCAGCACGGACGGAATTTCCGCGCTGCGTGCCGCGACATATAAGAAAGTAAAGCGACATTCGCCCGAGCCAAAGCGATTGCGCAAGTCGGCCAGTGCCTCACGGTTTTTGGCGAAAAGCGCCACCCCGGAGATTTCGGGGTCCAGATAATAAACCGAGCCAAACAGGCTGGCCCCGGTTCGCAGTAATTCGGGTTTGGCCGCGGCAAGTTGCCCATTCAGTGCCGTGTCGAGATCAGGGGTGGCATCCCACGGATGCTGGCGCGTGCCTATTGCGGCAGGCTTATCCAATGCCAGCCAGCCCTCACCTGCCGCCAAGACAGACAATCGCAGCGGCAGCGCTCCCAGCCAGGGAGGGGGGAAGCCAATTGCTTGTTTGGTTTTGGAGTCTTCAGACACTGCGGACGGGTGGATACAAAATACCCCCGGAGCGATGAGCAGCCCAGGGGGTATGGCAAAATAGCAGTTCTGTCACCGAAACCCTGCGGCAATTATGCCGCAGCCAGCGCGGCACAGCGCGACTTGATGCGCGCGATCTTGTTGGCATGCACCAGGCCGGTCTTGCCGGCTTTGTCCAGGGCAGAAATATACTGGCGTGATGCCAGCACCAGCGCATCCTTATCACCGGCAGCAGCGGCAGCAGCGACCTTCTTCGCGAAAGTCTTGAGCCGGGTCTTGACCTGACGGTTGCGCAGCGTGCGCCCTTCGGTTTTGCGGATATATTTGAGTGCGGATTTAGTATTTGCCATGTCGGTTAAAAAGTTAAGAGGCGGGAAATTGCGTGTCAGATGGACCCATGTCAAGCGGGAAAAAACGGGAGATTTTCGAAAAAGTTTTTTTCTCGCGGGGACTTCTGCCAGACCCTTACTTTGAGCATCAACAGATTACAGATCTGATTCGGGTCTATTCTCGTACATTCACGGTTCCAACCCAACTTTCCAAGCTTATTCAATGACAATCTGTAAGAGGGGTGTCGATCCCGGAGTGCTGTAAGCCGGATTTTGTCCCCCGCCCCCGAAGGAGCGGCTGGGCATTCATTTATCTATCCCGCAACAGCGGGATCTCCGCCGGAGCGGAGTGCGGCATACCCGGAATCATTGGACGGGCCGCCCGATCCCCTATTTTGCCTTGCACCGGATTGGGTTTTTCCTGCCTTCATTGTTACCTTTGAAGCGGTGAGCTCTTACCTCCCCATTTCACCCTTACCCCGTCCCGCAAAGCGGGGCGGGGCGGTATATTTTCTGTGACACTATCCGTCCCGGCAAGTTGCCCTGCCAGTCCCCCGCTTTCACGGGGAATCCTGCCCTGCGGTGTCCGGACTTTCCTCTCAAGCCTAAACCCAAGCGAATGCCCACACTCCGAAATCGACAGAACAAACCTGCCCGCCCGTAAGCCAAAACGCAAGCGGCAAAGTTGTCTTTTCAGCCATACCCCCGCCGATTCGTTACCGGCGACGCCTGTTCGCTCACTCATTAATCAGAAAATTAATTCACGTTTTAAATTTCATGAATATAAATTCTTTCAAAATGTTTTTCTACACTTGCAATCTTCCTCCGACTCGGACAGGTTGCGCTCCTCATCCACACTGTATATGGCTGCTACGAAGAAAAAGACCTCCCTAAAATCTGCCGCGAAGTCCGGTATAGCCAAGAGCTTTATCGATGCGCCGATCAACCAGCAACTGAGCAAGGAGGCCAAGCTGGACCTTTACCGCATGATCGTCGGGATCCGCCGTTTTGAAGAGCGTTCGCTGCGGGCCTACAACCAGGGCAAGATCGGTGGCTTCCTGCACCTCTACATCGGCCAGGAAGCGGTCGCCACCGGCGTCGTCTCGCTAATGGAGGAAAACGACCACATCATCACCGCCTACCGCGACCACGGGCACGCGCTGGCAGTGGGCATGTCGATGAAGGAATGCATGGCCGAGATGTATGGCAAGCACACCGGCTGCTCCAAAGGCAAGGGTGGCTCAATGCACTTTTTCGCACCCGACAAAAACTTTTGGGGCGGTCACGGGATCGTTGCCGGGCAGACACCGCTGGGCGCGGGCCTGGCCTTCGCGCTGAAATACAAGAAGCTCAAAGGCTGCGCAGTCTGCTTTCTCGGCGATGGTGCGGTCAACCAGGGGGCCTTCATGGAAACCTTGAATCTGGTCTCACTTTGGAACATCCCGGTCGTGTTCGTAATTGAAAACAACGGCTACTCGATGGGCACCAGCCTCAAGCGCTCGTCCGCCGAAGAGAATCTCGCCCACCGTGCGGACGGCTTCGACATGGCCTGGGAAGTCTGCGAAGGGCACGACGTCTTTGAATTACGCGAAGTCGCCAACCGCGCCATGACCCGCGCCCGCGAGGAGCACAAGCCCTTCCTGCTGGAAATCCGCACCTATCGCTACCGCGGCCACTCGGTGGCCGACGCCAACCACGAAAAATACCGCACCAAAGAGGAGATCGAGGAATACAAGAAGAACAAGGATCCGATCAACGTGCTGAGGCAGCAGCTGCTCAAAGACGGCAGCCTGAGCGAAGATCTGGCCAAACAAATTGATAAGGAGAAAAAGGACGAAGCGGAGGCCGCCGCCCAATTTGCCGACGAAAGCCCGGTCGCACCCCGCGAGGAAATCCAAACCGACGTTTACTGGGAAGTGGACAACGACACCGAGGGCAAACTCAAAGGCACCTACTTCTTTAATGATGTGTAGATTCCTCCGATCTCCGACCTCTGACCTCTGAAAAAATCATGCCACTCATCACATACCGCGAAGCCATTAAACAGGCACTCGACGAAGAACTCGCCCGCGACGACAATGTCGTCATCATGGGAGAGGAAGTCGCTCAATATAACGGAGCCTACAAAGTCACCGAGGGCCTGTGGGATAAATGGGGCGACGAACGCCTGATCGACACCCCGATCTCCGAGGCCGCCTTCTCTGGCCTGGCCATCGGTGCCTCCGCTCTCGGTGTTCGTCCGGTCATCGAGATGATGTTTATGTCCTTCAGCTATGTTGCGATTGACCAGTTGTTCAACAATGCCTCCTTCTGCCGCTATATGTCCGGCGGACTGATGAATATCCCGATCGTGGTGCGCGGCCCCGCCAACGGTGGCACCAATGTGGGCGCGACGCACTCGCACACCCCGGAAAACATGGTGGCCAACCATCCCGGCCTGAAAGTCGTCTGCCCCTCCAACGCCTACGACGCCAAGGGCCTGATGAAGACTGCCATCCGCGACAACGACCCGGTCTTTGTGATGGAAAACACCCTACTCTACGGCGAAAAATGGGAAGTCCCGGAAGAAGAATACACCATCGAACTGGGTGTGGCGAATATTCTGAAAGCGGGCACTGACGTGACCATCGTCTCCCACGGCCGCTGTGCCATGCTCTCACTCAACGCCGCCAAAATTCTGGAGGAGCAGCACGGTATCAGCGCGGAAGTGGTGGACCTTCGATCCATCCGCCCGCTGGACGAGGAGACCATCCTCAACTCCGTGCGAAAGACCAACCGCGCCGTGCTGGTCGAGGAGAACAAACCCTTCTGCGGGGTGGACGCCCAAATCTCCCACATGATCCAATACCGGGCCTTCGACTACCTCGACGCCCCCATCCACCGCGTCTCCGCCATCGACGCCCCCCAAATCTACGCCAAGGAACTGGAAAACTGGCAAATTCCCAACGGAGAACGCATCGTCGCCTCCGTGCTCAAATGCTGTGGAAAATAATCAGCAGACGGAAGACAGCGGTCAGAAGCCAGCAGCAGCACACTCAACCACCTTACAACTCAACCACTCAACGACCCACTTAACATGGCAACACTCATCGATATGCCCAAACTCAGCGACACCATGACGGTGGGCACGCTGGTCAAATGGTTAAAACAAGAAGGCGATAAGGTCGAAAGCGGCGACATGATCGCCGAAGTCGAGACCGACAAGGCCACCATGGAAGTCGAATGCTTTGACGACGGTGTACTGCTCAAACAGTATTGCCAGGAGGGCCAGGAAGTGCCGGTCGGTGGTGCCATCGCCGCTGTCGGCGAAAAGGGTGAGGCTGCCCCTGCGGTGAAGAACGAAGCTCCAGCCAGCGATACCTCCGACCACAATCAGGAAAAGGCCGCAGCCCAGTCCGATGCCTCCAGTGCTCCAGCAGCACCCAGTGCGTGCAGCCCAGCTGATGCCAGTATAAAATCCGACAACACCCCGGCCGAAGTGCCCGCACCCGCCACCAACGAAGATGGCGACCGGATCAAAGCCTCACCTGTCGCCCGCAAAATTGCCGCCGACAGAGGCATCGACCTGGCCAGCGTGAAAGGCACCGGCCCGGGCGGACGCATTTTAAAGGAAGACGTGCTCAACGCCGAATCCGCACCAGCGGCAACCCAAAGTGCTGCCCCGTCCGCCAGCACAGCGACTCCCGCCGCCGCCCCGGCCGCCACGCTCGAAGCACTTGAGCTGCCGGTTACCAATATGCGCAAGAGCATCGCCAAGGCACTGGTCGCCTCCAAGACCCAGGCCCCCCACTTCTACCTGCAGATCGAAGTCGATGGTGCCCCGCTGGCCAAGCTCCGCGCCGAGCTCAACGCCAAGCTGTCCGATCTGCCCAAAGAACACGGCGGCACCAAGTTTACCGTCAACGACCTCACGCTGAAAGCCGCCGCCGAGGCGGTGCGCCGCGTGCCCGCCATCAACCGCTCCTGGGAGGGCGACAAGATCAAGCAGCACGCCAATGTGCACCTCGCCTTCGGCGTGGCCGTGGACGATGGCCTGCTCACGCCGGTGATCCGCGCCGCCGAGACCAAAGGCCTGCGCCAAATCGGTGCCGAGGCCAAGGCGTTGATCAAGAAAGCCCGCGACAAGAAGCTCGCCCCCGACGAGATGAGCGGCTCCACCCTGACTGTCACCAATCTCGGCATGTTCGGCATCTCCGACTTCTACGGCATCATCAATCCCAACAACGCCGCCATTCTCAGTATCGGGGCCACCATCAAGCGTCCCGTCGTCAACGAAAAGGACGAGATCGTGATTGGCCAGACCATGAAGGTCGGTCTCTCCGGCGACCACCGCGTGATCGACGGCGCCGTGGGCGCACAGTATTTGCAAGCGCTCAAGGAGATCCTTGAAACGCCGGCATTGATGCTGATTTAGAGCACCTTGCCTACCCTATTTTCCTATTTACCCCACCAGGGCACTACCGACGAGTGCGACAGCGAACGACAGCGACTCCAATCGCCAGCAAGCCTGCGAACAAGGCATAGGTCTTTGGCTCCGGAACGGCGGTTAGAGTAATCGTTCCATCTGTCCCGAATAATGAGGTGTCCCAGAGAACCCCTTCGATGTCAGACCCCGGCAAAATAAACTGCGTATTCTCATTGAAGGTAAATGTGCCATCGACGTCGAGAAAATCGAAGGTGAAGCCAGCCGCGCTGCCCAAATTAAAGCCATCCAGCAGGATCAATTCAACAATCCCGTCGATAATCGCATCACCAGTGACGTGCACCGTATCATAACCGGTGCCGGGAGTGAGTCCGGCAATTTCAAACTCCACTGTGCCAGCGGCACCCTCAGTCCAGTTACCATTAATAGTGCTCGCTGCCGGCGAGTTACCCGGCGCATAGGTACCGTTCAAGTTAACCAGGTCACCGTTAAAGGTAACCACCTCTAAGCGGTGTTGATTCAGCTCAAAGAGTGCACCTGCGCTTAAATTAAAAACGGGTACCTTCAGGGTCAACGCGTCCGTGCCCTCCATCACGAAGGTACTACCCGCTTCAACGGTGAGTGTTTCGGTTACGATTAATGAGCTACGTACAGTAGCACTGCCACCAATGCCACCAAAGGAAATTGTCGCAACTGAAGCTTGCTCAAAAGTCGCACCGGCAAGTGTCGAGTTAGTAAAGACGACATCTGCAAGCGTGGCCCATCTGAAATCCGCATCCGTCAAATTAACATCCTCGAAATTGGCACGGTCAAGCTGAGCACCCACAAATCGAGCTCCGGTCAGATCCCCCGCATAGGTATTACTGGAACCTTGACTCGCTACTTGCGTAAAGTCCACATCACGTAAATCCATCGATGAGAAGTTGATTCCTCTAGCGTCGAAAACATCGTTCAGTTGGCTGATATCAAAACCTGTCACATTCGAGAAACTTGCACGATTAAGGTCACCATCGGTAAAGGTCGCGCCGGAAATAACAGCCCCGGCAAATTGTGCATTCGATAGATTTGTATGATCGAAAACCGCATTTGTCAGATTAGAACCTGCAAACTCGGCTCCGCTTAAATCTCCCGCATGGGCTGTGACCGCCCCCGCACTTGCGACATCCGAGAAATCAGCACCGGTCAGATCCATATTAACCAATTCGATATAGCGCGCACTCGCAGCATCATTCAGTTGGCTGACTGTGAAGCCAGTCAAATTGTTAAAATGAGCATGTTCCAAAATCGCATCGGTAAAGTGTGCTCCGGTCACGTTGGAATCGATAATATCGGCACCGGTCAAATCGTGCGCATTCGAGGCACTCGCCGCAAGTGTTCCAATATCTGAAAAGTCCTGAGTGCTTAGATCAAGATTCACCAATCGAATGCCACGAGCATTGGATACATCGTTCAATTGGCTAGCCGTAAAGCCCGTCACGCTATCGAAGCTCGCCTGCTCCAAACTGGTGTCTGTAAAAACCGCACTGGTTACATTCGAATGATCGAAAGCGACACGCTTCAAACTGCCGGCATTTGCGGTCACTGCACCCAGGCTCGCTACTTGTGAAAAGTCTGCTCCAGTCAGATCAAGATTTGTCAACTTGAGTCCTTCCACATTTGCAGCATTATCCAACTGACTGGCAGAAAACCCGATCACACCGTCAAAACTCACACTCGAGTAGTAGTAATTATTTAATCCTGATAGATAAGCGCTACTCACAGGGTAGAAATTTTGCCTTGTTGACAGATCTGCATCCTCAAAGTTTACACCTGTAATATCCGCATTCGAAAAGTTGGCCCCTGCTCCATATTGATATCTAGCAGAACCAATAGTTGTTGAAGAAAAGCTAACACCCTGAAACGAAGCGTTCGTCAATGTGGAGTTCGCAAAACTGACATTAGACATCATAACTGCATGGGAGCTGCTTGCTCCCAGGCTGGCCACTTGTGAAAAGTCCTGCCCCGATAAATCCAGATTCGACAGGCGGATAGCCCGCACATCGGATGCATCATTCAAGATACTCGCATCAAATCCGACGGCACTGTCAAAATTAGCAGAATTGAGGGAAACATTCTGAAAATTGACCCCCGTCACAGTCGAACCGGCGAATGATGCACGATTAAGATTGCCAGCATACGCAGCGGTCACCCCCGCACTGGCTACCCCTGAAAAATCCTGTCCGGTCAAATCGACATTCTCGACACTGATTCCGTACGCTCTCGCGGCATCATTCAAAATGCTCGCATCAAACCCGACGGCATTATCAAAACGGGCATAAGAAAGATCAACATCGGTAAAAATCACATTAGTCAGAGTCGACCCAGCAAAGGAAGCATACTCCATATTCAATGCATGATCGGTGGCACTGCCGAGGCTCGCGACTTGCGAGAAATCCTGCCCCGTCAAATCAGTATTCGTAATCTTTATGGAGCGAACGTTGAAGGCATTCGCCAACTGAGATGCATTAAACCCAACAACATTATCCAATGATGCGTTCCGCAGCGTCGCATCGGTCAAATCTGCACCGCTTAGCGTGGCACCGTCCAGGTTGACACCGCTCAGATCTGCCACGTTGAGCAATGCATTCGTTAAATTTGCCTGGCTGAAGTCGGCTGGTGTCGTGCCATAGACGAAAAGAAGACCATTCGAATTAGCGTAGAAATAGTCATCATCGCTCAACTTAGCCAACCGCATATCGGCATCTGTAAAATTGGCGCCCACGGCGCTCGCACCTCTAAAATCCGTATTGAATAGCGTCACCCCGGTAAAGTCTGCGCCATCCACGACCGAAGCGCTAAAATTCGCGTTCACCATTTCTCCAGCATGAGTGTTCACTGTCCCGGTCGAAGCAACTTGAGTGAAGTCCTGCCCGGTCATATCGATACCAGACAAATCTACCTCATTCACATTAAACGCATCATTAAGCTGGCTTGCGTTGAAATTTTGAGCGCCACGGAAAGAGGTCGACAGCAGCAGTGCATCGGTGAAGCTCGCCCCCCCGACATCGGCACCGGCAAAGCTCGCATTTGCCACAGATGTGCCATTGAAAACAGCATTTGTCAGTGTCGATCCATCGAAGACCACCCCAGTCAAATCCTGCTGGTAAGTGGTGACAGCGCCCGATGTCGCCACCGAAGTAAAATCCGCGCCGGTCAGATCGAGATTTTTCAGAAAAATATACCGCGCACTGGCAACATCATCCAATTGGCTGACAGTAAATCCTGTCGCACCGTCAAAATTGGCACCACGGGGATAGGAAATCAGCCCAGTCGTGTAATACTCAGTCAAGTTGGCATCGGTGAAGACCGCACCAGTCACATTTGCACCTGAAAAGTTCACCCGCGCTAAGTTCGCCAGCGAGAAATCAGTGCTGCTTACATTGGACCCGGCAAAAGAGGCTCCATAAAGGCCACCCAGACTAGATATTTGGGAAAAATCCTGACTACTTAAGTCCAAATTCGTCAGCTTGATGTATCGCGCATCTGCGATGTCGTTGAGTTGGCTGGCATTGAACCCAATCGCACTATCAAAGCTGGCAGCAAACAAATTAACAGAAGTAAAAACTGCACCATTTACATCCGAATTATCAAAAGATGAAAAACGCAAAGAGCTTGCCCCCTGTGAAAAATCCTGCCCGCTTAAATCCAGGTTCGTCAGCTTGATGTATTGCGCATCTGCGACATCGTTTAATTGTGAGGCACTAAAGCCAGTGACCCCGTCGAAGCTAGCTCCGTAAAGACTCACATCGGTAAACACTGCACCCGTCACATCGGAACCGTCAAAAACCGCACGAACCAAATTACGAGCGTTGTTGTTCGTGCTGCCAGCACTCGCCACTTGAGAGAAGTCACCGCCACTCAAGTCCAGATTCGTCAGCTTGATGAAGCGCGCATCTGCGACATCATTGAGTTGGCTGGCTGTAAAACCTGCAACGCCGTCAAGTATAGTATGACTCAAGTCTGCATCAGTAAAAATCGTTCCCGTAACATTCGCTCCAGACAGATCTTTGCTATTTAATGAAACACTGTTGAGTTTAACTCCCGTAAAATTCGCTCCGGTTAACGTCGATCCCGTAAAAACCGCTCCACTTAAATCACCCTGATTCGTCGATCCCGATCCCGCTGAAGCGACGGCTGAAAAGTCTTGCCCGGACAGATCCAGATTTTTCAATAGAATACCACGGGCATCGGTAACATCGTGCAGTTGGCTAACGGTAAAACCTGCTACACTGTCTAGATTCGCCTGGGTTAAGTTCGCATCCGTAAAGACTGCGGAGGTCACATCGGAGTGGGATAAATTCGCCTGAGTAAGATTGCTTCCGGTGAAAACTGCTGTCGTCAACGTTGACGAAGAAAAATCCGCACCCGTCAAATCATGCTGGTAGGTCGTCGACGAACCAGAGGCGGCCACTCTCGAAAAATCCGCAGCCGTCAAATTCAGATGGGATAGATCCATGCCACGCACATCAAAGGCATCGTTGAGCTGACTGACCGAAAACCCGCGAATGCGCTCAAAAGACGCACCATTTAGAGTCGCATCCGTAAAGACCGCTCCACTTACATCGGCTCCCGCCCAGCCTCGATACGAAGAGGAACCAAAATCAGCATTCGTTAAATCAGCGCCGGTGAAATCGGCTCCGGAAAGTGTCGCCCAACTATATTGTGTTCCAGTAAGGTCTGAGTTTGTAAACTGCGCCCCACTTAGGTCGGCAGCGTCAAATCGGGCAGATGTCAGAACAGAATTCGAAAAATCAGTATTGAGGAAGGTTCCGCCCAGTGCATGTGAGGAAAATGTGGTTTCAATAAAGCTTCCCGCCGACCAGTCTTGATTGGAGTAATCCACCGAAACGGTAGCACCATCCGTTAGGTCGATGCCATCCAGATTTGATCCGGGCGCCGCATCCAGGCCGGATGAAAATAATAAAGATAAAAGCAGAGAGTGAAAACGAAAGGACAGCTTCATGGTTAGTTAACGGTTGGCAGTATTTGTTAAAAGCATATCTAATACATGCAGTTCGTTCCATTTATACAAGCCAATAAGAGCGCTGGATGATCCTATTTTACAGGAGAGGAAAACCCCTACGAATGAAGTTTCTTGTGGGGGTTTTTCTTACAACGCTGCAAGGATAATAACGTAATAGTAATAATGAATACCTCTCAAATGAGTTGTTAACGCCCGAATTCACGCCGTAGAAAAGATGAGGTTATGCTCAAATTCAGAGTCGGGATTTCCGAGTGATCTACGACGACAATTCGGGAATAGCTAAATAGGAGTTCGGCGGTCATTGCCTGAATCGGTGTCACATCCGGTTCGCATCGTCTGAGTCTGAGTT
>Ga0210036_1005169_pt1 | contig 11498 bp, 14 predicted proteins | sample CryGeymeta201515_FD_185469 | JGI IMG/M metagenome (GOLD analysis project Ga0210036, IMG submission 185469) | Groundwater microbial communities from Crystal Geyser aquifers in Utah, USA - Crystal Geyser metaG 2015-15 (SPAdes) (version 2) | ecosystem: Environmental > Aquatic > Deep subsurface >...
GTACCAAGTACACCAAAGTACACCAAAATGGTACACCCAGTGGTACACCTTTTTACATATACCCGTTTTCTGGTACCAGGTACTGTGTTCTTCACAAATCAGGAGACAAGAATACCAAACCTTGCTTTCCTTCGTTCAGGGCAAAAATAAATCTTAAAAAATAGGAATCGGAATCCAAAGTTCCAGCTGGAGGCCAATAGGTTATTAGTCTATGACGTAGGCAATGCCGACAAAGATTCTCCATGGATTCAGCTAAATACTACCAGGTACTCCGAGTAGTAAACCAAAAGCAAGTAGTCTAGTGACCTACAGTACTACTGGATATTATTGTTTTTACTCTGTTATTTACTTTATCTTTTAATAATAATCTATCTGAATCAATAATATTATATTCGCGATGTTTGCCTCTGCCGCCGTCCGTATCGTTAGTCGACAAACTGTCGCTGCTGCCACTCGGCGTCAATTTTCTGCACTAGCTGCCAAGACTGTGACCCGTCAATCGGCTCGCAATGCGGCTCCTTTGGTCGCTGCCGCTGGTCTCGCCATGACAGCTGCTCTCTTTCAACAACGTGAGGTCTGTGAAACAATTATTCATGTTTTTTGTGCCCCTTTTTTTATTAAACATCAATTTGTAGTTTGCATTTACCTGACACTAACGATACTATTGTATCTTTTTAATAATATATATCAAAAAATGACAAAAATCCGCAGGAAAAAACCCACAATCTGTTTGGAGGCAAGGATGCAGTCCAGGAAGTCGAACAAAAGTTTGGAACCTACTGGCCTCGCAACATTTTGATCCTCTTTGGACCTCCAGGTGCGTCGTAATAAAATTTTAAAAAGAACGTATCAAAATGCATTCAAATTGCCTTTCTAGTCTAGCTCACAAACAGAAAATAAATGAAACCCACCGTTATTTTGTTGCAGGAGCTGGAAAGGGAACTCACGGCCCCAAGATTGAGGAGATGTTGGGAATTCCGCAATTGTCAACGGGAGACATGCTCCGCGCAGCTGTGGATAACAAGACTGAAATTGGAAAAAAGGCCGAAGCCATTATGAAGTCGGGAGGGTTAGTCTCGGACGATATCGTAGTTGGAATTATCCGCGATCGCATCCAAGAAGACGATTGTAAATTTGGATTCATTTTGGTACGTTTTTACAGCACCATGTTGCAGTTGCAGTATATTATCACAAAGGCACGATTTGAAGGCCATTTTATTGAATTCACCGTTGTGCTACTTTCATGGTCATTTATGCGCTTTTTATTTCTGACCTAAATCAATCGATTTGAATTGGAATCCAACGGAATGACTTGTGTCATGTCGAAACAACTCGACAACATGCAATTCATGAAAAAATGACCCGCCACTAAAACACACCAAAAACGCAGGATGGATTTCCGCGTACTTTGAAGCAAGCGCAAGCTTTGGATGCCATGTTGGCTGAGGAAGGTGCTGTCGTGACCAAAGTTATTGAACTGCAGGTTCCCGATTCGGTCCTGGAGGAACGCATCTGTGGACGCTGGATCCATAAAGGCTCGGGACGATCTTATCATGTCAAGTATGCTCCACCTAAGTCTATGAAAAAAGATAAGAATGGACAGCCCATCGAATCTACGATGAAGGATGACGAAACCGGCGAACCACTCATGCAGGTATGTAGTGCGCAAAAAGAAATGAACGTGTTTCCTTCTTTTGTTGGTTTATTGTTCCACTAACGTTTGCTGGTGTTTCTAAATGAATTCACTGCTGACACATTAAAACCTGGATGATACACTGCAACAATGAATGCAAAAATAAACAATCTCCGTGTCGGCAAAAAATGATGACAGAGAAAAGATGACACTGCCAGTGCTTTGGTAAAGCGTCTGCAAGGATACCATGGAGAGACTGTCCCAATTTTGGACCACTACGCACCACATGGAATTGTCCGAACTGTCAATGCTAACCAAAAGATGGAGGGTGTATGGGATGAAGTGTTAAAGGCTCTAGAAAGAAAGTAATAATGCCCTAGGTCGTGCTGAAAGGTATCAGGAAAGCGTGACACAAAATCTGAACCTCTACTAGCCAAAGAAGCGGCAAATATTAACAATTGTCCACCAACTCTTTATATTTGAGGGACCGAAACATCGTTGGAAGTATTCTAGTTATTGCTGGACTGCGAAAGAAAAAAATATACATCGTTTTTGCTCGGGCTACCTAGTAGAGTATTAATGATGTTCAGTGTGAAGGTATTAGGATCCCGTGTACTTTCTACAATGACATGGCACTACCAGGTTGCTGCAGCCGCATGGAAAATTGCCAATCAGCCTTCAGTCCAGTAGTCCAGTAATCTATCAATGCTTTTCTACTAGCGAGATATCCTGCCTTACAGATGGCCGTACCTACTTCAGTTGTTTGCGGCGGGCAGTTGCCATTCGTCGTTATCGGTACTATTAGCTCGCTGTTGTTTCCATAAGGGATTGCAGTACACCAGCACCTGTCTGCAACGCTGGTGCACCAGAAAATCAACTTTTGAATTCATCGTCTTACAGGTACTTAACTTCCATGGCAAAGCGACTTTTTGATTAGTACCTGGTACCTGGTAGTAGTCTTCCTACTGGCGGGTACTGGTAGTAGACTCTACTACTGCTAGTCTAAGCAAGAAAGCTACCTGGTATCAGAGTTCTGGTACGTGCACTGCAATTCGAAGGAGCAGGAAGGACTGCAAGGGGAAAAGTGAGATAACTTGAGCCTTATCTACACACTCAACGGTTGCAAGCATTTTTCTGTCTCCTTCGAAATGAGTATTTTGAAAATTGGCCGGCGCCCATGCAATTCTACTCACAAAAACAATCCTCCAACTCACTACTGGTACTCTCTACTGTGCTCTACTACTACTACTAGAAAGCAGTAACGAGAAGTAACAATAGACGCGCAAGAGATAAAAAATAAGAAGTGATAATGCACGAATCGAACCGTTGAGGGGCAACATTTGGCTCTTGTAGAGGATCTTGCAGAAGTTTCGACATTTTTGTAATCATCGGACTTAGAGCGCTCTTAATGATACAACCAAATTCCTGGTCAAAATCGACGACTAATAACCGTCCACAATTCCACAAAATACTCCAGAACAAAAAAATAGCATTCAGCATATTGATAGAACAGCCAAAAATCACTCTCCAACTAACAAAGAACACAGCGGATGAAAACCATGGCTAAGCTTCTCCAGTTGGTCTTACTCTCGTTAGTCGCTCTGATACTTAACCCATGGTCCTTTGGGGTTCATGGACAAATTTTAAGGGCCGATCTCGCTGCCGGTACCGGTCAAGCCGCTGAGATCCGCAATGACCAAGTTGAACGTGAGCTGCAACGGCGTCGACAAAATGGTGGTCACGCAAAGGGCAAAGGAAAAGGCGGATCGAAAGGTCGTAATGGAGATGATATCCGATTTCTTCCGTCGCGAATTGATCCCATACCAGGTAAGATAAAAATCAGCACTTTGTGCCGGTACCAAATATGATGTATTTGGTAGCACGAGTCTCATTAAATTGGGAAGATCAATGGCGAACTGACCAAACATTCATTCCTTTTTTTCGACTCGTTTTTTGCAGGTGTCAATTGTAGGCCACTACCTCCCGGCTTTGGTCGCAATGGAAGCAAAAGCAAGGGAAGTAAGGGAAGTAAAGGCAGCAAAGGCGGAAAAGGCAAAGGAGGCGGACGCAGAGATCGGATATCCAACAGCCGCCTCCGTCGGTTGAGCAGTAGTGGAAGCAAAGGCAAGGGAAATGGCAAGGGCCGTGGCGGCGGCATGATGATGGGTGGCGGCATGATGACAGGTGGCGAACTTCCTTTCTGTCCTGCAGATGCTCCTACCATCTTTCCAACAGCTTTACCTTCTTTCACTCCTCTCCCTACTGTCACACCGTTTCCAAGCGTTACTCCATTCCCAACAACAGTGGGATCGGAAACCATTGCAGACATTGTTATCGGCAACCCCGATTTCTCTATTTTGGAAGATCTTCTTACCCAAGCTGGCCTTCTGAATGTTCTGGATGGCGATGGAGGTTTCACAGTCTTTGCCCCAACCAATGACGCCTTTAATGCTCTTGACCCAGCTACACTTGCAGCTCTTCAAGCTGATCCTAATCTATTGAGATCTGTCCTTCTGTACCATGTTCTTGACGGAGTTCTCCTTTCTACTGACTTCGTGAATGGTGCCACGGTTCCCACTGTCAATGGAGCTCCTGTCACTACCTTCACTAATCCTTTTAGCGTCAATGATGCTGGCATTATTGATGCTGATAATCTTGCTTCCAATGGAGTGGTTCATGTGCTTGATGCAGTAAGTTGACGGCGAAGGGTTTTCAAGGTCGTACTGTATCTATTTCCAAAAATACTTGCGTTCAAGCACTCACCTTTATTTCTTATTTTCTAACAGGTATTGATTCCAGCCGGCGTGCCAACAAACGCACCAGGGCCGGGAACACCAGTACCGGGAGCACCTACTGTTACGCCAGGTGCTCCTACTGTTTCACCAGGAGAGACTGGAGGGCCTCCTACACCTCCAGGTACTGAACGGCGTATTGTGGAGTCAACACTGGAGTATGGTTTCTTTGCTGGAACTCAAGTCCGTCAACCAACAGAGGAAGAATATAATGGATTGATGGCCGAAACAACCAGATTCTACACAGATGTTATGAAAGCAGCCTATCCTAACCTCGAATCTTTTGTGGCATTTCGTGTTGATGATGAGTTCAGACCGGCAAATACAGATTTGCCAATTTTTGTTGACTTTGACGCTTATGCTTTCTTCCAAGAAGGAACAACCATTCCAACTGAAGAGGAAGTATTTGCAACATTGCAAGCTGCTGACTATGAAAGTAAGTAGGCGGAATCATAGATTTTTGGAAAACGTTTCCCAGAAAATTGGCATCTTACACTTTCAACAACGTTTTTTCTAATTTTGCTACCACCAGACTACATCATGGAGTACGTATGGGTCAGCCAACCCATGGGAACCATCTTCTTTGACACCCAGCGTGCAGCATATACTGCAAGAATTTTGCCTGCTGCGTGAGAAAATGAGACTCCTGCTCAGCGAGGGATGTAGCGAATAGAATTCCTGCATTACTTTGTTTCAACTGTTGACAATTTTCTTTTACCTGAAAATACGATAATGTTTGTGTGCAAATAGTAAACCTTCAAAAAAAAGTAGAAAAAATTAAAGCTTTGTGATGTAATAATATTTCTGCACAAGTTGAATTCAAAATATCTCGATGTACACGAACTTTTCGACTAATTATTTCTCGATGCATTGAACTCGGCCTCTTCCTTCCTTTTCATTGTCTGAAGCATTGCATTGAAAGCTGCTTCTTCGTACATGGCTTTGGCGTCCTGTTTCATGGTGGCCGTGTCCTTGTCTGGTTCAGGACAATCCATGAAAACCTGACCTAGTTCTTTGAGACCGTGGGCTCTAGTCTCTCGGACTTTGGCTTCCACCGCCTCGTCGTGAAAAACCATTTGTGTAACCTCGTGAATTGTACTGGTGACATCAACAACAAGCGTTGTCCAGAGCAGTGCTAGCATTGCTGCAGCAGAGGCATCTTCCATCTCCTTGGTTGCATTGGCTCTTTCTTCGTCGGTTTTGGCCTCTTTCATCTTCACCTGGTACTTTGCCTGCAACTGCATCATATCCATGGCAGTCGTCAAACCCTCCAATTCGGTCTTGCTTTTGGTCTTTCTTGCGTCCAATTTAGCCTTCTGGCCCGCCGCCCAATCAGAAATGGAAGGCAAGCCAGTGCCCGACTCTCCCGAACCCAGGAATTGCACAGCATTCAAGTTATAGATCTAAAGGAAACAAAAAGACCGTGAGTTACAACAAGGACAATAATAAAACGGCCAGATCGTTACATAGTGAAATCAAATCAAATCAAATCAAATCACCAAATCAAAACCCTTACCTGCCCAATAAGCTGGACTAATTCGTGACCATAGCTTGCTGTACTCAATTCCTTCGCTTCGTCAGCCCAAAAAGCTTTGCAGGCATCTTCAGCCTCTTTTGTGCCAGCTGCGTCGACCCAGTTCTGGAGTTTTACAGCCAATGTAACCGCAAGTCTCTTGACACGCCGAATTTGTAACAATCGAGCAGTTTCCTTGGACAGTTCATTCGAATCGCCAATTTTAGCCGAAGTGGCTGTTGCGAGCCTTCCTAAGTAATCTTTGAATTTATCCGATCCGAACAAAAACGTAAAGAGAAGTGCTGGGTCCAGCTTGGGCTGGGCTGCCTCGGCGACGGTTGTTCTGTCAGCGCTCAATCCCTCCGCACCATCCTCGTCGTATCGCTTACGAAGAGTCGGATTACTCAAAACTTGGTAGGCTTCAGCAATATCCTGAAATTTGGCTGCACCCTCCTTGTCATCTTTGTCCAATTTATCGGGATGATACTTTCGGGCCAGCACATAGTAACGTCTCTTGATGGCAGACGGTTCAGCATTCGGATCAACGTCCAAGATATCGTAGTATTTCATATCCTTGACAGTTTTCTTCTTCGAGTCATCTCCGACAGATGGGCGAACACTTTCATTATCAATTTTGTTTTCAATATCTTTTAAAATATCGCGATCTTCCACATCGATCTTCTCAATATCTTTGGCGCATTCTTCAAGATTACTAGTGACCCAACGTGCCTCAACTTCGTTCCACCATTGTCCTTTACGCTGCGCCTGAATGGCGGCTGGGATAGCTGTCGTACCCTGCACTACCTGAGTGACACCCGAGACGGCACCTCCCACCGCCAAAGCTACTGCCCCGACAGCTCCTATCAAGGCTCCACCAGTGACACCGACGATACCTCCAAGGATTCCCCCATGCTTAGTTCCCGCAAACAATCCAACCGTTGGGGCAAGAACGGCAATGCCGGCAGCCCCAACAGCACCTCCTACAATATTTCCCACTGAGGATAAACACACAACAATATAACGAAAATAACTGTTGAGACTCGTCAAAGGAAAAGCAAAGCAACTGCACATACATACAGTACATAAACAGTCCGACCAATATTCACCACAACAATGCACTCACCTCCGGCACCTAATCCTTCGCGAAAGTTCCTGGGTTTGCTGTGTCCTCCCTTTGATAGCATTTTGCTGAGCGACTCCGCCGCCTTTTTTCTTTCTTCTTCTACCGATGCCATCGTGCCTCGTTTGTGTGTTTGCGTGTTTGCGTGTCTGTTAGAGTTTCTGTACGATATGGGAGGAATATCTGTTGTTCTTGCTACCTGGTACGGTAATCTACTAGGCGTTCGCTCGTCAGGTAAGTGGATTAAATAAATAATGATGATGTCGATAAAACCCAAAGAACAGGATGATCCCACGAAAATGTACCAGGTAGTTCAATACCACCTTCCCCCCCCGGTAGACTAGTTCCTTAAGTCCGCGAAGGTTTGGTGATGTCGATCTTATGAACATCTGATGATTGGCTGTTTGATATGGTACCTGGTACAGAAATAAAAGATCCAGTAGTCTAGTACTGGTACAATCTTCCAGATAGTAAATTTGATTCACAAAAATCCTCAACTTGATGAGAACCCTAAGCGCCTCATACGTACTACCAGCACTACTACTAGTCTAGTTAGTAGTAGTACTAGTACCCCGTTCGTCTACTACTAGTAGTACTACTAGCTAGACTAGTAGTACTGGTAGTAGAATTGAGCTGTTAAAATTTGTTGACAAAAAAAGAAGTTTTGAAACGTGTTGAATACTCCAGTAACAATTAAAAATCTCGTTACAAGTAATTCTTATCCAGTGTAGAAGCATACTCTAATCAGTACTGTACAAAATTGAATTGGGGACAGCAATAAGGGACTGAATTTTGCTACTGGGATTGATTTCTTGAATTGTGATGAACACATCCAGGCATTGGTGAACCACCTTATTATTAAGTACTATCGTACCCTGGCTGGTGGTACTGCATTTCACAGAAAAAGTGGAAATAATATTAATCTTACTGTAGTATTAATGAATTACTACCTGGTAGTATTACCAAAACTCGAACTCGAGCAGCGTTTATTACGAACCCATGGCAAATTAAAAAAGAAAAAAATACCATAGTACCTGGTACAGTAGTACTGGTACTGATGGGCTGTAGTACCAGCTACGTAGTAGTACTACTAGCTACTACTACTAGCTACTGGTACTCGAGTACTCTAGCTACTACTATCTACAGTAGAGAGTACCAGGTAACAGTAGTAGAGTACTCGAGGCAGTAGTGGTAGTACCAGCCACCGGTGCTTCGATACTACTTTTCAGAACACAAAAGAAAACTGGACCCCAAAAATAATTCAAAAAAATATGAATTAGGCCACGAGCAGTGATGCAATGATAGTGTGCCACCAGTATTGTCGAACAGGCATCTTTTCTATCATGGTTTTAGAACAAAGGTTTTTCCTTGGATGATAAAATTATCATATCCGTAGAAGACAAGCACACTTTTCTTACAAAAATTTACAGGCTTTACACACCCCAACACGAATGCCTTGCCGCCACTACCAGAACACCACGTACCATTTGCCCAGCAACTCTATTACTTCATAATGCCATCGTTCACGCCAAGAATATCGGGATTGTTCTTTTTGTTGCTGTTGTTTGCAGGTCGCATGGGGTGTACAAAGTCCATGAACACGCGACAATATAACCCCAAACAGCTACAGACCGATGAAGGGGAAGACGCTCATCTGCTGCTGCTGCTGCAACAACAACAAAACGAACGAGAGCTACAACATCGTCGTAGATTTCAACCAGGTGATCTAGTCTTTATCAATGGCAACGAAATTGACAGCATTGAAGACGACGAGGAATATTTCGTCGTTCTAGCCGATAATCGCCAGCGAGGCAGAGTGCAACGAAGACCAGGTCGAGGTGGAGGAAAAGGAAGAAGTGGAGGAAAAGGAAAAGGAGGAGGATCAAAAGAAAGCTATAGCAGTCGAAGTCAATCTCAAAGAGGAGCAGCAGTTCCACTTGACGACGACTTTGGAAGAAGTGGAGGAAAAGGAAAAGGAGGAGGATCAAAAGAAAGCTATAGCAGTCGAAGTCGATCTCAAAGAGGAGCAGCAGTTCCACTTGATGACGACTTTTTCCCAAGAAACGCGGACTGGGTTAATGCTGCAAGAAGCAAGGACATGATTGCTGACGGAGGAGGAAGCGTTGGGGGGTTCATTGCCAATGGCATCGGGAGTGGAGTTATTCTTGCAAGGCCGTTCCGTGGAACAGGAATTGGTCGGATCGATCGTCGTCCTCCACGCCCGGCACGAGGCGGAGGCAACCAATTTCCAGAGGGATTTCGACCGAACATGATTCGAGGACCCGCAGGGACACCATTTCCTAGTCTGGCTCCAACCAGTCCAGGACCTGGTGTTCCTACCAGCCCAGGATCTGGTGCTCCTACCAGTGCGGGGCTTACTCTTGCACCAACCTCGTCAGGAGTGACAGCGGCTCCCACTGTCCCTGGGGCCACGGTTGCACCAACAAACTTAGCTACCAACGATTTCATCATTGAAAGCACTTTTGCTTTGACTTACTTTAGTGATCAGCCAACAGATGTGGATCGCGATCTGACAGCAGAAGAGTATGCAGAACTAGCCACTCTTATGGATGAATTCTACACAGAGGCTTTCCGAACTGATCCAGCATTTTCCGACGATTTCATCAGCTTCATGACAGAGTTCACATCCATGATGTATACAATGGGAGCGTACGTTGGACGATTAATTTCTGCTGATTTTTCTTTGTCGTCGTGATTGAATAGAAAACTAACTCGATTTTTGCTTGCTTGGGCTTTTCCTTTCCTAATTTTTCATCTTTGTGATATCCTTACAGGACACCAAATGTTTTCATTGAATTCAATGCCAATTTCATGTTTAACGGGGACGATACCATTACGACCGCTAATTCAATTTTGGAAAAGATGGAAGGCCTCAACTATCAAACATTCATCACAGACTACCTCATGCGCCCACCCGTGAATCAACTAGACGCGGTTCAAGGAGTTGCATTTACAGCTCTGACTCGACCTGCATAGAAATTGGGGTAATAAATAGCAATGTTTCTTTCTTCTATTTTTCTATTCATAATTTAAAGTGGATCATAAATATCTTTACATAGCCAACTAGTTGCTGGAGTTATAGCATTATCGTAACTACAGTCAAAGCGAAACCGTTGTTGTTGACAGACAAGACGAGGGCCCCTGGCGGGGGTACACCAACCACTCCTTTTTAGTGTCAAGGATATCCACCTGAGATCTGAGGTCTGTGCTACAAATTTGGTATTCACATCCTCAAAGTACGCATTATAGAAATTTTCAGTACTCTACTTCCAAAATAGCAAGCTAAATATTTATCACAGGCAAAATTTGAGGTCTGAGCTCCCTTTGCTATGTTTGACTATACAAATTTTCAGTACTTTACTTCCAAAATACTGTAGTCAGCTAAATATTTATCTGTTAGAGTGGTTGGTGATGACAGTTAAAATTGATGGTCGCCGTACTGTACCTACTCATGACTCCATTCGACCCTTAACCCCAAATGGGAGGAACACACGAGAATAATAATAATAATATCGTATTATTCTCATGTACACCAGTAAGTACAGTACCTAGTACACCTCCGTTTTTTTTTTAAATATTTCTCACCAATTTTGGTCATCCTGTGAAATATCCAAATCTTCTTCGTGTTCAAAGCAAAATACTGGTAAGCATTAACTGTAGAATAAAAACAATTCACCCGCACAAGCTTAGCGCAGGGATAACAGTCTTAGTCTCACCATGAAGAAGCGATCAAGTGCGGCCGCTTTATTGCTTTTCATTCTGATGCCGTGTTCTTCGTGCCACCAAGCTGCAAGAGTCAAACGACCTGCAAATGAGGACGGCAACAGCAATAGATTACTGCAGTCAACAAATCGGCCGAACCGAAGAGGTTTCTTGAGTCGAGGTGAAGGAATCATTTTGAATGAGACTGCCATACGACCAACTTCCTTCCGTCCAAGTGGCGGGTTCTTCTCAACAGCAACAGCAACTGGAACTGGAACTGGTGCTCGAGTCACCCGAAAGAATGGCCAGAACTTTGATTCTTCAAGGTCCAGCGCAAAAAGTGGAAAAGGAAACAAATCGCGACGTAAATCATCTCGGAAGCGAGGGCAGGTGTATCGTGGTGGAAGAGCAAACTTGAAACCTGGTTCCGCCCCTCATAGAGCAGAAGTCCGAGTTCGACAGCGAGGACGTGATCCAATCGGTGGCATTAATATTGGCAGACTTCGAAAAGAAGATAATGGGTACTATTATGTTGGAGCTCCAGGTTCACACTTTTACGGTGATATCGATGATTACTTTAAATACGCCCTGGGAGTGAACGGTGGAGGACAAAATGGTGCTTTTGAAGGAGGTCCTCCCGTTTTTTGTGAACTTCCCAAAGCTTCCACGAAACATACACACGGCTTTCATGAGCATACTTTTTTGAAAGGCGAAAAC
>Ga0210036_1005171_pt1 | contig 11497 bp, 5 predicted proteins | sample CryGeymeta201515_FD_185469 | JGI IMG/M metagenome (GOLD analysis project Ga0210036, IMG submission 185469) | Groundwater microbial communities from Crystal Geyser aquifers in Utah, USA - Crystal Geyser metaG 2015-15 (SPAdes) (version 2) | ecosystem: Environmental > Aquatic > Deep subsurface >...
TCAAATATTCTTCCGTATTTGGTCATATTGTGTTTCCATACTACATAGTACGATTTAAACGGAAAAGAAAATCCGCAACTCCGATATGACCTATACCGTTTCCATACTACATAGTACGATTTAAACTAGCGGAGTGGTGTGAAAACTCCCAAGGGGATATAGTGTTTCCATACTACATAGTACGATTTAAACAGATTATGTCGATAACCCATTTTCCTGGGCAGCAGAGTTTCCATACTACATAGTACGATTTAAACCATGTCGTTGTTCTTGGAGTGAACACAAGCTCAACAGGTTTCCATACTACATAGTACGATTTAAACACGGAAAAATGGGAAACACTGTGCGGGCGCATTGAAGTTTCCATACTACATAGTACGATTTAAACACCGCTGACCCGTGAGAATGTGGCGAAAATATGTGTCGTTTCCATACTACATAGTACGATTTAAACTTTTGTTAGGTGCGGGTATATTATCAAAAAATCCGAGTTTCCATACTACATAGTACGATTTAAACGAAAAAAAATGAGTAACATAGGAAGATATTCTTGGGGTTTCCATACTACATAGTACGATTTAAACGCAACGAAAAATGGATGAAAGAGATACAGAGGTGAAGTTTCCATACTACATAGTACGATTTAAACAGAATTATGTTCTATTAACACTCTAGGAATAACTAGTTTCCATACTACATAGTACGATTTAAACATCCTAATAGTATCGTAATAGTATCGTAATAGTATCTGTTTCCATACTACATAGTACGATTTAAACATTCGCACAGGCACGCAGAACTTCCACCCGCTCACACAGTTTCCATACTACATAGTACGATTTAAACGTACACCTTATGTATGATTTGGTTTTGCGGGAAGAAAGTTTCCATACTACATAGTACGATTTAAACTATTTTTAAATCGGGTGTATTTCATATTTTTTTTCAGTTTCCATACTACATAGTACGATTTAAACACCGGGAACAGTTTTTTGATATCATCAGCCTCGTTGGTTTCCATACTACATAGTACGATTTAAACCCTATCGCCGTCAATATTGGATTTTTCATGGCTAAACCGTTTCCATACTACATAGTACGATTTAAACCGCCGAAGGTCGCGCAGCAACATAGTGCGGATACGAGTTTCCATACTACATAGTACGATTTAAACGTCCGACCGCCTGCACTTGACAGTTTGGGTTCTCTCGGTTTCCATACTACATAGTACGATTTAAACTTCTTTCAGTCAGAGGCACAAAAAGCTCTTCAAAACGTTTCCATACTACATAGTACGATTTAAACTTACAGGGGTAGGCACGGCACTTTTCAGGTTTGTAGGTTTCCATACTACATAGTACGATTTAAACTATTTTCAGAAAGTGAGTAGTTATCCTTATGATTGCGTTTCCATACTACATAGTACGATTTAAACCCGGAAGGGTGTATGTTGTGGAGCCTGACGGAAGTTTGTTTCCATACTACATAGTACGATTTAAACCAGCAACAATAAAAATTTAAAAAATATCTCACAAATGTTTCCATACTACATAGTACGATTTAAACCGAGAAATGAACGCAACTAAAAACGCTCGGAAAGTTGAGTTTCCATACTACATAGTACGATTTAAACGACATTCGCAAATTCTTTGACGACATACTTCATCACAGTTTCCATACTACATAGTACGATTTAAACCCTGCACAGCAAGCCTCTCATGACAGTCGGAGCATTTCGTTTCCATACTACATAGTACGATTTAAACTTGTTACTTTTTCTTGCTCCGCATTTGTTTTAGGAGTTTCCATACTACATAGTACGATTTAAACGGTCAATATGTGACGAAAATATGTGTCCACATCTCCGTTTCCATACTACATAGTACGATTTAAACACACACATACTTTTTTTTCGTAGCACATATCTTCTTGTTTCCATACTACATAGTACGATTTAAACACGCCCCTAATTTCAGCCTGATAGATGTCCCTTCTTGTTTCCATACTACATAGTACGATTTAAACATATTGGCAAATTCCTTTGTTATGTATTTCATCACAGTTTCCATACTACATAGTACGATTTAAACTGAGAAGGAGCGGAAGAGCCATTTTATTATTTTTTTAGTTTCCATACTACATAGTACGATTTAAACCGTGGCCAGTGCATATCTTGCCCAAGAAATCAACACTCTTGTTTCCATACTACATAGTACGATTTAAACCGGTGTCATTCGCACCAGCACGCAGACCGTTCCCTCGTTTCCATACTACATAGTACGATTTAAACCGCCGCCAGAGTGCTTGTTCTTTCTTAATAAATGTTTGTTTCCATACTACATAGTACGATTTAAACTCTCCGTCTACGGTTATATCCCCGTCTATGTTTTTAGTTTCCATACTACATAGTACGATTTAAACAGGCACTCTCACATCGTTGGCCAGTCATCACATGGCGGTTTCCATACTACATAGTACGATTTAAACCGATAATGACATAGGTATAAACCTTCACGAATCAAAGTTTCCATACTACATAGTACGATTTAAACCATTTTATTTTATTTTATATTACTTATTAGTATTATAGTTTCCATACTACATAGTACGATTTAAACTAGGAGACACCTACGATAAAATAATAAATGATCTTATGTTTCCATACTACATAGTACGATTTAAACACCTCCGATCGTCATCAATGGTTTGTTCTTGAGGAAAGTTTCCATACTACATAGTACGATTTAAACAGCAAAACACAATCCCGACACAAAATAAGCTACGGCGTTTCCATACTACATAGTACGATTTAAACGTTATACTCCGCAACCGAAATTTTGCATTAATTTTTATGTTTCCATACTACATAGTACGATTTAAACAAAAAATATGAAATACACCCAATATAAAAAATAAAAAGTTTCCATACTACATAGTACGATTTAAACAATCCAAAACTGATAGAAAAACTCTTAAAAAGCATAGTTTCCATACTACATAGTACGATTTAAACATTCTTTCGGTTTCTTGACACAGAGACGAAAAAAATCAGTTTCCATACTACATAGTACGATTTAAACTTGATGAAGTATTCGTGTATGAATTCTTTCTTACTAGGTTTCCATACTACATAGTACGATTTAAACGTGCCTGGTTCTACATCAACAAAATTGCATTCTACAGTTTCCATACTACATAGTACGATTTAAACTTTAACAAGTTCTCTTTATTCACAGCAAGGTGATTTCGTTTCCATACTACATAGTACGATTTAAACCCTGACCCACAATTCATAGCCAATGCTTCATTGAAGGGGTTTCCATACTACATAGTACGATTTAAACAAGGTATTTGTAGAGGTGATTTGATATTCTTTGATACGTTTCCATACTACATAGTACGATTTAAACGGTGGTCAGAATATTGATAACGACGCATATCAGAGAGTTTCCATACTACATAGTACGATTTAAACTGATGGTGCGAATGCGTATGAAAAGAACCCTGCATGGTTTCCATACTACATAGTACGATTTAAACAAAAAATTAGTGTAAAATTTCTGTTGCGGAGTAAGAGTTTCCATACTACATAGTACGATTTAAACTCCTCTGCGATTCAATCATATGTTACCACGGAAAAAGTTTCCATACTACATAGTACGATTTAAACCGGGTGCTGTCAAAAATGCATTAACTGGAAAAAAAAGTTTCCATACTACATAGTACGATTTAAACGAAGAAGAAGAATGTATTCAGAAGAAAAACGAGATGGTTTCCATACTACATAGTACGATTTAAACCATTCGCACGGCGTACCGAACTTCCGCCCGCTCACACAGTTTCCATACTACATAGTACGATTTAAACTTCTTGTCATGCAAACTGTTCTACCTGTGATAGTTGGTTTCCATACTACATAGTACGATTTAAACCATATTCTTTTGCGTCATTATCCTTTTCTGTCAACGGGTTTCCATACTACATAGTACGATTTAAACTGGAAGCACGGCGATAGATTTATCGTTTTCTGATATGTTTCCATACTACATAGTACGATTTAAACGGTTACCTTTTCTATTTCTACATAGAAATAAAAAGGGTTTCCATACTACATAGTACGATTTAAACTAATTCTTTCGCATAATGACACAATAACACAAGCGGTTTCCATACTACATAGTACGATTTAAACATTATATCCGAAAGAAGGCATCGCTTCAACGAAAAAGTTTCCATACTACATAGTACGATTTAAACAGAATGTTCGGAGAGCATTATTTTCATTTTCGGAAGAGTTTCCATACTACATAGTACGATTTAAACTGGTTTGTCAGACAGTTACGGTCGAGCTTCGCTCTTTGGTTTCCATACTACATAGTACGATTTAAACTAAATTTTACTGATTTGGAAATTTTTACGGAAACTTGTTTCCATACTACATAGTACGATTTAAACCTGAAAATTTACTTCAAATTTTGCGCGCACCCATAATGGTTTCCATACTACATAGTACGATTTAAACCGTTTTGAAATTTCGACATACTGAAAATTTACTTCGTTTCCATACTACATAGTACGATTTAAACTCGATGATTATTCATCCGCTGTACATGTGCATATGCGTTTCCATACTACATAGTACGATTTAAACACGAGGCAACGGAAATCATCGGATTTGATGGAAATGGTTTCCATACTACATAGTACGATTTAAACAATATTCGGAGAAATCGAAAAGAAAAGTAGAGAACATGTTTCCATACTACATAGTACGATTTAAACGAAATCATCGGGTTTGACGGAAACACAAAACAAGGAAGTTTCCATACTACATAGTACGATTTAAACTTTCCATTGTTGTTTTGTTTATTTGTTATTATTTTTTGTTTCCATACTACATAGTACGATTTAAACAGAAGAGGAATGCATATGACAGGCTGGAAATTTAAGTTTCCATACTACATAGTACGATTTAAACCTATCTAAACTATGCTGTGAGCGATGTGAGCGTAAAGTTTCCATACTACATAGTACGATTTAAACCTTAAATTTCTACCCTGTCATATGCATTCCTCTTCTGTTTCCATACTACATAGTACGATTTAAACTTGGCATTTTATTTTTTATATTATTTTTATATTATAGTTTCCATACTACATAGTACGATTTAAACTGAGTGATTGCGAACAATTATTTTCATTTTCTTAAAAGTTTCCATACTACATAGTACGATTTAAACAAAATATTTTATGATTATAATGCATACAACTGACAGGTTTCCATACTACATAGTACGATTTAAACCGCGTTCGTCGTTGAAATTTGGGTGTTTTGTTATTTCGTTTCCATACTACATAGTACGATTTAAACAGTAACGAGGCAATTCAAAACAATTGACCTGTTCGTGTTTCCATACTACATAGTACGATTTAAACTCAAAAGAAACCCATTCTTCCTGCCTTTCTTTGTGGTTTCCATACTACATAGTACGATTTAAACTTCCCATTAATATCTTTCTTACAATATCGCTATCAAAGTTTCCATACTACATAGTACGATTTAAACAGTGTTTTTCCTGAGTTGAACTGCTTTGAAATCGAGAGGTTTCCATACTACATAGTACGATTTAAACTCGTCATCAGCGGTATTCTGTTCTGACCAACCCTGTTTCCATACTACATAGTACGATTTAAACTTGCGTCATTATGCGAAAGAATTATTTACGCTCACAGGTTTCCATACTACATAGTACGATTTAAACTCGATACTTCGCCCGATATTGTTTTCATTTCGCAAAAGTTTCCATACTACATAGTACGATTTAAACTTCACAATCGAGGCTTTCACCCCATTGAAGAAAACAGTTTCCATACTACATAGTACGATTTAAACACGTTCGAGCTTCGCTCTTCTGTAACTGCCTGACACCGAGTTTCCATACTACATAGTACGATTTAAACTGTTCGATTTCCTCATTTCTTTGTTTTGCCGTTTTGTGTTTCCATACTACATAGTACGATTTAAACTATTTCTATACGTGTTTCATCTTCTGTCAAACCCCCGTTTCCATACTACATAGTACGATTTAAACACAGCAAAACTTAAACCTTATTTCAAATGACGAAAGGTTTCCATACTACATAGTACGATTTAAACGCTTCGAAATCGATGGTTATATATTTTTTAATGATGGTTTCCATACTACATAGTACGATTTAAACAATTAGGAGCGTTACAGAAGTGAAATAATACATTGCGGTTTCCATACTACATAGTACGATTTAAACGAGAGCGTGAGAGACTGCTTTTCCGGGTGGTCGGAGGTTTCCATACTACATAGTACGATTTAAACGGGTGTCTCCAACTTTTTTGGTTCTAAGTTCAATCTCGTTTCCATACTACATAGTACGATTTAAACCTAGTAATCTAATTTATATATATGTTTATATGAAATAGTTTCCATACTACATAGTACGATTTAAACTTTTTCCTGTGTGGGAACTGCGCCCACGCCTGCATCGTTTCCATACTACATAGTACGATTTAAACCTTGTGTCAAACATTGTCCCTTATTTAGTTGTAGCCCGTTTCCATACTACATAGTACGATTTAAACAATATAAAACGTATGAAATATGTGGTATACCTGAAAATGTTTCCATACTACATAGTACGATTTAAACTGAAAAGCATATAATAATTTAATATAATACAATATAGTTTCCATACTACATAGTACGATTTAAACCTCTTGACCGTGTCTTTTGAGTTGATGTCGTTGATTAGTTTCCATACTACATAGTACGATTTAAACTTTTATATTCTCGATATCGATTATTTTTTTTCCTGAGTTTCCATACTACATAGTACGATTTAAACTTAATCTTTTTAGGAGCAGGTTTACTAGCGAAAAATCGTTTCCATACTACATAGTACGATTTAAACATTTCTACTTTTTGCTCCTTAATCGTGCCCGCTTCTTGTTTCCATACTACATAGTACGATTTAAACCGTCCCCCCATCACTTTCATAGTATCGAAACACCGCAGTTTCCATACTACATAGTACGATTTAAACAAAACAGAATTTCAAAGATGGACGGCACAAATCCTCGTTTCCATACTACATAGTACGATTTAAACTTGCGCAAAAAATAAAACGACAAGGAAAACACATTTTGTTTCCATACTACATAGTACGATTTAAACCTTTGCCTCAAAATATTTTGCTGGCCCGTTCAAAACAGTTTCCATACTACATAGTACGATTTAAACAATATTGTGTGGTTGTATATGAAAAAGTATTCCCGTGTTTCCATACTACATAGTACGATTTAAACTTTTCATGCATATTTTTCTGCTCCTTCGCAAAAAAAGTTTCCATACTACATAGTACGATTTAAACTTTCTTTTGCGGTCAGTTTCGATGGGGTCTCGGATAGTTTCCATACTACATAGTACGATTTAAACTTTTTTGGGGGAAAAAACAAAACGGCACATAAAAATTGTTTCCATACTACATAGTACGATTTAAACCATCAGGGCGGAACGCAAAAATTTCTTTCGTTATGGGTTTCCATACTACATAGTACGATTTAAACTGACACACCCGAAGATGATGCTCAAAACAAAATAAAAGTTTCCATACTACATAGTACGATTTAAACGGAGATAGAAAAAAGATGGGGAGAGGTATGGGCTGAGTTTCCATACTACATAGTACGATTTAAACGCATATATCTTGTCCCGGGTGTGGTTTCAGAATGTAGTTTCCATACTACATAGTACGATTTAAACAAAAAAATACGATATAGAGCCTGCGGTTTTTCAATTAGTTTCCATACTACATAGTACGATTTAAACACTCCCGACCTATTTCCCATACCCCATATTCTCTTTTTTGTTTCCATACTACATAGTACGATTTAAACCGAATATCCTGTATTTTCTTGACTTTCTCCGATGTTGTTTCCATACTACATAGTACGATTTAAACCTGTTTTTTTCGGAAGAAACCCAACCCCGACAATGAGTTTCCATACTACATAGTACGATTTAAACTTTCACCTATTTCTATGGTTTTTTCAGCTATCAATCGAGTTTCCATACTACATAGTACGATTTAAACGGATTTTATACAGCATCAAGGTGCTGACCGATTCAAGTTTCCATACTACATAGTACGATTTAAACGCGTGGGCGCGGTTCCCACGCGGGTAGAAGAAATCAGGTTTCCATACTACATAGTACGATTTAAACTGATATTTTGTCTCGAAGAAGCCCCGGAATATCAAAGTTTCCATACTACATAGTACGATTTAAACGAAGAAATCATCTGTGATGAGGAAAGTTTTGAGGTGGTTTCCATACTACATAGTACGATTTAAACCACTCTGGCATAGTCTGCCCGTCGAAATATGGCGAAGTTTCCATACTACATAGTACGATTTAAACCACAGAAAATGCTGATTATATTGAAAAATATCGGTGTTTCCATACTACATAGTACGATTTAAACAGCGGATATTCGTGAACTGGTTGGGGCACGGAAGAAAGTTTCCATACTACATAGTACGATTTAAACTTCACGGCATAGTTTAGACATATTTCCAGGTCAGGAGCGTTTCCATACTACATAGTACGATTTAAACTCGAAATCGCCGAACAATATATTCAGAATTCAAAGAGTTTCCATACTACATAGTACGATTTAAACGAACTTGACGGCCTCGAGCAAATCATATGTGATGAGGTTTCCATACTACATAGTACGATTTAAACTTTGTGTCCACACTCACATTTTTTGCCATTTTCTTTAGTTTCCATACTACATAGTACGATTTAAACAAAGAGAATACAGGGGTATTCAAGGACGATGAAACGGGTTTCCATACTACATAGTACGATTTAAACCCTCGTCGAGGTAGAATGACATCTCATTCTTCTTTTCGTTTCCATACTACATAGTACGATTTAAACGTTGAAAACACAGATTGGTATGGAGCTGAAATAGCTGGTTTCCATACTACATAGTACGATTTAAACCTACAAGTTCATAGAGTGTATGTCTATGCGAAAGAGTTTCCATACTACATAGTACGATTTAAACTAGATGAAATTTGGAGTGTGTGTAGTATCACTGTTTCGTTTCCATACTACATAGTACGATTTAAACGTGTAGGAGATACTCCCACACCCGCTTCTTCAATTTGTTTCCATACTACATAGTACGATTTAAACATTTATCTGGAGGGAGTTGCTATGTTCTCCCTCCTAGTTTCCATACTACATAGTACGATTTAAACTGTTTGTGGTGAAAAAAAATATGAGATACATCCTATTGTTTCCATACTACATAGTACGATTTAAACAGCCAATGTAGAACACAACTCCTATCAACTTCATTAGTTTCCATACTACATAGTACGATTTAAACATTGGTGTGCCCTCGCCGATGATGTATTCCATTTTCGTTTCCATACTACATAGTACGATTTAAACCCAGTTACCGCACCAATCATGAGTGGGTTTTGAAGTAGTTTCCATACTACATAGTACGATTTAAACAGAAAGAAGCTTCATTTTTTCCTCCGCTGAAATAAAGTTTCCATACTACATAGTACGATTTAAACAATGTCCTGGGCCGATATTCGCCAGGAGATACAACAGTTTCCATACTACATAGTACGATTTAAACCCCCGAGGAAGTCAAAATATCGTATTGCACGAAATTTCGTTTCCATACTACATAGTACGATTTAAACACTTCCCCAGACGAATACAATCTCACAAGGTTTCTTGTTTCCATACTACATAGTACGATTTAAACCCAATATCTCCCCCTGTATTTTACGCTTAGTATTAGCTGTTTCCATACTACATAGTACGATTTAAACTGTTTACAGTGGTGCCAGTGTTTACTGCGAGAACAAGTTTCCATACTACATAGTACGATTTAAACCTCGTGTATGTTCTTTTCACCCCATTATAGCGTTTTCGTTTCCATACTACATAGTACGATTTAAACAAACATTATATACGGGAGAATTATGTTCTATTCGTAAGTTTCCATACTACATAGTACGATTTAAACAAAATAAAAGAAATGGAAGAACACGAAGAAGAATATAAGTTTCCATACTACATAGTACGATTTAAACTGTGAAAGCCTCAACTGTGAATACGTTGAGGCTTGGAGTTTCCATACTACATAGTACGATTTAAACCATCACTTTCTTCGTCTTGTTCAGACCATCCTTGGAAAGTTTCCATACTACATAGTACGATTTAAACAAACCATCTGCGACATGAAAAGAGTTGGGTTATAAAGTTTCCATACTACATAGTACGATTTAAACGAGCGAGTGTGGGCGCAGTTCCCGCGCAGGAAAAAAAAGTTTCCATACTACATAGTACGATTTAAACCGAGGAATAGGGAGAAGGTGGGGTGAAATATGGCTCGAGTTTCCATACTACATAGTACGATTTAAACTTGTTTTTTTCGGCAGAAACCCGACACCGACGACTAGTTTCCATACTACATAGTACGATTTAAACTGAAATTTCGCTTTAAGTTGGTGATATTTTTCGATGGTTTCCATACTACATAGTACGATTTAAACAGGATACATAGGATATTTGAATGTCGGAGAAAAAGAAGTTTCCATACTACATAGTACGATTTAAACTTATTAAGTTATATTTTATTATTTAGTTCTATTACAGGTTTCCATACTACATAGTACGATTTAAACATAATTGATGAAACATATATGTATCAATATTCCATTGTTTCCATACTACATAGTACGATTTAAACCCTCGGGTTTGCGGACGAATGGAGAGTCGTTTTTCAGGTTTCCATACTACATAGTACGATTTAAACATGACCCACAATTCATTGCGAATGCTTCATTGAAGTGGTTTCCATACTACATAGTACGATTTAAACTTTTTCATCTTGAATGCAGGTCGAATAATTCAGATAGGTTTCCATACTACATAGTACGATTTAAACCAGCCCGAGCCGTCAAAAAACAAGACGACATAGATATGTTTCCATACTACATAGTACGATTTAAACAAACAATATATTTGCTATCCGCAAAGTGGAAAAAAAGTTTCCATACTACATAGTACGATTTAAACATTAACGACATCAACTCGAAAGACACGGTCAAAAGGGTTTCCATACTACATAGTACGATTTAAACATTTCTTCTACCTTCGTACGTGTGAGAAGCCTATCAGTTTCCATACTACATAGTACGATTTAAACCAAATCCATTGATTTTGTTTGGCGCGGGTATATTAGTTTCCATACTACATAGTACGATTTAAACAATATGAACTTCGCACAAGCGCCCCGCAGGAAGAAATGGTTTCCATACTACATAGTACGATTTAAACGGGAAAATATATTCCCCTACTTTATACGGCGACCGAGTTTCCATACTACATAGTACGATTTAAACAAATCTGGGTCTTTGCGTTTGGAAA
>Ga0210036_1005173_pt1 | contig 11496 bp, 7 predicted proteins | sample CryGeymeta201515_FD_185469 | JGI IMG/M metagenome (GOLD analysis project Ga0210036, IMG submission 185469) | Groundwater microbial communities from Crystal Geyser aquifers in Utah, USA - Crystal Geyser metaG 2015-15 (SPAdes) (version 2) | ecosystem: Environmental > Aquatic > Deep subsurface >...
GCATGCGGAGTTGGATCCAGATGCTCGCAGAGGATCGTCTAAGTGCAGTCCGGCCGAGAGTAATCTTGGACTTCGATTGATGATGCCTGTTCGGGAGTCTATCCACTGGCTAGCGCTCGATAGAGCCTGGTCATTTCGGATAACGATGAAACACACATTAGCATGTTCTGAATCGAGGCTCGCGTGTTTGGGGAGAAAACCCTAAGAGGGGGAAACCCTTGACGTGAGCTGACGTGGACGAATGTCGTAGCCGACATTCTCGGGGACGCACATTTGTTCGCTGTACGGCTTTTAACCCGTGGTAAAAGTGGTGTATTGCATTGTTGATTGGGTTGAGGGAACACACGTATATGCGTCTTAACCTTTTATTCTGACGCGCAAGCTTTCTTACATGAAAATCAGCAAAGCATCTGCCTGCCACAAAGGTCGAAATTGTCTTTTCAAGCAGGGGACCAGACAATCAACTTGATACAATAGCCATGTCAAACGACCAGCAGCCTCCAGCTGCAGCAGTCCACCACTCGTCCCAGTCACCATCACAGCTACCGGGTACCAGCTGCAACAATGTGCGATTGAGAGGCCCATCGTCAGCAGAAGGCTCTTGCTGTTATTGGACGAAAGTACTGTACTGTTGTGCTAGATTACGAATCGAATTTATCAAACAGCAAGTCTTGGACACGATTACGCGTATTTGGTTGTTCAAATAGGATAATGCTTACAAGTGAGGCATTGATCAGTCGTCCAATTGATGCTTCGCGTTAACATGCAGTTTAAATATTTCGACTTGCGTGTGACCAACGTGGACAACAACGCACGCGTACATTTACATCTTATCCCATTTCCACTCACTGACTTCGGGCATGTCCATACCATGATCAGTAATGTAAGATTGATGTTTGATTAGACAGGATTGCATATCCTGGCGAACATAGGGCGCCAAGGAACAGGTTTCCTTGTCAACATTTGGGCACTGATTCTCAACCATGTTACAGACATCCATTACCAGATGGTAACGATCAACGTGATTCAATGCACACATGTCAAAGGGAGTTGTGATTGTTCCTTCCTCCCTGTACCCATTCACCTTGAAATTTCGATTGTGACGATCAAAGATTAGTTTCTCAATCATGTGCGGGTAGGCGTGAAAATTAAAAAGAACCGGCTTGTTGTCAGTGCCAAACATTGAGTTATATACCTCATGAGAAATGCCATGAGGATGTTTATCAGGCTGGCACAATCGCATAACGTCCACAACGTTCACAAAACGGACACGCAGCTTAGGCATCTTCTCGCGGAGAATGCTAGTTGCAGCAAGGGCTTCCAAAGTCGGAACATCTCCTGCACACGCCATGACAACATCAGGCTCAACGCCCTTGTCATTTGAAGCCCATTCCCAAATACCAATACCGGCAGCACAGTGGTGATTAGCTTCGACTGTGCTCAGCCACTGAGGGGCAGGGTGTTTACCAGCCACCAAAACGTTCACGTAACCTTTGCTTTTCAACACGTGATTCATACACGACAACAAGCAATTGGCATCTGGAGGCAGATAGATGCGAACAATCTCTGGCTTTTTTGTCGCCACATGCTGTAAAAAACCTATAAAAACAGATTTGACAGGAATGGATGGTTGTTTAAAAAATGGCAGCAGCAAAAAGATTGGAGGAATACCACAGATGCATATACAGATGCACGGTGAGGACAAGTATACGTACCTGGATCTTGATGCGTAAATCCGTTGTGGTCTTGACGCCAGACGTGAGAGGCAAGCAAAATATTGAGAGATGCCAATTTGTTGCGCCAAGAAATATCATTACAAATCTTGTACCACTTGCAGTGTTGGTTGAACATACTGCTGATAATGTGAATAAAGGCCTCGTACGAGTTCAACAATCCGTGTCTGCCAGTCAGCAAATAGCCTTCCAACCATCCTTCACATTGGTGCTCGGAGAGCATTTCCATGACACGACCATCGGGGCCTAGAAAAGCATCATCACCGTCACGGTACTCGCCCATCCATTGCTTTCTGGTCGCCTCAAAGACAGCGTGCAAACGATTGCTCGCCGTTTCATCGGGCCCGAACAGACGAAAGTTGCGATTGGCCTCATTCAGCTTGATGACGTCGCGCAGAAAAGTTCCTGTGGTGTATGTGTCAGAAGCTTCCACATGTCCACGCTCGCCTTCTTTGACCTCAATGCCATAGTCACGCCAATTAGGCATGATCAAAGGCTTCACCACAGGGTTAGTGACAGGATTTTCGCTCATACGAAGACCCTTTGGAGGAACGAGACGTTGAAGTTCCTGTTTAAGGGAACCATTCTCGTCAAAATTGTCTTCTGGAGAGTAGCTCCTTAACCATTTCTCCAAAATCTTCAAGTGATCTTTGTTAGTAGAAGTATCCGATACAGGTACTTGATGAGATCTCCAATTACCCTCAATCTTTTTTCCGTCGACTTGGTCAGGTCCAGTCCAGCCTTTGGGTGTTTTTAGAACAATGAGTGGCCAGCAGGGACGGCCCAATGAAACTTCTTGACCTGGATCAACGGATCGATATTTGTCTTGAATGGCTTTGATTTTATCTGCAGCTTCATCCATTGCAGCGGCCATTTTCGGATGCATCACACCTTAAATTTAAACCGTCATGCAATTGGATTCGATGTGAGACAAAGTAGCAATCAAGCATTGACGAAGTATAATATCATGAATGACGCACCTGGATCAGCACCTTCTACAAACAAAACATCGTAGCCATATCCCTTGAAAAGACTCATGAGTTCCTCGTGAGGGATACGATCAAGAACGGCAGGATTGGCAATCTTGAATCCATTTAAATGAAGAATGGGGAGAACAGCGCCATCGGTTCTCGGGTTCAGGAACTTGTTTCCGTGCCACGACGTGGCAAGCGGGCCCGTTTCTGCTTCACCATCTCCAATGACACAGGCCACCAATAGATCCGGTTTATCGAGCACGGCTCCGAAGGCATGCACCAGGGAATATCCCAGCTCTCCACCCTCGTGGATCGACCCAGGAGTCTCGGGAGCCACATGAGAAGGAATTCCACCTGGAAAACTAAATTGCCGGAAAAACTTGCCCATACCGGTAAGAGTGGTCGTAATTTCAGGATAATAGTCCGTGTATACTCCTTCCATATAGACTTGCGCCAAAACAGCAGGCCCGCCATGTCCAGGGCCACTAATGTAGAACATATTGAGCTGGCGCTCTCGAATGAGACGGTTACAGTGGGTATAAATAAAATTTTGGCCTGGCGTACTGCCAAAATGTCCCAAGAGACGGTTCTTGACATCACTGAGTTTCAAGGGCGTCTTCAGCAAGGGATTCTTTTCAAGCAGATATATCTGTCCCACGGCGAGGTAGTTGGACGCTTTCCAATATCTATCAAGGAGCTCGAATTCCTCGGGGACGGGAGTTGAGTGTTTCTTCATGGCGTTTATTAATATCTTCATGCGCTATTGCCGCTATCTCAGTTTGTTTGGCGTGTTCGCATTATTTTTTATTTCAAATACTGTGAAGTTGCATGAAGGCATCGCTTCCGCTTTGCAAAATCGATCCGGTTGCGTATCTTTCTGCTCTTCGAGAATAATCTAGAAAAGTCTTAAAAATCTAGATGTTCTGAGTTGATCCTGAGTCGTGTGCTCACTGCTGTGAGCCAACTCTGGCTATGGGTCCTGCCTACTCTTATTCCCGGACCACTACTACTGCCATGATGAATATGCTCTGCGTTCGAAGAGCTCTGTCTCCCAGCGTTTGCCCCGTAACGAGTCTACCGCTCTAGTCCTAAGGATAATGCACACACCATAACAGCAGAACGATCGATTCTGCGAATCTAACTCCAAATGAATAGTTTTAGGGGTGTAAACATACCACACAATACTTTTTAACAAATCTATTTCTAGGCGCCCATGGTTACAAAACTGTTAGGGGGGGGGGGTTCGTTGTTAGTTGTTAGTGCATATATTCAGGTCTCCGTCTTCTTGAATGCCTGCCAAAGGGCTAGCACTGAAAAAGAAAGGATTGCTCTAGCACCGAAGGACAAAGGGGACATACGTCCTGAACGCTTGTGCTGATGATTTGCGTACGTGGTAGTCTCTAATGAGTGTTTCCGCCGCCACATACAAGGAATGTTCTGGTTTCATTTTGAGCTGACCATACTTGTACATGGCAGATTCCAATAAAAAGATAGAAGTTTCATGTTCCCCCACTTTGGCTAATAACAGTCCCAAACGATGTTCCGTCAATGCAACTGCGATATCAATTTTGTTTGTAAACAAGTTGTCACCACAACAAAATGAAATTTTTTCTTGAATCCACAATGCTTTCAACAGACTGCAAATGGCGTGTTGCGTGCGCTGTAATTTGTCATTTAGTAATCCAATGCAAACGTGAATATCCGCCACCGAAGCATGAGGAATGTTGGAATGGAGCAATTGAGAATCGAGAAACTCGAGGATTTCTTCCATGGCTTTGGAAGATAACAGAAGACCTGTTGTTGTGTGCAGGAAAGACATGAGAATGTGATCACATGCAGCAAGTTCTTCGGGCTTCCAACAGAACGGCCGAAGATGTCGAATCACAGCTTTCAATGTTAAAGCCGACAAGGGAACCGTCAAACCAGTATAGTTTGAAGACTTGGTTCGGGTTAATGATCGCTGGAACATACTGCCCCTTTTTGATGACTGTTGTTGTTGGGTTTTCTCGGAGGAAGACAAGCCTCTGTTCGAGGGGCTGATGGGTTGTTGTTGGTTGCTTCGTTCTCGTTGCATGATTGCTTGCTGCTTGATTTTGAATGCTGTATTTGTTGACTGATTAAAAATAAATAAAAATGTGAGAGACCATACTTTTAACTTTTTATTAACGAATGCTAGCTAGTACTCCGTGTAGTAGACTACTAGCTACAGTAGGCAGTAGTAGTACTTGACTACTTGGACTAGCTGTGCATTACCACCACATACGTGGTACATTAGACCTGGTCAGATCTTCTTTTATGCGTCAACGGGTCATAAACAATGTGTGTTCCAGATCGATCCCATTAAGTAGACTAGACTATCTCTGTGAGCGAAAGTAATCTGATATTATGAATCCAAACGATCGAAGACGAAAAAGAACTTGAAAAAAGCTTTTGGTCGGGATTACATTATTTTCTCTTTTAGACGCATACGTGCTTTTCCAAGAAGTGATCTCGAAGCCTTTCCCTTAAAAAAATTGAAAATACGAACCGGCCACAGATTCGATTCAATTAACCATAATAAAAAATGTAACAGAAAAGATAAGGGTGAAGCTCCGTGGTATTTTGAAGGGTAGACCTCCTCACTCTTATCTATCTCAACTAATGTATATACCACGAAAACCAACAGCCAGAAGGAAACTTAAATCTAAAAACAGATGGAGCAGAACGTAGACCAGCAGCAGACAGCAATGTTGGATCTCCCGGCTAATATTCGAATAAGCAATCGGAATCAAGTGGCCCAACAATGGGCAGCACTCCGCGAGGAAAAGAAGAAGAATCCGAAGCGATCCTCTAGGAAAGACGCTACACCACTGAGACGTCATCCCTCGGGTATCCCTTCCTTCTGTCACGTCATTGGGAAAGCATGGCAAGACACCATGACAAACATTGCCAATACTGTCAAAAATAAAACTTCTTCTTCCTCTTCTCCGGATAAAAGAGGACTCGAAGTTGCAACAAATCCGTCAGCGTCAGCAGGAGCAGCAACTGGGCAACAGAAAGGCAAGAGTACCATTGTATCGTTTCCTTCCGTCCTACAGATCCTCCAAGCCAATGCACTGCACGAACAAGTATCTCAGTTTGCCGGTTCAAACGCTACTAATAATTCTAGTGATACACAATCATCATCCCCGGATCAAGAAGAAGCCTTGCGTGTATTGCCGGCAGGATACGACTGGAATCAAGCCATTCGACACATGGCACGTGCTCGCAGTCGGGCATTTTTATTGTTGGATTTGGCATCGATTGTTCCTACCTTGGTCGAGTGGAAACGACAATTGCCGCGCACATCTATGGTGGCCAGTAATCAATACCACTCCTCTTCGTCTAACGCTACCAAAATTCAGTTTCTGTATACGGTACAGTTAAATGCTGATTCTAAATTGCTCCAATTACTGTTGCGATCGCATGTTGGATTGGTGTGCACCAATAAGTGGGATTTGGCCAAATGTCAACAAATATTAGACAGGTTGGATTATAATAATATACAGCCAACCAGCGGATCCTCTTGGGATAGTGAATACTCCACAGCAACGAATCTCTTGTACGACAATGCCAGCTACACGGGCAAACCCGATGGTTACCTACGACAATTGGTATTGAGTGCGGGTGTGAATACTGTCGTGGTGGATGGTCCGTCCGAAGTCCATCGAATCCAAACAGCGTTGGAACGAATGCGACAACGACGACAGTGCAAAGCAAACAATGATACTACACAGAATAGGTGGTTCATTTTGCGATTGCCATCCGAAGTGAATAATAATAATTCTAACTGGAACGACTTGGTACGACAGACACAACAGGCAGTGGCGCTCTCTTGTAAGAACGGAAGATCCGCTCTGGTAGGCATCAGCGTCGACATGTCAGTGGAAAATAGTTTACCCGACAAACGGTCTGATATTGAACATGCATTACAGCTCGTTGAGGACAACTTCAAAGAATGGCAATGTAGTTCTACTGATAATCAAATTATCGGTAATGAAAGACCAGGCGTCCGACTCGATATGACGGGCGTTTCCATGCCAGCCTCTCCGGAAATGCTGGCCTGGTGGAAAACTCTGACGACTGACCGACCATATCTCAAACAGATTACAGTCGATGTCAGTCATGACTTGATTTCTCCTGCAGGTGCCCTCTGCACCCGCATTATTGGTGTCAAGGAAGAACAAATAATCGCTTCAACGAGTAGCGACAATGAAACAAAGGGCGATAAGGATTTTGTTGGCCACATGGCAACAACTCCAGGCGAAACACCATCGAGCTCGACCGAAACAGCTGTCACGATGACTGGTGGTGTCCGAATGCATTATTATATTGATGATGGATGCTACGGGTCGCTTTATCATGCGGCGGAGCACAATGCAATTTCGAATCCTCTGCCACTTTTATACCCTGATTCGCAACAACAACAACAACAAGGAGAGAACCACAACAGCGAACACGCACAGAGCAAAATGTTCACGTCGACTGTGTGGGGCCCCACCTGCGATGGATTGGATCGTGTCTGTCGCGATATTCTTCTGCCCAAACTCTACCGCGATAATTGGCTTGTCTTTCCCAATTTGGGATGTCGCATCGGCGAAGGGTTAGGAACTGCTTTTAATGGTTTTGCCCCGCCCGATACAGCCTACTGCGTTTTGGGGTATTTTGGAAAATGATCTATCTTGGAAAAATAATTGCATTTATATTTATTTGTGCTCTATCCGTTTTATTCCTGGAAGAGCCAGTACTATCTACTTAGAGTAGTGTTTGAGGCCAAACTCCAGTTTTCAATTAGGAGCATTTTGAAAATTATGTAGGAGCATTTTAGGAGCATTTCAATTTTAATTAGGAGCATTTTTTTTAATTAGGAGCGTTTGTTCATGTTTCACTTGATATTAACTCTTGCTGAATTAGGAGCATTTGCTTTGGATTAGGACCATTTGGTTTTAAATTAGGAGCGTTTTAATAGATAATTCTTTTTTTAGGAGCATTTAGAAAAATAATTAGGAGCATTTGAAATGCTCCTAATTAGGAGCATTTTAATTAAGGCTGTCTACTACCTGTTCTTCCTGAAGTAGACTACTAATTAGTTCTGTACTGATACAACGAAAAAGTTCAGGAGGTATTCCAGCAAAATAGGCCTAAAAATAATAATAGCATAATAAGCCCAGGTGGACTAGGTCTAGTGGCAGTTTGTCTTCTATTAGCGATACACAACTACAGGAGTCCATGAGAGACTAGTCCACTAGTCTCTACTAGTTTGCCATAATTCTAATATCTATTACTGACTCTAAAGCTAACTATCTATCTATCACAAGGCTTTTACGTGTTATCAGGCACCATGACAGCTCTAGCCGCCGGTCGTACGGCCGGCTAAGCACAAGTTAAGAAGCAGCCTAAGCAGCAGCAGAAGCAAGAGGCTGCCCTGATGATACTGAGGGAGTTTTGGAACGAGACAAGCCGGAACATCAAACGATTCATGAAAGTCGATCGCCAACACGATGGACAACCCTCTAACCCAAAAGACTTTGACCATGGCGCTTTACAAGTCGTCAAAGCCGGCCGAAGCTCTGAATACCAAGTTAACTTCCTCGCAAGCCAAGAACTGAGGAGTATCTTCGCGCCGATGATGCGAAAGATCGATGCGAAACTTCATCGTTCGATCGCCAATCGCCAAACCGAATCCAAACCTCGCAATGACGAGACGAATCGTCGCACCGCAAGAAGAAGCCGTGAACGAATGAACGACGAGAGCCTACAGTCTCAGTGTTGAGACAACAATGGAGAGCCTTTGCCAAATGGACATCATCTTGTTCCAGCAAGTTTTGACCGGCAAACCCAAACGCACGAGGACGCTCCTGCTACTGGACACAAAAGGACGAGACGACGATGGCACCGATAGGCACCGAATTCGCTCGTGGCATGCCCCATTGGTAGAGCTCAAGCCCTGCAACAAAAGAAGGGGACAGACCGAAAAGGCAACCCCAGTACCGAAAGAAGGGGACAGACCGAAAAGGCAACCCCAGTACCAAATCGATTTGCAGAGGCATCCTGCATGGCATGGACATTCCATGACTACCGGTAACTACTGTATATATGGCATGAATTTTTCATTCCCAGTATCTCACCCAGCAAGACTCCCCCTAACCACCGAAATTGCCCACTGGTCAACAATTGGGCCTTCCCCTGACCGCCAAAATTATACTGAGCCTACATGTCCTCTACTTGATCCTGTATGCCTCATTCGGTCAGTGGAACCCCTCCTTCGGTCATTCGGTCGATCGGTTGGTTTGCTTTGGCAAGACCGGAAGAGTCATTGCAAAAGTCCAGTATCACTGCAGGCACAAGGCGCAATGCGAATTACTGCATATTTTGCAGCATCATTGCCCCGAAACCGAAAGTATTATTCGAATTTTGTTTTCATTCAATTTTCATTTTCATTGTTTTGAATCCTTGAACAATTTTAATTCGAAATTACTAACAAATTACTACTTGTTTTCAAGTTGTTTTAATATTTTTTCAGGCTCCCACTTACTCCCAAACCCTTCCACCATGGCAACGACGACTCGCACTCGCACTCGCACCCAAACTCGTACGGCCGCTGGCACCACCCGTGTCGGTCGCCCTAGGCGCAGTACTGGCAATTCTGTCGGTCGCCCTCGAACGAGCCCTCGCGCGCGGACCACTGGCAAACGCGTCGGTCGTCCCAAGCGCGACGAGGATTACGATTATGGATCCAAGAAGAAGTCCAGGACGACGCAGGCTTCTCGGAAGCAGCCTCCTCCTGATCCGGCTGATGACGACGCGAATCCTGCTGGAGGACTTGCTCGCGCCGGTGGGAATGATCCTGTATTAGCTCGTTTGGTTGATGATCCTGATGGAAATGGTGATGGAGGTGGTGGTGGGAGTGGTGGTGGAAGTGAAAGCTCTGAAGCTACTTCCCAAGAAGGTTCTGGAAACGATGAATCCCATCACAATGACGCTGATTCCATTGCTGATGAAGATGATGGCAATCCTGCCGTTATTCCCTTTGAAGTTCCAGGAGCCCCTCCTGTTATTATTGGCAGAACTCCCGCGGAACAACGTTTTTCCCAGTATTTGGCTGGACCACCGTTTGATTGCACTGACAAAGCCAGACGTGTGCTCTACTTCCAGCAATTCAAGTCCTGGGATGCTGTTAGGGATAAGGTCCCTGAGGATCTTCCCAAGTTGTTTTCTATTATGACCACCAAGAGCTTTGAAGTCTTGCATCAGGAAACCAACACCTATGTGAAGACTAAAGCTGTCGGTCTACATGCTGGCCATCTGACCCTACTTCAAGGACTCCGTGCTTTTGCACGACATCACTGGCTTATCCAGCGTATCCCACACTTCGCTCATGCCACTGAGAACGCCTTGAAGGATGCCTTGAGTGACTACCAGTCTATCAAGAATCGGATGGATTGGGCCAAGGATTCCAAGCTACCAACCAAGCTCACCCAACAAGATTGGTTCAAGACCCATTTGGATCAGCTTGATTCCTACTTGGAAAGTACTGTTGGAGCAATGGGAGCCCCCCTAGCTTACATTACCCGTGAAACAGTGGATCTCCCTACTGATGATGAAGATGAAGGACCTGGTCTCCCAACACCTGACCAGGAGCTTATCTGCAGGACACGCCACCAGGCCAACCACCCTGATTTTTGCGATGACAATGCGAGGGTCTGGAAGGTGATCAAGGACATGACCCTAGGAGGCCCTTTCTACTCCCATGTCCAGGCTTTCAATGCTTCCCAGAATGGACGCAAGGCCTACCGCGCATTGCACACCCAGTTGTATGGTGTTGCTACCATCAGTGTGATTTGTTCCAATGCCACCAAACTTTTGGCTGCCCTACGTTATACTGGCAAGAAGAACTATCCCTTCAATACTTTTATGGCCGAAATGCGTAGCGCCTTGAATGACCGTGAGAAACATGGCCGCCCAGTACCTGAAGCTGATAAAGTTGACTACCTGCGCCAAGCTATCATTGATGAACCTCGTCATGGCTCCACATGGGAACTTACACTCCTGAATCCGCCCTACAATAATGATTTTGAGGCTTCTGCTCGCATTGTTACCTCTGCCTATGCACCTAAAGCCAAACCAGTTGACTCCAATGCATCTCAGAGGAATATTGCAGCCACTACCACTTTTGCTGCTCCCAACAACAATGCTAACAACAAAGCCAAGCCCAAAAATAATTTCAAAAGAAGAAACAACAGCAACAGGAGTTATAACAACTCCAATAGGAATTCAAATTCCAATGGCAACAATCGCCCCCCTCTGGCAACTGCATTTGACCCTGCCAATCCTGTTCAAATGTATCACTGGAGCGCTTGGAGGAATTTCACACCTGCCCAAAAGAAAATTGTTACTGATGGCCGTGCTGCTCAGATGGGTAACAGTCGCCCAGCCAACAGAAGAAACAACAGTGCTACCAACCGGTCCACTGATCAAGGGGACAATGTGGAAGCCCCTAATAACCCCAGTGTTGGAGCCCAGATGGGAGGAAGAGCATCATCCTGAGATGAAGCAGGTCGGACTCTGGCGTCATTCACTTGCTTGCCTGCCTATAGTCCTTCCACTGCAAGTAGGTCAATCAGTCTCCTACAACAGCCACTTGTTATTGCTAAAGCTGAATTGGACTCTCGTGCAGATACTTGTTGCATGGGAGAGAACTGCCTTGTCGTCCATGACACAGAACAAACTATTTCTGTTGAACCCTTTGACAAGACACTTGGTTCTCATTT
>Ga0210036_1005181_pt1 | contig 11488 bp, 11 predicted proteins | sample CryGeymeta201515_FD_185469 | JGI IMG/M metagenome (GOLD analysis project Ga0210036, IMG submission 185469) | Groundwater microbial communities from Crystal Geyser aquifers in Utah, USA - Crystal Geyser metaG 2015-15 (SPAdes) (version 2) | ecosystem: Environmental > Aquatic > Deep subsurface >...
TGTGGTAGCTTACTATGTAACTAAAGAATGGTGAATGTGCAGGAATTCAACACCAACACAATATCATCATGGTGCACAACAAAATAATTTGTGAGCAGTTTTTGTTTGCGTAGCTTTGGGATGCACCGGTAGGCTGGTGGTCCAACCCACCAGATTTGTCTGGTGGTCTAGCCCACCAGACAAGTGACGAGTCTTAATCTTAGCTGTATTATTATTGGCTGTGGTGGTGATGTTCGTTCCAGCAAAGAAGGAATGAGCAATATTTAAGCACACATTGGCTTTAATCCGTGTTCAATTACAAATAGACGTTAAACAGTAGTTTGAACGCAACACTACAAGAATTTATTTTTGTGAATGCCCAGGTGAACGCCTAAATTTTAAAGCCAGAACTACTCTACTAGCTAGCTAGTAGTATCTTTTGTCGCGATTATTACGTGGAGTATATTATTATTATTATCATTATTACAACCATGAACCATGTACGTGGTAGTCTACTACTACTAGAATAGAAATTAGGCGCTCTGGTTCAGTTCGATCTCTGCACCTTCTTCGTCCATCCCTTCCAATAAAGAATCATCAAAGGTTTCTTCCAAGCCAATAATATCTGCCTCATCCTTGTTTCTCTTTCTGTCTTCGTCTTTTTCTACGACAAACACCTCCGCGTTGTTATCGCCACGTTCGTTGGCGTTGGCGTTGGCGTTGGCGCTGTCGTTGTTATTGTCATTGTCGTTCTGGTCATTGTCATGACCGGTCCTAATAAACACATCCGAATGCAAGTCCACAATGTTGTGAGCATCGTTGTATCTCTTTTGATATCGAAACAGTGGTATTAGTATACCCGCCCACACAAATTGTGTCGTTCCGTATATCAATGGAAATGGAACTGTTTCATTCCTCAGGGATTGTTCTGGAATCAGAGCCGCACCAATGGCAAACCCCATGGCAACATTCTGAAACCCAACTTCAAAAACAATGGTCCGTTTGATGGCACAATCCAATTGACACAACGTCGTTATTATGTACGCCAAACCAGTACTCAATGGAAAGATTAAAACAGCCGGGACTATGCTCTGATAATTGGCATCTTCCAAGGCAGGGGCGTAATCTTTTACCAACAGTACAATGATAATGGCAAACATGATAAAGGCAAATATGCTCAAACATTGCTCAATGCGCTGTTTGTACCGTTTCGTACAGGCAAAGCAATGAAAGGATATTCCGATTGATAATGGGATCAGGAGTAACAAAAAGGCCAAAAAAATTTCTTCCATCGCCACGACCGATGATGCATCTTCAAAATCATGTAGTGCGGTACTGTACAATTTTAAACAGAGGGGTGTCAACCCAAAGGAAAGTAGCATGGAAATGCACGTCATGAATACAGACAATTCCAAAACTCCACCCGACCACAACGAAAAGATGTTGGATGTATTTCCACCGGGCATACATCCTACCAATAAGAACCCAAAGGCAGTGTATCCGTCCACATCAAACACAATGGTTAACAGGTAAGAAATCAGTGGCATGAGAAGGAATTGACATCCGACTCCAATCATGGCCGCTTTCAATGCTTGTGGTGAACGCATCATGGTTTGCAACAATTTGCCATCACTAGTAGCATAGTAGTAAAAACGTAAATATATGGTACAGTAATATGTTCAGAGTTGTAAGGTAGGAGGAAATGTGTGGGAGTGTGGCATGGTATGGTATGGTTGTATGGTTTCGTGAGAAGTGAGATAGTATGAGGTATGAGGTACCAGTATGAGGTAAATAAAAGGTGAGTTAAGTGCCATATTAAAACGACAGCAACAACAGCAAACATTTAGTATTTAGTTTATCTTCTTCCTGCATCGTTAATGCGCTTTTTTCTCACACGTACCATGAAGCGCCCACACCCACCATGACGATAAAAATTCCTACTACGAGTACCATTTCAGAAATCCCGAGATCTGCAACAATAACATCAGTAGTACTAGTAGTAGCAGTTGTTACTGTTGTTGTTGGCATGATAGTAGTATTGGTATCGGTATCGGTGTCATTCATGGTCAGGATTTTTAATCTTCTTCAGCTCGGCAAGACAAGCAGTAGCAGTAGTAGTAGATTGCAGTCTGTTGTAGAAGAAACAGATTAAATAATAATGAAATAGACAGAGAGAATTGAACTACTACTATCTTCTAGTAGTAGTAGCTACTGGTACCTGGTACCTGGTAGTAGGTAGACTCCTCCTCTTATAAATTACTGCTAGTATGAAGCTGATCTACTACAATTAGTAGTACGTACCTAGTAGCTAGTACTGTACCAGCTTTCAACAAACAACAAGGACAGTAGTCGTCTTGTGGCAGTAGCAGCGGTACACTTCCCTTCCAAACCAGAGTAACAACAAACAAGACGTGTTACTACAACTGTAGTACTTTGGTCAAATTTTGTCTGCTCGTCAAAATCTTCGAGATTTTTTTGACTACTACTACTGGTAACTAGACAACTGAGTACATAATAATAATAAGCAAGAATAACATAATTCGGCGTGCCGAAGTGTCACAACATCATTCCGATGTTGTGTCTTGTAGGAGAGTGTGTCGTGTCACATTTTTATTACGGTATTGAGGAGTACTGCTGCTGTACTAGTATGGTGGTAGACCTACTACTAGACTACTCGTTAAATAATAGAGTAGAGTATGGTACAGTAGGTAGTAGTAATGAAGAACCTGCCTGCTTCTTGAAAAAAATTCAAGAGATGGATTTGGCTCTGTTTGAAAGATCAATAGGGTTCGTAGTATTACAATTAATACGGGCAAACAGTGCGGGCACTGGACTGAATTGAACTACCTGCCTGGTATTAGCAGTAGTACTGTCATAGGCTACCAGGTAGTCTACTGGAGTACTACTACCTACGGTAGTATTCTAACACACGGGCTTTTCTTTCAACCAAGGCTGCTACTATGTTGTGTGAAATTTTCTTCTCGTTCAACAACCACTACCACTGGTACTGTACCACTACCACTACCACTACCACTACCACTACCACTACCACTACTACTAGCTAGTAGTACTCTAATTACACGGTAGTACGGTACAAGTTTCAAGTGCAACACTAGTAGTAGCTAGTAGTACTACAATACATTCTCAATAAGCATGAGAAAATTGAAAGGCATTTCTTGGACTGTAACTAATGCTTTTGTGGTTGTGTTGTCGTTATTGGGAGCAGACAATTGGGTACAAATACAATCACCTTTCACTTTGGTACAGATCGAAGCATTTATTATCATTCAATACCAACCGCACTTGCACTCGCACTTGCACTACCCGTCTAGTAGTGATAGTTTTACTACTACTAGTAGTAGTAGTAGCAGTAGTACGTGGTTTTTTCCAACGTTGTGTAGCAGGTCACCAGACGTTAAGTCAACCGCAAGTACCAAAACGAATCAGAAGGAAGCAATCACCTCTCCTCCTCGTCCTCCATTGCCGCAGTCGCAGTCGCAGCCGCAGCCGCAGCCGCAGCCGCAGCCGCTGCCCATGGGCATATCTCGAGAACTTGATGAACTGGAAAAAGGAGCAACGCTCACGAAATTCATAGAAAGTCCAACAACGACTCCATCAAATTGTAATTCCGAACAACCACATCACCAACGTTCTATTCAAGTTACCAAACTGTCACAACGACCGCCCATTTTTCGATTGCAGGGTGTCCTCACACTGGACGAATGTCAATACATCGTGGAATATGCCAAACAGCGCGAACATCAAATGGAAATGGCACAGACACAGATTGGAGGACGGGATAGCCAAGACCAAGACTACAGAATTGGTTCCAAAGTGCTATGGATTCCCTACAATCAACATCACCACGATTATCACCACGATGATGGTGATGAACAATGGAACGGTTTCAATCTTACCAGATTAGCCCAATCCATTCACAAAGTGTTCTTGCCGTTTGAACCAGAACTTTTCCTGTTCGACGGCAAAACAGTTACAAACGCCAATCACAGAGGAGCTGGAGGAAGAAGCGGGGTGGAAGAATTGCAAGTCGTACGATACGATTTCAATGGTGAATTTCGATTGCATCACGATGGTGACTACCGTATTTTGACTGTCCTGTATTATCTCAACGGTGTTAGTGGTACGTGGTTTCCACTAGCCGACCATCCACATCGCTTCGTGACGAGAAACGAAGCCTTACAACAAGCTGCAATCACAACCAACACCGCGACAATGACACCGACAGCGATCCAGGATGGACTTACGGTATCATCTTCTTCTCATACTGGCAGCATTCAACAACCAGGTGATGCCATTGCTTTTTACAATTACTATCAGGATGGTACAGTTGATTGGAATGCCATTCATGCCGGATTACCAACAAACACGTCAGAAAAATGGATTGCGACGCACTGGTATCACCATGTACCATCGCCGTTGCCGTCGCCGTCGCCGTCGCCGTTACAGGGGGAGAACAAATTGATGGAATCTTCATAAGTCAAATTTCTCGAATTTCATTTCGGATGACTCACTAACTTAATCGAGAACAGCTACGCAGCTAAATGAGTCTACTGTTATAGGTACAGTAGCTACAAGTATACACGAAGTAGCTGTATACAGTACATGTGTTTGCCTGGGCGCGGAAATTCGCTGTCAAGCCAAACGTTTGCAGTTAGAGATGCTGCTGCCAGGAAACGAGGAGGGTTTGAGAAATGGCACAGAGAATTTGAAATCCATCTGATGGCGGAACTGGAAGGCAATTCAGAACACCCAAGTTGATGGAAACGGCTGCAGCATAGCTCAGTACGGCATCGACATTCTGCGTCTCAACGACCTTCGTGGCACGTTGAATGACACCTATAGGCCCCGATACCCTGTATTCGGACGTCGACGATGTCTTCTTTTTGGACTTGTTAAAAGACAAAAAATCGCCCACGACCGTTGCAAGACCAATACCCGCCTCTCTGGCGAGATCTACTACCATACTGGAGGCAAACGTAGCGGCTTCCAGGGGATTGGTTGTCTTTCTCCTCTCTACTCCCACAAAGTTTGGCAGCAAGTAGAGTCCTAAAGATAATGGTCCATCCTGTTCTTTTTGTCTGGGCTTAATTTGAACGTCTTTGACTGCGTTTGATGTTTTTGGATTCTTCCATACTGTCAAAGTTACCCAATCACCTTCGGATGTCTTTTGCACTTCATCGATCAATTTGCTAATGGTTCTTTCGGCTCGCATTTCTGATGACGTTGGCGCAGCCAGAAGCGTCTTGCCATTGATTTTCTGAATCACATTTCCTGGCTTCAGCAGACCTCTGGATGCAGTATTGGTATCATCCAAAGCCCCCACAACAATTCCTCTGTCGAAAACAAAAACGGGCAAACCATCTCCTGTCATGATTTGTCCCGCATAAATGACGAGCGCCAAGAACAAATTAAAAGCAACTCCGGCTGCCAAAATGGCAATGCGCGGAAATATCGCCAAATTGGCAAGATTAGCAGAATTCAGACTTACGTATCCACCCACTGGAAGAGCTCGGAGATGAAAGACATCACCGTTAAAGGCCTCTAAGCCTCCCAATTCGGGCCCAAATCCTACACTAAATTCGTTCACGGGAATTCCAAAAAGTTTGGCCATTAGGTAGTGTCCACTTTCGTGAAAGAGAACAATGAAGGATAAAATTGCAATGGCCCCCAGAGGAGAAGTCGACGATGAAGTCACTCGGGTAATGAGCGACGAAGAAGAGTCCTCGGCTTGGGCTGGTTCTTCGAGTGCAGACCTTTTTTTCGATGAGAACAATGGCTTGAATGCCGTTGCTCTCGTGGCGAAGGATTCTTCTTTTTTCCGCTGAAGTGACGGAAAAAGGAATGGAGATGTTACTGTCGTCGATGTCGTCTGCTGCTGCACAAGAGACGAAAAAGCGGTTGCCGTGCGACTAAGAAGGATTAAGGTCACTGTCCCAACAATGGTGATGAAGAAAGGAAGAGATTGACTGATTTTCATGATAAATCAATGATAAATCAATGGGTTTAACTATCGATGATGACGTTGCATTTATGTTCTATTATTGATAATGCACATTGTTGAGCATCTACTGCAGCAATCATAGCTTGCTATTAGTAGAGTCTGGTCTAATTCGAGTATGATCGAGAGTCGAGAGGATTCTCAAAACCGAAAAATGAGAAGTGACATAAGAATTTAGAAGCGTTAATAATAAACGTTAATATTATGATTTCGGTTGTATGGGTATCATACCCAAAAGATGATCCGACTTGCTAGAAAGTGTGCGTCGGAGTCTTTCGACTGTGATTTCTGTTGTAGGAGAATAATTTAATTGCAAGCACAAGAAGCACAAGCGGTGCATTGGAAGCCCCGAAGAAGACTTCCAATGTTCTGAATATTCCTAGAAATCCAAAGACTACCATAAAGACTATCCACCTGAGTGCAATCATCATCAGCCAACCAATACTGCTTTCTTGTTGTGAAGAGTCGCTGTCGTGCGTCCTGTCAAACAAGAAGGACAAAAGTTGGAGTCCGTAGTGTACGTAGACTGGCATACCGTTGTCGTGGTAAAACGATTGCCGACAGAATTTGGTAGATATACCGTAGCAGAGTAGACGGTACGGAGCCAGGGAAAAATGAATAATATCGTGGTCCGAAAACGGCGACAACACCCGACTGGGAATTTCACCATGACCAAAGGAAATGTAACTCGAAGCTTTCACTTCGTCCACAATCAACGTTCCTCCCGTTGTCAGAGGGGCATAAATTCCGTTTCTCCGGACTTTAGTGATCTTGGTAACTTTGGAACTGCCGCCGTCTTGCAAATGAAGAGTGTTTCCTACTTGGATGGATTTCGCTGGAACTGGAATCGGATCGTCATGCAGAAAGACCAAGTGTTCTGCCGTAACTTCCAGGGGAACTCTGGCACCCTCGCTGTGAATCTGAAAAAATTCAGCTCTCTTGGTAGTGTGATAATGGCCAAAAGAGTAGATTTTTTCGTATTGATTGCGACCTGTTAGAACTTGATCTCCTATTTGCAGATTCTTCATGGTGGTTGCAATAACGACTGGATAGTCTCCTTCATTACCTGCGCTGGGACGAAGAACTTGTACGGTTGCCACTTCTGAAAAGCAAATGCCTCTGTTTACAAGCGTATCAAAGAATCGGAAACAACATCGGAATGCACGTTAGGGATCTTTTCGTGCGGAAACGGAAAACAAACTTTTCTTCTTTAACAATAGATGCGACTTACCCTCCATCACCATCATCTCCTGTTGGCGCTGGTACGGGTGCTATCGTTGGAAATGGTGTTGGAAATGGTGTTGGAAATGGCGTTGGAGCAGGAGTAGGACAGGTCCCTCCCTCTCCAAAGGATACCGAGTCGGAGGATCCGTACGAACCACCTGTTTTTACTACCACTCCAGAGACTGTTACAGTATACGATCCTATACCAAAAAGGCAGCAAATTCCATCGCCAAAGGAATCAAAAATTGTAAACACGTAGGTTTCAAATACATTGATGCAGGCATTGAAAAATATATCGTTCGAAGTGGTGTAGGGTCCCCCCGATTCCACAAGGGTTCCATCGCAGGTGGTTAACCTCCAAGTAATTTCACCTGGGTAGAGATCGGGTGTAATTTTGACTTGAAAAAGCGCCGTGTCTGTGATGCAGGCCTGGGTTGGAATAGGTGTTGGTGCTGGTGTGGCCATGGTTGGTGCCGGTGTCGAGGATGCAATAATACCCGCAATTTCATTCCGGATGAGGAGAATAGGAACTGCCCGGTTCGGATCGGCACCGGTTTGCGTACAAGCGCTGTCTCCTCGACAATGATGCAAGGAAATAACTTGATCGGTCTTCGCCGAAAGGACGGGGCTTCCCGAAGAACCACCTTGAGTATCGCAATAGTCTAGTGGTGACAAAAAAGAACCCGACAACAACATAAAATACGTCATACAAGAAGTTGTCAGCTTAGAAGACAAGAGCACATGGTATATGTGATCAGTGAAACTTACATCCGTATTCTAAAAGATTTGAACCACAACCTGGTTCCGTCCTGGAATTGAGCCTACACAACCCGTTGTCTTGAGCATGGGTACTGACGATTCCCAATTCCTTGGGACGCCCTTCTGGATGTTGAGGAATGTAAATTTGTTCGTTGATGGGCACATCGGTTCTTGGATCGATGGACAAGAACCCGAAAGTTGTTGCGGGTGTGGCTGTTGTGAATTGTACAAGAGCATAATCCAACGAGGTACTGAGTTTACGCAGGGTAGCACCCTTGATGGTTGTTGAGACAGTATTAGTATTTCCACCACACGATGTTGCCTCAAAATTAAAGGTATAATCAGTGTTAAGTGCCACACTATTGCTGTCAATGCAATGTTCGTTGGTAATAAAGTGATTCTGGTTTGAGACCAACCATCCCGTGCATAGTCCATTCCCGTCAACCAAGAGTCTTGCAACAGCCCGAGCTGCATTATATTTCTTTGGATCACTGTTGACGTAACAAATAGCATCTTGAAAGTCCACTGTTCCACAAACGGATTCTCCAAAGGCTAGAGACGATTCTGGTTGAGCCTGTGCTCCCGACTGTTCGTCGACGAATCCCACAGCGACTTGGTCAATGACAAAGTTGGCATCTCGCTCTATTTGTAAATCATCATAATCAGCACAGTGAACGTCCAAGTACATGGTATCACCCTTGACATGCTGAGCCCAAAAGTTACCTTTCACGACCGCTTCGCTACCTTGTCCTGTCATTTTATAAGGTGTTGATGGCACCCCTGGTTTACCCGACACTTGCATGGTACAGCCCGATCGAAAATTAAAATTAGAAAAATGTACCGTCGTATAGGAAGCGTCCTTTCGGTACATGATGGTGTACCGTTTGTATTGCGACTGCATCCGATATTGGGCAACATTGCTGCTGCTGCTATTGCTGCTATTGCTGTTGTTGCCACTGTCTGAACCGCGCGGTAAAGTAATCACTTCCGGAACGACAGCCGATTCTTCGGTTGCTGGATGATTGATCAAGGTTGACAACTTATCACCCACAACGTACGGTATCTTCGACGACGAACTACTGGCCTGAGTATTGCGACGAAGCTGGTGAAGCTCAAACGACAATGTTGGCTTGATTTGCAATAGTGCAACCACCATTGCCACAAGTACTAGCTCAAGCAGTCGCCACGGTGATGGAAGGATCTGTTTCCGCTTCATCATCCTTTGCATGTAAGAGGTAAGAGGTTCCTGGAAACTGGAAAATAGAAACTGTTTATTTTGCAACTATGACCAACCACCAACTCGACTGCGAAGTTATAACAATAGCACTCTATGAGTAGAGAAAGTGGTGACTTTTTGATAAAATATCACGATAAACTACAGTTTTACTATCCTACCGTTCAAGAAATCGTTTTGTTCTTTAATAGTACACCTGCTTAGGGTGTTTCGTAGTACCATCTTTCTTAGGCTTAGTTGCAGAACATCTTAGCGATCCTTCATACGCACGAATGGGTATCAAACCAATGAATAGTACTGGCTGGCACTAGTAGGAGTACTATTCTACTCTACTAGTAGCTACTTTGGTGATACATAATAATACTCCGAGTAATATTATTATGATCAAGATGCACACTTCTCTAGCTACTACTACTAGCTAGAGTGGTACTAGTACCAAGTACCAAGGTGTGAGCCACATGAACGAATTTGACTGGACCGAACTTTCCGTGGAACGCAAAGCGTTGTAATACAGTGGTAATAAAGTAAAAAATTAACTGAGAGGGCATTGATTTTGGCGCCGTTCAACTGCAAGCTATTATTTTTGGATTGATATATTTAGATACAGTATGAATGGAGTTGGAGCTGCCGCAGGCACAGCTTTTAATAAATAGAGTAAAACTACATACATTATCTCACATGAAAACACTTTCCACACGCACATGCACACACCCAAAACCTTGATGATTGTCCCATTATTCTGACTGCGAAGAAACCCATTTTCACGTTTCCCAAAAAATCGGTCCTTTGGCTTATGCAGAAATTTGTTGTTTTTGAGTACTACACACCTTTTTCATAAATGCCCTCCCCCTTACCCCTCTTTCAATCTCTTTTCCAGTTCACGTAAAGTAGAATTCTTCTGTTTTGGGAAGACGTTCCGACGCTAACTCCCGTAAAAGAGTACTGAGAAAAGCGGGCACGCTGGTCCCTCGATGACAATCTTCGTCGGGGTCATCATCATCATCATCATCGTCCATCTTTTCGTCTTGCCAGCTTTCTTGGTTGACTGCTCTATCGATTGCTCTGTCGATTGGTTTCGTAAATCCTGATTCCAAATCTGGCAGCTGTGGTAAACGTGACTTTCCAGGTTGCGAATGAGACAACAACAACGAAACGTCACTGGTTGGGTCGGACTCGGATACGCTGCTGTTTTTCGATTCCAAAGCGTCGTTGTTCTTCGAATCGGATTCTTCTTCTAGAGTACACATAATATTGCTCTTACTGCCCTGCGCAAAGGTATCTTCCGTCTGCGAAGAAGATGATGACGATGAGTCGGAACCGATATCAAACAATAAATTTCGTCGTTTGCTTGACACTGATGGTCTTGATGGCTCGGACTTTGAGTCCAAATTGGGTTCTTCGTCCTTGATTTCTGGCTCACGAGGCTTTTCCATTTTCGAAACGAGTGCCTTATTTTCACTGCCAGCTTTATCGTCTTCCTTGTACTCGTTGGCTTTAACTCCCGCCAAAGCATGTTTTTCAGATGCAACGTGACCACAAGCGTCCTTTCCCTGAATTGCAATTTTTGCAATGGACTTAAATTTGACGATGCCGTACATCCACCACACTGGTAAAATCATCAGCCAGTGAACAAAATTCCGAAGTGGATGAATATCTTCGTCGAGTGCCAGAATTTGACTGACGAGGGCATCCATAAAGAATGCTGTTCCGCCCACAGTCACATACGTGTAAATTGTAAAGAAGGGGAAGACCCAGGTGTAATTGAATCCCTCACCGAGCCAACCAACAAAGGGCTTGCATTCTTCAATGGAAATATCTTTCACCCCTATACCAATCATCTGAATGATAAAGTTACTGAGGTTGATGAGCACGGACCCACTCAAAATAAAAATATAATAGTAGACGAACCAACAAAAATAGGAAAGCCCCGGTAGAAGATAGTACCCCTTAAGCATTTTGACCGTAAAGTAGTGAAATACTTCTGCGGCACCAATAGTCCATCGCGCCGCCTGGACGGCCCACTCTCTGAACTCGTCGGCAAGAGTTTCTCCCGATGTGGGACCGGACAAAGTTGGAATATCAATGGTATGGATCCGAATTCTTTTACCCGTGGATTTCATGGCACTTAATGTGTAAATGATATCGTCCATTTGGTATCCCGGATGAAAGTAACGACTATCGATGAGCAATTTGAGGCTCTGAGAATAAATGCTCATAGTATTAATGTCCCATCCGATCAAAAATCCAACCATAAAGTATGATCTTTTTTTGGG
>Ga0210036_1005184_pt1 | contig 11486 bp, 7 predicted proteins | sample CryGeymeta201515_FD_185469 | JGI IMG/M metagenome (GOLD analysis project Ga0210036, IMG submission 185469) | Groundwater microbial communities from Crystal Geyser aquifers in Utah, USA - Crystal Geyser metaG 2015-15 (SPAdes) (version 2) | ecosystem: Environmental > Aquatic > Deep subsurface >...
TTTTACCCTGATGCATGGCAGCTTCAGTAATGGCTTTTACAATGGATTTCCTTTCATCCCATGATGGTGGGTAGAGTTTGGGGGGAAGGACTAGGTCATAATCTTTATGTTTCATCAAGTCAATGGCATCCTTGCTTCCTGGAATTTTCAATGAATGTATAGTCCACAAACAGGAGTGATGGTGGTGGTTTGACACACCAGCAGCAATAGTAGTAGCACCAGGCTGCGGAAATTCATTCATATCAAGCTCACCTAATGGTGCACGAGGAGGAGCTGGAGGAGAAGCTGCTGCTGCTACACTATTGGCTTCCATGGTTATTTGTCAACAACAATCACTAGCTACTGCCACTATTGTTGAAATATTGTGGTAGCTTACTATGTAACTAAAGAATGGTGAATGTGCAGGAATTCAACACCAACACAATATCATCATCATGGTGCTGTGCAACAAAATAGTAATTTGTGAGCAGTTTTTGTTTGCGTAGCTTTGGGATGCACCGGTAGGCTGGTGGTCCAACCCACCAGATTTGTCTGGTGGTCTAGCCCACCAGACAAGTGACAAGTCTTAATCTTAGCTTCCCTGTGATTCGCAGCACTGCCTCTCCAGTAGTGCCTCTACTGCTGGTAGTAGCTAGTAGTGTACGAGACTACTACTACTAATACATAAAACTACTAGTAGCTTTCCCTATCCAAACACAATAGAATAATAAATTAGGTTCAAAAAGAAAGAAAAAGGCAGATTCCCTTTGTTCTGCATTCCCTGCCGTCTTTCGCTTTTGAAGCACGTAATATTAATCACTAAGTTGCAGTGAATCACCACAATGCCCGACACTCTGACTCCCTTGGTCTCTTCTGGTAAAAAGAATGGCGTCCCGCCTCCTACCGATTACAGTCATTTAAAGACATACACAGCGGGAGAAGACAATTCCCGATTGGCCGAAATGGCCAAGGAGTTTGGTCTGGAACACAGTCGTCGACCACGGAAGCAAGTTCGCGATGAAACCGCCAAGGGACACCGCCGTACGGGCAGCTTTTATGCCAACTTTTTGGGCCAGACGGGACAGCGCATAGTGCAGTCGCTGGTGACGGATACCAGCGTCGAGGTGGCGCGGATGCGAGCCGTGTACACGCTGGGATACTACCCACGACGGGCCGGATCCTTTTCGGAATACGGCACCACCGGAGATGGATTGCAGAGTGATTCGCAACGACGAAATCACCATCGACAGCAAAGCAGTATGCCCGAATGGTTGGAAGAAATTGAACTGGAAGAAGTGGATGCTCACGCCCAAGGTGTAGGAGGTGATTTGACGAGTGCCGTCCTGGGTATCATCAAGGGTATGGTCGGACCCGCCATTTTGTATTTGCCACACGGATTGGCTAATGCCGGTTATGCGTTGGCCTTTCCCATGATTTTGTTGAGCACTTGCATGTTTTTGTACAGTTCACAGTGCCTATTGGATGCTTGGAAATTGGAACACAGCAAAAAATTTCATCAACCGGCACCGATTGCAAAGCGCAACGAAATTTCAACCATTGCCGAAGAAGAAGATGCGGCGAAAGAAGATCAAGCACTGTTAAATGGCGATGGTAATGGCAAAGAAAACGCACAAAATGGAAACACGCAGCAACGCTTCAAAATGACATTTTTATCGTATCCTGAATTGGCCTACCGAGCTCTGGGTGAAACAGGAGAACTAACAGTCAAGATTGGTATTGCCGCGATGCAGAGCGGTGTCTGCTTGACGTATCTTATTTTTGTTCCACAAAATTTTAGCACGGCATTGCATCAATTGACAGGATTATTTGTATCTCCCGAATGGTTTTTGGTGGTCATGGTAGCCATTCAAGTACCTCTAAGTTGGATTCGGGATATTCGCAAACTGACCCTTACTAATTTTCTGGCTAATGTGTTGATTTTATACGGGTTGTGCACTTGCTTGGTACTGTCCTTGCAACAAGCTGCTACGACGCCCAAAAATTCCGGAGCAGTTGTTGTGGCGGAAAGTCCTGTCGCTTTCGTAGGTGAGCGCCTGGCAAACCTGGCACCTTTTGCCAAGGACTGGTTTCTTTTTATTGGAACGAGCGTAAGTACTCTAGTAACATGTGCGAGTTAGAAGAGTCCCGAACAGGTGCCATTGTGCATTGCCAATTTCGTACCTCCATCACCATCTGATTTCTGTGTGTTCCGCCGACTATATTATTACTAACCTATAATCATCAGGTATTGCTGTTTGAGGGGTCCATTACATTGTTGGTGCCGCTGCAAGAAGCAGTTGTTACGGAAGAGGACCGTAAACGATTTCCGAGCGTCTACAGAAAAACCATTATTTCTGTGATTATTTTTTATGTTTTCTTCAGCATTACCTGCTGGATGTCTCTGGGCAATGATGTAAGAACCGTTCTGACTACCTCTCTCCCTGAAGGTAGCGCAGCCACCTCGGTGCAATTGGCATATTCCATTGCCGTTATTTTTACATTTCCGCTTCAGAACTTTCCCGCCCTGGAAATCAGTTGCCGAGCCATCGCCAATGCAATGGACGATGTCTCTTGTTGTAGCCGAAACCCAACTATCAGTCGCCTGTTGACCAATCGCAACATGATTAGTTCTTTGTTGGTCGGGCTCCTTGCGATTGTGGCAGTTACGACCATGAACAGCTTGGACAAGGTAGTGAGCCTGATGGGAGGATTACTGGGCTGCCCCATTGCGTTTGTGTTCCCTCCATTGATCCACTACAAGCTTGTTGGAAGTGCAGGCAAGCTTACTCCAACACGAGCCTTTTTGAATGGTCTCGTTGCTTTTCTAGGAATTGTGGCGACGCTCATTGCCACAATTACAACGATTGCCACATGGTAAATAGTAAAAAAAAAAATGAATTGACTCCGTGCTGAAATATGGTTGTCTTTAAGCCGCTTGACTCTTTTGTTGCCAGCCTTGGGTGCACGAATGTCCATTGGTTGCAGACCACCACTAGATAAGTTTCCTTAGTAAATGCTCCATAAGTTTCAGCTGTCGTGATGTATCGGCTCCTTTCAAGGTACACCTGTCAATTGCTTCTTGATTGGGCAGTCTTCTCAATATGGCCGAGGCTATACTAATATCAGTGTCATCATCACTTATGTAGCCATTTTTTGAAGGTGCCGTCAGCTGTTCATATCTACTCTTTCCCATTGAATAATTGAACATACTTCCTCCCCCGTAATCAGTACCATTCCCGTGATGATGATGATGATGATGATAATAATAGTCATCCAGATGATAGATCGTGTTTCCTTTTTTCAAAAGTTCCTGCATCGGTTGGAAGCCACGATCTAACATGGCTTGGTAGGACGCACAAGTAAAATCGTTGGCATCCTCACACTGCACCACAAAGGATCGAAGTGCCTGTATGATACTGTCATTATTATTTTGATACATCATCGTAGTATTCATCTGTTGCGTCAAGTGATACAAAAAGAGATCATCAATAATTTTTACAGCACCGAGTTTTTGTAAATTAGGTCCAACACTATCATTGATAGAATCCGCTATCCAGGCGTCATATAGCAACAGACTTTGGTTGCTGTCATTGTTGTTGTTGCTGCTGTTGTTGTCTTTCCGACGTTTGGGTCTTTGGATGAGAGCTCCGGCACCTAAAAATTGTTTTGTATCGTTGACATTATGATTTTCATTTTTATGATCGGTCTTGTCAATGATTTTGTTGTTGTTATTGTTGTTGTTGTTGTTGTTGTTGTTGTTGGAGGAAGAAGAAGAAAACGAAGCAAAGGCTTTTACAGCTCTCAAACAAACTTCACCATCTTCAAGATTTTCATCGTTATCCACAAAGCCATCCTCGGCTTCTTCGATCCAAATTTTGACACCATTCAATGATACAACTGTTGTGGCTGATTTTTTTGCTGTTATTGTGGCTTTATCATTAGTACTGAAACGACGACGATAATGCGTCGTTGTTGAACACAATCGATGGGTAGAAAAAGCATTCGAAACGGTCGTTGTCGAAAAGAAGATAGAATGAATAATGATGATGATGAAGAAGAAGAAGACGATAGAGTGCAGTACAGCCGGTTGTAACATCCGCTCGGTCGTAGCACAGCCAGTGGAGTTTATTGATTCCTTTTCAGTAGTAGGTATGCCGTAGTTGCCGTACCTAACTTGAGAGAAAAGGAGAAACGCAAGCTGCGTTGTTAGCCTGTTATTACAGTATAATAAAATGCAAAATAACCACACTATTTGAAGTCTAGTAGTTGGTTTTGTAATACACCACTCGTAGTTGGGTATAATGAGACAATAGAGTCACGCTGTCCTGTCCGTCTACAATATAATTATTGTTAGGCAGGTCTAGCTAATGTACTAAAGCAAACTATCAACAACTGATGAGAGCAACAAAGGAGGAGGGCTTTTGGTCTTCGGTCCATCGATGCAAAATTTGCGTCGATAAAGACGCGCACTTGTTAGCAAGATGAGGTTTATTTTAGGGTTTAGGGCACATGGTTGATGTAGTTTGCCATACTGCTCTCATCATCAGCATCGCCTGTCGAGTAGTCTAGATTTTGTTGTTTTTGGTATGGTACTAGACTAGTAGCTCATTAATATTTTTGATTGAATCCGTCCGCTATATCTGTCAAAGATTATGATGTACCATAATGAGAAGATTTATACATGTATAATATAATATAAAGAAATTGAAAGAAGCAAAGCAAACAGAAAGAAACATCACGAGCAATTTTAAGATGGCGCCTCTAAGATCGTTGCACCTTTTTGTTGCCTGGTTGCTGCTGATCGCACTATTAGGATTGATTCATCCAGCAACGAGCTTTATTACCAGAGCTTCACACGCCCGTAAAGTCGTGTCACCAGCCAACAATCATTCCTTGAAAGTATTCCAGTTATTGGACAGGAATGTGCAATCTGCCCAGACTGTACTGGAGCTCAAATCACGACCTGTCACTTCGTTACGTTCTTGGAAGGACCTGAAAATGAAAGGGATCAGACTGCTTTCTTTACGTCTAAATACATTGGAAGCTGTCGGATTACGGACGAAAAGACCCAAACAAAAACAATCCGTACTTTTTGCATCATCATTATCTTCAGCAGCATTGGGACTGCGAGGTCATTCTGGATTGTTGCTGGTCTCGACTGTGATTGTCATGTTGGTAAAGGCATTCTGGAAAACGGTTCAGCAATTTCGAGACATTGACAGCGAAACAATTGAAGAAGAATCTGCTGGGGTGATGGATCGATGTCCATGGTATGTGTAACTGTGATTTATCTAGTGTTGTGATGGCTACATGATGATGTTGCCGGTCAAATATTGTTTCATACTAATAACAATTCTCCTACACACCCAACAAAACGCGAATACGAATTCGAACAAATGAAAGGCCTTTTATCTTTACTCATGATCCTGTACAAGGTATGAAAGACACACCTACATGGATTCTTCTAACGTGGCTCGCTTTGTGGCGGATCGCCAAAGTAACAACAAAAGGAAAGATATGACATAACAGTACACAGTAGAGTGCCGGTTGAAGCGACCAGGAATATATTTCTTTGTTGCGATGAGAGTTTGACACATAACGACATTTTTTTAATAGTGAGCACTCTTACAGTTTTATAAATCAAGGCTTCGTTGTCTTAAAAAGAAAGTATCCACGCGTAGAACACATTATCATCAAACCTCAACTCTTAGTTCTCTTTCGATACAGTCTTGCGTTTTCGTCGGGTTTCGGGTCGTCCCTTGCACACCCAATCCAAATAGTGCGTATTGGTTCCATAAACCCAATCCCAAAAACGCAAGACACCCGAATAGGTACCTTGGTTGCGATGGTGATGAAAATCGTGGTATTCCGTAGGAGCTTTGAAGGGAATGGCTTGATACATGGACCAAGGAAATTCGTATCCCGAGTGATTTTCAATGGCAGCACTGGCCCGAAAGATGGTCCAGATACAAAACGACCAGGCGTGCATACGATGACGCAGCAACATTGGTCCCATCATAGATGGTACGATATTGCCAAAAAGGTATTCCAAGGGATGCGCATACGCGGCACTCAGACCGATCGGTGCATGGTACTGGTGATGGATTTTGTGGATCCAGTAAAATTGCTTGGTGTGCAGCAATTGATGCGCGTGATGAAAGCCGAAATCTTCCAGTACCAAACAAAACATGAGCTGCCAAAACATTTCTCCTCCCGTGGGTAAGCTCGCGACATCGAGTCGCAGTGGCGTACCCAAAAGAAAGGAATTCACGTACATGAGAGGAAACGTCAATCCAAAGAAATTAAACAAAATAAGACCAATTGTCTTGTGAAACATGATTTTCCAACCATCTGGATCTGTATCCCAGTGCCAAGGCTTCTCGTCTACACGGTACTTATCGAAGGACCTGAGGTCAAAATGATACAAGAGTCCGTAAAGTGCATTGTGAGCAAAATATGCCGTGAAGGTCAAAAGTCCGATTACAGGAAAAGCAACCGACGTAATGTCCAATTCATAGGATGCAGCCAGGTCTACAACTGTTGGCCAAATGTAGGTGCCCAAATGGCACATAAGGTAAGGAAATCCAATCAGACTCCCCACACGGACTAGCAACCAAAAAGATGGATGATACCGGTACAATTCTTGTTCCAAAATGGTCTTCTTTTCGTAGAAACCACCCGTTCGAAGTGGCGCTGTCGTCGTCGTCGTCGCCGTCGTCGTCGTTGTTGTTGGTTTTCCTTCTGTTGGTTTATTATCATTTTCGTGATGGAGCTGCTGACTGTTCTTCTTCGCGTAAGCATCCAAGGAACGTGTGACCTCGTCCGTGTTAGGTGTTTCCTTGGCAGTACTCCACGTTTCCTTCTTGACGTTGACGGCCTTACTATTCGTCGTCGTCGAAGATGATCCTACTCGCTGCATCTCAACAATAATATTATAAACGAAAACTGGATTAAAATCACTTGTAAATGTTTGGTCTGAGAGTGAATGGAATTGTAGTATAATGGAAATGCACTGAATTGTCTGACACAAGAATTTTAGATGCACGAGCAATTTGAGAAGTCACAACATCTTCTTCAGCAAAAATTTGGATTTACAAGACCTAAAGCGAAGCAATAGGCGACCTTATTGTTTGTACGATTTCAAACCACCCGGGCACGCTTACTGATTACCGCCACTTACTACAAAAAATAATTACGTACCAAATCGTACCGGTTTTCTACGTAGCCCTACACAACTCAAACGAACTCCCAACATCGAGACCAACAACTTACTGGATTAGCACTATCAAACGTTGTTTGAATTAAAAGTCAAGTTGACCATGGTGAGTTACTTGCGGCTCTGTGTAACTGATAGCAAGGCTATCGCAGTAACAATGAGAGAGATTCTCGAGTAGAAGTTCAGGGCAAGGGATGATGGAACGCGCGGACGGTGCTTCCGTGGTCGTTAGTTCATTCCTCGAATCTCCTTCCTGGTTTCTGTCCTGTGTTGCTGCTGTGATTCTGAGATGCCTTACTGATGCTGTTTGCATCATTTCTACTCAGAGTCGTCTTATCTCATCCATGTCTTGTACCCATCATATCCTCCTCTAATTTTTATTTGCAGCCATCCCAAAAGACTTTTCGTACGAAGCGTACTTTGGCCAAGAAGATGCGCCAGAATCGGCCATTGCCACAGTGGATCCGTCTGAGAACAGATAACAAGATTAAGTGGAATGCCAAGCGTCGTCATTGGCGCCGAACCAAGTTGGGTCTATAAAGAGCAGCAGCTTCTGCTTCCGCTTCTTTTGGCAAATATATCTGCTGGACACTCACAAAAAGAAATGCTACGATATAGGCAATAGAGTAGTAGAAAAAGTGTCACTATAGGGAACCAACCACACAAACAACACTATACTTTATTTGTGAATTCTGTAACTACGTGTCGTGTGAGGAATCTTTATCTGTTTATGATTCAATTGCAACCTGAGATGGTTCGTTATTTTCCTCCGCTCTAGGGAACGAAACGTTCATCCAGGTCGTTCCATGATCGCCTTGAGCTGGTTAATAGGGGTGAGCGACGAGAACTCTTTTCTCCCAGCTTCTAGCATTTCTTCTCAAAAGCCTGTAGTTGATCTTGGGGGATCGTCTTCATTTTACCGTGCGTTAGAATAATGTTAATGTGGCCATGACGATTCACGGCACGCTTCTTTCCTCTACGCTCAGGTAGGTAGGAAGGCCAGTTCCTTTAGCAGCCTGCGATCCAGGAGCGGAAGACTCGCAACTAGCAGCATCTCCATCACCGAGGATTTGAAGTGTACCGCAAATGTACTCGTTTACCGGCACCAGAATCGCACCAGCTCTTGAGGCTAAGGTGATGATGCTACAAAGAAGGAAGAGAATAAGAACCGAGCGACTGCAGCAGCTGTGATGATCTTTTCATTATGCTGAAATTTTTATTTCATGTCTTGTGTCTCGCTTGCTAGAAATTGGCGAAAATATTGAGGATGAATACACGGAATGTTTTGCCAAACTTTTTTGCGGGAAGACAATGCATTTTTTTTGTGAAAACTTAATGTGAACGATTTATTCATTATTTGACGTTGAGATCTGCAACCAGTTTTTCAAGCTGTTGGACATCCGCACCAGTCATTTTTTCTACAGCCTTTTCTCCATCAAAGAAAACAAATGTAGGTACAGCATTGATCTCAAAATCCATGGCAGCTTCTGAATTTTCATCAATATCCACCAAACCAAAAGCGACATTACTGTTGGCTTTCGACAGCTTTTCGTAAACGGGTTTGATCATCTTTGTTTTGTTGGCAAACATTTAGAAAGGTGTATTTTGTTAGAAGACGTTATTCTTTTGACCATTTCAAAAGAAACCAAATGAACATTCCCAAAACGAGGAAACCATATCTTACCTTGCAAGGTGGGCACCATGTCGCTGTGAAGTACAGGATGCTTTTAGAATTAGTCATGCGAAACTTAGAAACTTCTTCTTCGCCATCCAACTTGATGACGGACATGTAACGGCAGGCTATGGATTTTCCACCAGCCAGGGCACGGCTTGCCTTGAGCGCCTTGGACGCAGAAACTGATGCGAGGAGTGACATGGCTTTATGCTGTATGATGACGTATAACTGCAAGATGGATGATGAGACAACAGGCGCGGGTTTAAAAATTGGATAATGACGGACAGGCAAATGGTTATTTCTATGCCAATGAACTTCGGTTGAGTTGTTTGATGATATCAGGCGTTCAGTGACGGGAGTGCACCCGCAACACTTACAACAAAGGAGATTGTTATCAATCCCGGGATCAAGAAGTACGCTTCGCAAAAATATATCGGGTGCCTTGCCCGTCGCTTTCTTTGGATTTTTCTCCGTTGACTAGATAGAGATAAGGTCAAATCGAAATAATTCCCGACTCGACTCACATCTTCAATACTACACCCTACAACTACTAGTCTACTATTACCAGGAGTAGAAGATGAGTAGCTGCTGGTAGTAGACCCCTACTCTCTACTACCAGCTAGCTGAGGAGTCTATCTCGCTTACTCCTACTCTACGAGTACTTAGTAGTAGTAGTAGTAGTACTACTACTAGTAGACCCTAGTACTGCCTAGCTACCACTAGTAGTACTACTACATAGTACTCTCTACTCTAGTAGGCAGAGCTACTACTAGCTAGACCCTAGTAGTAGTAGTAGTAGTAGTAGCTAGCTAGTAGTAGTGTACTAGTTGTCTACCTGGTACTACCTGGTACTCCAAAAATAGAAAAACAATCCACACTCTACTCGTTGCTACATTTGTACAGCACGAAAGATAGAGTCTAATCAGTCTAATTCTTGAAGCTAAAATCAGGATATAGTACATACTTGTACTCATGATGAATTGAATGTTATTAGACTCGTGTTGGCAAATATAAAATACAGTGCAGTAGTACCGTCAGTACAGAATGTGGAACCGTGAATCGGGTTGTCCAATGCACTGTTTCAGCTTGGTGGTATGCCGGCATCCCATTACCCAGAAGTGGCTTGCTGTGGAAGAAAACAAAAACAGAGGTTGGTGGTTACCAGGAGGGTTTTGTGAATGTGGTGATAATCACGAAGTAACAGCTTACAAAGAAACCATGGAAGAAGCTGGGATTGATATTATCTTGAAGGGCATTTTGCGCATTGAAAATAACATGACTGCAAAGGGAGGTCGACAACGCGTTATTTACTACGCAGAACCCAAAGATCTTCAGCAACCGCCAAAGACTGTACCCGATGAGGAAAGCAAGGGAGCGGCGTGGCTGTCACTTCAAGATTTACGCGACAGAAATAAGTTACCCCGTCCGGATGGCCTACGAGGAACAGAGCTACTGGATTGGGCAACCTACATCGAAAATGGTGGAAAGATCTACTCCCTCGACGTATTTTCTCCAGAATCTCAGCCTGTTCCTTCAGGAAACATCACAAAGTAAAAGAGATTGCGGGAAAATTATTGTCACGATTCTCAAGCTTAAAACCAACATGAATAGTAACGCTGATATGGAGATTTTTTCACAACACCGGCGACAATGTCATAGACTCGACTAACGGACAACTCAAACAGAAAAAAATTAAGTGGGAGCTGCAGTGCAACAACCATCATTTCCACTTTTACTTTGATTTGATAAAACAGAGTGTGCTATCGTCAGTTGTCATGACACCACTTGCCGTGCAAACTGTCGTCTGCACTACAGCCCATTGAGACTGTATAGCATCTGTGGCCCCTGTTTTTGCGCCTCTGTTGTTAAAGCACCTCTGTGGGGGTCCCTGTTCGCACCTCTGTGGTCATCGCACCTCGGTGGTCCCCTGTTTGCACCTCGGTGGTCATCGCACCTCTGTGGTCTCTGTTCGCACCTCTGTGGCTGTGGTCCCTATCTGCACCTCTGTGGTCCCTGTTGCACTTCTTTGCTCCGTTTGCACCTCTGTGGTTCTAGCGAAAAAAAAAAACGTACTGCACGCTCGATTGATTGTTGACACCCGAACGCACCTCCTTGGTACTCGTACTTGTGGATAAACGTCGCACCTTCACTGTCTTTTGTTCGCTCGTTCCTTGGTTAAAGCACCTCGATCGATTGTCCCTCTGTCGATCGGCACCTGCCGTTTAACGAATTAACAAATACACGCACCTGTGCCTCCTGTGATAGGCTTGTAAACAAATTCGAGCTGCCGACGTTTTTAGTAATAAAGCTGGTTCACAGCACCTAAGAGCTCGCAAAATATGCCAACTTTTTGTGAGCTCTTATAAGGGTGTTTCAAAGTACTACCTGGTAGTAACACCAAGCAATACTGCAGCACTGTGTAGAAAATGAAGGCGTCAACTGGTGGTAATATAATTACTGTTAGTACTAGCCTTGTAATAAGCCCTTCGTAGTCCTCCAGGAAGGTCCGCCAATTAGAGCTCATATCCTAAATTTAGAGTGACGTTACTATTTTACATAAAATTTAAATAATATGCTAAATAATACCTCAATTAATCCCGTGTTGAAATATAGTCC
>Ga0210036_1005186_pt1 | contig 11480 bp, 10 predicted proteins | sample CryGeymeta201515_FD_185469 | JGI IMG/M metagenome (GOLD analysis project Ga0210036, IMG submission 185469) | Groundwater microbial communities from Crystal Geyser aquifers in Utah, USA - Crystal Geyser metaG 2015-15 (SPAdes) (version 2) | ecosystem: Environmental > Aquatic > Deep subsurface >...
GTGCTGCCCAGTATCGACATGAAATTCGGGAAACTGAAATTCGCCGAGCAGAACGGGCTCGCGCTGGATGCGTACCGGTTCGACACGCTCGATTTCTTCTACGCGCTCGCCTCGCGGGCCAGGATCGCGGAGGTGGCATGATGCCCGACGACATGGAGCCGACCAGCAAAAAGCAGGTGACCCTCGTCCCGACCGACAGGGTCCGGATCCTCAATCCCCGCGTCCGCAATCGGCGGACCTTCGAGGCGATGGTGGCCAACATCGCCCGCATCGGCCTGAAGCGCCCGATCACGGTAGCCCCGCGCGCCGGCACCGACCCGCAGGAATACGACCTGGTCTGTGGTCAGGGCCGTCTCGAGGCCTTCATCGAGCTCAAGCAGGACCGCATCCCCGCCATCGTGATCGAGGCCGACGAGAGCGATTGCCTCGTCATGAGCCTCGTCGAGAACTGCGCGCGGCGGCAGCACAACCCCATCGACCTGATGCGCGAGATCGGCATGCTCCGCCAGCGCGGCTATAACGACCGCCAGATCGGTGAGAAGATCGGCCTGTCCACCGAATACGTGAACATGATCGCAGGGCTGCTGGAAAAGGGCGAGGAACGTCTGGTCGTGGCCGTAGAGACCGGAGTTCTGCCCCTGAACCTCGCCATCCAGATCTCCAAGACAGATGCGAAGGGCGCGCAGAAGGCGCTGATGGACGCCTACACACAGAACAAGCTGCGCGGTCGAAAGCTGGCGCTCGTGCGTCGCCTGATCCAGCAGCGCGAACTGCGCGGCCCGCAGGTCCAGACCAACCCGCTCGGACGCCGGATTGCGAAACGCGCGCTGACCAGCGAGGGCCTTGTCCGCGCCTATCAGCAAGAGGCCACGCGCCAGAAGCTGTTGATCAAGAAGGCAGAGCTCACCCAAGGACGACTGATGTTCGTGCGCGAGGCGTTCCGTAAGCTCTGCGCGGACGAGCACTTCCTGACGTTGCTCAGGGCCGAGGGGCTCGAGACGATGCCCGCCGATCTCGCACGGTCGGTCACCGAAGGTGCCCCGGCATGAAACGCGAGGCCAAGGAGACCCCGAAAAGCGTCAATCACGGGTTCGAGGACGACTGCGTAACTCTCCCCATCGACGCGATCCTGCCGTTGCGCGCCCTTGGCAAGAGCGCGAAATCCAGCCGGAAGTATCGGCAGATCGTGGCCTCCATCGCCCAGATCGGGATCGTCGAGCCGCCCGTAGTGGTTCGGAACCCCGACAAGTCTGCCACCTGGTTGCTGCTCGACGGGCACCTGAGGATTGAGGCGCTGAAGGACGCAGGGAAACAGCATGTGGAATGCCTGGTCTCCACCGACGACGAGGCCTTCACCTACAACCGCCAGGTCAGCCGCCTCGCGCTGATCCAGGAACACAAGATGATCCGCAAGGCCATCGAGCGCGGCGTGCCGGAGGAAAAGATCGCGCTCGCGCTTGACCTCAACATGAGCAGCATCCGGCGCAAGGCCCGCCTGCTCGATGGCATCTGCGAGGAAGCAGTCGCGATCCTGAAGGACAAGCCCTGCACCAATGCGGTGTTCGACACACTGCGCAAGATGAAAACCATGCGCCAGATCGAGGCGGCCGAGTTGCTGGTCAACGCGAACAACTATTCCGTCGCCTACGTGAACGCGATCCTCGCGGGAACGCCTCAGGCGCAGCTGGTCGAGGCCTCAAAGCCGAAGAAGGTCAAGGGCATCACACCGGAGGCGATGGCGCGCATGGAACAGGAACTGGCCCGCCTGCAGGAGGGGATCGCCTCGATACAGGACACCTACGGCCAGGACCACCTGCATCTGACCGTGATCAAGGGCTATGTCGGCAAGCTTCTCGGGAACGCCCGGGTCGTGCGCTACCTGGCGCAAAACCATCCCGAGTTTCTCGGCGAGTTCCAGACCATCACTGAGATCACGCCGGCCGAGGCTGCTGAGGCCGAGTAGCGGCCCGTTGGCCAACGATGGGGACCCGGACCCGATAAGCGCGGGGACCGCGGGAGACGCCGGACTGTGGGCCGGATCAAGCGCGGCGGTGGGGATGGCGGCGAACCCGCTCGGAGCCCACCAGGCCGGTTCGAGCTTTCGCCGGCCGCGCGGCCGTTGATGCGGCTGTGATCGTTTCGGGGCGTGTCGGAGGCCGGTCCACTCCGGCACGCCCAGTTTTCGCCAAATGAACCGCAGGATTGATGGAGCAAGTACCGCGCGAATTGCCCTTTGAGGCTGACGGTAACCTTCTGCGCTTGTTCGCCGATACCTACCAGTGACGCTCTTACCCTTTTAAGATCCACACTGAACAGTCCATGCCTACTAGCAGCCCCATCAGCTCGATCGTAACCCGCCGCGCGACTACATCTCATCGCATACCCCTGCGGCAGAAGAAGCGCAGCAAGGCAGTGCCGCGCGACACTCGCTCCCACTCCCCGTAGAGATCATGCTTTGTTCTTGCGATGACGTGCTACCTATGTTTAGTAGGGTTTGGGATAGTTTGATAGCCATGAACGAAGCAGCCGCACAGACGAGTCATCTCACGATAAGGGAGGCCGCAAACCTCCTTGGTGTATCTGTTGCAACGCTACGAAACTGGGATCGGCAGGACAAACTGAAGCCACGCCGCCATCCGATCAATGGCTACCGCATGTATGACCGTGCAGAGATCGTGCGGCTCAAAGAACAAATCGAAGGGAAAGTATGAAACCCGCCGCCCAATCTCTCACGGAAGAAGATCAAACAAACCTTCAGCCTGCAAAGCGTCGGGGCCGCCCACGCAAGGATACTGCGCCAAAGGCTATGGCGGAAGCTGAAACAGAGAACGGTGGCGTGGACGACCTTCCCGCCACCGTTGACCCTCGCAATAAACTCAACGACCTGACTGCGAAGGAATGGATTCCCGAGACCGTTTCCGTTTGGAATCAGCGCGGGCTTGGAGCCGGGCATCCCGACGCACAGATTGAGCGACAGCATCCTGCGCCGTTCTCTTTCACAGACGTTGGCCGTCTCATTCGTTTCTTCACCAAGAGAGGCCATACCGTCCTCGACCCCTTCGTTGGCGTTGGCTCAACCTTAAAGGCCTGCGCAATCGACGAACGCCATGGCATCGGTATTGAGCTAAACCCTGATTTTGCGGAGTTGTCGCGCCAGAGGCTTGCTACCGAGGTCCGCGATATGTTCTCAACCGTGGACGGCCAGCGCATCCTCGAAGGCGACGCTCGGGATCACTTACCGACACTTGCTGACGAGAGTGTGGATTTTGTGGTAACCAGTCCGCCTTATTGGTCTATCCTCAAAAAAGTAGACCACAAGGTTCGCCAAGAACGCACTGGCAAAGGACTAGCCAAAGACTACGGCGAACATGAGGGCGACCTTGCCAAGATCGACAACTATGACGATTTCTTGCGCGAGTTAGCAGCAATCTTCGGTGAGTGTGCCAGAGTTCTGAAACGTGGCCACTACATGGCAATCATCGTCAGCGATTTCCGAGACAAATCAAAATACATCATGTTCCACGCCGATTTGGCGCGAGCGCTGGAAGCCTATGGAATGGAAATGCGCGGCCTTAAGGTCCTTTATCAGCGCCACAAGAAAGTGTTCCCCTACGGATATCCATATTCCTACGTCCCCAACATCCACAATCAGTACATCCTAATCCTCCAGAAGCCGAAATAATGTCCGAATCCCACATCGTTCATGGCGACTGCATCGAGGGAATGGCCGCCCTTGAAGCCGGTTCCTTCAATCTAATTGTTGCCGATCCGCCATATAACCTGAACAAAGACTTTGGTCCGTGGAAGGAAACTGAGCGTAAAGCAGAGTGGCGCGATTGGACGCGCTCATGGCTAGAGGAAGCCAGCCGCCTTCTCTCTGATGAGGGTAATATTTTCGTCTATGGGATCCACCACCACATGTGCTGGGTTCAGTGCATGATGCTGGAAATGGGATTGATTTACCGCCGTCAGATCATTTGGCACTATGAGAATGGCTTTGCAGGCTACGGGAAGCGTTCCCTCAATGCCACCTACGAGCCCTTACTCTGGTTCTCAAAGACTGACCGCTATATCTACACGCCCATCCGCGAGCCCTACAAAAGTCAGGAACGCCTGAAGCACAAAATCATCAAGAACGGCAAAGTTTGGGAACCTCATCCTGACGGTCGCATGGCCGGGGACATTTGGTCATTCCCGACTCTTGCGGGCCGCCGGTTCCGTGACGAAAAGGTCAACCATCCGACCCAGAAGCCACTCTCAATATCTCGAAGAATCGTAAAGCATTTCTCCAATCCCGACGACACGGTGCTGGTGCCTTTTGCGGGCAGCGGGAGCGAGTGCGTAGCGGCCGTCATGGAGGGGAGAGGTTATCTTGGCTTCGAGCTAAATGGCGAGTACATCGAATTAGCGCGCAATCGCATCAACAATGTTCCGGCAGCCGCTGATCCGGACCAGGCAGATATGTTTGCTACTTAGCCGGTTTGAACGCGCCAGCATATGGTTCAATTAGTTTTTCATTAGCCAGACCGAGAAATTCATCCAGGTTAACGACACTTTCACCGATAGTGTATGCGTCGCCGTTAAAGCCGTCGAGCTTCGCGCAATTCCACATGAGTGCGACCAGCGCACCGATCGTGACGGTACGACATCTGATACCAAGCACCTTCTCGATGTCGCGGATCACCTGATAGTATTCCGAACGCGCGTTTGGAAGCGACAGGATGATACTGACAGGATCGATCCCATCGACTGCGTAGCCATAGCGTGAGTGGAGCACGGCCACGTCCTCGAGAAGCGCGCGTGGGGAATCCAGCACACCTGCTCCGGTTTCAATCTCCGCTGCGAACGGTCTTTCGCTGCGCGAGAAGCCAACAGCATCAATGCGCATGTTGGTATCCCCGCGCCGCCGTGTGCGGGCGTTTAGTCCAACTTCGTTGAGAAGGTTCCTTACGAACAGGGTTGTCCGAGCATCGCCTAGGGACCCAACCGTTGTCGGAAGATTAGCGGCGGCGGGTGCGTCCAGTGTTGCAATCTGCCCGCTGCGATTCACTTCCGGATGCTCGCCTTTCGTCGCGGCCACAACGACCAGCCCGTCGGGGTCCGCCGTTTCGACACTGGCGGTCAGGCCATTGGGCAAGCTGATTGCGCCGTAGGGGCATCGGCTGATGCACAAGCCGCAGCCGATGCAATCATCCGCGACGACATAAGCGGTGGAGGCTTCGCCGTCCCAACGAATTGCTCTTGTCGGGCAAACATCGCGGCTGGGGTCGCCAGGAAAAGCATCGAGAGCGCCGAACAGCGTCAGTTCGCTGTCGTCCTTTTCCATACAGGGTGCGCTACCGCATCCGAGGCAGCTTCCGGCACCGGAGCGCCCATCAGCCAGCACGATTGCCGTGCGTGTATCATGCTTGTAATGCACCTCTGCCACGTCCGCGCCGTAGTGCCGCGCAAATGTTCCAGCTTTGCGTGTGCCTTTGTGAACGACGAAATCAGACATCGAGGAACCCCCGAAGCTGGCTGAGTTGCCCTGCGTCAATCGTCACGCCATCGCGCATTGCGCGAAGCGTGAGATGGGCAAGGGTCGTCAAGTCAATCACGCCCAGACGCAGACCAAAGGCTTTGAATACGTCGTCAATCAAGTTCGACATCTCGCCGCGTTCGTTAGGAAGGCGATTGCCGACGACGAGACTTGCCAACTCGGGATGTGTTTCCAACCCTCCCCGCGAGAGCAGGATCACCTTGTTTTCAAGCGCCTGCCGAACCGCCTTCGTGGACAGCATTACCTCCTCTGTCGGTGACTTGATCTCGACCGGCAGGGCATAGCCATCGACCTTTACATAGGCATCCCAACGTTGGTAATTTACACCAGCGCGCGAATAATCGCTCTCAAATCCAAGTATTTGAAAGAGGTGCGTTACTAGCGGGTAGAAGGCTGTTTGCGTGTCCTTAGCGTGGTTTTCCGCGAAATTTGCAGCTGCGACTCTGATCGTGCCATGAGCTTCCAGCAATTCGGCTAATTCAGCCCTAAGCGCGTCAGGGCCGCCTACGCCAGCCTCTTCTGCCGCGACCATGTTCGGATGAACGAACAAGTGCGAACGGTCGTCGCGCCCATCCGGAGCTGCCAATGCCGCCACCCGGCCTTTGCCTTCCTCTATGTGCGCGGTTTTCTCGCTAGCCGCAAAGGCGGCGGCAATGTCATCAAGCGAAAGGGACTGGAACGGTGAGAACAACAGGTCGCGTCCATCCGTGCCTAACCTCCCGAACACCGGCGCTGCGGTTGCTTCCGCGTCCGCGATGCGCTTTTCAAGCGGCGCGATGTCAAAGCCCGACCGTTCCAGCATACGAAAGTGAGCCACAACGGCGAGCGCGTTGCGCTCTTCCGGTGCGAGCTGCGCCGCCTCATCGGCGCGCAGATCGACGCTGCCGTCGACGCGCTCTGCTAGCGCCTGGCCTTTTTCGCTCAGATGGAAGGTTCCGTATTTTCGGCCATTCCTGAATCTCGCTGGTCCCCGCGTCGCCCATCCCAAATCCCGAAGCAGGGCAATCGGCCATCGAGTGTAGTTCTGCAACGTGTTGACCTGAATCTTCCGCGCATCCGACACCGCTTGCACGGCTTCGCCCGAAGCCGCCGCGCTCTCGCGCGCGGATTGGATGGTCGCCACCACCGTATCCAGATTCTTCTTGCCACGATCACTCGCGGCACTCAGCGGACCAATAATCATTTCGTCGCGTGACAGGTGGCCGTCGCAGGCCGCCATCACGCGCAAGATGAAGGCAAAAGGTCGAAGGTCGAAATCGCCCTTCACTGCAAGGATTGGCGTCGGATATACGATCCCGAGCACGCACTCTTCGAGCAGTGGCCCGAAATCGCGCCCGGCCGCGACCACTTGCTGGCCAAGCAGTGTGAACGTGAAGTTCAAGGCGCTTTGCGGAGTAGGATGGAGCCACCCCAAGATCCGGAACAATTCAGCATACATCTTGAGCTGATTGTAGAGCGGATCACGGCTACGATCAGCACGGGTGGACCGCGCCACTGCTTGCTCGCCCATGTATCCTGACGACGTTGCCATATTTGCGGCGACCACCGTCGCGACTATCTCGTCGAGGTTTACTGTACGCCCGCTCAATCGCTCGAAAGCCGCCCCATAGACGCGAACAAAATTCTCGATTGTGGAGCCCGGATTTGGAAATCTCAACATATTATCTGTCTGGCTTCCTTGCTGAATAAGAAAAAAGTTCAGCCAAATCGATGCCCAGCCCCTCAGCAATTTTCTCAATAACGATTAGAGTTGGGTTGCGGTCTCCGCGTTCGACACCGCCAATGTAGCTCCTGTCCAGTCCGGCACGCTCGGCCAACTCTTCTTGTGTGAGCCCAGCCGCCGCGCGCGCCCGACGCACAGCGTCTCCGAATCTGCTCGAATTCCTGTTGTTGTTCACCATCGAACCATAATCATCTGTGAGACGACTATGAGTCCACAGACTATGAGTACCATCGATGGGCGTGGCTGCCGTGGCGGTCCGTTGAGTTTGCAGCGTTGAGCTGCAGAAAACTACCAGCAAACCCTCAAGAGGCACGTGGTTCGCTTCGGCAGCATGCGGAGGGCGGTGATGTTCGAACCGCATTCGGCGAGTGGGGGCTGTTCTGCGATGCTGGCCAAGTGCCACGCGTTAATCCCAGCGCAGCATCCCGGCCTTCAGCCACGATATGTTCTGTCACGCGCGCCATTGTGGTGATCAGAGCAAGCAAGTCCGAGCCTGGTCGCGCAGAACGCTGTAGTCGGCGAGCATCTCAGCGATAGCCGACTCCTCCGGCAGCAGATTGAGCTCGTCCGCCGCGCGCGCCTGGAACTCACGGCTGTACTCGATTACGGGAGGGCAGACGGTGCCAATGCGGCGTTCAGAACCGACCGTCGCGCAGCCGCTCAGCAAGCTCGTCGCGATTGCGAGGGCGGCGAGCCGCAGCCTCCAGCATCCGGCGTTGCACATCATTGGCCTTCTCCGTGGTTTCAAGGTGTTCGGCGAAGCGTCCCGCTCGCTCCCCGGACCGCCGAAGCGCAAGCAGGAACAGGAGCACGGCGAGCGCGATGGCGCCGTAGCGCAGCGCCGCCCGCCCCCAAGGGCTGGCGGCGAACCCGCCGAGCAAGGTGGCGATCATCGCTGCCCCCGGCGCCAGTCGTCGAGGCGAGCATAGATCGTGACCGCGATCCCGCCGAGCGCCGCGGCGATGAACACCCAACGGAGCGTGTCGAGATACGGCACGAGCGGCAGGATGGCGGTCTGGGTCTCGGCTAGGACGCTCTGCGCGACCTCCACGCCCGCAGCGCCCAGCGTCGCCACGCCTGCCGCGCCACCACCCTTCATGGTGCGGCTGTCGGCCAGCACTTCGCGCGCAGGCGGCGTCTCGGCTGCAAATGCCGTCGCCCGGACCGGAAACCGCTCGCCCCACTGGCGCGCGGGGCCGAGGTCGACGTGCATGAAGCCCGAGCGCGGGTAGAAGCCGAAGCCGAGGAACCCGACCTCCCGCGCCGCCGCCTCGAAGGCGACGGGGTCGTGGTTCACCATGGCGATGTCGAAGGCGGCGCCGTCAAGGTGCTTGGAGCGGGTCGCGCCGCCCACGGCGCGGTTGTGCTCGGGGCTGCGATAGGCAGAGCGGACGATCAGCGGCTTGCCCAGCCGGTCGCGGAGGGCCTGCAGCTTGTCGAGCGCAGGCTCGTTGACCAGCAGCTTGCCAGTGCCTCGGCAGGCGATCTCGGCGGGCGAAAAGTTCGGCCAGCGCCAGTTGCTCTCGGGCACGTCGCGCCAATGGCGGTGGAAGGTCGTCGTCATGGGGGTCCTCCGAAAACGAAAACCCGCCTCAAGGGCGGGTGCGGTTGGGCTGATGAATGGGGATGGGGCGCGGCTACGGGCCGCCGCCGAAGATCTTCAGCTTGATGGCAATGCCCGCGAGCAGCGCCAGCATGACGCCGGTGGTGATCATGCGGACGGCGGTCTGCATCGCAGTCCGCCGCACCAGCCGGATGCAGTCCACCAGGGAGCGCAGATCGCGGATGTCGAGCGCGGCCTCGTCGCCGTCGAGACCGACATCGGCCAGCGCGCGCTTCGCGCCTTCCTCGGCGGCGCGTGTCAGGATCGCCTCGAACTCGGCGTCGGGCATGCGCACGAAGCCCTCGGATCGGGGTGGGTTCATCGGATCCTCCTTCCGCCGCTCAGCCGATCTTGCAGCCCCAGAAGGACGTGTGGTCGGCCGCGAAGTAGCCGTCCGCGACCCGGAAATAGCCCTGCAGCTCGACGGTATCGCCTGCGGTGAGCGGCACCATGGTCTGCAGCCAGATCGCGGTGGCGAGCGAGACGTGGGTCGCGGAGATTTCGCCGAGGGAGCCGCGGATTTCGGTCGTCCCGTTCAGGACCAGCCGCCCGCGCATGCGGGCCGTGGCGCTGGCGTTGATCTTGTAGAGCAGCGTCGCGCCGCAGAGGTAGGTGCCGTCCACCGGGGCCACAAAGTGATTGTTGGCGGCGTCGAACGCCCCTTGATCATTATAGTCGGTGTTGTTCAGGCCGATCTTCGTCCAGGTCCCGACGCCCACATAGTTGTCGTAATTGGTCCATGCCTTGAACCGCGGCAGCCGGGGCTGATCGACGATGCCGGTGGCGTTGTCGACGCTCAGCCCGTCAAAGAAGGTGCTACCGTCGGCGGAGACCGCGAGGCGGAAGCGGTCGGAGCCGAAGAGGCCCACCAGCGCCTTGGTCACGAAGCCGGTCTGCAGCGTCAGGCCGAGATCGTCGCCCGTGGCCTCCTTGTTCATGGTATAGAACAGATCGCCGGTGCCACCCTCGGCGACGGTTTTCGCCGTCCAGAGCGCGGCGTTGAGCTTGGCCGAGAACGGGTTTGCGGCATCGGCTGTGGTGCCGAGGCCCAGCAGCGCGAGGCTCTGCAGCGATGCCGGGGTTGTCCCGACCCATCCGGACCCGTCGTAGACCAGCAGCAGTCCCTCGTCCTCGACCCATGCGCGCCAGCCGGTCCGGGGCGGCAGGCGCAGCCAGGCGCCATCGGTCCAGAGGGCGACGTTCAGGTCCCAGCCCACCCAGTCGCCGGTCGCGCCGGAGGCGACGATGTAGCGGTCGCCATCGGTGGGGCTGGCGGGCGGCGCAGTCAGGTCTCTGTCGAGCACCGAGAGCTGGACGAGCCCGTCGAGGATCCGCAGCGCCTCGTTGTGGGTGACGTGCTTCTGGGCCTGCGCCGCGAGGATGTAGGGCAGCAGGAGATGGGTCGTGGCGTCGGACATGGGATGGCCTCAGAAGGTCAGCGTGACTGTTTTCGGCGCGCCCCGCCCGACGAGGGCGGAGAGCTGGAAGATGCGGACGGTGAGGCTGTCGCCGGGGGCGAGCGGCGATCCCCAATCGGCGGTTTGCTGGGCCGAGGCGTAGACCGCGCTGATGGTGGCGGTGCTCAGCACCCGCTTCACGGTGGCGCCGTCGAGGATCTCGACCTCGTAGGCTTCCAGTTCCTCCGCCATCGGCACTTCCAGCCCGCCCCAGCTGTCGGCGGCGAGCGCACGGGATCGGCGGGCCCAGCGGATGGTGAGATCGCCAGGCGAGCGCGGCACGCGCCATGGCTGTTCGACATGGGCGACCGCGAACGGCCGCAGCCCGACGCCTGCGGGCGTGAATGCATGCGCCACATAGGTCTCGTCGCTGACCGGGCGGCCGGCCGGGCCGATGCGCCAGTTCCACGGGATGCCGAGATCGGCCTCAGCGATCGGCAGCGATGCGAGACTGTCGTCCAGCACCACCACGCGTGCGCCTGCCGGAGCCGGGTTGCCCATCGCACCTTCGGTGCCGCGCTGGCCGCGCAGGAGCCGGGTCAGACGATATCGACCCGGCGCCAGCAATTCGGCCGCGCCCGCCTGCAGGATTTCCCAGACGCCGGGCGCGCTCTCGATCGCGAGCGCGTTCGCCCCACCGAACAGGGTCAGGTCCGTTACGCTTTCCAGCGTGCCGGTCAGCAGATCGACGACCGGCTCATTGCCGAGGTCGAAGCGCGAGGTGGGGCCCGGATAGAGGTCCGAGACCAGAGCCCCGATCCGGGCGCGGCTGCCAAACGTGGTCAGCAGCTCGAAGCCATCGGTCGAGGGGCTGCGGAACACCGCCATCTCACCCGGCCAAGGAACCGCGTGCGCCGCGATCAGCGGCCGGTGCGCGGGCTGGTCCTCGGTCAGCTGCGGCAGGTCCATGAGTACCGCATCGGGCGCGCCGAACACCACGGCCCGCGTCAGCGAGGCCGCGCGCGGATCGCCGGGCGGCAGGTCGTAGGTCGCCCGGTCCTGGCGGACGGCCTCGATGCCGCGCGCCTCCGCGTCGGCGATGGAGATGAGCCGCAGATCGACCAGCCGCCCGTCATGCGCGAGCCGGATCGCGTCGGCCGGATCGAGGGCAAGGCGCGAGGGCGGCAGACGGAACGCCGCCGTCTCGCGCCCCACCCA
>Ga0210036_1005189_pt1 | contig 11479 bp, 10 predicted proteins | sample CryGeymeta201515_FD_185469 | JGI IMG/M metagenome (GOLD analysis project Ga0210036, IMG submission 185469) | Groundwater microbial communities from Crystal Geyser aquifers in Utah, USA - Crystal Geyser metaG 2015-15 (SPAdes) (version 2) | ecosystem: Environmental > Aquatic > Deep subsurface >...
TTCGGCAGCCTGGCGTGTGGATCTTCTTCCCCGAAGTGGGAATAGTCGTATCCGATTTCTCCCGATGTGTTCCTGTTTCTGAGTGGGAGACGGGATGGGGCATTTCGGGTCATTCCGGTGACGTCGGATTCGGGTCTCCTTGTCTCACGTTCCCTTCGGCTGGCTCTGATGATTTCGTGCCGTGCGGCTTCCTCATGGCTTCAGTGCTCAGCATTGGGACTCCCACACATCATCTTGATAAATATTATTATTATGCTGTGATTAAACCTTTCTTGTGGTAGACTACTGGTAGCAAGAATCAGACCAGATAATTACACGAGTTACTACTTTGGTCAAAGCTTGTTGGCTGGTCAAAAATCCAACTTTTTTGACGGAACACAAAATATCAAGAAACATATAAATATGCAAAAGGTTTACTACTAGTGCTTGACAATTTTGGCTGCAATTCATAATTCATTATCTTGTTGGCATAACCAGATGTCATTGGAATTGGGTAGGGCGACATGTACCATACATACAGCAACATCAGTGAAAAGAATGTTGCGACTGGGTCTCACGCGTTGTTGTTGGAGTATATACTTCTCGTCCAGTGGTGTAAATGTAACGGTGGGCGTTTAGATCTCTCTTGAATTACAACCAAGAGTTTTTCTGAGGCGAGCTTTGCGCGTGTCGGTCTTGAGGTGCTAGTAACCATGCAGACATCAGAAGTAACACACGCAATGGAAAATTACAGTGGAAGGATAATGACCGAAGGTGAACACAGACTCGTCTTCGTACGTTGAACTTTCTCTCAATGAGAAATCCATATGCGCTCGATGCTTCACGAAGCTTTCAGCAACTGTGGGATATTGTTGAGGCATGAAGACATTCATGCCTCATCATCTTCCCCATTGTCTTCCGAACCTTCGTCGGCATGATCGAGCCCATTGACATTACCTTCGTTCCCACTGCCAAACAGGAGGGGGTGACCACGCAAGAGGGGATGGTCACGTCCCCTTTCACCTTCTTGCTCGAGCAAATCTGTACCTCCCTCTAGAGAAGCCGCCAGTGCTCCTAGGTCAATACTTTCGGCAGGGAATGCATCTTCCGAATTTTCCGATTCCTTCACTTCCCAATATGCATCAGGGTGATAACCAAAAAATATTGTCATCAAACCTTCGTTGAATTGACCTTGAAAATTATTGGCGGGCAGGTCGTTGGGTGCATTTTGAAATGGATTTTCGAGTTCGCGGCTGACTTCGTGAAGCCCCGCAAAGCACAGCACAGTCAACATGTTCAGAATAAAACCAAAGATTTCATTGGTCAAGTACGTCAACATGAGGATAGGGATGAAGGCAACAATTACGAGAACAAAAAAGCAAGTAATTTGCGCATGTGCAAAAGGGAACGGTATATAGGCCACTTTCCGAGCTTGGTTGTAGCTGTTCACACGGAAGGATAATATTGAATTATCGAGGAAAATGTGAGTCATTACCATTCAAGTAAAAGCTGTCTATTGCATGTCTTTAGGACATTGCTTACCCTAACGTTCCGTCCGAAATATATTGAAACAATCTCGATATAATGGGCGGGGCAATATGACCTAATAACAACCAAAGAAGAGAAAATAAGTGACTTGATTTGGCGCTGTCGACGGATAAACAGTTCAGCAAACATCGGGTTATTACCTGTGCTTCCTGCTAGATGCTCGCGCGAGATGAATTCTTGTAGCCATAAATTTACCAAATTTACCTATGTACAGAAACACCGAAAGCAGAAAGTTAGAGGCCATTATGGCGAGAAGCCATTGAAAAAAACGAAATAATCTATGCGATGGCATACCTTGGCTTGTGGTCCTCTCGCTGCTTGAAGAAGCGCTACTTCTGCATCTGAGATACCACCAATCACGCGGAAAGGTCGAGCAGCGTTGTAGATAGCGCGACTCGTCTCATTGCGGGAAAGGCCAAACATAAATCGCAGAGTTGGAAACCAGAGATAGTCACTCATCACGCCCCAGTCATCACGAACATCCGCCGTCACGCCATCAGGATCTACGCATGGAAACGGAGCGCCCGGCGTAAATGTGATTAAAGGGCTTTCTGTATGTTCCAGATCATTGCGAAGCGTGGAAAAGGCTACTGCTGACAATAGCGACAAAAGATGTGCTGCTTCTTGCAGAAATAGCGGTCGCTTGTCCATGGCATCAGTATCCGCGTTGCGATCAGCAGCAGTGACACAGGACATAGTTGAAACCACCCTTCGATGTCCTGGGACGCTCTTGTGTTTCTTTTTGGGCATTGCTCTGACAGGAGCATTGATACTCTTTCTGGTATCTTTAATGCGACTTTCAAAATTCTCGTCCCGTGTAACTCTTTGGTGGCCGTGATGTTTACTCTTCCTGTCTCTCTTTTGCTCGTTGTTGGTATCTCCCTTGACTGGACCATCTGCATTGTTGTTGTTTGTGGCTGGTATCTTATTTTTCTTGCGTTTTCGTCTTGGGAAGCGCCACCTGGAAAAGCGAGATGCCAGCGTTTGTTGCTCTGCCTCCTTTTCTTTTTCCAAAGTCTCGTCAATCTGTTGTTCAATTTCTTCACGCGTAGGCTCATACAGTCGCTCGCGCTCTCGTTCTAGGCTGGTCAAATGTGGATTGTCGCCAAACGCAGGAGGTTTCATCGAATCGTAGCGAGAAGACTGAAGATGAAAAGCAGCTAGATGCATTCCAACATCCAGCCATTTTGAATGCATTTGATGTACTGCTGTAAATGCTTCCCAATACTGGAAAGCAGCGGGTAGCAATAATAGTTGAATTATTGATTTGTAAGGAAAGACGAATGTGAGCTATTACAGCACAATAATATCAAAACAATAACAGCGTAGATTAGACGTACGCGATTATAAGCAAAGTTGGCTCGAAAGGAAAGTAAGAACGTGAAGGCAGCCACCAGCGCACCCATTGGGTAAGGATGATCCATAATCTCGTTCCCATCTACCTCCAAGTCAAGTGTACGGTATAATACCAAGTAAATAATACTGGACAACAACGCAGGCATGATAGCCTTGAAGACCGCAGAACCTGCAACATACGAACAAAAATGTTGGCGTTTGAGGAAGGAGAAAAATACAAGAAGGGAGTTACAGTTACACAGTAACTGCTTTTCACCCACACAACTTTTGTCTTACCATGCAGGCGAAGCAAGATTTGAAACCCGAAAGGTCCCTCTGGATATTTAATCATAGTTGTTTGTCTAAGGTAACTACAATGCTGTTTTTGTTTCGGTGCGTAGAACTACGGAAGCAGAAAGTTCGCCGAAAGGCGTGACGAGTTACGAGTGTCAGAGTCAGAGCTTTGTGCGTGTGGAAACAGCAGAACGCAGAACCCAACGTGTATTCTGTCGACGTTCCCCTGTAGATACAAATGTTTTGTATGATGACGCAGTAGCACACGACCTATCCGCTAGTTCGAAAAATGAGTTGTTTTAAAGCACTGTAGTTATTTGAACATAATCATTGTCGTCTTCTTGTGTATGGAAATTGGAAATAGCTAGACTATTGATGTTGTTCTCTTCCCTTTTTGTTGCACTCGCTTCGTTGCAATCATACAGCACAGTACAGTAGCGCTCAGGTTACTACTAGTAGGCTTGCGCTTTTGTAGCTCTACTAGTAGTAGTAGTAGTAGTAGTAGTAGTAGTAGTAGTAGTAGTAGTAGTAGTAGTAGTAGTAGTAGTAGTAGTAGTAGTAGTAGTAGTAGTAGTAGTAGTAGTAGTAGTAGTAGTAGTAGCTAGTAGTAGTAGTAGTAGTAGTAGTAGTAGCGTAGCTAGGCAGGAGTAGAAGTAGTAGTAGTAGTCTAGTAGTAGCAGGAAGAACAGGTAGTAAGAAGCTTTAATTGAAAATCTCCTAATTAGGAGACTTTTAAAAGTCTCCTATTTCTTTTCCATAAATCTCCTAAAACTCTCCTAAATAAGGAGAAACGCTCCTAGTAATGTTGAGTAGACTCTCCTAATTTAAAAAAAATTCTCCTAAATAAAAAATAAAATCTCCTAATTCCTCTAGTTAATATCTAGCTTAACAACAACAAAAACTCCCCTAATTGAGAAAAAAAACTCTCCTAATTGAAAAACAACTCTTCTAATTTCTCATAAAGTCTCCTAATTAAACTCTCCTAAAAATCTCCTAAATATGTTTCTAAACTCTCCTAATTGAAAACTAGAGTTTGGCCTCAAACACTACTCTAAGTAGTCTAGATAGTACAGGCTCTTCCAGCATAGTAGTCTACGTAGGCGAGGGATTGTTGTATTTTGGTAAAAACAAAATCTTGAGAACTGGAGTTGGTGACCTACTTTATTATTCTTTAGAATTTTCGCACATGGCAGACGGCAGCTTAGCATGCTGCATCGCCAGCACTACCACAAAAGGCTGAAAAGCAGCTTTATTTTTGGGGATATTTGTCTTCAAATCAAATTGAAAATGCAAAAGAATCAAGCTTTACTCTACAAAATTGGTTGAGCCATTTTGTATTTTGGAATCTTGAGCGGTGCATTGGCTGCCCTTTTACAAGCGCACAATTGGTATCCATGTACAGTGATATCTTGTGATGCAACAAGACAAATAAAATCCAGATGACTGTGATAAAAAAGTTGGATGATGGATGATCTATCTGCTATGGTAATTGAGGCCATTCATAATCATCTTCGTAGGCCTTACCACTCTTAAATGCACAGTGGATCCTCATTGCTGTCATGTATACGTCTCGTTCGTGTTGTTTTTCGGGCCCATCCTCCATGAAATCACTGTCATAGTCGCGAATGACGCATCCGTCTTCCATAGTTTCAATAATAGCCTTTCCCTCTCCCATTTGCTTTTTGCCGTGTTGCATGTTAGGATCGATGAATTTATCAACATCTTCTTGCGTAATAGTCCGCGGCGCTTCTGGTACGCCGCATTTGGTAGTAAGATCGGAAGCTATCCGCTGGACTTCTCCCAGAGGATCGGCAAGAATGGCATCATTTGACGATAAGACCCGACAAAGCCCCTGTGAATTTTGAACACCACGCATATTATAAATGACCCACAGTCGAAGACCTTGCTCCAACTGAAATTTCTCGCGATGCTGAAGTGACAAAGCAACTTCCATGGGATGTCGGTACGTAAACAAGACAGATGGTTTACCGTTTAGCAAAGGCAACCATGTCTTGAGGGTGATGCACATGCGAGGGTCCTTTTGCAACCACGGAACATTACCGGGATTATTCAGAAACGCCAGGGCTTTCTCTCCTTCCTGAAACGGAATTTTCTTGGCCTTGAGGTCGGCCAATGCCTTGTCCGAATCGTAATTTCGTACACCCGAGGCCCACCAAATGCGTTGGGATTTCATGAATTCATCATTTTGCAAGACAGCATCGATACGCTCGAAAAAACCTTTTTCGTTGTCGAATTTGGCCCCGATGAGAGGCCCACCAACTTCATAGCCGCATCCATTAACGAGTAGACCCGATAGCATCGAAGTCCCGCTACGATGCATACCTACAACTAGAAATCCTGGTGAACGGCCTGGGACGGCTGGCACCGGATCTTGCACTACGGCGGCACCTGCACTTTTCTGTAGTTCTTTCTTCTTTTGCTTGTCGTGACGCAATCTTTGAAATTCGTTCATAACGGCATCCTTGATGTGCAAATCGGACATACCACGGGAATTGCGAAGATTCTGCAGTTTGGTTTTCAAATTTTGGGCCATGCTCCCGATGACTTGCTTCTCCTGCTCGTTCAACATGGGCAAATTTTGCAATCCATGATTTTCCGCAGGTGCTGGAATTTGGTTGATGGAGCTATCGACGCTATTGTCGAAATTCAATAGTGGCAAAAGACCCGCCAACAACAGTAGGTAGAATGTCAGAAAGCAGCAGGCACATATCGTTGAAGACACCCCGAAACTTATAAACGAGGCAAAGTTAAGCCTTAACTTTCCTTTCCGGTTGCGCTGTTTCGGCATCTTGGTGCTTCCGCCTGCTGTCATGCGAGCTTCCATTTGTTCTGCTTTTGCGTGAGAGGCTCTACCTTCTGGTGTGGGGCTGCAATGCGATGATGTGCAGTAAATGGAGGAAGATAGGATGGTCCTCTCTTTGGAACAGAAGTTATCGAAAGCGATTTGATCAACGGAAAAAGAGGATAGTCTGCTGTTCCTTTTCTCTCCCTGGAGAATGTGCTTTCCTCCGAAAGAAAATGTATTGAATGTCTTCTACTCCTCTACAGGACTAGTCTACTTGCCATCAACAAAAGTAGTCTGAAAAGTAGTATTGTGTCTGTTTGTCTTGTGCGAGAAAGAGAAAGTCATTGGCTGTGACCTCTAGCAACTGTGCGTCTGCGGCTTCATGTTTCCACTTTCGAAGACCAGGATATTCTATTAATCGCTTTTATTTGGACCACAGATGAAACGAGGAATAATACTCCGAAAGTGTCACCACCGGTAGACTATTACAGTACACAACTATGTTACAGTGTTGTCGAATAATCAAATTTTAGTCTGCAACATCAGAGGACGACGAATCGCTGCCCCCTGAGTCTTCACCGCGTGTCGAGTCAATGCTATCTCCACTCTGGTACTCGGCATCGGCTGGAAGACGAAAACCACCTTCACTTTGGTGCAAGGCCAATGCTGTCAAGGCTCGACTTTGTAAACGCTGTTGTTGAATGCGATTCAAAGCCATGGCTCGGGCAGCTGTAAAGGGTTCGTAGTGCTGGCCAGAATCTGAACCATCGCTACGATCAGACGCTGAATCATCGAATGAAACATCATCAGATTCAGAATCCACATCAGAATTCGAGGCAGATGATCGGCCCTGGTTGTTCAAGAGTAAATTATTAAAAGGTTATAAGACACATATTTAATTGCAAAAAAATTGGCAAACAAAATGTCACACGAGACAAACTAAACTTACTTCCGAGTCTGGTCCCTTTGGAGCAGGTACCCCACCCCCGCCGGTTTGAGTAGTGACAACATCAAAGGGTGGTGACCCCATCGAGACACCACCCAAGGACGGTGTCGGATGGTGCATATGAAGGAGTTGCATATTGGGTGCTGCGTGCAAGGGGGAACCAATAGAGGACGATTCGTTACTCTGAGAAAATAAAATGGGCGACGGCACTCGGGCTATCGATTGATGGCCATGCTCGCCATTTTGTTCGGGTAAATGTTGTCGCACAAAATTCCCAACTGCCGTGTGGCCAGAGAGGGAAATATTTGGTCCTGCTGCACCAGACATGCCTAAGCTGGGCGGCGGTGGCGAATTGGTCATTCCTCTATTTTCTGCGATGGAGCGCACGTCTCGATTGGCAACAGCTCCGGAAGAATGTGGGTCAATTCCGACGTGATCAAATTTTGTTCGCAAAGATCGTGCTGCGGCCTCCAACATTTCTCGCGAAGAAGATTTCGAACCCGCATTGTCGCCTTCTTCTTTATTTTCGGGCGACAGATCAATATTTCTGACACCAGTGATGTGAGCTTCTGGCGACCGCGGTGAGGCACTTTCGTCCACGTGCACATCGTCAGACAAGGCAGAATGCCGCCGTTTCTGTGCTCGTTCACGAAATTCTGACTCTAAGCGTTCCCTTTCATTCGCCAAAGCGGCAAGTTCGCGCTCCTTTTTCGTGGACATGAAACAGATGAGTGACGGCCACAAAACATGGACTAGCACATCAATACGATCCGTGACTTACCTCCAGTCGGCTTTGAGATGTCACTCCGCCAATGCTTCCCCCAAAAGCACTCGCTGATGACTTGACCAACAAAAGCTTCTCCAAACAATTGCATAATTTATGCGTTTGCGTGTAGTACTGTTTGTCGATGAGAGGGGGGAAGCGTATGAGCTTTTTGTTTTTTGAATGATCTACGCACGGCATGGAACAATCTAAGAGTCAATAACATTACCATACATAGAAACTTACTCGTTGAGGCGCCATCAAAACTTCAGCAATTCTTTGAATGGTAAAGGGAGGACCATCGTCATCAATGACCTGAAGCTTTTGATTGTTGACAGAATTACTGCTGCTAGCTCCTGCTTTATTATTATTTTCCATTTGTCCTAGCATAAGAAGCAGTCGCTCTTTCCGTTGCGAAAATATCTCTTCCGCCACGCTAACAGAAAGATCCTTTTTCGAATCCGTTAGAGACTGGACTTGCAGCGGTAGTGGTTTCGATGCTGTTTTTTCAGGCGAATTAGAGCTCTCTTTTTTTTTTGGATCTGACATTGTACTGTTGCCGCTGGATTGGCTGGTAGTGGTATTGGGATTAAATAATGCATCTGTATTGGTACTGTGCTGTCGGCTCTCGCTTTCGCCATTCATTTTGAAAGGTACGGCATTATTTGGAGTCGTTTTTTCCGGATTGGCGGTAGTACTCCTTCGCTTTTCAGCCGGAGATAGTTGGTATCCACCGTGGTGTCGGAACCAATGATCCAAGACTAACCCGAGGGACAATCGAAGTACATCTTTCAAGCAGTGACAATCCTCGGGTGATGCCGGCATTTCGTCCGCGGCGACGCACGGGGCTTTGTTGGTTACCGGTATAGCCACACGCTGTATATTTCGTAAGTGATGCTCACGTCGTTCTGTACTCAATTCGCTGCAAGACGTTGCCGAGGTTCCTTCGGAGTCGCATTCGTATTGTGTCGAATCGTCGGGTTCACTACCAGACGTCCGGCCACTGCCCACAGATCCCGTTACACTGAGAGCTCCTCCCGATGCACCAGACGCCGATGTTCGAATCAAAAAGAGGGGCCGTTTTCTGCCTCCCGTGGTCCTCGTTTGAGTTTTGCTTTCTTTGCTTCTTCGGCGACTTACTTTAACTCCGTTCCTGTGTGTACTGCGGCCGGCGTTCGGTACAACTCCTGCTGCATTGAAGTGTGTTGTGTAGGGCCACCTATTTTGACCACGATTAGCAGGAATGGTCACGCCCGAGGCGTACTTTGTTGAATTGATTCTACTACTAGTAGTACTAGAGCTAATAGTAGCAGTAGTACTGGTAGCTGCTCCGGGTGATTTTCCGTTTTGGATTGCTGTCATTGTGGCTTGTTCCGCTGCCGTGGCAACAGCAAAACATGAAGATGCGGCGGCTCGTGCTTCTTTCACATCCAAAAAACTTGATTTAGTTGTTGGTTTTGTGTTCCAGCAAAGCCATGAACAGGAACCCGTTTTGGCAACCTCCGCCAATATTATCTTTAGATTTGCTGGTAAAGGACCATCAGCTCCGGTCCGTGCCTCTTCTTTTCCATCTGTCGTTTTACCATTCTGTGCGTCCACAGCCATTGCACTTCTTTCTAACGAAATCTCTGCCGATGCCGGAGCTGCAAGATCAGCCGCCTGAGTGTCGTTCAATCGAGGTGTTTCGTTCACGGTTGAAGTAGAAGAGGACATGTTCGAATTGAGGAGCTTGTGTTGTGATGGTGTTGCCTGAGCAGCTGGTACTGTTGCTGTTGGAGAAGCAGGTGCGCCGGGAAAGCTGGTAGTCTCGGAAACCGCCGACATATTTTGTTCAAGCAAGTATATCTTGGCAGCCGCAAAGAGCTAGCTGAGTGGCAGCAAATGCACTTCCTTTTATATAGGAGGAGATGGGTGATGAATGGCTCTTCTCTTGGGTCCCGTGATTATTCTTCCAGCGAAATGGATGAGGTCTTTATCAATCAATCATTCCAACTCTGCATTTCGATCCGTCGAGTATCCTCTTGGCCTGGTTCAAAAAAATATGGTTGAATACGATCAATCAATCCTTCTTGTTTGAAATACGAATTCAAGACAGTCAGTCCCAGACAGATGAAGTGTGGCGTGTGGCTTGAGAGAGCAAAACTAATGGCTCCAAGGAACTCTCTCCAACCTTCTAGCGCGTCACACAGTAGATTCGATGAAGGGCTAGGCTCACTAGAAGATCAATAATCGTTGCTGGGTACCGTAATAAGTTGACGAAGGCGAAATTCAGTGTTTTATTGTCCTGAAGCTTGCTTGCATTCGGATGGCTACTACAATAGCATGCGTAGTAGCATTATCGTTTTTCGGTGGTGCCGCTACTACTACGACTAAAGCTACAGTAGCTACCAGTAGACTAGCTAGGCTAGCTATCTACTGGTTTGGGGGTCACAACTCAGAGGTGGATGAGTGAAGCAAGGCTGGCTTGCCTAAAACATACATTTGGTCTCACATCTATTCGTGTATTCTAAAATAGCTACCGTAGAGTACTAGTAGAGTAGCAGTAAGTTTAAACAGTAACGGTACGACCCGTCGCTTCATCGTTCGACAGTTGGGATAGACAGTAGTTTCCTGGCACAGCAGTAGTAGTACTAATCTAAACTAGCTACTAATAGCTAGCTACAGTAGCTTCCACTATCATTGCTTTCAAATCACTGCGAATTCAACTACTGGAGTACAACTACTAACAACAGCTGCGTAGCTACTACTACTAGTAGCTACTGGAGTAGCAGAGAGTAGCAGTTCGAGTAGTATTTACAGCAATAATTATAGTGGTCGGAATACCTTTGCGCTGAAAAGCTGCAATATACGGTATATTTCTTAATCCTGTTACGTTACGAAGTCTTCAGGTATTAAACTGAGCCAGTTTCTGCCTCTGAAAAGTCTTCCAAATCATCATTCCGGTAGGCCCTCGCCTCTCTTTGGGTCATGCAATATTGTTGGTTACGCAAAGCTGTCAGAGCACCTGTGTCCTTGTTCAACGAGTTAACAAACTGGACAGAGCTGTTGCCAGCGTTACACCTGGGACAAGTGGCACTTGTACAATCGTGGACGTCAATCCCCAGATGTCTACCGCCAAGATCCTTCGAGTCCGGAGAAGTGAAACCAACTAAAGAGTTGTCGCTATCAAGTGATTGGCCATACATGGCTTCCTCCTCGTGAATGGTTGGCAGACTGCGGTCACTTAAGTCCATGTATAACGAGTTTCTTCTGGTTTCCAGGCAGTGCTCACAACGCGTCGACAGGTAGCGAACAGCCTTAGGAGTGTAGTGATACAGTCCCTCGTGAAAACTGTCGGGATGATCGCCTGTGCCAACAAGCACATAGTCTGATGCCATCATGTTGTTGTACTCGCTCGCTGTCATTGTTCTGCGTTGCTTCTTGTAAAGCAGGAGACCGATTAGTAGAGCCGCAATGGCAGCACCAGAAAGAGCAACAGCCATTCCTAGGCTGTCGTCGTCGTCCTCGTTCATTTCGCCGTCTCTATCAACAGAGATAGGTGGTATGACGATTGTCACATTTGTTGAGTTACTGAGCTCTGTAGTGTTCCCAAAGAGGTCATCATTATAAAGATCCTCAGCTAGATCAGATCCATCCACATCTTCATTTGCTGCTGTTTCATTAACACCACCTCCAATGCCACCATAAGGATTGCCATTACTATCATATACAATACCGCCATAGATCACACCATCAATGATCACATTGCCATCTTCATCTATCCATCCAATGGCAGAACCAGAGCTATCATAGACAATGCACTTCTTGC
>Ga0210036_1005196_pt1 | contig 11469 bp, 4 predicted proteins | sample CryGeymeta201515_FD_185469 | JGI IMG/M metagenome (GOLD analysis project Ga0210036, IMG submission 185469) | Groundwater microbial communities from Crystal Geyser aquifers in Utah, USA - Crystal Geyser metaG 2015-15 (SPAdes) (version 2) | ecosystem: Environmental > Aquatic > Deep subsurface >...
TGAGTGGGAGTCCCAGGCATTCTTTGGGTAGCCTGGCATATTTGATAGAGTGGACGAGGTGTAACCTGGGCCAACAGGGTGTCTCTTCGGCGAGTGATATACTCCTCGATCGGACACAGACCTGCGTCATCATCACTGTAGTCGTCATCACCACCATGGTACTTTTGAATGATATCATGATTCATACTCTTGCTTCGCCTGGGTGGACAAGATTTTCTTGTTTCTTTGGAAGTGTTGTTGTTTTCTATGACTATACCGCGACTGTGCTTGCTGCTACTATGCTTGCTGCTACTATGCCTGCTGCTACTATGCTTGCTGATACTGTTCTTTTCACCGCGACGATGGTGATGACTACTACTACCACCACCACCAGCATTATTATGAGTTCGTCGTTTGGAGGACGAACGCGCAGCAGCAGAAGTAGAAGAACCATGAGTACTTTTACGACTGATAGATCGTCCTTTTCCATGATCATCATTGTCGTGTTCATTCTGCGGCTGTTGTTCTTTATGATGATGTTGATGTTGTCTCTTCATGGCACGAAGAATCATTTGTTCTTGTTGTTTTTTACGCTCTTCATCGGCTTGGCGTTCCCTGTTCCGTTCAGTACGACGACGTTCACGTTCCGCGCTCAATGATGTCGTTTTGACAGCAGCAGCAGCAGTAGTAGAAGTAGTAGCATTAGTAGCAGAAGTCATCGGTCCAAAGGAACCTCCACCTAGTGCACCTGACCCTGCACAACTTAGACGACGTCTTGATCTTTCTTTTTGTAAAATCATTCCAGGTCGTTGCCGATCGGCATTGTCATCCTGGTTGTAGTCGTTGTTGGTCGTCATGGTATGACGACGATTGTTTCGTTTTGTTGTTGGATGTTGACTGCGACTTTTGCTGCGATGCCGATGATGGCGATCATCGTCTGGATGATTATGATTATTATGATTATGATGATGATCGTCGTGTTGACCGAGGAGTCGATTCTGACTTCTACTGCGACATCTTCTTGTTGCTGTTGTGGTTGATGCTTTATCAGGTGAAACTTCTGTCAGATCCATTAAACGATTCGAAGATCGACTGCGACGATTCATCGCGGAACGTCTACTGTTGCCATTGCTGTCGCCATTGCTGTCGCCATTGCTGTCGCGATTACTGTTGTTAGCCGTTTCATTCGACAACAACAATGAATTCAGATTACTTGTGCTGCCTGAGCGACGATGACCGGACCTATGATTCATGGTAGACGAACGACTTGTCATGCTAACCGCCGACACTGACAAACAACAACAGGAAATAGATATGTGTATAGAAAATCAATTCTGACAATGTAATAGATTGCAAATGACTAGCAACTATCAACGCTCAGTAGGCTTCCTTTTCGTCTTTATCATCGAACTGGTTACCTCCTACCAGGTAGTAGTACTGGTACTTAAATAAAAATCTACCTGGTCGCAAGATGAAAAGATATCTAAATCAAAATACCAGTAGGTATTACTGGTATTAATTATTTACATTGAAAGTCATTTTAAGACCACCAAAGAGATGACTGGCAAAGCGAACAGACATTACCATCTCTTTTCATGACCATCGACAAACGCATTCAGCTACCAGGTATTGGTACCGGTACCACTACTACTGGTACGTATTGATTCCAGGAGCATCACTACTAAAATGATTGCATTACCTGGTAGTAGCTACCAGGTAGGCTAGCCTAGTAGTCTACTACTAGTCGGCGGCCACCAGGAATTGAATCCACTTTTTAAAATATCACAGCAGCAATATTGTTACCTGGTACTACGGTACCAGGTACTCCTACCTGGTACCAGGTACCAGTACCACACTACTCGAGTCCCAGATGACATACAGGTAATATAACCAGCTACAGTAGTACGGTAGCTAGGAGTTCTTGTAGAGGATACTACTGTTGGTAGTGGTGAATTCACGGACCAAAAGAATTAGCGATACAGCGTGGTAATTATGACTATCCAAGAACTCCAAATACGAATAGGTACCAGTACTAATATTATTCAATGCTGGTGACAACGTCGATGGCCTGCTACCTGGTACTAGTAGGAAAATAAAAAAGACGTACCTGGTACCTGGTACTAGTAGCAGACTAATAATTGAGGTATGTACTACTAGTAGTAGTAATACCGTACCAGGTACTGATGTACTAATAAATAGCACCAGTTCTACTACTACTCCCTCATCATTGGCCAAGAACCTGCTATCTAATGGTTGGTAACCACCACGAGTAATCTTCTGGTACCTAGTGGTAAAGTAGCCAAGTTTGTTTATGTTACAAGGGTACGGTAGTAGCTAGTCTAGTCGTGGAAGTACTTACCAGGTAGTAGTCTGGTAGTAGCTTTTACTTACTCCGAGTACGAGTCTATTATCAATGGTGAACTGTGACCGTCATGAGGGGGAATACTAGCTAGTACCACCTGCTGGTACCTGGTTGTAGTACTTTGAATGCGCTGGCTGTTGTAGAATACGAATACTACTACCTGGTAGTCTACAGTAGTATTGGTACCATGAAAAGGAAACCTTCAAAGCCATGTGATCCAACGCTTCAAGAGTACATGCGAGGCATTCAAATGTTGATGAAAATTATGTACATGCTTTTGGGTTTGTTGCTTGTTGTCGCTGATGACTACTGTGTGTTGGTGCTAAGAATAATAACTACTGTATGATGGTAGCGCTGACAGCTTGCAGCAAAAAGAAAAGAGCCTAAACGAAACTGATACTTGAGTAGGTACTCAAACAGTAGACTACTAGTAGTCTAGTACTAGTAGTACATACAGTAATTATTAGTACTAGTTTTAACATAACATGGACTTTAGACGCCCATTTATTCGAAAACCTTAACTTTCAGTTGGGACAGCGTTATTATTATTATTATTATTTTGTCAACTTTCGTTTCTCAATTGATGATACTCCGAGAATTTTGCCGTTTGAAAGCTTCCGAGCGGAAACTAAAAAAATTTACAACAACGTGCTTTCTCAATTAAAATACTAGACCTACTACTACTAGACTACTGCTTCTACTAGTAGTACTCGTAGATTAGAACAGGACTGAATTGATTGCTTACTAGTACTAGTACACCACTAGTACTACTAGTCTCTATATCATTAATACAAACAAGGTCCAAGAGACCCACCATAGTATTATCACAACAATTTGTTGACTCTACCAACAACAAGAATATTACCATCATGACAAAATTCTCCAGCAGTGTCAAGAAAGCTCTAGGAAAGGAGTCAAAGAAGGCAGAGGAAGATAAGGTAGACATTGTTCTTCCTCGTTCAACCACACCTACCGAGCCAACTTCCAGTAGTTCTTTGGATTCCAGCAAGGACAGCACAATTTCTATGAGCACGTACAGTTACTTGGAAGAAGAAGAAGAAGAACTGAATGAGCTTGAAAAGGTCACGGATAGCAGTAAGGTAGCTTTAGAAACGGAAAAAACGAGAGATTCTTCTGAGGAGAAAGGAGACCCAACTTTTGTCACTACGGATTCTACTGATGATGCTAACGCTATTGATGCTACCACTGCGAGCAGCATCAAAATTATGGAATTGAATGAAGCATTCGTTGCACTGGAAAATATGCGCAAAGCCAATTTGGAATTAGAATTCAATCTAACCAGCAACAGTACCAACAGTGCTGCTACTGCTACTACTACTAGTCATACTAGTAATACCACCAAAAACAACAGCAGCAGCAGCAGCCATACCACTGTGAAGGTAAATGCTCCCAAGATGTCCCAATTTCAATTGCACCAGTTTTGTATTAGTTGTTTGAGACAACAAATCCAAAAAGATAAAACATTCGAACAACAACAGCACCATCATTCCCCATCTTTACTATCCAATATGCAAGGTAGTATTCGAAATCATCAGCGACAACGACAATGGAATGTCAAATCACCACCGTGTTTGATATGTGCTAGTCCAGTTTGTAAACGTCATGGTTGTACCGACTATCGCAAGGAAGGGATTATATTGTGTCAAGATTGTGCACCATTGTTTCGACGACGACGACAACAACAATTGAGCTTTAATTAACCAACGCCATGACACTGGAGGACGATTACAAACAACAAACAAGATGATGCAAAGCATAAAGCTACGAACAAAAATGACAAGAACAACATTCCGTTTGAAATGGTATCTATTCTATTATCACCTGACACAACAACAGAAGAACGACATCGATACGTGGAACGGATGATTGATGCCTACGATCGCGCATTGCTGTTGTTACAGTATTCTTGTCAATCGCAAGTTCTTGATGTACTGTTGGAAGACTTAGAAGATACGAAACACAAACATAATCGTGTCAATTTAGGAAGTTCGGGCATCGGGTTGCTATCGGGATTAACAGGAATGGGAGCTGTAGCGGCACAGGCAGCGGCTGCTGTTACAGCACTTTCTGTTCTCACTCCTGCTGGACCACCACTGTTGATTGCTTCGATTATTATGGGAGGTACTGCCGCCGTAACGACAACGGGCACCGAAGCTTACAATCATTTTTCACAAGCCAATCAAATGGCGAACAGAATTATCAGTTTGCACATGTTGGTGATCAATTTGTTACTTATGGTACAGCAGCTGCAAGGCGATTATGATGATGATGCCGACACTGCTAATGAAACCACCTCAACAGCAACAATGATGACAAAACAACAAACGTCGTCGTCGTTGTCGTTCGGTCGGGAAGAAACAGCAGACATGACGGAATCAGAAGACGAATACGACGAAACATATTTAAACGAGACTACTGCTACCAGTGACTCTGGTATTGGTATGGACGATGACATTATGCTTCAGGATGAAATTGCTAGTTGGAATGAATCGAAGGTCAACACAAGTCAAACTGGTGCTTACTCTCTGGAAGATATCGACGATGACGCCAACGACGCACATGAAGTAGTGTTTGCTTCTGTAGTAGAAGAATCAGATCTGAAGGATGATTCTGGTCCTAAATCAACTGATTTCCATGCTGACAATGGTAATGATGACGATGAGAAGAATACTGATATTCAATCAGAGATTCCCAAAAAGCATTCGGCCATGGTCCGAGGTGCCATGCCACTAGCACCTTTGGCGGATGATGCGATATTGGGAATGTTTCAATTGGTTTCACGTTCTGGTTCGTCTGGGAATGCTCGTGTGGTATTGAGTCGAGCAACAACGAATGCCATGAAGGTAGCTCAATTTGCTACCATTGCTTGTGGTGCATTGTGTGCCGCAACCATTGTTATGGAAACAAGGAATATGTTTAGTACCCTCAAGAGTCTCAAGGCTGGATCACCATGCGAAAAGGCACAACAGTTACGAAACATTCGGGATCAGCTCGAGGCCTTGCCAGAGACAAATACTGTTGCCAAGCAATTGAAAGACAAGATTTTGCATTGTCAAACTTGAAAATGGAGAGACGTTTCAAGGCAGGAGAAATTGGTATCGAATTATAATCCATTTAAATAGGACGGAAAAGATTTCATTAGAGTATTCTGTAGAGTGATAGGTGGCGCTTCTGCAGCATAGATACTACTGCTTAGTTTAGATTGAAAACTACTCCTACAACTGTAGTCCATCATTCGATATGGCTCTGGTGGGCTGAAGTCGTGCTGACTGGAGTACTGCTGCCTTGCGGCGAGACCGGACGTAATACTACACAGTATTATCTGATTGCGATGCGACATCCAAACCTTTGACCTCGAGTAGAGTACTGTGAATGGGAACGTGAAAAAAAAGGCTAAGCAGAAGAACTACAAGTGAAATTTTACGATAATATCAAGTCGTACAGGTAAGCACGCATGCAATAGTAGCGTAGACTATCAGTCTGCAGTTAGGTACGTTTATGTTCTATGGTGTATTCGAATCAAGTCGAGCACAGTACTAATAATACTTCCTAATAGGGTGTATTTTGTATCCTTACTATTAATCCTATAGTGTGTACTCGTTCTTTACTAGTTACTCCTGAAGTAAGGTAAGGGTAGGTGAGTGCAAGTGCAAGTACTCGATACTCGAGTAGCTTGCTTAATGAACGGCTCCTTCGGGCAAAAGTGAGACTCCTAGTTTTTCGTGAACCATGAGTGCAAGGATTCCAAACTGCGCAGCTCTTCCGTTGTTGAGCTCAATGGCCCGCTTGCGGAACTTGGTCTCTGCGTCAAAGGTATCCCATCCAAAGTCAATGTATCCGTTACGAAAGTCTCCGGGAAATTCTCCTCCGGTAATGTCCTTCATAATGGCAGCTTCGAGGAACCCGATGAAGAAAATGATTTGAGCAATGCCAACAACTCCAATGGCTTCAATGGCATCGAAACCAGAGGGAATATCGGTAAACTTGGTTCCCGACAAGTTGATATCTCCTGGCAAACGCACACCGGCCTCCGTAACGAGGTATCCGACCACGGCCAACATGCAAATACGTCCGTGCTTGAGTTCCACGTATCTGAGACGATCAAATTTGGCTTGGTCGCCACTTTCAACCAATCCGAGTGGATCAATAAATCCAATTGGAGCTTGGGCACCCAATTCGTTTTCAAAGGCAGCCTTCATTGCGGTAGATGCTGCTGTCTGTTGCACAGCAGAGGGTGCAAAGGCAGCAGCACTAGCGATGAGGGTGGCAAGAATAGCAGTCTTCATTGTCAAAAGGTAATATTAGTATTTAATTTCTTGGATGAAAAATGCAAGAGTGAGTGAGAAGAGAAAGTTTTAGCTACTGGTACTAGCTAGTAGACTAATGGTAGTCTAGTTGGAAGCAAAGACTACGAACGCACGCGCAAGAAGACAAAACAAATCCATCTTTCTGATACTAGTAGTCTACTACGCCTACTAGAGCGAGCTAGCTACCTGGTACTACTAATAGTAGACCTAGTGTTAATACTAGTTGTAGTTACTCTACAATGATGCAACTTGAAGTAGGGAAAAAGATACTCAACTTGATTTTTTTCGTTTGTACCGTACAGTACTGGCTACTACTACTACTACTACTAGTACCTGGTAGTAGACTAGAACTAATAACACGCGCTCTAAAATAAGATTATTGATGATTTGGATGTAGGACAGACCAAGTTTTGTTAAATGCTGAGGAGAGAGAATCATTGATCGTTACCAGAACATGTTGTACTCTACTCGAATAGTAGTCTACCTAGGGTCTAGTAGTCTAGTCTATTCTTTATTATTTTCTTCTCTTTTCTAGTTGCTACGGTAGTAGCTACCAGTACTGCTGTACCTTGGTCCACTCTCTAGCTAGCTTCTACTCGTAATCAGTATTAGAGCTCGTCTACTACCACTTGTGGTAGCTCTAGCTAGTACCAGGTACTCCGTACTAGAGTAGCTCGTCTACTCTACTAGTATTACTAGTACTAGAGTAGTAGTACTGGGCCATTCCTGAAATTGACTAATACCAAATTCATTGAGCTAGCTCTAGTAGCATTGTAGACTACCAGGTACGTACTTGTTACAGTAACTACTACTACTACTACTACTAGTAGTAGTAGTAGATAGTAGTATTAAAAGTAAAAATAATAATGATGACTGCATGCACACTCTTCCTGGTACCACTCACTACTAGACTACTACACTTATTACTACTATTACTAGTAGCTACTAGTAGCTACTAGCTAGTAGCTAGTACAGTAGTCCAGATAGTCTACCACTAGTACCTGGTAGTCTACTGTACAAAATAAATGTCTTTTACTTCGTGCTCTAGTAGTAGCTTGCAGAGTACCACTAGTGGTACTCGACTACCACTAGGAACCACTCTAGTAGATACCAGGGTAACTCTTGCAAGGGGCAGCTGCATCAGCTTCATAATTAGTCTACTCTTGGAGTATTTTATAATACCTGGTACTAGACAACCCTGGTCCCTGGTAGGTCTACAACTGACTACCACTGGTATAAGTTCACAACAACTGAACTCTACTTACCGGTAGTAATTAGAGAAGTAGTAGAAGCTATCAAAGTATGCCACGCACTCTGCCCAAAACTAAAACAACAAATCAACATCATAGTAGTACTAGTACTAGTGGTGGCAGTGGTGGCAGTGGTGGTGATGGTGGTGAAAAAATAATGGCAACAACGATGACATTCTGGTGGAAAAAAATGGGAGGAATATTGCTTTGTGTCATCCTTATTATTGTGGCCGTGGTAGACGGACGCATCTTGCCAGCCATTTCATACTACCTCGACGATCCGAATGTTACAACTACAACAGCAGCAGCAACAACCAGATCGTCGACTAATAATACTCCTCGTAGCAATAGCAATAGCAAGAGTAACAACAACCAGTTGGTTCTCCAAGCGGAAAATTTGGAATTGAAAGCCCGTATTCAACACTTGGAAGCCGATTTGAAGGCAAAGACAAAGACTAAAGAAATGGAAAACTCTACCAACAGCAGTGGATCCCTTGTCGAAGCCACGACTACAACCAGTACTGCTACTACTACTACTGCTACTGCTAGTAGTAGCAGCAGCGCTAGCAATTCTACTAGTAGTAAAAGTCAAACAGAACCACTACCAGATAAAACAAAATCCTCTACAGTGACAACTACAACTACAACTCCTATAATATCACCGGTATTGGCAGAACAGGCAGTGGCCTTTGTCAAATCACGAGAACAGGCCTACAAACAAGCTGGACAGCACAAGCACTGGAAATTGAGAGGAATGGGACACTTGTACACCTATCAGAAGAACATGGTATTACTGGCACAGCTACAAACTGCGAGTAGAAGTAATAATGTTAGTACTGGCGATGAAAGCAATACTTCACCTCGACTGCTCCAGATGGGTACCAACAAGGTTATCATACACAATGTACACAAAACAAACAACACCAACAACGATAATAATTGTCATCTCCTGACGCTCTGGGTAAGAGTTAATGGTCCGGAAATATTTGCAGGAAAAGCACAAGTCGTGCCGTCGACTCCAACAACAACCGATGCAGCAGCACCGGCAGCAGCAGCAGCAGCAGCAGCAGCAGCAGCAGCAGCAGCAGAACAGGAACCATGTTACTGGGAATTTCCATTTGAGATACGAAAACCGGGAACGTACGAAACAGATGTCAAGATTGTCCTGTGGAATGGTCAGGCACCTGTCGAATTGTACCAAAGTCCGGATCGAAGATTTCAAACGGCTTGTCCGGATACCAATTATACGTCCAACATCTTGCCTTCGATTATTGATGATCAACAGGCACCACAGAATACATCACTGCTCGGATTCAAATTTTATTCTCCGGATTCATCGTGTTGTGAAATTTGTCGACGGACACCACACTGTTTGTATTGGAGGACACCACCACCCATCATGCCAGCTCCTAGTATGCATCGGAATGGTTGTGAACTACGGTTTGCACAAAATAGTACCAGTACAGCTATTCCAGATAGTAAACGAATGGCACAAATCGTGCAGGAGCAATGGGAACAATTGGAGAAGGAAGCAAAGCAAAAGGCACTGGAACAACAACAACAACAACAACAAAATCAACAACAACACCCATCGGGCCTGAGAAAAAGACAGAGGAGACGAAGAAGATTGGCACCTGCTGCACGTCCTCTAGCTGCATGGGGTAGCGCCTTCAGCAACAATACACAGGTGGCACAATTTTTGGGTTGCGGTTGGTCCTTTCATTTTACGTTGGACTTTCCCTGCTTGTCGGGGGATTTAGATGATTCTGTTTACATTGCCAACAATGGAACATTTATTGTAGAAGGCGACCCTACGAATACAAAAGGAACTATACCCGAACCACTTTTATTGTGTGATTCAAGTCATGAATCCTTCAACAGGGCCATTCCAGAAGGTCGATGGGTACGAGAACGCCGACCAAGCAACGTAACATGTCCAAGTCCCCACGCCGTTTCGACGGTATGGAACAGTATGATTCCAGTAACGAAATTTATCCCAGACAAACCCCATTGTTGGAATCGAGAGGACTTGACACCGCTCAATAAAAAGTGTAAAGAAACCAATTGCGCCATGATTGAACAAAATTCGCACTGGCTTTCGTCAAAGTTACAACATGAAGAACGTTGGATGGGAGTTTGGAAACATTATCGCTGCAATTACATGGAATTCACAAATGAACAATTATCACAATGCTTTCAAACACAAAAAATTGCTTCCATTCAGACGGCTGGAGCTTCCATTGGCGCCATGTTGAAAGAATACATCGGTGCTCGATTAGAGGAGAATGTCGAGTACTACAGTGGCGAAGATGGTCGCACTGTAACAGTAGATACGCTCAAGTGGCCCCATCAAATCTGGCACCTAACCGAAGCCAACATTGAGGCTGAACTGAACAAAATGCCCGATCAAAACGAGGATGCTCTTCATTTTTGGGTTTCGCCGTACTTTATTTCTAGTGAGCGTGAACCGTACGTACATTTGGAGCGTGGTTTGAAGTTTTTGGAATTTGCCGAGGCAATTTTGAAACCCAAAGGCTATCGCATGATCAATGCCTTTGACCCTAGTGCAGCATTTACGGTATGTTTCTTGAAAACGATTATTTGACAACTTTGTCGATTGATGTTGTTGTGTTGTTCTCTCACCGTGGACGGTGCTCGCACATTTTTGCCCCTTCAATTTTGTACTGTTTTGTATTTTGCAGTATGACACTGCAGGTCAACGTGATGGTTTGCACATTATTGGTCCGCCAAATAAGGTCGTCGTGACAAAAGTACTGCATCATCTGTGCTCTGAACATGTCGAAGGAAGCCTCCTCTAGATTAAAAAAAAAGGCAGTACTTATTGCTACGTTTTGTGCACTAGTAGACTAGTACTACTTGGTAGACTACTGTAATGTACTTTTATTACCGTACTAGTCTAGTAGTAGTAGTAGTACTATGAAAAGAAAGTGTGAGTACGACGCACACTTATACCACCTTCTAAATCTAAAAATTTAATAACAATATGTATTAATACAAACACGTGCATTGCCCAAAACGAGTGGGAAAAATACAAAAGAGAATCAAACAAACCATCCTCGGAACACTACGCCAGCTTCGCATCCAAATTTATTTTCGCACCATTCAGTATACTATTTTACTCTTTGTGTAGTAGGCTAGGCTTTATTCAGGGGGTTGTAGGCAACGCTCTTTCTAATTACCGAGGAGACGTTATTTCTCCTTCCAATGTAGCATTATAATACAGAATAAGCCTTCTCATATGATGGGAGTGAGTATCCTCCGTTGTGTGGGATGATAACAAAAATTCATTGATGCGAACGGAAGTGTGATGAAGGTCTCTTGATGCTTCCTTTTTTTAGAATCCTCGCTCTGACAAGCCTGTCAATTACACAACTGATGCGATATGCGATGCTTCTCTACAGTACTACTGCTACTGCCACAATTCTAGAAAAAATCGAGTGAAAAAGGAATTGGCTGTAATACTACTACCAAGTGGTATTATAGAACCTCGACAACACCTACTACCAAGTTAACTACTCTTATCATAACT
>Ga0210036_1005200_pt1 | contig 11458 bp, 8 predicted proteins | sample CryGeymeta201515_FD_185469 | JGI IMG/M metagenome (GOLD analysis project Ga0210036, IMG submission 185469) | Groundwater microbial communities from Crystal Geyser aquifers in Utah, USA - Crystal Geyser metaG 2015-15 (SPAdes) (version 2) | ecosystem: Environmental > Aquatic > Deep subsurface >...
TAGTAGTAGTAGTAGTAGTAGTAGTAGTAGTAGTAGTAGTAGTAGTAGTAGTAGTAGTAGTAGTAGTAGTAGTAGTAGTAGTAGTAGTCTCTCGTAGTAGCGACATCCATAAACCACTAGTTGTTATAATAATATTCAAGAAGAATACAGTCATCATTGGTTGTTTTACTACACTCTCATGCAATTCTTTTAACAATAACAATAAACAACAACAGCAGCAACAACAACAAGATAGTATTCACTCGTTACTATAGTACTGTATTATTTACTATTACTAGCTAGTAGTAGTAATATGACAGATCATAAAGTACCAGCCCGTGGTGGTGGTGGTGGTGGTGGTGGTGGTGGAATCCCTGGTCGTGGTCATCAACATCATCAACGTATTATGTTGGGAGGTGGTCGTGGTCGTGGTATGGGAAGTCGTAATAGCAGTTTTGCACGAAGTTTCTTTTCCAATAATAATAATAACAATCAACAACAAGGAGAAGACGGCGATGGTTATGGTGGTGGTGGTGGTGGTGGTTATGGTGATGATAATGAAGAACTAATCATCCAACTGGATGAAAGTGTACCAGTTCCACGATCTCGTCCTCTGGGACGGTTGGCATCCCGTCGAAATTTGACCATTCGAAGACCATCGTTGCACAACAACACTTCTACTTCTACCAACAACAACAACAGCAACAATACTAATACTAATGCTAATGCTAATCAGAGACGTGGTATACCATCCCCGGCACCTTCCCAACGTGGTGGATTAGCATTAGAACCAACCAGATCCGGTGATTCCATATTGAGTGCCGCAGCTGCATCGGTAGCAACATCAAACACCGCCACAACAACACCAGGACCAGGAGCAGGAACAACACCAACAAGAACACCCACAACACCAACAATGAATTTTGCTGTACCAGTTGATCCACCACGAAATGCAGAAGAAAATTGGTTGCGACAAAGTATGATGCGGAGTAGCAGTTGTACTACTGGTACTACAGTTGACATGACAGCCATGAAACTAGCAGCAGCAGCTGCTGCTGCTGCAGAAGCAGCAACAGGATTGCATGTTAGTGGTGGTGGTGGTGGTAGTGATGATGACGATGATGATGATGATGATTCACAGAATATGCATCATACAAATACCGAATTCCATCATGACAGTAGTACTACAGCTGCAGCTGCAGCTGCGGCCACTATAAGTCATGATATTGATAATATTGTTGTTGTTGATGATGATGATGATGATGGTGGTGGTGGTGGTGGTGGTCATACTGTTGGATTTGATGATGAAGAAGTTTTGGAACAATATCGCATCATGGCACAACACGAAGCAACGTTGCGCGTCAAGGCAAATACTGGTTTTGACATTGAAGAATACGAACGCAAACGTCAGATGCAACCTCCCCAACAACCAAAAGATAAAAAAGAATTGTACGGTGGTAACGTCAAACCGAAATTAGGATTGCCACCACCACAACCTGTTCTGAAATCGGCATTGCGTCACAACAACAACAACAACAATAACAACAGTAGTAGTAGTAGTATTAATAATATTGCTACTACTGTGGTATCCATACCACCCACGAATCTTGCCGGAATCATGACGAGTCGAAGATCTACTGCTACTACTGCTGCTGTTACTAGTAGTAGTGGTAGTGGTAGTGGTAGTAGGGAAGTGAGTTCGAATGTACAACGATTTTTACAAGACCAGCAACTGCGAGCGGAGACGTTGCCAGAATTGTCGCAGGGTGAAGTCGTACGGAGTACGCAAACATTGGACGGCGAACATGTGGTACGGTGCTGGGGTTGTCGAATCAATTTGAGAGTCAATTACGTTGCAACACTGGTACATTGTCCCGAATGTCACACGGTCAGTCCAGCACGAAAGAGGACGTAGTAGTAGCACTACTAGTAATAAAATAAGTAATTGAAAAAGAAAAAAAAATACTCTGTCTGGTACTAATAATACACGAAACGGAACAATCGTAATAACCAGTTCTACTACGCTACTGTCCAACACTACCAATTGTATCATTACTACACATACATCATTACATTCTACAGCACCGCGCGGTATTTTACTAGGCTACTTACTGTATACGGAAACAAGCAAAGACGTAGCAAAGGCAGAAAAAAAAAGCATTGTTTTTCCTTTCGTTTGTGTACTTTTTATCTTTACTACTACTGTGTCTTTATCTTTCAAATGTATTTTACCATGAATTATTATTATTTGTGTCGTACTGCATTGTTGGGCTGTTGTTGTAATTGTTGTTGTACTGAATTGAATTGCGCTGTATGACGAAAGGATCGATCAAAAGGGGACCAACGAACCAAGCAACCCAGTATGGACTACGGACACATCATTCGCGTGTGTGTATAGGTATGCAACGTGCGACCAAAGCTTGTCCAGATAAAAAACCAAATACATACCGCGTAGAGTACGCAAAAGTCGCATCTACTACCAAACTTCTTGTTGAGCACGATTCTTGATGTAAAGCTGTTCCATGTCGTTTCGGGCAGCCTCTATTTCGGCAGGGTCGCTGCTGTGCTTGCTAAAGCTCTTCACCAGGGCCTCTTGGAGCGGCTTCGGAAGATTGCGATTACCGCAAACGTACATCATACCATCGCTCGTCTCGCGAAGGAGCAACCGGGCATTGTCCGTTTGACCGACCAAATCCTGAACGTACACCTTCTTCTTGGGATCATCACGACTAAAGGCGGCAAACAGAGAGAACCAATCGTACTTCCTCTCGTAGGCCTCCAGTTCGGACTGGTACAGGTACTCGTCGGCTCGCTTGCGGTTGCCAAAGTAAAGAGCAAAGCCGGCAACCTTTTCGCCGGCTTCGGCAGCTCGGACGCGGTCCCGAAGGAACGCCATGTGCGGAGCCAGGCCACTTCCGATACCAGCACAGAGCACGGGTTGCTCGGGTTCGGGGGCATCCATACTTCCCAGCTTTCTACGGCACCACAAAAAGTCGCCCGGCTGTTTTTGTCGGATCATATCGCAAGTCAATCCGTACTTCATACCATCTTCGCACCACCACGTGTCAATCAATATGAGCAATTCCATCGGTTTGTGAGGTTGTGGTGCACTGGCAATCGAATAGGCTCTGGGCTTGATTTGAGGAATAATTGCAAGCAAGACAGGCAACGGAGGATGAGCCTTTTTGAAGCGGAGTAAGACATCGGCAACGTTGATTCCAGATTTTTTGCCTTCTGTCTTGAGGAAGGATGGATCCAGCATTTGTTTCCGTTCTTCCTCATCCGACTCGAAGGTCGCCAGTTGTTGCAAGAAGTGCTTCGATGGTTTACCAAAGAGATCCAACACATAGGTAAAGACAGCTCCGAGACTGATTTCGCCATCGATACCAAAATCATGAAGCTTGACAACGGTGCGGTCATCAAAATCGGTGGTATATTCGTGCAAAAACTCGGACACCCTTGTTGGATCATTCTGTGGAAAGATTTCTAGGGCATCTCCAAGACTGTAAGGCACGTCGTCACCAGTATTCAAACTAATGACACGGAAGTCTCGGTCGTAGTCTTCGCGGCAAACCTTTTCGTTCTTGAGAACGGAAATAGATTTTGCCTGCATATTGTCACCCTGGTAGTACATATGGACCATGCGTTCATCATCTTCGGGAAGCAGCATTGCCTTCTTGCTGAATTCAACGTTAATCGGCATAATGTGGGGCACCTCCGCAGGTGGGGGAACATCCAGAGCGGGCCAAACAGCATCCAGCCAGTCGTGAAGACCCTCTTCCAACCCTTCTTCTGCAGAGTCATCACCCGTTCCAAGATCCAAGATCTTCTCAGCACCGAGCTCTAGCATTCTCTTCTCGACAAGCTTGGCAGCTTCGCAGAAGAAGTAATAGGACGAGTCGCCAAGACCCATGACAGCAAACTTGGTGCCCTCCTTGAACTGTTCGGTCCGGGCACACAAATCTTTGTAGAAACCTCTGGCGTTTTGAGGGATTGCACCCTGGCCGCATGTAGCAATGAAGAATACAACCGTCAATCCATCGAGGTCTTCCACATCGTAATCGTCCATTGCATCGGCGCCATGCGAAAGGACGCAAGCTTTATCAAAAAAGAGCAGGACAGTGAAACAAAAGAGTGAGTTGTATTCGTGAAGACACGTTCGGCAAACGAACTTTCACACAAATGAACTTACCGTCCGCAAAATCACGAGCTACTCGCGCAGCTGTTCCCGTTTCGGAACCAAACAAAACCTTGACCGATGCTTCGTCTTTATTGTCGAAAGCCTTATAGCCATCGGCAAGTTGATTGAGGTGCTCCATTCTGTGCGAAACGTCGTTATTCATCTTCTCAAACAAGTCATCAGCAATTTCAGGATGTTTCTTCTTTAGGTTAATGAAACGGCCCTCACGCGCCAAAAATGCCGATACGTCCTTTCGCAACTTCTTCGAATCGAGGATAAAGGGATTCTTGCCCTCGGCCAGCAATTTTGGTTGGTAGCGGAACAGAGGCCAATAACCAGAATCGACAGCAAACCGACTTTCATCGATCATGTCATTCAGACCTTGAGGACGGACTCCTTGTTGAATACAAGGGGAGTAGGCAACAATAAACGAAGGCCCATTATGCTTGTCAGCTTCGACAAACGCCTGTAGCACTTGGGCTTGATTGGCTAAAGAAACACTTGCAACATAGACATGCTCGTAAGTCATGAACATTTCGCAGATGTTCTTTTTGCGCTGGGTCTTTCCGCCAACAGCGAACTTCACTGATGCTCCAGCTGGTGTTGACTTGGACATTTGGCCTCCGGTGTTCGAGTACATTTCTGTATCGACAACCAACACGTTAACATCATTGGCCTCAAATGCTTCCACGTGGTCTAGACCACCAAAACCAATATCGTAAGCCCAGCCATCGCCGCCAACAATCCACTGAGAGAGCTTGGGAAACATGCTGTTGTCGACAATTCCGGGGGCAGGTGTGAGATAGAAAACGAATATGACATGGCAACGAAGGAAGTTTCAATCAACACGAAGACGTACTCTCGCTCGGACCAAATGCGCTCCAACAAGGTATGCGCATGCCTGGTGACGCCATCGCCGTTCGTTTCTGATTTCACCAAAGATTCGAAAAGTGGCTGCATTTTATCGAATAATTTCGTACAGGCGTCGGACTTCTCTTCGCGAATATCCAGCCAGTGATGAAGCAAATGCGTGAGCTCTTTTTCGGGTGTCATTTCTTTGGTAGCATCGACTTCATCCTGCTGGTGCACGTAATCTTCCACAAGCTTAATCAAGCGGGCCCGGCGGTGGCCATTGGCAACATACATACCCAGTCCATACTCTGCATTATCTTCAAATAAACTGTTCGCCCAGGCAGGCCCACGTCCAGTTTCTTTGGATACAGTATAGGGGTTAGACGGAAAAGAACCGCCCCAGATAGTGGAACATCCAGTAGCATTGGCAATTACCATGCGTTCTCCGAACAACTGAGTAAGAAGCTTGAAGTACGGAGTCTCACCACATCCAAGGCAAGCACCACTGAACTCCATGAGAGGAGTTTGAAACTGAGAGCCTCTAATTGATTCTTTGTCAATAAGGTGGCCTCGTGCAGGCAAGTCGTAAGAATAATCCCAATTTTTTGCGTTTTCAGTCTGGGCAATGGTAATATCTTGCATTTCAAGCACTTTGGGCTCCTCTGGACATGCCTCTACACAGGCATTACATCCTGTACAGTCCAGAGGGGAAACACGGATAGCATATTTCATGCCCGCAAATTCAGCGCCCATGGCTTTGATTGTTTCAAACGATTCAGGGTATGGTGCGTTCATGACTTCCTCCTTCGTGACAATGTAGGGGCGAATCGCAGCATGAGGACAGACGAAGATGCACTGGTTGCATTGTGTACAACTGTCCGGGTTCCACTTCGGGATCAGACCACTGGGGTTTGGACTTCGTTTCTCATACTTGGTGGTCCCAGTTGTCATGGTTCCACCAAGTAGATGATTGTCCAAAAATTTCGACACTGGAATATCATCACCCTCCAATCTCGAGACGGGATCAGCAATATCAGTCATGAATTTTCTCACTTTTTCATCGTCCAACAACTAGAGGAATATACAAAGAAGATACAAGTGGAAGGTGAGCAACCACGAAAAAACCTAAATGTCTCTGCCATTCTGTCACATACAACTACAAAAATCATTCATACCTGGCGATGTCGGGTTTCGTAAGATTTTTTGTCGTCCACATCTGCTCTTCTCCAATTATCCGGAACATCAACTTTGATGAGAACCTTTGGATCATTGACAACAGCCTCCAACAGGTCAATGTTCTTTTTCACGACATCGTCTCCCTTGTAGGAATACGCTTTTACAATAACCTTCTTCAAAAGGGCCACAGCATCTTCCAAGGGAATGACATTGGAGAGTCGAAAGAAGACAACTTGGCAGATCATGTTGATGCGACCCGCAAGACCAAACTTCTTTGACAAGCCTCCTGCGTCCATGATATAAAGATTGATATTTCTCAAGGCAAGATTTCGAAGAATCTTGGGCGCGACAAGCTTTTCAAGAGCAAGCAGACGTTCTTCTGGGTCCTCCAGAGCTGCAATTGTAGTATTCAAGAAGAAATTACCTCGGCGACGACAATACCTGATCACATCAAATTTGTTTGCCTGAACGTAGGACTCATTGTGGCAGGCAACATAGTCGGCCTCACCATCTTCCACTCGGAACGGAGCATCAATCTTTTCACTTGCTGAGAAGCGAAGATGTGACAGTGTCCAGCCGCTGCTCTTCTTAGCATCATACTCCGTATAAGCCTGGACAGACATATCCTCGTGGTAGTCTCCAATTAATTTGACAGCTTCCTTGCAGCTTCCGACGGTTCCGTCGCTACCAAAGCCCCAGAATACACACTGCGTGACAAGGCTGGGGTCTAGGACATGGACAGGCCGTCCCAATGGCAAAGACAAGTTGGTGACATCGTCAAAAATACCAACAGTGAAGGGTCGCTGAATATCGCTGGTGTCTTTTCGTAGCATGTTGTTGACGACAGCATTCACCATGCGTGGTGTGAAGTCCTTGGAACCCAATCCATAACGTCCGCCGGCAACAAAAATTTCATAGCGACCTTGTTGGTGCAGTGAAGTGCAGACGTCGAGATACAAAGGTTCTCCTTGAGAACCTCCTTCTCGCGTCCGATCCAGGACAGCGAGGCGCTTCACCGAGGGTGGCAGAGTATCGCAAAAAATCTTTCCATTCCAAGGACGAAAGACACGCACAAATAGCAGGCAAGTAGTTTCACTCTTGAGGTACTTCAAAGTTGTTTCCACGACGGACGCTCCAGAGCCCATAATGACCAATGCTACTTTTGGTTGAGTGGTACCGTAGTACCTGTACTCAATGGGATGGTATTCCCGTCCAGAGACACGAGCAAAATCTGCCATGGATTCAATAATATGTCCTTCCACGTCAATGTAATGCTGATTACTGCTTTCCACCATTTGCATAAAAACATCAGGTGCCTGGGCTGTTCCTCGTTGGCTGTTTAAAATTGAAAAAATGGAGAAAAATGAGAAGGTTGAATATTACATGCATTTTGAATCTGTGCTATACAATAATATGTTTGGCGAAGACTTACCTGGGATGCATCGGAGACAAGGCTCGTCGGCGATGCTCTTCCACCTTATCCATAGGCAAAAGTTCCAAGAGCTGTTCATCCGAAAGCATGCGAATTTTTTGAACTTCGTGACTGGTCCGGAATCCGTCAAAAAAGTGGAGGAAGGGAACACGTGACTTGAGGGTGGCCATTTGACAAATCATAGCCATATCGTGGGCTTCTTGGACCGAGCGGGAAGAAACCATGGCCCAACCACATCCTCGAACCATCATGGTATCTGAGTGGTCACCGTAAATGCTGAGCGCCTCTCCCGCCAAGGCCCGGGAGGCAACGTGAATAACCGTGGGCAGCAATTCTCCCGCCATTTTGAACATGTTGGGCAGAAATAGCAAGAGACCTTGACTGGCAGTATACGTTGTGGCGAGGGCTCCCGTCACCAGAGCACCGTGCAGGGCACCGGCAGCTCCTCCTTCTGACTGGAGTTCCACGACTCTTAAGGGTTGTCCCCAGAGATTACGGTGATCCTGTTCGACCCAGGCATCCACATCTTCTCCCATGTTCGAACTGGGAGTAATGGGGAAAATGTAGGCACAGTCGTTGGTGCGGTAGGAAACATGGGCGGCGGCCCAATTACCTGCAATGGACAAATTAAGAAAGAAAGGCAGAAAAACAGAGAGATGTCAGATGCACCGGATAAGCAGAGAATTCTTTAATCAATTATTCTTGCTATCGGGAGGAGATACTATGTACGATGAGTGCTGTACATACCATCCACACATTGGATGAAGGCCTTGTCGTCCTTGAGGAGATTTCCGCTCAAGTGCATGATTGAAATACAGGTTTTTTGTTCGTTTGTTTGGCTCTTGCTTGTTTAGTTTGTATAATTCTTATTTGAGAGACACTTCCTTCAAATTTTCATTTCTTTTTCGGAAAGTTTTCTTCTTTTTTGTGGCTCTGATCTCCGATCCGTTTGGTTGATGGAGTGCTCTACCCCGATTGATGAATGAATTTGCTCCAATGGATTGCTATTGGCTTCTACTGTTTTAGTGCAGCAGGCATTACTAGCTCTGGCTTTTTCTTGTAAGATTGAAGTGGGCGTTCTCATCGACAGCTGAACAAGCGAACTCTGTCCAATCAATCATCAGGTGAGGTTTGGGAATTGTTCGATTGCTACAGATAGATGTCAGATGTCACTAATAATCAATCATCAATACCAGAGTAGTACTAGGTACTACTAGCTAGACCACTGTAGACTACGAATAATTACATAAATCGAATCTTCCGCAACGGTCAACCCGAACCCAAAAGCGAACGCAGTTTTTTGATTCATGTATTCTTCGACTTCTCGATGGATCATAGTGGAAGATCCAATACGAAGTACCGTACCGTATCTTGTACCCCTGGTAGCACACTCGAAGAGCCGAAAAGGTATCTTCTGGTAAAGGATGTTCTCTCGATTTCATGCTATCCCTTTATTTGATGCGTTTTTTGTTACACAATTCGTGCTACATGCAAATTCGAACAGATTATTGATCGAGCCAGCTGCATCTAGTGGTTTGAGCCGTCTCTAATAAATACTGTAGGTAAAAGCTTTGTCACTTACCAGCTGCAGTACCACAGTACCACCAGGATTACTTTTCACAAGTGAAGGACAAGGAGCGACAATAACGGGAATAAGGATCTAATGCTCCGTCTTAACATTTTGTTGCACCTCTTATTTTCTCTTTTTTGTCGGTGGGCTGCAATGCTACTACTAGTCTCAAAGGCAAATTCAGCATCTTGTGCAGAAACCACGGTTTCCAAGGATAACAGATAGCATCTACAATATCCACCGAAGGCGCCAAGAAAACTGCGTGATGGGTCCAACAATTTATTCGTCAAATCTTGCAAGTTTCTATACGAACCAACGACGAGCGGTACGGTTCCCATGACTCGAATTTCCTCCTTGCTCATCCCAAAATCATTTTTTATGGATTGCATCGCTTTGTCATACTGCACTTCCTTAGCTTTTAACGGTCTGTCCACCACGACGATCAATTTCAATTTCTCACCCCATGTTCTCATGTTCCATGTGATCCATGTAGATAGGCGTGCTATTTTCGCTACAATGCTGTACTAAAATGGCTACAATAGCTGCTACTCCGGAATAAATCACAGTAGACCTTCTAGCTACATAATAAAACTCCGGAGTACTGGATACAGTGTATACGTTTCCTTAAATAGTTGCTTGAGTTGGAGCATTCCAACATAGAGTCTGCATTGCCACCAATAGATCTCAGTTGAGTAGAGCTTCGGAAACGGCAAACGCTCGTTTTCCCAACACCAAACAGTACTTGGAAATCTCCTTGGAAAAATATTCCGGAATAAAAATTATCATATCTGAACAAACTAGCTACCGCAGTCGTCGTTTATCATGTCATTGTCCTTCTTTTCCAGTCAACCTTGCTTCTCTTTGGCGTATTCTAGAGCCTAGTAGTAGGTAGATGGCATTCCGTTTATCTGGCTGCAGGTTTTCCTATTTTTGGTAAACTACCCATTTGCAACCACTACTTATCCCACCACGATCCTACGAGCCGACATTTTCCTATTCCTGTTCTTATTACGGTAGTATACTCTGTGCACAAACAACAACAACAAGTCCGTTCATGACACTTACAGCTCTTCAACTACACTTCTTTGTCTCCCCCAAATGATTGCTACTGCTGTTGCGACCACGGAAGGAGCATGCATTTCCAATAATTGCCAAATTGTTACGGACATTTGCGGTACTATAAAATGGTGCAATCCCAATGCCAATAGCCCCCCACCGATGGTATCTTCAATCCAATGACAGTGATAGTAGACCCGAGCAAAAGCCACGCCGGGATAAAAAGCCAATACCAAGACTTGTAGTAGTGCGGTAAAAATAGGTAATGTTGCGTTTGTTGTTATAGAGTACTGGTCCCAAACATACCTTGACAGAAAGAGTACCATATTGGCCGCCTGGGCACTGTCACCACTTGGAAAGGAATGTTTGGATTTGAGCGATGCTACGCGCTTTCCGTAGGGTCGCAGTGTGCTTCGAAGAAAATCCTTTGACAGAACCGTTTCCGGTCTCGATGCCTGGAACAAAGCTTTGAGCAATTCGGTACCGGCAACTGTTATCAGCACCGTCGAAAGGTAAAAAATCGGTGGAAAGACAAGTCGTTGCAGATCATCATCCGTAGGTCTAGTAGTTTCATTAGCATCGGATTGCATCATCAACATCGTCCGTAGTCTTGTTTCATCTGGTTTGGCTCCAATCCATGCAATCCATCCCAACCAAAAGGGAATCACGACAGGATTAAAGGCATAACCCAACAGGAAGACCAGCCACTCGAGGGGCAGGGGAAGCGACTTGAGTGAATGAATGTAGCGATTTCCCCTGTGCAACCCCAAAAGAGTGGACAGCGGTGTGCTGTACACAAACTCTTTTGTGTGACATTGATCCGGGTCGTAATCAGGAGGAGCCGTCGTCATTGGAGCGAAAATAACAACAACAATAATAAAATAATAATAAAATAATAATCACAGAGTAGATAGTAGTCTACTAGTACTGTGCGAGATATCAGCAAACATCCGACAAAGGAAAGGATATCGTATTAGTTTTTTATTCACCACATGGGGTAGACTAGTCTACTAGTACAATCAATTCGAAAACGTGCTCTCTCATCCCTGGATCTGTTACCACCAAATTCGAGATTTTCCCTGACTCGAGTTTGCTATCCTTTTTTTCAAGATTTTTGGAACTCGAGATTATTTGACGATTTAGTGTATCACCAATTTCGAGATTTTTTTCTTTCTCGAGTTTTTTGTAGCTTTTTTTGAGATTATTTTAATGT
>Ga0210036_1005204_pt1 | contig 11453 bp, 6 predicted proteins | sample CryGeymeta201515_FD_185469 | JGI IMG/M metagenome (GOLD analysis project Ga0210036, IMG submission 185469) | Groundwater microbial communities from Crystal Geyser aquifers in Utah, USA - Crystal Geyser metaG 2015-15 (SPAdes) (version 2) | ecosystem: Environmental > Aquatic > Deep subsurface >...
CCCCCCACCGGCGTGGTAATCTCTCCATGTGACGAATACAGTACTCGAGCAATGTATTATTATACTAGAGTGACTCTTTCTACTAAATTGCTTTCAACATTACAATAGTATAAGAAGGAACGAGTATTTTGAAGACTGTAGAGTGAATCCTTCTTTTTAAAAAATCTTATGATCACATTTCATGCAGAATGTGCCAACGGCGATCGCAGGGTGGGAGCTTGTGTAGACGAATCGGAACAAAGGCTGTCGAGGTGCGTTTGAACAAAGATGCCATATTTTTTCATTTTAGATGATGACGAATAAACGATCGCGCGTCATCTCAGAGAGAGTACACGGATGTTTCGCCCGACGAGACAATAGATTCGCGCTCCGTATGTTCGTCAAAAGAATCATTCTTTGCTTCCAATCTATGCAAGTCGGTCTCATTCGTATTCTTAGAAGTAGAACACTTTCCCATCAAACCAAAGGGTGGCGTGGGTTGACGGTGGTCCGGGATGATGCCACCATCAAGCTTGGAAGGAAGTCCCGTCGCCGCTTGTCCCTCTCCGCCATCACAGATACAGGCTGGTAGAACTTTCAGATCCATGTACTTGGCCAAGATCTTTTCAGGGTGCTTGCCAGCAAACACCATTTTATCTCGCGCAGACTGTGGAAAGAAGTGCTTGACAACGGTCCAGGCAAACCGAAAGATTGACGGCGCACGGATTATGATCGTGCGTTTTAGAGGTCCGGGATACTTTTCCGCGTTGAGAGCCATCATCTCACCAAAAAAGTTCAGCACAGATGGATTCAAGTGGTGTGCGTTCATGCCCTTGAGATCGTAGACAACCGTGACATCCTTAACTTTTCTACCTTGACGTTGCTCGTACTCTCTGACCCAACTTCCTCGGGTGTTCAATTCACGGGTGTAAATGGCATAATCCATCAACTGTTCTTTGGTGAATCGTCTGAGCAGACCGGCACCGTCGGCCATCCCACCGCGCTCTACGTAGATGGGGTCACCGTCATAGTCGAAATCTTTGAGAATGGCGGAGCAGTTATAATCCAACAAGATAGGGTCCGGCTTATAGGATTCCAAGTAGGAATCAATGTTGTTGTCAATTCGCCACTGAACCATCTTTCGAAAGAGAGGCTCGGCATCATTTGCGAGAGGACTCGTCATAAATCGTAAGATAATGTGAGGGTCGTATTTGAAATGGTGAGCGCAATCCTTGAGATTGTGCCGAAGTTCCATCAACCGCTGTACTTGCTCCTCGTCCAGCTTCCACAGTTCAATGGCATCCTTTACATTCTTTTCACTCCAAGGGTCTTCTGTTTGATAACGCTGAGGACTGAACTGATGTGGTGTGGTGGGGGAAGGAGACGATGCCTGAAGCTGTTGCTGGTGAAGACGATCTAGATTTTCAGAATTGCAAATAGATTTGGTTCGTACATGCACTCGAAGATCCGCATCGTTGCGGATCTGTCCAAGTCGTCCTCCTCCCTTGCGAGTGCTACTATTACTACTAGTACCTTTATCTTCAGCAATGTTAGTTTTGGCAGGTGTTGAACTTTTGGTCTGAAATACGGAAGAACCGCGTCGCTTGCGAAAACCAAATCCCATGGTCAATCTCTGCACGAATATGTACTATGTTAGTCTTTAAGTCTGACCAAAAGTGCGAATTGTCAAATAAATTGAGCCAATTATTATTGTTATTACTGGCTTGTATTATTTTTTGTTGGAGCAGTAAATTCGAGGAGAGAGACGATGACGCAGCAGTCCTTGCTATTAGCTACAGTAGCTAGAGTAGTTTAGCTGGCTGCCGTAGCTAGCTAGTAGAGTCTTTTCAAACACGTGAATTCACTTGTTTGGTACTCTATTTATTTACTACTAGAAGGTGGGGTCTAGTCAATAATTAGCTAGTACTGTACTCTACTCTACACTCCAAAGAGCGATCATACGCGGGGCGACTAGTGAACATTAGCGTTAACGCTACTATACATTCAAGTCCATTATTACTACTAGTAGTAATAGCAGTAGTTGTCTAGTAGTAGAGAGACAATCTCTCCTAGCTCAGGCCTACTCTAGTAGAACTAAAGGGGCTGGCACATTCTATTGCAGAATGGCGAGTAGCTCTTTTATTAGCTGAGTTCCATTCGCAATAGATTTTCTTCCTTCATGCACTGTAGCACATCCTCATAAACTGCTCAGAAGTTTGTCGGTGGCTTCATAGAGAATTTCGCTTTATAGTCAGATGTACTTTGAAAGTCCACTTTTTGTTGTCGACTCTCTTCTTCAGGCAGCCAATGCTACTTTCATTCATTGGGAGCAATTATGGCAAATGTGGTGGAAGGTTCATGCATGCTGATTATTCATTATGTTCATGTAGCACGTTGGCAATGCGCTTTATATTCTCCAAAAATCGAACATTGTTTCCTTCGTAGCCTCCATAAATAAAGTCGCTCGTCTTCGTTTCCCGAGATAATCGCGCCTGAGTATTGACGGCACAATCCCAATCTTCTTCAACACCGGCAATCATGCTCTGTAGATCTCGCTCTTGCTGTTGCTGTTCGTCTTCACTGGAAGCATTGAAATATCGATGAGGCAAAGCCCACATGCGGACTTTACTCTGGGTTGTGGTATCTTTTTTGTTGGAACCATTATTCGTGTGTGTTGGTGCAAATGTGGTGAAAGTAGCAAAGCGCTTGAACAAGTTGATGGACGTCAATGGAAAAATGACAAAGCCTGTACTTGTCTGCCCTAAAAAATCACGGGTATCGGAATGTGTCCATTCTTCTTCCTTGGCAATGGCAGCGGATTCTGTATCAAAATTCACAAGCGGAACCGAATGCCGAAGGTTGAAACCGTTGTCCATGTAGCTAGATACCATAGCCCAGGTTGGATGAGTGACTTGGCCCAACGTTCGTTTGTGCAAATGCTTGACGTGATAGGATTCCAAGACAGTTTCTACCAAGAGTTGCCAGTTCGCATCGAGATCCCACTCTCGATACCCGATGATGCGATTGGGATGAAGTGAATTGTCGCCATTCTCTTGTGAATCGTAATCAAAAAGGAGGGGCCGTAGAGCAGCGTTTATTTCATCTATTCCCCACTGTCCATTAGTCCGTAACTCGTCCTCGCCCCCGATCCACACCATGCCTGCTCCCTCCTGACAAGCCAGCTGTTTTAATTGAAAGGGGGTCTTATCCTGTATCCTACAAAATGCCTGTTCATGACCCGGAATCTTGCGTAAGTCACCAGTGTTGGCATCGTAGGTCCACGAATGATACGGACATGTCAAGAGGGGAGCCTTGCATGGAGTTGTTTTGAACATATTTGGTTTGTTTATCTGAAGGAGAGGTGACCCACGATGGCGACAAACATTGACAAAGGCAGAGAGATGGGTAGGATTTGTTTTGTCTCGATAAACCAAAACAGGTGTTCCATCGGGATGTTGACTAGCAAAAGCATGTCCAGGTGACAGTGCCATGGATGGTAACAGCGGATAGGGGCACCTCAATGCCACTTTGTCGCGAGACGTATTCAAGTAAATTTCTTTGGGATTGCTGGTATGCAGCAAAGGTAGAGCTGCATCCTCGGATGCAACATTATTAGGGTGCAATCCAAAAGAAGCGCCCCTCTCCAAGAGCTCAGCTAGCTCTCGTCGGGTCTGGATCATCCAGGAAGAATTGGCATGTCTAGGAGAAGGAAATTTACGCGGCATGATCAGGTCGTAAACTGTACTGGTACGCCTAGTTTATTATTTTGGATAACCATTGTACGTAGTCAAAAATTATTAACTTTCTTTTGTTGCTTGATGTTTGCATCGGTTCTGGAGCAAGTGTGCTATCCGCCAAGTACATAGCTCCATCATGGGACAACCGCGGCACAACACATTATGATGCTGTTGTTAAGTATTCATGGGATTGGAATGCTGCACCCCCGTTTACTCTATGCCAGAGGGCATGGCAGGCTTCCATAGACAAGCTCATTACGAATGCTCACAATATATAATATTACCAATATATAATACTTGCAGTATCGATACACTAGCTTATTACGTTCGTGTCAACTCTTTCGTCGTTTTTCCCTCCTGTACTACGGACTACTGAGGCAGAAGTGCTTATTATCCATGTAGAGCTTTTCAAGCGGTGTTTGTTTCGTTGTTCAATCACTGTTTCTGTTTGCCCTGGTTATAGCACAGAAATAAAACTCATTGCCATTAACAGATCGTTGGGACTAGCTCGGAGGAGAACACCAAGGAAGCGGAGATGTATACAGAAGCCAAAGGTCGCCGCAGCCTGTGGAACGCAAACATGAGTTTTGCTGTGTGACAGAGGAGGTTGTTAAAGGTCAAAGCTCATTTATCAAGCCAAAGCTTTGACGATTGCTAATACCAAGAATAGTAACGCGAGAACGAGCACAAGCAATACATAAGAGACCTGATTGACCTAGGAGTAGTACTACTCGAAACTATAAATAAAAAATCATAGGAAAAATTAAGCCCAGCCAAAGCTGTTCATGAATTTCAGTGTAAGTATACCAGTGTGGAAATCGCTGTCGCCACTACCACCACCAAGATGCTTCCATGATTACAGTCATGGAAAATGAGGGCGACATAAATTAGAACTAGTACGGCATCGCTTGCTCGCTCCTTTGGTTGTTAAGTACCCCGCCCGGAACACATTGAGGCCATCCAGTGTGGACGACCAAAAATATGTTTTATTGAAAGGGGAGCCGACCAATAGTTTTTTGCCGATAGGTAAACATGGATGAACATACTGAAAAGCTACAAGAGTAATACGCGAAAACACAATAAACAGTTTATGGTGACTGTGTTTGCTAAACTTCTAAAGTCCTCAATGAAATTGCTAAGGGTGCGCCAAGTAACTAGCTAATTGAACATTCCATTCAGAATGCCTCCCGGAACTAGGCCCGTATTTTTTGCCAACGCAGCTCCGCTTTGCATGTACGGATGCGCAAAGTATGCACCCAGAGTCCCCACTGCAATAAGTGCATAGGGTGCTCGCAGAAATTCTTTGTAATAATCGGGCGGGAGCACTTGCCGTCCCTCAAATATTGCTTGAAATGGCAATATGGATGTTCGCTCTTTGATTTTCAAAAAGTTCTCTCCGTGTTCATCATATAATCTGCGATCGCCATTCCAACAGGCAAACGCATGATGCCCGACCAGCAATGCCATGGTCAAGGCTGTGAAAGAGGTGCCAACCATAGCTAAATGAGCTGCACTCCACATGGCCTGGCCAACAAATTGCGGATGTCGCGTAATCCGAATCACGCCAGTTTCCCAGAGTCTCACTTGTGGCTTGTCCACGGCTGCTACCTCTTTAAGATTGAAAACAGACGGATATAAAAAGAAGAAACTCAAAAAGTTGACGATCCATGCCACGGCGTGTGCAGCCTGGTTGCCACTCAGATCGTAAAATTGAATGCCATCGTGAGCGTGTCCAATAAAGTACGCGATCCAGCTGTAGGCCAGGCAAAGACTCGGAAAGGCAAAAATAACTCTCCATGTCCGTGCTCCGACAAGCTGCTCTCCCAAAGGTCTCAAGGAAGCCAAACCAGAATGGACAATTGGAAAAATTATACCAAATATCAAAGTAACAATGTGCGGATTACCTCCGGCAATATTTTCAAGTGCAGCAAGAAAGTCATCGGAGTATCCCGTAGGGTGGTATACCCACAAGACAACAACTGCAGTCATGATGGTGCCAACGGCGGCTGTGAAGGTAAACCATCCTCGATCGCCTAGGGCGCCCCAGTTTTCCTGTTGAATGTCAAAAACTCCGGCATCTCCTCCCACCATGAGATCGTTGGATCGATCAGCAGAAATTGTTTTTGTCACGTAAGGAATCTGTGGCAAATTGTTTGGAGCCGTTTCTCCTGGAGCTGTCTCGCCTGGGGCACTGAAACGAATCGAGTGCACTGACTTCCCTGTCGACAGTCTAGTGGACGGAGGGACAAATGCAGTCACAAATGGTTGGTTGGAGATGCACGTTAAAAGTAGTAGAAGACCCATTAGATCTACTGTCAAGTTCCAAAATTTGCTCATAGTTTCAACTTCGCGGCTGGATAGATGGACGAGATGGAAAGGAAGGTTTGGTCGCGGTCTATGACATTCTTAAGGTTTGCTTGCTATTGATGACAGAAGATGATGATGATGTTGTCGTGGTGAGGATACGATTTGATAGCAAAGTAGATAGACGCAGTAATGGATACGTCAGTTCAACTTTAACTCTAATAGCACACCAGGTCTACCGAAATACACGGCCCTTGAGGAATTGTTCAATAGAGTACACAGTTTTCTCGGCATGATCGATACTCGGCACTCGGCACAGTACTACGGTAGGTATTTCACATCCACACGAAAGTGCATCCTTTTGTATCATTTGTTTATCTTCACCGAATAAGTTACCAATTGTATTTAAACATGGGACTTGAAAAAACAGGTTGGACTTTTCCCGGGCTCGGAAATGCTTGTATTGAAGCTTCTTTTTTCACGCCGTCCGCATTTTCTTCGAAGTACCCCATCAAGATATTTCGGCCCTGAACAGGGGTACCCAAAGGAGTACCCAGAGGATCACTGTCATCCATTCCAGGCGGCATAGGCACAGATTGGAAGCAAGGAGAGAGATCCTCTTGTGAAGGCGAGAACACCGGAATAGGCTGTGGAAATAAGTCTTCTGATTTGTTGAGCTCGGACTTGGGTATACGACCACCGCTTAAGTCAATGTTCTCGTAATACCCGGGCATTGCACTACCCGCGCCTTCCCGAGAACAAACGACAGGAGGTAATTTCTCTCGCTCTACGTACGCATCGAGAAAGGTTAAATAGTCAGCTCCAGAAATGTGGATCTTATCCCGGGTGTGAGAATCAAACATGTTCTTGATCAGGCTCCACGAGAACTTGAAAGTCACAGTCGGTCGAATGAGCAGGACTCGTTTTGCATACCCTCCATAATAATCGTGGAACATTTTGATAACTCGCCTGAGCAGTTGCAGCATTCTTGGTTTGAAATGCCCTGCATTGACACCGTCCAAGTCAATTATTACTGTGTATTGTTTAAAGCGCCGACCCGATTCCTCCTCCCGCGGTTTCCAAAAGCGCCGACTACTATTTAGTTCGCGAAGAAAGAGCACATAGTTTAACAGCGCATCTTCTCCAAATCGTTTCAGCAGCGACTTGTAATCACAAACACCGACTCGCTGGAATAAAATTGGGTCGCCATCTCTGTCCGTACCACGAAGTATACATGCGGGTACATGGTGGAACAGTGGATGTGGCTGTCCAAAATTCCGTAGGAAACCATCAATACTGTGTTCGACGCGCCGTGTGACGGTTTTGCGAAAGCGGTGCTCAACCTTATCAATGTTTCCTTTGCTACTAATATCTCTGTAAAAGCGAGCAATCTGGAACGGATCATTCATCCAGTGATGAACGTCAGATAATCGATCTCGCAGTTCTTCCATCTGAACTTGTTCCTCCTGTGTCATATTCCAGAGCTTCACCATTTCGTTAAAATTTTCCTTTTTCCAAACCTCGTCCAGGTCAAAAATTGGAGCAGGCGTAACAGTCCATGCGCGCTGAATGTTTCTGCGTGGAGTGCGACTGGGCAGTGATTCCCAGTTGGAATCCGAAGATACAGAAGAAATAGATGCCGTTGATTTGTTAGGCTGGATTGGCGTCTGTGGAAAAATATCCCCAGAAACGAAATTATTACTGGTAGTGTCGGTGGCGACCGATTCTTGCTGTGGCGTTGCAAAAGTTTCTTGGGGTGGAGGAGGTCCCTCAGGATAAGGAAGAGCACCTCCCTCTTTAACTTCATTATGTAAGCCAGCCAGAGGCGATCTCCGTTCCCAGTCATTCTTCGCCGGCGGTGGTAATGGACCCCCTTCCCACACAGGTTCGTACCCGGAAACTGCTTTCCCACGACCCTTCCCTGGGACAATTTCCTCGGGCATGATACTAACGTCCATGTGCTTGGCCAATAATTCCTCTGTTTCTTTTTCAGTAGCAATTTCAATCAAATCTTTCACGTGAGGATCAATAAAATGCTTGAAAATATTCCAGACGAAACGAAAGATATAGGGAGCCCGCACGACGAGAATATTCTTTCCGATCCCAGCATAATTATCCTGCAACAGTCGAGTGACCTGTTGGCCCACAGGCACCAGCGATGGACTCATATGAGAACGATTGAGTCCTTTCAAGTCTACAATACACGTAAAATGTCGGACTCTTGTCGGAAAGTCCTTCTGCCACGGTCCACGACTCCGTAATTCACAATTCCAAATGGCCTGTTGGATCATTTCCTCTTTACCATATCGCTTCAACAATCCCAACGTATCGCCGGCTCCAGTTCTTTCAATGTAGACTGGGTCGCCATCGTAGTCGGTTCCTGCCATGACGGCCGAAGGAAAATAATTAAACAGAATTGGAGGATGGTAATCTTCGAGCTTGCGGTCTGCGTCGTGCTCCAATCTCCACCGGATCATGGATCGAAACTTTTCTTCGGTAGTGCCCAGATGAAATCGAAATTCTTTCAGAAAGCGTACGACCTCAAATGGATCATTCTTCCAGTGCGACACATCCCTTATCTTATCCTTCAGCAGCAATAGTGCGCCCCTTTCTTCTGCAGACAAATTCCAGAGTTCTACACACTCATTCACTAGGTCTGGAGACCACCGTGCCTGGTATGATTTAGAAGAATCTACCATTGTTGATTGGTTCTGTCGTATGCGCGCGCGATCTGTTGCATTCTCTTTTGTTGCTGTTGTTACTCTTATTATGATGGTACTTTAAAGCTATTTGGAATACTACTACTAGGGTCTAGTCTAGTAGTTGTAGAATTAATATAGTTTTAAGAGAAGAACAGATCCGTTATTATTACAGTCCTCATCAATTCCTCATCATCATCGTTTATTAACAAACAAGACGAAAACATGCATGATTTTCGAAGATGATGCCATGAATTTTGAATGATGACGATGAGCTAGTAAATATTACCCGGGTGGATCAATTGACATTCAAGGAGAATAGCCTAAAACTATCTTTGCAGCTTGCTCGTGCAAATCATGATACCAGTAGCTACCACTCGTAGTAGTAGACTACTAGAGTAGTATTGCTCGGAGTAGCTAGCTCTCTCGTAGTACTCTGTACTCGTAGTACTGGGTAGTAATAGGTCTTAAGCTGAGTTAAATATGATGGTAGCTGCATCACCACCAGAGCAGATAGCTGAGTACTATTTATAGTTTGTGTTGTGGCCAATATTCTATTGTGTCATTATCGTCGCAAGATCCCTTTGGATAATTTAGCCAGAGCATATTTCCCGCTCTTGGACATACCTGCCGTCCAAATTCCTTTGAAGGATTGGTACCTTGCGGCTGGTGCCACAATTTTGTGTAATTCTCTTTGTAGAGACAACTGACCGGATACCAAATCTATATCAGCACTACTAGCAGTGTTGAACGTTGTTGGCAGCCGCAGCAGAGGTTGAAATCTTGGTGGCAATTGTTGCCAAAGATACTTCACAACGGCAGGATCTTGAGGATTCCACGACAGTAGCGTCTTGTCATGGTTATCGTCAGTATCACTATTTATTGAAACAATTCCGTCTTGGATCAGCTTCCTCACGGGGGTCTGGTACAAGGATTGAAATCGTTCCAGTTGTCCCGGAGAATTTACCAACTTGTTGATTTTGCCAGGATCTTCGGCACCCATTTGCATTCGAAAATCTCCCGTATAACTCAATCCTGATATTTGACTGTACAAAGAGGGTAAAGGAATCTGTTGCACTGCAAGGCACGAGGATGGTAATGCCAACAATAACAGTGCCATTGCCATTGCCGCTGGTAAATTGTGCTGTTGCTGACACTGCTCAATACTGGGACTGGACACAATTGTGGCAGTGGGCTTGTGCATGCGACCGCCCACGTACAGTGAATCCCAGTACTGTAAATCGGATTGCAACTCGTGTGCAGTGATAATACCGTATTTCATCCAATATTGTGAATCCTTGACAAAATTGAAAAATACTTTCGGATTGCGCACGAGAGGTGTGTCAAAGACATCATGCTGTTGCCACCAAGCTGCACGTCCTGGATGGGACCTGAACAGAGGAGCATAATGATGAGGATTCTCTCGTTGATTGAGAGCGTGGAATGATGTGGCATCTCTTACCACAAGGATAAGATCCAACATTGTTTGTTCTTGCGTTGCATTATTATTTTTACTTTCCTGGTTGTTGTCTTGTTGGACAAATACACCTGATCCGTAGCCAAAGGCGTGGACTATTTCATTGTGCAAGGGGGAAAATACATCCCGGAAGATTGCTTGTAGTTCTTCAGATGATGCCAATTGTCCTTCCTCGGTCACTATTGGTGTTGATGTTGATGTTGGTGTTGATGTTGATGCTTTGGTAGTGGTGGTGCTCAAGGCTCTTTTGCTTTTGAATTTATTCCCAGGAGACCAACCAGGCGCATTCGTACACCCACCATTGTCGAGAAACAAATTCGATGGAGCTTTGGTGTGCTTTGGGACTGAAATGGTGGTAAAATCATTGGAAGCAGCTGTAGTGCGCAATATATTTCGAGTTAAAGACAGAGGTGAGTCTTTCATGGGCCGCAAAGAAAAGTACATTGCTGCACTCAGTACAATTATTTATCAACTTTAAAAGTGAACAAACGCCCAAATAGAACTTCTCGCTAGATGAACTCACGAAACATGCTTTCCACATCACCGTCAGTCATCAGAAGGTGTCGTTGAGATGAGAGGAATAGTGATGATTGAAATGCTTGAGTAGTCTACGACATTACCTGCTGCTGCTCTACTATCATCATCAGTTTACTCATTCATCAGGAGTTGTGCTGCCAAACGCCGTAAAAAAAGAGATCTGTTGTCACCAATCGAGGGATATCCCTACCCCGGGATTTCCAAAACTGCCCCCGGGATGGGGAAAAACACAATCCCGGGGTTGTTTTTGGAAGTAGCATTTGTTGGGCTTAAGTAATATGAACCATTATTTTTAACAGCATGTGATCTAATTACTATCTCAGTGCGATTTTATTAAATAATGGCCCATTGGCTGCCAATAAAATGGCCAAGCACTTTTAAGCTAGCATTTAACAGGTAGGTGCTGAACCACTTTAATTTAATTCATTCGAATAAACGTATTCGTGTATTCGTCTCCTATTCGTGTATTCGTCTATTCGTGTATTCGTGTCTATTCGTTATTCGAATAAACATTTTACTAGTAGTTAAGCTGTTTGGTTTGAAAATCGTACCGATATTGCTAGTTGTATCATTATTCGAATAAACGTATTAGTCTATTTGTGTATTAAAATAAAATGGTCAAGCCCTTTTAAGCTAGTATTTAACAGGTAGCTGCTGAACCACTTTAATTTAATTCATCTAAATACAATGTAACATTAAACTATTCATTCCGAATATAAG
>Ga0210036_1005207_pt1 | contig 11450 bp, 6 predicted proteins | sample CryGeymeta201515_FD_185469 | JGI IMG/M metagenome (GOLD analysis project Ga0210036, IMG submission 185469) | Groundwater microbial communities from Crystal Geyser aquifers in Utah, USA - Crystal Geyser metaG 2015-15 (SPAdes) (version 2) | ecosystem: Environmental > Aquatic > Deep subsurface >...
CGCCAACCCCAACGGCATCACCTGCAACGGCTGCGGCTTCATCAACACCAGCCGGGGCGTACTGACTACCGGCACACCCGTCATGGGGGCGGGCGGCAGTCTGGATGCTTTCCGCGTCGCCGGCGGCGACATCCGGATTGGCAGCGCCGGTTTGAACGGCAGCAACCTCAACCAGCTCGACCTGATCGCCCGCAGCGTGCAGGTCAACGGCCAACTCTGGGCAGGCGACCTCAACGTCATCACCGGCGCCAACCAGGTCGGCTACAACACCCTCGGCGTCCAGCTCATCCAGGGCACGGGCACCCAGCCCACCGTTGGCATCGACGTTGCCCTGCTGGGCGGCATGTACGCCAACAAGATCCGACTGATCGGCACCGAAGCCGGCGTGGGCGTCAACAGCGCAGGCAACCTCGCGGCGCAGGCGGGCGATTTCACTCTGGACAATGCAGGGCAGATCACCTTGGGCGGCAGCACCACGGCCAGCGGCAACCTCACCGTCAACAGCAACACCGGCATCAGCAACAGCGGCACGCTTTACAGCCAGCAGAACGCCAGCATCACCAGCAACGGAAACATCGCCAACAGCGGTCTGCTGACAACGCAAGGCAACCTTGCCGTCAACGCCGTCAGCCTGACATCGACAGGCATACTGGGCTCGGGAATCGACATCGACGGCTATGCCACGCAGAACGGCAACCTCGACATCGTCACACAGGTGCAGACCACCGCCGTCGGCACCAACATCGCGGGCGGAAGCATGAGCATGACCGCCGCCGGCATCGACCTTGCGGGCAGCCAGACCTCCGCCTGGAGCGGCCTCGACCTGAACGCGACCGCGGGGGACATCGACAACACCAACGGTATCCTCATCAGCATGCTGGGCCTGGTAGGCCTTACCGCGACCGGCAACCTCATCAATGGCGGCGGGCAGATAGGCAGCGGACAAGATCTCGGAATCACGGCTGCCACGATCAGCGGCGATGGCAGCATGGTTGCGGGGCGGGATGCAACCATAGAACTGCAAGGCAACTACACCAACGGCGTTGGCAACGTCATCAAGGCCAACCGTAATCTGAGCTTCAGTACCAGCGGAACATTGACCAACCAGGCTACGCTGGAAGCGCTTGGCAACCTGACCCTGTCGGCAGGAAATCTCGATAATCAATCCGGTGCAGTCATTAACTCGGGCAGCACCGTACTGAACATCAACACAGGGGACATCGACAATGCCGGTCGCATCGAAGGCAATTCCATTACGACCAACAGCAATACCTTCATCAACACCGGAACGGTGGTCGGCGACGACATCATGCTGAGTGCCAACACGCTGAACAATCTCGATGCCACAGCAGTTATTGCGGCCACCCAGAGTGTCAATTTGATTATCGAGAATGCACTTACCAACCAGAACGGCGCCACCATCTATAGTTTGGGCGATATCAATATCGGTTCAGATATGGCGCGTGATGCAAATGGTTACCTGATTGGCAATACAAATAGCGTCACCAATTCATCAGCCATTATCGAGGCTGACGGAAACTTGCGTATTGGTGCCGTATCCCTGACCAACAAACGAACTGCAGTTGAAGTTGAGTGGGGGCCGGAAGCTCTGGGTGCACGGGTAAATTCAGGCGCCCTGCATTACACGCCGAGCTATTCCGGTCAACAGTTCACGGCAACAACGACGCCGGCAGGCAAAATAATGTCCGGTATGAACATGTGGCTCGGCGGTTCAACGGTTGTCAATGACTACAGCCAAATCACGGCAGCCCTGGCGCTGACCACCAATGCCACGGTCACGAATTCAGGCGCTGCCTTTCAGCAGCGTTTGACAGTTACAAATGGAACCAGAGATAACTGGGTTTATGTGCAAACAGGTTGGCATTGGGGAGTTGATTGTGATTGGTATGGGTGCTGGCCGACTCGGGTCAATGATTATGGCTGGGTAAATCAGCCGCTTTCTTATGCACCGGCGCCGACTTACACGACTATCGGATCGGTAAACTACACAAATGCGGCATATACACCCTTGGCTGGAGTGGCGCCAGTTACCGCGGTGCAATCAACCCTCGTTATCTCGGATATGCCGACATCTCAGGATGCTGCGATAACACTCCCCAGTAGTGGTCTCTACACAATTCAAACACAGCCAGGTCAGACCTTTCTGGTCGCTACTGATCCGCGTTTTACCAATTACCAAACCTTCGTCTCCAGCGACTATATGCTAAGCCATATGTCGCTCGACCCGCAGATGATAGAGAAGCGCTTAGGCGACGGATTCTACGAACAGAAACTTGTTCTTGAGCAAATCGCCGAGCAGACAGGGAGGCGCTATCTTGGAGAATACGCCAGCGCCAACGACCAATACATCGCCTTGCTTGATGCCGGTGTGGCTGCTGCCAGGGAACTCAATCTGGCGCCCGGCGTGGCGCTGACGACCGCACAAATCGCAACGCTCTCTTCTGACATAGTCTGGCTGGTTGATCAGGTTGTCGTTCTGCCCAACGGTTCTACACAGCATGTGCTTGCCCCCAGAGTGTATCTGTCCCGTTTGCATGATGGCGACCTCAAACCAAGCGGTGCACTGATAGCCGCCGAGGTGATAGATATCCGTTCCACCGGCGCACTGGAAAACAGCGGAACCATTAATGCCGACAGTCGACTCTCTATCCAGGCACAAGACATCATCAATCAAGGCGGCACGCTTGGCGGGCGCGGCGATACCTACCTGAGCGCGAGCAACGATATTCTGAACCAGTCCGGCAATATCAATGGTCGCCGTATCGCCCTGCTGGCCGGACGCGACATCATCAGCGAACGTATGACTGACGCTATCGTGTTGGGCGGGCTTAACTTGCCGCAGCCACCACAACCTGGATTTGGCGGATTTGCCAGAGCGGCGATGGCCCCACAAGTTAGCGGCACCGCCACAGCCGTGCATGGCCTGGCTGGCATTAATGCCACAGATTCTCTCGACATCAACTCGGGCCGGGATGTGATCATTGCGGGCAGCAATATAAATGCAGGGGGCAATGCCACTATTGAAGCTGGTCGCGATCTGGTTGTTCGTACAGTCGCCGTAAATAATGGTTTTGCCGGGAGCAACGCTGGATACAGATATACCGAACAACTCACGAGCGGTATCAGGACGGGGGGTAACTTGGTGCTCTCTTCCGGTAGCGACATGCACCTCACTTCAGTGGCGCTGGATATAGGCAAGGATGCCACGCTCATATCCGGTGGCAACCTGACACTTGATGCCAGCAAGAATATCTCCCGTTCTAACGTCGATGTCGGAACTTATAAGGCACAGCATTACGACGAAACCATTATCGGCAGCACCATTACCTCAGGCGGCAACGTCACCCTCGTTGCCACACGGTTGAATACAGATGCCACAACGCAACCGGTTGGCTCTGTAAACAATGATTACGGAACAACCGAACTAGCCAGTGTCAAGGGCAATATCACCCTGAACAGCACCGATATCACCAGCAAGACCGGCAAAGTTACCGTAGCTGCCGATGCAAACATCGATATCGGCATAACGGAAGAGCAGCACAGCACCCTCAGCGAGACAAATACCGAATCGCACGGCTTCACCACAACGACCAAGCGCACCACCCGCACCGAAACCTGGCGCACCGACACCCTCGGCAGCACCCTCACCGGCGACAGCGTCAACATCACCTCTGGCCGCGATATCAACATCACCGGCTGCAACGTATCGGCCGAGCACGACATCCAGGTTGCCGCCATGGGCAACGTCAACATCGCCGCCGCCACCGACACCTACGGCTCGGACCACTACAGCCACGAAACCACCACCGGCCTGCAAATCAATGGTTTTAACATCACCGACATAGGCCTCGAAACAACCAGCAAAGCCCGCACCGACGGCAGCAACCAAAGCGAAAACCGCAGCAGCCTTGGCACCAACAGCGGCAAGCTCACCATCATGGCTGGCGGCAACCTTGTCGCCCAGGGTTCAGACCTTGCCGCCAAGACAGGCGCAGTCACCCTCGCCGCCGCCAACACCATCGCCCTGCTGGCCGGTCAGGACACCCTCAACCAAAGCAGTAGCACCGTCACTGCCAGCAACCCCAACTTCTTCACCAAACAGCACTACACCCTCGACGAAAGCAGCAACAGCCTGTTCAACTTCGGCAGCACCCTGAATGGAGAAGGGCTGGAACTGCAAAGCGGTGCCGATATCATCTTGCAGGCCGCCGACATCAAAGCGGGTCCTTCGACAGGCTCAGGACAGGCTACCGGCGGCATAGCGCTCGACGCCGGAGGCGACCTGCTGCTGCTTGCCGCCGCCGACACCCGCAGCAGCACACGCCACGAAACCCTCAGCACCGACGGCATGAGCTTCGGCATGGATGGCGGCTTCAGCGACCGCCGCAAAAACAACCTCGCAGAAAACCAAACCACCACCCAACAGCTCACCACCCTCGCCAGCGCAGGCGACATCGACACCCGCAGCGGCGGCGATACCCGCATCGAAGCCAGCCAATTCCAAGCCCAAGGCGCAATAGACATCAACGCCGAACGCGTCACCCTCGCCGGCGCCACGGACAGCACCTACGTCAACGTCGCCGACAGCCACAACTCATCGCTATGGCAAAGTGCCAGCGGTCACGGCGAAGTCACCGAAACCATCAAGCTCGCCAACATCAGCGCGGGACAAGGGCTCACCGTCAACGCCGCAGGCGGCATCGAAACCGATATACCCGAAGTCAAGCCGGCAGTCGCACCCGCGCAGTACGACGAAAAAGGCAAGCTCATTCCCCCCGTACCGCCCACGGCAGAAGAACAAGCCGCCCAACGCCAGGCCGCCCTCGGCCAACAACTCGAAACCCTTGCCAAGCAACCCGGCCAGGAATGGATAGCCCAACTCGCAAAGCAGAACAACGTCAAATACAACGAAGTCAAACTCGCCGCCGAACACTGGGACTACAGCCACGAAGGGCTCACCCCGGAAGCGGCGGCGGTGGTGGTGGTCGTGGTTGCCTATTTCACGGCGGGTGCTGCCAGCGGTGCCGGCACATCAGTTGCCGGAGCAACCGGCAGCGCAGCCGCAGGCGCCGCCACCACCGCCGCCGTCTCTACGCTCGCATCCCAGGCCGCCGTCAGCTTCCTCAACAACAAAGGCAACATCGGCAAAACCCTCGACGACCTGGGCAAGAGCGAGAACGTCAAAGCGATGGTGACAGCCATGGTCACCGCAGGCGCCCTGCAAGGCCTGAACACCAGCCTCGGCATCGAAAAAGTCAACGCCCAATCCAGCTTCCCCGAACAACTGCAAAAAAACCTCATCAACCAAAGCACCAGCACCGTCCTCAACCACGCCATATACGGCGGCGACCTGCAACAACAACTGGAACAAAGCCTCAAGAACGCCTTCATCGACACCGGCGCGGCACAGGGCGCCAACCTGATCGGCGACATGAAAGTGCAAGGCGACCTTGACGCCTTCACCCACAAACTCGCCCACGCCATCGCAGGCTGTGCGGCGGGTGCGGCCAGGGCCAACGATTGCAGCAGCGGCGCGCTGGGTGCCGTCGTCGGCGAACTATCCGCAGAACTCTACGGCGGCGACCGCAGCAACGACAGCATCGACCAGCCCGGCTTCAAGACCGACACCGTCAACTTTGCCAGGATGATGGCGGGGATTGCGGTGGCGATCACGGGCGGCGATGCGGAAGCGATCAACCTGGCGGCGGCGGCGGGGGGGAATGCGGCGGAGAATAACTATCTCAAGCACGACGAGGTCATCGCAAAACTTGCCGAACTCGCTGCGGCTAAAGACGAAAAAGAAAAAGCTGCGATTATCAAGAAATACGATGACATCAGCAGGGCAAATGACGATGCAGGGTATCAAGACCTGTCTGCCGGCGGCGTCTTGGCGGGTTATGACATGGCGCAAGATAGAGCCGAGTTGACCGCCATGCTGTCTGGCCCGACAAACTGCGGTGCCAGTGCTGCTTGCCGGGTTGAAGTGAACAGGAACCTCAATGAAATACAGAGGGTGTATGACGGGCATAATGCGATTGAAGGGTTCTTCAATGTAGTGCCTACAATCGTGGCGACCGTGGCGCTCCCGGCTGCGGGTGGGGCGGCGTTGGAGATGTTGGGGCTGGGGCGGGTGGCAGCGACCAGCGGTTCTACGGCACTAAGTACTTTTAGATATACGACAGAAGGCGAAACTTTCATCCGTTACGAATCGGCAAATCCTTTGTTCACAAGAATCACGCCCAATGGTGGCGTTGCACCTGGTACTTTTGCTGCACCTGCGAGTGATGGTCTCATCCCACTAGCTGATCGTATCCCCGTTTACAACCTACCAAGCGCGGGAATTCCGAGACCAAATGTAATTACATTAACACCGCCACAAGGCACATTAATTGTCGGCCCACGCCCAGTTGTTGGTGGAACTGGCAATGAGGTCATCTTTCCTGCAGGATACTAGCAATGATTGAATTATCTGCAAAATGGGCAAGGGAATTAGCTTCGAAACCGGAAACGGGAATGGGCTATCAGATTGTAACTATCACACTAAATGATGGACGAAGGTTTGATCACGTGGCAGTTGTCGAAGGGCGAATCACCGAGATCCGAGGGCTAGGCGAGATACCATTCGCTGAAAAGCAGATTGCCCAAATCATCTTGACGCACGACAAGTGGGATTTTAATGCTGAAAGATGACTTCCAGCATTTGAAGTGACAAACGATGGTCACAAGTCTTTTACTCGGAAACACGGGGTCAGTGACATTGGGGTCCAGTGACATTGGGGTCGTGACATTGGGGTCGTGACATTGGGGTCGTGACATTGGTGTGACATTGGGGTCATGGTGTGACATTGGGGTCAGACTCGATTGATCGGTGAATTTGAAAGTACTGCCCCCCCACCGGCAAGAATGGAAGTAGCCCATGGCCCGCTTACCCAGATTCGTCATCCCCGACCAGCCGCAACATGTAATCGTTCGCGGCAACAACCGCACTGAGATATTCTGCGCCGAAGCGGACTACAAGTTCTATCTGGAAAAGCTCCAACTCGCCTGCGATAAGCACGGCTGCAAACTCCATGCTTACGTGCTCATGACCAACCACTTGCACCTGCTCATCACCCCGCAGGAAGAGCAGGGCATAGGCAAGGCCATGCAAATGCTCGGGCGCTACTACGTCCAATACTACAACTACACATATCAACGCACCGGAACCCTGTGGGAAGGACGCTACAAAGCTACCCTCATCGACACCGAAACCTATTTATTGACCTGCATGCGCTACATCGAGTTAAATCCTGTGCGGGCAGGCATGGTGGCGCACCCCTCCGACTACCCTTGGTCGAGCTACCACAGCAACGCACTGGGACAAGCAAATGACCTTATCACCCCGCACCTGGAATATTGGCGCTTGGGCAAAACCGACGAAGACCGCCAAGCGGCCTACCGCCAGCTATTCAAGTCGCACATACCCGAAAGCAGCCTTGATGAAATCAGAGAAGCAACCAACAAAGCATGGGTGCTGGGGAATGACCGGTTTAAACGGCGTATACAGAAACAACTGGAGAGACGGATCGAACCGAATGCCAAGGGCGGGGATCGGAAGTCGGAAAAGTTCAGGATCAATCGAGTCTGACCCTCATGGCACTCGGTTAAGGAATTATCGCCATAAAAATGGTGGGCTGAACACTTCAAAATGGTACGCTTTTGTTGCGACACGAAAGCCACCCATCACAGGAGGTCAGCCCAAATGAAGAATAGCAAAGTTGAGCGGATTCGGCAGAAAGTTGTGATGTTGAGACAACAGTTTTTACAAGAGGACACCGGCCTATTTGTTCAAGCCCTCGGCGACCAGGCGGTTGCGGCGGTTATGAACGAACTGGTCACTCCCTACCGTGAACGCATCTATCCGCCAATGGATACACTGCGACTGTTCGTTGGCCAAGTCTTATCGTCTGATCGTGCCTGCCAAGATGTGGTGGGACGACGCCTCTCCGAACGCATTGCACAAGACCAATCGGTGAACGCACTCAATACAGGATCCTACTGTGATGCCCGTCAGCGACTCCCGACCACGTTGCCGGTGTCGCTGAGCATCATGATCGGTGAGCGGTTGGAAGCGATGACACCATCGGCTTGGCGGTGGCAGGGGCGATGCGTCAAACTGTTCGACGGCACGACGGTCACGATGCCGGACACACCGAGCAATCAACAAGCCTACCCGCAAAGCCGTGAACAGAAGCCGGGTTTGGGCTTCCCCATCGCCCGGATTGGCGCGCTCATTGGCCTGTCCAGCGGCGCGATACTGGGCTACCAAGTGGCGGCATGTGAAGGTAAAGGGACGGGGGAACAAAGTCTACTGAGGAATTTGCTGGATCATCTCAACACCGGCGATGTGTTACTGGCCGATGCGCTACTGGCAACTTGGTGGATCATTCATGGCGCGACTAGCCGAGGGGCTGATGTCGTGATGCCACAACATGGTATGCGAATTACCGATTTCACCTGCGGCAAACAATTCGGCAAACATGATCATCTGGTGCAATGGCCGCGTCCGCCTAAACCAAAGGCAATGAGTGCGAAGGATTACGCTCGTTACCCGGAATTCATCACGATGCGCGAGGTGGAGGCCAATGGACGCATACTGGTGACAACGATACTTGATCCGACATATGCCTCGGCACAAGCGCTTGGTGCGCTCTACAAGATGCGCTGGAACATCGAGGTGGATTTCCGCACCATCAAGGCGACACTGGAGATGGATATGCTACGTTGCAAATCGCAGCCAATGGCAGACAAGGAGATCGCGGTATATTTCCTGGCCTACAACTTGGTACGCTGGGCGATGGCGAAAGCGGCATTGCTTGCGGATGTATTGCCACGAATGTTGAGCTTTGCCGGTGCAAAACGTCTGCTGTGTACATTTGCCGATCAGCTACGCCGAATATCGACCAATCAAGTACACACGCTGATCGAGACCGTAACAGCCTGCATCGCGACCCTGCGATTGCCGCATCGGCCTGATCGAATTGAGCCGCGCGCAAAGAAACGACGACCAAAAAATCTGCCGCTGTTAACCGTGCCGCGTCAGGTTGCACGTGACCTCATTTATGCTCAGCGATTGCTTAACCGAGTGACATGAGGGCCTGGCCCCTTTAATTCCTTTAATTTCATGGGAAAGTCGGATGAACCAATTTTTTCAATTTTCCAATTTATGAAAACCAAAATCTGATACTGATTGTTCACTCGTTACTTTAAACGTCGAGCGTATTTTTTCAATTATTGGCACCCACAGCGAACCTTCCGAAATTCGATACGACAATGTGATGCTCACATCATTTTCGGGCATGACGACTTGGATAATTTGAACCTTAACAGGGCCCTTTATTCCTGTACGAGTATATTCAGTCACAAGTGCCGGGTAGTTTTGTACCAAAATACGACGCACATCAGCAAAGCTGACAATCTTCTCGTTTTGAGCAGAAAGCAATTTTTCAAACATCGGCCTAGTCTTTGCAGTGTACGCAGCCAGATCATATGCGGTTGCTGTCAATACCTGCTGTTGAGAAAATGACGCTGGTGTATCCAAGTTGAGTGTGACAGATGAGAAAGTGACTGAAGAACTTCACGAATGAATACTCCGTCTTTTCTTACAATATCTACATTGATATCTTTAAACTGCTTCTTTCGTTTTCGTCCATCGCTAAGCCACATACTCATACGCCACTTCGTGGTGCTCGCTGCAACCTGAGAATATATTGCATGAGCATACTCGTTCCGCAATTGAGTAGCTGCTTCAAGCTTTTTGAGTAAATTTAGCTCATGTTCTTTTTGAACTCGATTCGATACCAAGATTAGGTCACGCATAAGCTCGATTCGTTGCATGTTGCTCTTAATTCGCCCAAGGACTATATCTGCTGATTCTTTAGTCTGTCCAGAAACTGTTACATAGATGTGCAACAAAAATAGATCAATAATCGCGTAGCAACTCAGCAAGAGACCAATCTCAGCAGCAAGCTCACGATCATTGTCCAGAGCTATAGGCAGCATGGACAGTTAAACGGTAACAGACCACGTTAGATTTTCCCTAATCACCTCATGCACCCACAGCGGGTCAAGATCAGCACCATTCGGCCAAGTAAGCGCCCCGAGTTCGATAGTGACTTGCTGAAACAAGTGAGTATCTTTGAGGGCTGCGAAGATTCCTGCATTCGCACTATTCACCAGCGCCAACATATCCACGATGCCACTCGTGCCGTCGTTGCAGGTGATTGAAAGCCGATAACCCAGCTGCACGTTGACCGCGCGCACGCGCCAAGGCGCGGCGGGTGTCACTCCAGCGGGGCGATGTTCTTGGGTAATTGTTTCGATGAAAGACACAGTCTCTTATCGCGCATTGATTACGCGTTTGGTTGTCGTTCCGCTTGTGCGCCGGTTTTTTACTACCGCCGAACACGCAACACCTACCAGCGATTCTAGTGCCGAGTTTACAGCCTCATTGGTCGGGAATATTTTTACCAATTCGGGGGTAAGCAACACCAAATTGCTGCCTTTCTGAAAGGCCGCGTGGTGTTTGCCTCGAACACCTTTCCCCAAATCTTCGCGACGATATTCGGCGCGCATTTCTTCAGTCTTCTTCATATATTTTCCTTTCGTGTTTCGTTGCCACTCGCGCGCTGACAAGGCGAACCTTGCCCCGGCGCTCGTGTAGATCACTGCAAGAACTCGACCTCTGCTAGACATTCCAAACGACAGCCAACGCATCTCACCAACTGAATGGTCTGGATCAGGGAAAGTGATCTCCATTGAATCCCCGAAAATCGAAGCTGCCTCTTCGAAGCTGACTTTATGCTTCTTGAAGTTTTGTGCAGCTTTGACCGGGTCGGCTTCAAATTCCATGAGTGATTATTCCATGTACTCAAGCTATTGTCTGCTTCGCAGGCATTTCATCCTGCTGGATTCCGGCCTACGCCGGAATGACGCATTACCGACTAATCGGCTTATACCGAATCCGCTTAGGCTTAGCCCCCTCTTCACCCAACCTCTTCCGCTTGTCCGCCTCATATTCCTGATAGTTCCCATCAAAGAACGTCCACTTGGAATCGCCTTCGCAGGCGAGGATGTGGGTGGCGATGCGGTCGAGGAACCAGCGGTCGTGGGAGATGACGGCGACGCAGCCGGCGAATTCGAGCAGCGCATCTTCGAGCGCGCGCAGCGTTTCCACGTCGAGGTCGTTGGTCGGTTCATCGAGCATCAGCACGTTGCCGCCGGAGATGAGGGTTTGCGCCAGATGCAGGCGTCCGCGTTCACCGCCGGAGAGTTGGCCGACAATCTTGCCTTGATCCGCGCCCTTGAAGTTGAAGCGGCCGATGTAGGCGCGCGCCGGGGTTTCGTATTTGCCCACAGTCAGAATATCGTTGCCGCCGGAGATGGCGTCG
>Ga0210036_1005230_pt1 | contig 11415 bp, 12 predicted proteins | sample CryGeymeta201515_FD_185469 | JGI IMG/M metagenome (GOLD analysis project Ga0210036, IMG submission 185469) | Groundwater microbial communities from Crystal Geyser aquifers in Utah, USA - Crystal Geyser metaG 2015-15 (SPAdes) (version 2) | ecosystem: Environmental > Aquatic > Deep subsurface >...
TTCTCTTGCTGCTTAAAGGCTTTGTGTGAAAGCTACAATCGTCAAGTAAGGCAAAAAAAGGAATAAATGATTTTCTACATTGTTTGTGTATGTTCAAATTGTTCGGCTATCGCAATCTTTTGTTGAGCTATAACGTTGACGTAGTTTCTAAATTATCGCAACTTAGTCTGGTTGGTCCGTTGCGGAGCTGCTTCGTCGATTCGAAAATTTGATCAGCAGAGATTCGGAAGCAGTTTCATATTTCTGAAGCTGAGTGGACGCTAACGTAATTTGCCGCATTGCACGGTTACAAGACATACGGCTTTAAAAAGAATTAAATTAGAAGCGCAGAACAATTGAACGAGAGCAACGAATAAAGACTTCCTTGTGATCATACGAATAGCCAAGACAGGCTCCCAATGCCAACCAACGCCAGATATCAGTAGAAAGGAATTTATTCCGCTTCATCCAAGCGAATGTACCAACCATCATTTCGTCGAACAGTAGAGCTTGGATGTGCATGGAATGACCAAACACGCAAGGCACGACATGTGGGAATGATGGCTCGTCTCTTTTGCTGCCTTGTCATCACTTCTAATAATTTTTCATTCCCAGGAGGAGCTCGGAGAGTAACTCCATCCCTATCGTACTCTGCTTTACGTGGTGGATCGAGTGATGATGAAGGAGCACACGTCGTCACTTCGAATCCGCCTAGCAAGCCGTTTCCTTCAGAATCGAATCAAAGCGAAGCCCCGTGATGAGACTACTGTCATTTCCGAGCTACTGTACGACTGAAACTCATCAATTCGCTTGTCACATTTCAATCAATTATTACCAGGTATGTAGTTAGTCAAAAAAATTCTCGAAGATTTTGACGAGCAGACAAAATTTGACCAAAGTAACACGTCTTATTTATTCAAAGACTATGTTTCGTCCGTTCGTGTGGAAAAAGCATAATAATACGAATAATAATTTCAAAACAAGTAAGGTAAGAAAAAGACATAGTCGTACGCGTCATGTGCTTGACGATGAAATAATAACGATAAGAGGACCATGAATATTGTCGAAGAAGAGTACTGGCGAAAGTGTACGAGCAGTGGAGGGAGAAAAAGGTATCTTGTTGCGCTGCAATGCTGCAATTGTATGGCATCATCTCGATTGGAAATTGGAGTCGATTGCACCAGTTGCTGTTTTCCCTTCACCTCGGCATATCATGCGACGCTGTTAATCGGCAGTTCCATTGGGGTTAATCGAGGTTGTTGCCGCGGAGACACCATGTTTCCGACGCGCAATGGTGAACAACTTTTTCTAAAAAGAAAAAAAATCACACCAGACTTTTGAATATCCGTACGAAAACAGACGAATGCGACACGAATGAACCAATCAAAGAACTCCAAATAAGGATTCTGCAATTTGCGACTCCTCGTTCACAAGATCTGGTCGTCGACATCATCGCCGTCGATGCGGCTTCTGGATATTTTTTTGTCTTCGATGCTGTGCATCATCTTTTGTCATCAAATGTTATCTCACGCTCTGAATGATACCTTCTCCACTCTCCACTACTACTTACTACCACCCAACAACAGTACCCCTGCCCTTATTCCCGCTTACCGTGTGAGAAATATCATTATTATTTTGTCATTGTGTTCTCCCTCTTGTTTTGTTCTGTGTACTTGACAACGACCGATTGATTTTCACAAGTAGTAGTATCAAAAGCAGCCGCAATGAGCTTGGTGGGAAAACAGTTGGAAGTTAACTTTTTTGAGGCGGGCGATGATGCTTCGTCTTCGAAAGGTCAAGATGATGTCCACGTGTCTTTGTCTCCTGCTAATGGAGCTGAGGCGCTATTCATGTCTGGCTTGAAAACTTCCACTATATCCGCCAATGCTCTCGCTTCCGAACTACGAAAGAATCAACCTCGTTCGTTACGGTCTTCATTTCGATCTTCCTCTGCTTCCACGACAGCAACTGACGACTTTCACTCTACTTTTGACAATGTCGATGACTTGGAACAATTTTACAACTACAATCCAGATCAGCAACCAATTTACGAACTTGACGAAGATTCTAAAATGAGTACTGCTGCCAGCAAAATTAACGTCGACGAAGTCAATGTTGACGCCGCCGCCCACGTTTACGAGACCGCCAAGAATGTGTGGGGATGGGGAAAGGAGCAAATGATCATTTCCAATTTTCTTGGAATTGCAGAAGGCATTGCCGGAAAGATTGTGAGCGTCGCCGGAACCGACTTGGAAGAAATCGACGGTAAACTCAAGCCTGAACTGAGTAAATTTGATAGTGGAATCTTGAACCCTGCCATCAAAGCTGTCCTTGGAATCATTTTGAATGCTGCTGGAAAGGGAGAGGAAGTGTTCAAGCCAATTGTGGTTTCCATCTTAAAACCGCTGGGACTTCTCGAATCTAAAAAGAACGAGACTCCTGAATTGACCAACCCTCGGGCCACCGGTCGTGTGTCTTAAACGAAACAAATCGTCCCACTGAAGCAGCTTCGAAAGCTGTGCGCGTCTTCGATATCTCCGTTTTAAAATCGTAAATCTTTCTTAGTACATTGGTGCTTATAAAACGAATACAATTGCTTGCGATTGAAAACCGAACAAGGCCAACAGAAGATGTAACAATCCATTGGGATAGATTATCGGTGTAGATTATACAGCATGTAATAACATGCAACTAAAATAGATATTACCATGCGTGTCTTTGGGTCTTGACTGCAATTTATTTTCCCTGCATCATGAGTTCCAAATCTGAAACAGCATCTCCTGTTGGCATCAGGTTGTATTCCTTAGAAAGAATCTGGAGAACATTTGGAGTCAGGTAGGCTGGTAGAGAAGGCCCCAATCGAATGTTCCTGACACCTAAGTGGAGAAGTGTAAGCAAAACTGCCGCTGCCTTTTGTTCCAAGTGAGAAACGGCAAGACTCAAAGGCAATTCATTTATGGTACAGTCCAAAGCCTTGGCCAATTCGGTTGCAACGACAACGGCGCTATATGAATCATTGCACTGCCCCATATCCAAGACACGGGGAAGACCATTGGCTAATTTTGCAGCAAGCAAATCTTCATTGTGAATAACGCGGTTTTTGGCGCAGCCCATTGTCAAAATAAGTGAATCATCGGGTGTTTCCTCTGCCAACTCAGAAAAGTAGGAACGGTCCCATTGAGATCCATCGCATCCACCAATGAGAAAGATTCGAGACAACTCTCCACTCTTGGCGGCATCCAATACTTTATCGGCCAAAGGCAAGACAACACGGTGGTTGAATCCAACGGTATGGTACTTGGGCGGCTCAATGGTACGAGGGAATCCCTTGAGTGACTGAGCTTGAGCAATGACTCCTGAAAAATCTCGGTCGGGTCCAATGTGCTGCACACCATCGACTCCAACTTCGTTCATGGTGTACACACGATCGCGGTACATTTTGCGTGGTTCCAAAACACAATTGGTGGTGACGATAACAGGACCGGGAAATCCAGCAAATTCTGTCGAGGACAATGGTATAGAAAGAAATTAAAATCAAACGGATGCGTTGGTAAGGAATAGGCTGAGTATCAGCATCTCTTATACTGCAAGTTGCACGTACCGAACTTTTGATTTTGCCATGCAGTTCCGTAGTTACCAACCAAGTGCTTGTGCTTCTTAAGCTCGGGGTACTGATGACCAGGTAACATTTCTCCGTGGGTGTAGACATTGACACCTGTACCTTCCGTCTGCTCCAACAAATGTTGAAGATCCACCATGTCGTGTCCCGAGATCAAAATACATTTACCCTCGACGGCAGTGGTACGAACTTCAGTAGGTTCGGGAACCCCATACTTTGAAGCATGAGCTTCATCTAACATTGCCAGAACTCCGGCATTGATTTCTCCGACCTTGAGGCAGGCTGCCAGAAGTCCTTCCTGATCTGCTTCCGAACTCTGCAATTTAGCATGAATTTCGTGAATTCCCATCATGAGGTCTTCGTTCAAATATCCCATCTGGTAGCAGTGTGCACCATAAGCACACACGCCCTTCAGACCGTAAGTTGCTAATTCGTTCAGGCAGAATGCATCGTCGTCGCCCATGGCCTTTTGGCGAAGAGGAATGGAATATTCTTCCAACCCAATCGTCTCTAGTTCAGCCGCACCGAGACCATCGAGTTTCTTGTGCAGGGCCTCTAAATTATTACTGCTGCTACTAGCGGATCCAATTTTGCTTTCCAAATCCTTTGCAATTTCAACACCTTCTTTGATGAATTCTGCAATTCGTTCATCACTAAAGTTGACGTTGGTCAAGGTACTAAAGGTAGATTGCAAGGTCCACAAATGAGCTGCCTTGCAATCGTCAGCACTCAATCCTGCTTCCTTGGCTGCGACTACCCACTGTCCCATATTCCGAACTTGCTGCATCAGGGTATCCTGAATGGCGGCTGTTTCGGCCGACTTTCCGCAGACACCAACAGTTGTGCAAGCAAAGTGATCACGAGTTTGTTCGCACTGTCGACAGAACATGTCTGGATTACTGATATTTTTGTCAATCTCCGCGGCTTGCGTACTAAACGAACGATTAATCTTGAAAGAGGAGGAAGTCAAGGACGTCTTTTTGTCAGCGGTGACGGAGGATCGTACAAAGGGCACCGCCGAGGAGAGGCTGGGAGCGGCCATGCGCTTAAACAGTGTTGCACGAGCACAACGAGCAACTTGCTGGGTCAACATTGTGATGATGGGGATGGATGAATGAGGTTGCGAAGAACGGGGGGATCAATTAAAATTTAAAATAAATAAACAAATATTGAAAATAATATAATAGACGAAAATGGAGTGCTGGTCCCCTGTTTGTCAAAAAATACCAGTAATTGTTAATAGATTCTCACAGTTCTCTTTTGTGCACCCATCATGCCAAAGATATGAGAACGCTCGAGCATGGGTTGTAGTAATATCGTGTATCTTCTTTACAGGATAATTCGTCGCACACGTTTTCCAATTCAGATTGCGGCATTCGACTGTCCGGAATACAGTACTTTAAAGGCTCCATCATGATCTCGGATCCTCGACACGACCACGTTCTGTTCTTTCTAGCAAGTAGTCTAGTATTGGTTGTAGCAGCACTGTTTCATCCGTATCATCCTGTGACACGACCACGTTCTTCTTAAAAAGATACTTTTCTGTTATACGAACCACGTTCCATATACGGTTCAAGGCGAACAGCAAGCGCCGACGAAAATATTGACACAAAAGATTGCGGAAAATATCAAACATAGGAAAGAAAATGCATCGTGTGATCCGATCAATCCGATCCGTCCACTCGATTGACGTTGCGAGTAACATTTACGTACGATACCTCTCCGTCAAACAACAGAATCTTTCCAGCCTCTCGTCTTCATCGGGTGGAATCACATGTTGGAGTAACATTGCTGGAGCCAGTAGTAGTAATGAATGCCATAAGGAGTTTTTGCGTCTTAAAAACAGCAGCTACCACTACCACAATGCAAGGTTCTATACGTCCACTTCTGTCCTGTTGGATCACGTCGATGCCAAAAATTTGCCCGTAAAAATCTTGTATGCATCACAAGGTGGTACAGCTCAAATATTTGCCATGCAACTCGCCGAAGCGTTGGAAGAAATTCCCGGTGGAGACAAACGAGATGTTACAGTTCAAGGATTGCACGAAGGTTTCCCCCCGTCCTTGTTGGGAGTAGATGGAAACGATAATTCAGAGGATAATGCAGCCGTGCATATTTTCTTGACAGCTACTGCAGGAGTAGGAGAACCACCGGATAACGCTCGTCAATTTTACGAGTGGCTCATGAATCAGTCTAGTAGCAATGATTTTGAAAAGGTGCAGTATACCGTCTTTGGATTGGGCAATCAGAAGGCGCATCCCAACCATTATAATGTGGTTGGCAAAGCTTTAGATGCCAAACTAAACGAATTGGGTGCCAACCGAATTTATCCCCTCGGCTTGGGAGATGATGGCGAGTGCATTGAAGATGATTACGACACGTGGATGGAAGATTTTTTGGAAACAGTCTACCGTAGCAGTAACGATGGTGTCAGTATTTCTTCAGCTGAAGACAGCATGCCAGTCCAAGAGGAGGAGGAGAAGGCATCCGCAGTCGATGAAGAAAAAGTCACCTTACCAACGGAATCCGGCGCCGCTGCCACAACAGAAGATTCAGGTGTTATTCTGGCGTCGTGTGCTGGTGCAAAGGATAAAAGCGGAAAACGGGCCGTGTCTAGCAAGTATGGACGTCTGAAACTGGCGCCTTCGTCAACTGATGTAGTACGAGATAACATGATGCAACTTTCCGCCTCCGATACCGGATCCAAGCCGTTTTATAGTCCGCAGACACAGCCATTACAGGTTCTCAGTAATCGGCCTCTTAATACTCAAGCCGGGGAAAATGGATTATACGAAATGAGGGTATCTTTGACCAGCAATAATCCAAAAGAACGCTTAACTTACGAGACGGGAGATCATCTAATGGTCTATCCACAAAATAGTGAAGCCATAGTGACAGGATTTTTGCAACAATTCGATGTGGATCCACATGCGACTATCCATCCGCCCGAGACGCCAGGAAAGCACCCGTATCCGCACCCTACCGGTATCACACTTACAGAGACGCTTCGTCACTGTGTGGAACTAACGGCTGCTCCATCACCTGCGTTTGCTCGTCATATTTTGGGGCGTCCCAAGCTTGACTACAAGAACGAAATTGCCAAGCCGCATCGGACCGTACTCGATTTGATGGCCGAGGCAGGTCGTCAATTTGCCTTGGAAGAAATCTTGTACAACTTACCTCCAATGAAGGTATGAAAACTGTTTGGTTAGTGGTTGTCGTGTTGCGTTCTTTCTTCATGTCAGCTAGCTCCCTTGGCGTGCCATGACTTATTGACCATCATACACCCTGCTTTTTGCACCAAGGCGCGATACTATTCGATCGCATCGTCGAATTTGGTGCATCCCGATGAAATATACTTGGTCTACCGGCCAGTGCAGTACACTTCTCCTCGAGGGAACTTACACGTTGGTGTTTGTACCAACTATATGAAGAGCATGATGGGAGCCGAAGACGCAGCTCTCGACGACTGCAATTCGGTTGAAAATGCCTCGTCCCAATTGTTTGGTGTCGTAAATTCCAATCCCTCCTTTCGATTGCCCGCAGACGAAAAAACCCCGACTTTATTTATCGCTGGTGGATGCGGTGTTGCTCCAATCAGAGCCTTTCTGGAAGAGCGCATTCACGTTGCTAGCAAGCACAAGCACAATCCATACAGCGAGGGATACTTATTTCTCGGCTTTCGGTCTCCCGGTGATGCTCCTTACAAATCCTTGGTCCAACGAGCCTTTCAGTGTGGAGTCATATCCAATGTTCATTTGACATACAGCACGGGGTGTGGAGAAGGAGCCAACACTAAACTGTTTGGAGAGGAACTTCTTCGTGCTCATACAAGTTGTGGGCTCGTGTCGGATGCTGTGGGAAAATACGGTGAAGAGCTCTATTCCTTTTTCGAACGTGGTGGGCATACCTATATTTGTGGTGGCGCGCGTTTGTTTGGCGTTGCCATTGAAAATGAAGTTCATCTATTGTTGCAAAAACATGGTAATTTGAGTGAAAATGAAGCAACCGAATATCTACAGGGACTCCTTGAGGCTGGAAAGTGAGTACAATATTGCCAACTACTTATGCTTGTGCTTGTGCTTGCCTGATAATGTATAATGTATGCTTTGAGCTAAAACGTTTCCCACTGTTGCAGATTTCACGAAGATCTGTCGGACTAGTTGAGAAAATCGGTACACTTCGCCCGGATTTACCCTGTAGATGGAAGAACTTACTTCAAACTTGGTTGTAGCAGTACTTTACTATAGATTGTGATTGTATGGTGGATGAAATTTTGTTCTAACCAGTCCCATCTTGGCTCTAGACATCCTACCACAAAAATGAATACCCGAGTAGACAAGTAGACTAGAGAGAAGTTGAGTAGAGTAGACCAGTAGACCTACTCCTATTAGCTAGTACCTGGTAGGTCTACTGCTTTACTATCACACAACAGATTGCTCATTTTTACTTTAAGTAGCACACTTGCCTCGTGACGAAAAAACCGTAATCGTGACTGGGTGGGAATTGGGTCATCGTCACATATGGCGTGGCGATCTAGAATTCAACTACTGTAGTCTACTAGGCTACTATACTATTTTTTTAGTTCTTGGGCGGCTGACTACGGTACTAGTAGTACCAGGTAGTAGTACTAGGTCTACTACTAGCTACTGAGTACCTACTAGCTAGTAGTATGAACTACTAGCTAGTAGTACAGTTAGAGTAGTACTAGCTAGTAGAGTAGTAGTAGTAGTTATAGTAGTAGTACTCTCGCTAGTAGAGTACTAGTAGTACTGCTGGCAAGGCAGCAGTAGTAGTAAACACACTAGTAGACTACTCTACGACAGTTGAATACTAATGAAGAACCCTTTTTAAACACGCGTCTCCTTTGATGTTTGTCGTTCGTTTTATGGAGTGTTATCACTTACTTTTTGGAAGTTATTTTGCTTTTTGCTTCGCAACTACTGCAACTGTACTACTACTAGAAAGCAGCCCATTACTCGATCATTAATAATCAAAAAGTGTAATCTAAGATATAAGATATCAATAAATGAAACCAGCTCCTCATGATGGAGGTTCAGGAGACGCTTCCTACCAAACAGAAATTGCCACAGAAGACGAGCTTGGGTGGTTTTCTGGAAAAACAAGGAAGCAGCAAATCTCAAAATCCTCGTCGAGAGGCAGAAGTTAAACAAACAAAGCAAAGGGATAAGTTAACCAATAGTTACCACGATCCCAGCAGAATTGGCGAGCCTGAAGCTGATCATGCTAAACCGAAACGAACGTCCTCTATGAAAATGAAAAAAACCTCAAAAGCCAACAGCGATCCCCCGGCAAGCCAGTCAGCCCATTGTAAGCCGATAAGCTCCAAACCGAGACAAGATGGCCAAAAACCAAATAACAAAGCTTGCAGTGGTCGATCTGCTCCCTCGCGAGCTAAGTCGTTCCAACATGATGGTATGATGTCACATGACGGATCTGGATCTGAATCTGAGCCAATTTCATTTATTGGTGCTGATGGGAATCCAAAAGAGAAGGAAACTTCCAAACGTCTACCCCGGGCTAAATTAGTTAGCCGCAGCCGGTCAGCTGATGGAAATAACATGCCATTGAAACGAATTCCTCGCAATCCACCTCGGGGCATTAGGCTTGAAAAACAACCTCTCACTCAGGAGTCACGGCGTACTTCCTCGAAAGATAAACAGAAACGACGGGGTGGTAGGAAGCCCGAAAAATCTGAGGATGGAAACAGAAATCCACGGTCGCATGGCAGCAGCCATCCACATAAGGAAGCGACACAACCTCCACAACCCACATCACAACCACCACCACCACCAAAAAAATCAGAAGTTTCTCTCTGTGACATTTTGGAAAAGTCAACTGCAGAAACGTCTGCATCGGGAATTCCAGTAGTTGATGTAGATGCTTTTTCTGTCGATTTTGGAACATTGTGCAATGATATTGTGCACGATCCAATTATAGCGCCAATATCACCATCAGCCGCGACCAAAGAAACCAAGCCAAAATTGATGATGCCTAGTTCTGGGGGGAACTCTGAATCTGAATTTGAAGAATCGTTTGCCGAAAATGATGCTGGAATCGTACAATTCGACCCGACTGCCACGGACAATGTAAAGGTTGTGAGACAAGATTCTACAGATGCTTTTCCTCAGTGTGCAGTGGAAATGGAGTGGAGTGACAAGGACAACAACAAAGACAACGATCAAGACCACCAAGAGCAGGATACCAACGCTGCAGGGGGCAAGGTGGGACTAGGCTTTTTCCGGGCCAGGCTCAGCACGTCGGGTAGTTTCAGATTTAATAAGAAAAAGTCAGCCGAGCAAGCCTTCGGCGGAGATGCCGCTGCTCCTTTGACGACTGCCACTTCGGCGATGGGGGCTGCTGTTGCCAATCTTACCAAGGCGTGGACGACTGCTGGTCAAGGACATCAACAACTAGAGGGTGATGATGATGTCTGAACGGAGGCAGGACGAAAGATTCCTAGGGCTGCAACAACATAGGTTCCGGATTTTTCGTGGCGTACAGAACTGTTCCCAAACTCTTACCCGGTGGATGGTAAGTTAGAGCTATTCGATATGATTGCTGTAGTCGCACACGTGGAATGGTTCGATTTCGAGAAGCGTTCGCGGCTACGATATCTACGGTATCTACTAGCTAGACAACCAAAAAGCTCGAATACACAAAGTGAGCTCAACGCTCACCGCTCATCGTTAACACGCTCTTTCCAAGAGTACAAGACAATCTTTAGGACTTGCTTCCATTGGTAGGACCCTCCGGGCCTCCAAACTATCCAATTTTTTGTACCACGTGCAACTAAACAAGTGTGAAATTGATTGTCTCCAGTGGTAGCTCCTGTTGATTGTCTCCAGTGGCTCCGCCCTGCAGTTGCTGGCATTCCTTGCAGTGGCTTGTGAAGTGTGTCCTGCTGTAGTAGTGACTCGTCCTGATGTAGTAGCTCTTGCAGTGGCTCCTGCCTGTACTCGTAGTAGTTAGTAGTACTGTCCATCATCGTCGCCTCTTTTCTGCAATGGTATGAAACTTCACAGAATAACTTCCAACATTGTATGCATATCTTGAGCCTTCACTTCCATTACCACTTTCAACTCACCCTTGTCCTCCAAAAAAGAATTCTGGTAAGCCATTGGAACATCATCGTCTCCACTTTGTTGCTTGAAATACTATCCCTGTCCTTGTGATGCTTCCTTGCAATACTACTGTAGGCCCCAATGTAACCATGCCGTAGTAGTATGCCAAGCAAGGCGGAAAGTACAGTTTCAATGCATGATTGAATAAATGTTACGTAAGTCAGCTTTTGGAAGCTTTCTGGTCGAGGAAATTTGATTTGCATTCTGTCCTCTACCAGGTACTGTACCTGGTACGTAGCTCATTCAGTGATTTTCCAAATCCAATAAATAAATAATGAATGGAAAGCTCTCAATTAGATGTGTCTCATTTGCAGCACTACGGTCTGACCACATTGCATGCGCTTGCACATGGCTCTTTCATTCACTCTATAATTTTTTTTAAATCTGAACCCAACTGAACTGTTCTGTCATCCTGACTCTACGACTGCTGGTAGCTGTCGCGTAAAAAGCTAGTGTGGAGACATAAGAGTAAATATTGAATATTATGATAATAGTAGGAGTAAACTAGACTAGTGTGTGGATACAGAGCAGGCATAGGCACACGACCTAATAGAGAGAGACCTAACTCCTGAGTCCTATCACAGGAGACAAGGTAAACTGCCGTAGTCCACCTGGGCTTAATTTGGTCCCCTTGATTCATATATCCAAGTCTTGGAGATAGGGATCACATCA
>Ga0210036_1005232_pt1 | contig 11411 bp, 9 predicted proteins | sample CryGeymeta201515_FD_185469 | JGI IMG/M metagenome (GOLD analysis project Ga0210036, IMG submission 185469) | Groundwater microbial communities from Crystal Geyser aquifers in Utah, USA - Crystal Geyser metaG 2015-15 (SPAdes) (version 2) | ecosystem: Environmental > Aquatic > Deep subsurface >...
GTAATTAGATCAACTGCTGTTAAAAATAACTGTTCATAATACATAAGCCCCAAAAAGTTCTGTTGGCCAAAACTACCCCGGGATATTTTTTTTCCATATCCCGGGATGGTTTTCCAAATCCCGGGGTCGCCATATCCCTCGTTTGGTGATAACAAATAACCCTTTCGCTATCTTTGAGCAAATAGTCGAGTAATAAAATAATCGTAATGATGACAACATACAAATTCGCCACACTAGACTACTTGAACTTTTAGCAACACAAATCTCACTACAACAGCAGAGCCAAAATAAAACTACTAATATTCACCATGAGTCTAGATCAGAATGAAATTACGAGAACGTTTGAGCTGCTAAAAATCCCAAAGAATCATGCGACGGTCGGATTTTCAAACATGGTCGCTTCTACGAAGCAGTATCGATCGTTGTTTGTGAATCGACGTCTCAATGATGCTGGTTGGTCTGATGTTCAAATTCAAAGTCTTCTTTTTTTGTTATCGACTTTAGATACCAACAACAAGGCGGTAACATCTGGAGATATGTCGGTGGAATCTCGTTGGTGTGGCGTTGGAGAGCGAGAAGGTCGGGTCTATTCTTCGTTGGTGGCGCATCGGCATTTCGGACTCAGTCATGGTATGGGTCGTAGTGGAGACATCACGGAACCACAACCAAAAGCTGTTGGGTCCAGTGCTCTTGTTAAGCTAACTCTGCTATTGGTATTGGATATTGTACGGAGGGGCAGTGGTTTGAATCCGAAGGGACCAGCCGCTCACGGTATCCTGTTGCCTTTGTGCACAGGTATGACCATGTCGTTGGTGTTGAGCTGCATTAGAGAAAGTGAAGACGACCAAAACAAAACAATTGTTCTCTGGAGTCGTATTGATCAAAAGAGTTGCTTCAAAGCCATCACATCTGCAGGATTGACATGTGTCGTGGTTCCGACGAAAGTGGATGGGGATGCTGTTGTCACAGACTTGGCTGCCATGCAACTCGCCATTCAGGAACACCATGGGAAAATTTTGGCTATCATTACCACAAGTTCTTGTTTTGCTCCACGTGTGCCGGATCAAGTAGACAAGGTTGCCAAGCTATGTACCGAATCGAAGATTCATCATATCATCAACAATGCATATGGATTGCAATGTCCAGAAACATGCAAGCTCATCAACCGCGCTTGCGTACTAGGACGAGTCGATGCGATTATCAGTTCAACCGACAAAAACTTTTTGGTGCCAATAGGTGAGTCATCTTGCTTGCTAGGGAAATATATGGGACACTTCTTTGTCATCGCTAAACTTATTAATGTTCGTGCAAAAATGTTTTAGGCGGAGCTCTTGTATTATCTCCGAAGGAAGCAATGGTACAACATGTAGGGAAAATGTACGCCGGAAGAGCTTCATCGTCCCCTGTAGTTGATTTGTTCATAACGTTATTGTCTATGGGAATGAATGGTTACAGACGCCTTTTAGCAGAACGGCAAGAAATGTTGAAGACGTTCCCTTCAAAACTAGGCGCAGTCGCCGAAAAATATGGGGAACGACTGCTGGTCTGTCCCACAAACACCATTTCTTTTGGCATCACACTCGATACAATGGGAAGAACGAGAAGAGAAGAGGAAGACGAGAATGACGAAGCTTATCTCCAGGACGTTGGAAAGGATATTTCTCAATTTGGTTCCATGCTGTTTAGTCGTTGTGTAAGCGGAACTCGAGTGGTGCCTAGAGCACAAACCCAAAAGATTGGAAGCCACGAGTTTTTGGGATTCGGTAGTTCTGCAGAGGGCTACCCTCACGCCTACATGACCGCTGCTTGTTCCATTGGTTTGACGAAAGAGGAAATGGACGAGTTTTTCCTTCGTCTTGACAAGATCTTCCAAGAGAAAGAAAAGCTGGCCAGAAAGGATTGAACGGCTTACCCTACAACTCGAGAGCACATGGCAAGGCATGCTTTTATTCACAACTTAAAAAGATTACGATTCTCCCACAACTTACTTTTGGCATAAAAGATTGGCTGATTATTTTCCAGCAGCCATAGCAGCAACTTCTTCAGCAAAGCTAAGTTCTTCTTTCTTTTCTATTCCAGCTCCAACCTCCATTCGGATGAAGTTGGAGACAGTGCTTCCTGTCTCCTTCAAAACATCACTAACAGATTTTTTAGGTTCCATAACAAAGGGCTGGCCAGTCAAAGAAACTTCTCCTGTGTATTTCTTCATTCGTCCAGTCACCATTTTTTCAGCGATTTCTTCTGGCTTTCCTTCTTCCATGGCAATCTTTATTTGGACCGCACGTTCCTTCTCCACAACTTCCTCTGGAACATCATCAGGGTTTAAGAAATCAGGACTGGATGCACAGACATGCATGCATATATTTTTGAGGACTTGCTCCTCGCCTTCTCCAGCAACAACTACTCCAATCTTTCCTCCATTATGGATGTAGGTAGCAACCTTAGCTCCCTCAACATATTCAACGCGTCGAATATTGATATTCTCTCCAATTTTGGCCACTAGGGCAACGCGCTCATCTTCAAATTGAGTCTGGAGATCTTCAATAGAGGGCTTGCTCTCAGCAGCAGCCTCAGCCACCTTGTTGGCAAACTCCAAGAAAGTAGCATCCTTAGCCACAAAATCAGTCTGACAATTGACCTCAACAAGAGCAGCAGTTCCTTCCTTTTCCTTGACAATAATTTGTCCCTCAGCAGCAACCTTGGTTGCCTTTTTTGCAGCCTTTAAAGCACCAGAAGTGCGCATATTTTCAATGGCTTGATCAACATCTCCTCCAGTTTCAGTGAGGGCTTTTTTGCAGTCCATCATACCAGCTCCAGTAAGTTCTCTGAGTTCTTTTATGAGGGCAGTGGTGATTTTTTTAGGTTCAGCAACAACATGTTTTCCCGTTACTTCTACAGGCTCAGGTGCAGCTTCCTTTGCAATATGTTCAGAAGTAGGTTCCTCCGAAATGGGTTCAGGAGCTTCCTCGCCAACTGCTTCAGGAGCGACTTCCTCGGTAATTGGTTCGGACGAAGCTTCCTCGGCAGTCAGATCATTGGTGACTTCTTCCGCCATCGGTTCCGCGGTGACTTCTTCCATAACAGGTTCAGGTTCAAGGACAGCTTCCCTGCTGACTGGTTCAGGAGCAGCTTGCCCAGTAATTGCTTCGGACTTAGCTTCCTCGGCAATTTGTTCATGGGTCACGAGTTCGGGTCCAGTAGTGGCTTCATCGGCAACAGGTTCAGAGGCGGTTTCCTCGGCAACAGGTTCAGAGGCGGATTTATCGACAACAGGTTCGGGAGCAGTTTCCTCGGCAACAATTTCAGGAGCGGCTTCCTCAGCAACAGCAGCAGGTTCAGGAGCGGCTTCCTCAGCAACAGGCTCAGGAGCGATTTCCTCAGCAACAGGTTCTGGTTCCGGAGTGACCTCCTCAGCAATCGCTTCAGAAACGGGCTCCTCGGCAGTATCTTCGGAGGTTGGTTCCTCAGTTGGTTCCGGAGCAATTTCGTCAACAATGGAGGCAGCCTCTTTCTTGGCAGAAGTAGTGGCAGGAGCGGGAGCACGACCGCCAACAGTGGCGAATCCCTCGGGAATAGAAAGACCCAGAGCCCAAGCCTTGTCACTCAAACGCAGTTTTTGCTTGGCGTAAAATTTGGCATCGGCCTGGTCCCTCAAGAAAGCTTCCACCTCGTTCAAAGTTTCTTCAAAATTGAGTATGTTGATTTTATTAATAGCAGAACGTACTTCCTTTTCAGAGTTGGCAGCCATGTTCAAAGCAGTAAAAGATTTGCTCGACATGAGAGGAGCGAAACCATAGGTACTACCGAAAAGGACAACGTAAAGGGCAACTTGAAGAACTCTCATTTTAATATTGGAAGAATAGAAATTGTATAGGCAGTTAAGCTCGATCTTGTTGAAGAAAAATTGTTGGCCTTCAGGGGATGATAATGAACCAAAAAAGTAAAAGTAGGAACGAACAAGTATGCGAGTAACTCGTCACGTCTGTTTCTTTAGCTAATGGAGCACGGAAAGTAGGCTCTTATTTTATTTTATTTTCGATGCACTCATTGCAACCAGATCAGAGGATTGATGAATGATTCATCGTTGGTTTTTGTCAGCTATTCAAAGCACGTCTCAGAAGCGAAAAAGAGTTCGACGTGGAGGCAAGCCAGCGGTATCACACACGTCAGATTTATTTTAATGGCCTGGGTGGATGTTTAGGAAGTCGGGAGTCGATTTGGATACTATTGCACACTTGCTCTAAATCGAATCACAAATGGGACTTCCCCAATTTCGAAAAACAACGAAACCTGAACAAGGCGACCAAACAGGGTGGTTTCTCCAGGATCGAATGCTTCGATGCTCGTACAAAACACCGTTGAAACAAATAATGATAACTCACAAACTCTTTAAAAACATATTCGTTGTTTCATTTCCTTGAACCATTGATATAGTTCAAGATACGATCTTTGCAAGGTAAAGTCCATTGTCGGCGCGCGATATCGTTCAAGCGATATCAACATTGGAACCATTGGAGTACTGTACTTCGGCTTTTACTCCGTGCAATTCTTGTTTCGCTTGCTTATGAACGCGTCCAGAGTCTAACAACCGTCGCCGTTTTTCTAACAACCGTCATCGTTTTCTCGTCACAACCGCACGACCATGATCGGAACTCATCATTCTGTTTGTTTACGCCGCCGTCGTATTTCCTGGAGCAGCTAAAATCCATTTTCCTGATCTTCATCTTCGGTAACGACGACAATGAAAAATCAGGATCATAACTCCACCAGCAAGGTCGTTCCCGGTGTCGACGACTTGCAGCTTTTGGCAGCCAACAGCAGCGTCGACGCTGCTGAAGCCGTCTCTGAATCTTCGAATCCTACCAAGCCATCGCCTGACCAAGAATATTCTGCCACATTGGAAGACTTTGCCGATATAAAGAGTAGTGATGCAACAAACGCCACCAAAAAGCAGCGCAAAAATCGTCGCATATGGACGCATCAGGTACGTACCAGATTTCTTTCCGCGTTTTACTACTTGCGTTCGCTTACATTTTCTACTCGCTGCATTTCTATGTTCACTACCTCACCAACGATAAGGAGGATGCAGTTCTACTCCAAATTATCCAGAATCATTCTTTTCAGGACCAAAAGTCTAGTCATTGGGCCGATATTGCTACCAAATTGAACAGCGGTCGTACCGGGAAGCAATGCCGTGACCGTTGGCAGTGCCAACTTCGTCCTCATATCAAGAAGGGTGCTTGGACAAAAGAAGAAGAGGACTTGATCTGTCAAATGCATGCCTCATTCGGCACTAAGTATGCTTTCTTGTTGCATATTTGCTTGTGCGCTATGTTTGGCATAATGTCTTGCTCAACAGTTCCTTTCTCCATTATCTATATCAACATTTCCAGGTGGTCCTGCATGGCCAAACTCATGAAGAATCGCACGGACAATGACATCAAGAACAAGTGGTATTCGATGGTACGCAAGGAAAAGCGGACTATTAGCAAGCAGAAGTCATCAGGTGGTGATAGCCCTCCCGCCACTAAACCCCCCGCTGAGTTCGCGACCAGCATTGATACGATCTCCGAAAATCGAGACTTTCACTTTCCCGATGTTCCAACGCCCACCGTCAAGCACGAAAGTATTCCCAACCAAGCATATTTGAACAGCCATAACCAACAAACAGTCTCAGACAAGCAGCCTCAGCCTCGTTCGGGCGAATTCCATTTGTTGCCCAACTGCTTCCCCACTGCAGCCCACGGGTGGTCCTTTGGTAACCCCTTCGGGCAACACTTTACCACGATTTTCCATCCTCAGCAGCGCGTCACAGACTTTGGATCTCTCATGCTCGTTGACCAATCAGGAAAGCCTGTTGAAATGAAACCAGGCGGTATCATGCCGGGAAAATATGTGGGGTTTCCTACTACTGCCGAGAGTCCTCGCTTGACCGACGCTGGGCTCTTGCCAGGTGTGGCCTTTGGCTCCTTGGAAGCCGGAAACGCCCCGTCCCCACAAATGAATTATATGCCAGTCATGACATCCTGTGGTGCTCAGGATGGGACGTTAGCACCAGACAGTAGCGTTCCCGATGGATATATGATGTATAGGTCCCGGTGTGGGGACAATACGAACGAGCTCATCACGTCTGGAGTCGAAATGGCCAAGAGCGGGGGAACTGCCTATAATTCCGTGCACACCATGTCACACATGGACCATCCTGGTTGGGTCTACTCCATACCATGTTCTGGAACGACGAGTGGTGGCTTTGGAGGAACCAAGGCAAGCAACCTTGATATTCTTGCCAATGTCGGCTTGGCGGGAGGACATATGGATACGAGTCCTGTTGCACATCGGGGCGGCATGTCATCGCCAATTGTGTCAAGCGTCAAGCGTGAAAACGTAGCTAGCAGCATAGATTCTACCATGCCCGATACAGGGTGTCTTGAAAAGAAGCTGTCGTCTAACTTGCGCAACGTCAAACAGGAAGACGAGTCCACCGGCAACGATGTTGCAATGTCCGATGTCAGCACAAGTGAAGACAACTAGACCTAACTGCCGAGCAATTTCATCATTAAATCTCCCAGCGGAGATCAAGTCTTCAGGAAAAAAATATAAAATAAATGAAACAGAATTTGAAAAAAAGCGTACAAAGCTAAGTCAAACCATAACTGTCCCTCCATAGAAGCCTTTGCAGGTTTGATTCGTCAAAACTTTGCGGACTATGATCGCTCCTGATGCGACAGCCGGAATCTTCTAGCCACTTTCGCAGAAATGTCCGCCGGTACCTCGGGAAGATCCTGAACCGACACTTCGACATCACTTAACTGAGCATACATGCACTGACATCGCACGAGTACTGGAAACTTCGGTATACCATCTTCATTGTTGGCAGCGGCTTTCTCGGAATCCATTTCGAATCGAGCTTGCAGCTGAAACTTTTCTCCATCGCCAAGCTCCGAAACACACCAAATCACAGATCGTTTGGGTGCATTGAAAACTCCTCCAGCGGGCTGTGTCACCAGCGTTTCTCCTTTGATTTCATTGGCAACACCCATGATGATGGTCAAATCTGTGAGACTCCCTTCGTTGTGAGGATTTGAACTAATCTGTAATGCAACACGACAAAAGCCATTGTCCACCTTAACGCGAGTTTGCACTCTCTGCGTAAGAGGCAAAGAAAGTAGCGTGAGAACGATTACAACGCTGTAATAATTAAAAAAGAATACAATTGGCATACTCACAATCGGCACTGGTCGTAGCTCAGTGGAACACTTGTACCGAATCAGCGGAAAGTAAGTGTCAAGTTTTGGAACCGAAACGGTAAATACGCGATTGGACGGATTTGCTGGTGACGGAGAAGAATCTTCGGCAAACTTTTTGTTTTCTTGCAACGCTTGTATGTGCTGCGCTAAATCCTTCACTTGCATGCAAAACGGAGGTATAGATCGCGTATTGTTGCTTTTGACTTGGACCTGAATGACACCTTCAACACTGCAGGACGTCATCTTGGAGAATTTGTAAGAGCACGTCAAGTCTTCATTCAATGCAATGTTGACCTGCATGCGCTGATAGGAAACAGATCGAGAGGCTGACGATGTTATGTCCTCTTCCGCACCTCCACCGGTCCAAGAGTTCGTAACTCCTGAATCTAAGACATTTCGACGAGACATACTTCCCTGTGTCTTGGCTGATCGCCGACTGCGAGAATCTTCCTCCGGATGATCTTCTGTACGATTAGATCCACGTCGAGTTGAAGAAACCATATCGCCGCGCGGCGCATTTAATATCGGTACTGCCTTGCTTCGTCGACTGGATGAATTCTTATCCGGCCTGTGTCGGCTAAACGTCTTGGAAGATGAGGATCTGTTTGAATTGTTTACGCTGGCCGTTGCTGCACCTGTCGATACACTTTGGACCGATGGAGTCGGACTATTCCAGCCATCAGCATTGGCATTACTAGAAGTAGACGACAACAAAGCAGAATAGCCTTGTTGCCATCGTGGTCGACGGTCACTGTCGGCGGTGCTATTGTTGGATTGTCGTGTTGGGCCCCTGTAATCAAAGGCGTCGAGATCGGCATTGGTATTGGCATCCGTTTTACGTTTACGGAAGCGTGATTTGTTGCCCATCAAATCTAGATTGGCCTTGCGCTGCTGTCCTGACGTTTCGTATGGACGCAAGGTAGAATCGTTTTCCGCCACCGATAGCACCGTGAGACGTTCCATTAAGGCTCTGGCAACTTCATTGGACGTAGCAGATTCTTCCACGTGCAAATTAGTTTCGCCAGTGGAACTGCGAGTCAAGAGCCCTGCTGCAGCTGCAAAGTTAATATTCTTGCTAAACTTTAGCCGCTTGCCTTTGCGTTTCTTTACTGTTCCCAACCAATTGTCTTCGCCAGATTCGGGAATAGCGGTAATACGCGCCGCATCAGCCACTTCATTGGTTTTCCGCCCTTCTTCCTCCGTTGCCAGGAGTGTTGCTAGCACAGTCTTGGCAGCTATTACACCGGAGCATCCCATGCGCTTAGAGGACAGTAGACAAAGACAGTCGTGCACCCTTTGACTCAATTGGTACTGCAAACTAGAAGAACAGTGAGCATAGGGCAAACCCGACATACCGACACAAATGACGACGCCCAAGAATTGCTTTTCCATTTTGCGAGGACCATCGTCTGCATCGACGGCTGCTTTTGCAGTGGGAGTCGAGCCACTACGAGATGACGCCAAAATCAAGGACGCCAAGTCGGCCAAAAAGCCGTCGTTTTCTCTATTGTGGGTCAACAGTCGGTAGTGCAGACCCATGCCATGCGCCGACATTGGCCGGAAGACTTGCAATTTATCTCCCTGCAGCACCAATTTGGCGTCGTCCATCATTAGCTCAGCTACGATCTGATCGTGGATGTTGTCCGTATCGCTGGGGCCGGTGGTAAGGGACGTTAGCGCCTGAAGATATTTGTGGAGTTCCTTGAGAGAAGTAGTGGCGTCCTGGTAGGAGACGGTGGACAGTGGACTTGCTAGAAGCAAGGGCTCTCCCATTCCATGAGGGTTCTCAGTGGTATCTGGCTGGAGAACCAAAGAAAGCGACACGAATTCCGGGCTGGGAAGTGGATTCGAGTAGAGCAAGTGCATAGCTGAAGAGTATTATTCGAGGATGCGTGAAGTGGAGGTATCGTATCTCGTTATCTTTGCTCGGTTCCAGAAGGAACTTTTTTATGCGAGACTTCCTGTATCTCCTAATACGCCGCTCCGGGATTTTAGGCTACTACAAGTAAAGAAGCGACAACAATGTAAACCAAGTAGTAATAATATCCGAGAACTACAACTTGGCTATCGGTATCTTATGAGAGTGTACAGCTCTTATATTACTACTGACTACTGAGTATCTAGTACTAGTGTCTCTACTACTAGAGTAGCTAATACAGGAGTACTCTAGACCTAGTGTTCTCAGATTATTGATGTGTTAACAGATAGATGTTAAAAAACCTCTCCACAAAATCTACAGTAGGGTTGGAGGGTTCTACAATATTTCGACGCACTCTTTCCTTCACGAGAATAGAGTATCTACTACTACTAGACTAGTACTACTAAAGTACTGGTACAAGTAGTACGAGTGGTACTGTGGTAGCTACTAGTAGTAGACTACAGTACTAGTCTAGCTCCAAGGAAAACGATTTCTTTCTCGTCTTCTGAACATAGTTGCTGTAACGCCCGCACACACACTTTCATGATCCACTGCCCCCAGCGGAGAGCGCGAGAGTCTATTGGTATCCTTGCGTGTGGCGACACACGCTATCCAAATTCAGTTGACTTTGTCATCGCTGCCGATGATCAGATGTTCAAAGTACCAAGTAGCTGCTACAGTGTTGCAGTGGCAGTCTGATACAGCACTCTTTTACCCAAATTGCCAGCGCACGAATTGAATGAAATGGCAAAAAGACGTAGAGTAAATCATGAATATTATTTCACTAGTTGGATGGAAAAGATATTTCCTTAGAAAAAATGTTATAGCTTGGAACGTAGCCTTAAAGGTTCCGCAACGGGAGCTGGCGGGGCGCCTTCAATGGCAGGACTGTCCTTCAATGTCTCGACGTTCGCCGTTGACGCCGTCTCTTGAGGTCTGGACGTTGCTTCTTTTTCAAGAATAGCAGCGAAGAAATCTGCCGTGCATCTGTCTGCCCATCTATCCTGACTAGAGTCTGGAGATGCCTCTTGCCATCCCAGGTGGCCACCACATTTTGTTTCGACACACATGACATTGGGATTCTGGATACAGTGTGCTAATTTCTTTTGAAAGGATTTGTAGCAAATAGCATCATCTGATGCGACAATTTGAAGGCAAGGAACCGAAATGTGTTGAATGTAATTGAAGCTCGAAGATTCTATGATGACGAAAAGAAAAAAATGATTGAATAAATTTGACTGCAACCAACCAACACAAACCCAGGAGCCAATCCAAGACTTACCAGCCCAGTAATGCTCGGCATTGTCGAATCCAATCTTAACTGCAAAAGGCGCGTACGGTTCATTGCGAATGAAAATGGGAGCCAGAGCCTTGTCGACTTCTCCAATATCACGTGCTTTGAAGACGCCGTAGATACTCTCACGAAAGCTTGGCACGACAGTCATGTGTCTTAAATATTTCCAATTCAAAATTATATCTTTCTTCACGCCCAATGCCAGAATTTCTCTCCACGGAGAGTGCAGATTGTTCGCGTGCATGAGCAAAGGGTTGCCCATACAGACAGCTCCTTTGATACAAGGGGGCAAAGTCCCAGATCGTCCCTCCTCACCTAAATACTTGGTGACAAGATTCGCTGAAAGTGAATTGCCTACGAGAAAGAGAGGTGCACTCTTGGAGAGCAGACTCTCTAGATATTGGCAAACATTGCGAATATCTCCGGTGTAACCACCATTGTAAGGCCGAGGAGTACTCAGAGGTACGTGACCAGTCCCCCGAAAGTTCATGGCCACAGCCAACCATCCACGGTCGGTAAAGGTCCTCATTAAGGCACGGACATAGCCAAAACTAGTATCATTGTTCATCCCAGTCATGACCAAGACTAGAGGCTGCGCAATTCCTCCTCTAATTTGGGCGTGTTTCTGTCTTTCCTCTGGTGTAAAATTATTACCGGACGAATCAAGTGGCAGTTCCCAATCTAGCTTTATCCTTGCCCCGTCTGACGACATGGTGAGTTCCTGAGAAAAATTGACTTTGGTTTGAGCTGGACCCAACATGGCGTAGGCTACTGTGGAAGCTATACTGCCTCGCGTCCCTACAAACAAACTAGGCTTGATTGGTTGCGATAAGATCGCATCAGACGTTTTCGTGAGGTGCTGATAGATGGTCTGCAATGGAAGCTGCTGCTGCTGCTGCTCCGCCCACCTAGGACCGCACTGTCCAAAGACCAGAGGCGGACTGGACAGGGA
>Ga0210036_1005237_pt1 | contig 11407 bp, 9 predicted proteins | sample CryGeymeta201515_FD_185469 | JGI IMG/M metagenome (GOLD analysis project Ga0210036, IMG submission 185469) | Groundwater microbial communities from Crystal Geyser aquifers in Utah, USA - Crystal Geyser metaG 2015-15 (SPAdes) (version 2) | ecosystem: Environmental > Aquatic > Deep subsurface >...
TGGTGGGAACAGTTTACTGTAGATAATCCATTTATAAGAGACAGTACTTAGGTGTCTATGGCCCACTGGTCGGGGATTGGTATCCCCAAGACCAACGCCATAGCACTGGAAGTCAGTTACACACACACACACTGCTGCTGCTGCTGTCGGAGGAAGAATCGTCTTTTTTCTTATTGCTATCCATACTGCTGGATCGTGGGTTGGTACTGTCGACGACGCCATGTCTGTTTTCAGAAACATCACCCATATCCGAGTCTCCGTCAAGGATTGCCCCCTGCATGTCATTATTTGTATTATTGTCGTGGCAAAACAGTTTCACGTTGGTGTCACACAAGCTGTTGTTGTTGTTGTTCTTGTTGATACGGTCGTTGCTTTTGCTTCTTCCAGCGTTTAATACGTTCTTGACGGAACAAGGAATTACTGCTAATTTCTTCTTGTCAAAAATTTCTGTCACTGCTGTCTCTTCGGGAACGACTACCACGGTATCCTGCTTAAAATCATGTTCTGCCCGGACGACGTGGGATACGTTTTCCGATGCCATACCATTGCGACTACGATGAGCTGACAAAGCAGAAGAAGCCATGTGCGATGCTTGCCAATCACTTCTGGCAATAGCCAGTGCTGCTTGTTCATCGTCTACGAGCGACAGCATTTGAACATCACTTGTACTTTGATTATCTTCCACAAGACTGACTGGTGGCTGATGATAATCTTGCACTAACAGGCCAGTAGTGTCTTCTATGATGTTTGGGGTTCCTTTTCCTCCTCCTCCTCCTCCTCCTCCTCCCCCTGCTGCTGCTGCTGCTGCTGCTGCTGCTGCTGCATCGTCATCATCATTGGTCTCTACTAAAGTTTCTCCGATTTCATCATCCGGATTACTACATTCTTTCTTATCGTGCCTTGCATCACTACTAGAGGATGTCATTTCCGTCATGGATTTACCAGAGGCTACTATAATAATAATATTATTATAATTATGCTGCTGCAGCTAGCTTAATTGTAGTAAGAGTTTTCTTCATTTTTGTTTCTGTCGCATGATACTGGCAGCTAGCCAGAGTAGTTAGTCTACTACAGTAGCTACAGTAGTAGTAGAGGCCAGCCAGGTTAAGCGACGTAGTGATTGTACGAGTACGAATTTCTGCCTCCTGTGTGTACGGTACTCCTAATACCTGGTACTGCAGTACATCATACCCCCTAAATATTTTCTAACGAAGGGGTTTGGAGAATGGTGCAGACTTGCGTTATTTTATTAGCGTTTGTAAGGGTCGTCATTTTTTTTTCAACTGGATTGCCCCCCGATAGGTACGGGCACCACTAGCTAGTTTACTTACTGGACTAGGAGTACTACTAGTAGAACAGTACAGGACACAGGTTCTACACCATCAGACCATCAGCCAGCCACTGTTTACAACTCTACCAGGTACAGTACTTACTGGTGCCAGGTACCCAGGAATAGTACTATAGTAGCTAGAATACTACTGTAGCTACTACTAGTGCTGCCTAGCTAGTACAGACTAGTAGTAGGAGCGAGACTACTACTCGCTAGCACTACCGCTACTATGGACCGAGTTTCTTCAGCAGCCGACAGTGGGTCGGGGATAATAGTACTAAACCATCTTTTACTAATTATGAATATCGCCAACGGCTTCGTACATTACAGTATGTTGTGTTATTTATTATATTATTTGTTTTTTCTTTACTCTACTTGCTTGGATGGAACCATCGCTATGATATGCAGTAGTAGGGAGTTCAGCTGTCTATCTACTGTGACGTGAAAAGAACTGCTGTGGGAAGAGGAGAAGAAAAAAGATTGACATACTACTCATTGGTTGTGTGGATATTAAATATTAGCATATTAGCTATAACGCTACAATTACAACTGAACAAACACAAATTATTACCATGGGCATTGAAAGTTTAAATTCCCCGCTGTCGACCGAATATTTATGTATCGATCCAGAGCTTTATGTAACAAATCAACAGTACACGCCATGGAAGGAACTGCAGGATATCGAAAGGCGCCGTCGAGCGATGCTACGGCGAGTGGAACTTCCCTTCTGGCGTATCTTGGGATATTTTGAAGGTACCTGTCTCCGTGCCATGGTAGTCGATTGGTTGCTCTGGTTGTCCATTGCTGTTTACATTGCCATTCGTGTCATGCTACGTACGGGCATAGCTGAAGACGCTAGTAGTCCATTGGATATGGGAAACGCCGATATCAGTATCATTGGAGGATTCTTATCCTTCTTTTTGGTACTTTTCGTTAATCAAAGTAATACCAGATTCACAGAAATGTACAAAAACTCCATGAAATGTCCAGCTCGCATTTATGATGTGGCTCAAATCATCGCACCTACGTTTTGTTCGGCCAGTGCCCATCGGTTGGTGCGGATCTTGAATGCGGCTCATGTGGCTGGCTATGTAGGGATGTCACGTACTTATTCCAAGAAGGAGTTTTTTGACAATCTTAACAAGATCCACCAATTCTTGTCCATTCAGGAGCTCGAGCGTATCAATGCACTCGATATGGACCATGGACCCGATGCCTTTCATGAGCTTGTCGGTTGGTGCATGCAGGATATCGAAACAGCCTTTCAAGAAAATCGCATTGATGCTCGTGAAAAGTCAGCTCTCAAAGACAAGACGATCCAATTTCGCGACGCTATGGATGGCCTGTATGATTACACGGATCAGCCTGTTCACTTCTTTTACATTCACTTTTTATGCCTTTTGAGTACAATTTATTTGCCTCTTTTTGCAGCAGAGAATGCCTTCAATGCTGGGTCGGGCGAATACGTTCGTTGGAGCTGGGATATTCTGGCCGGGCTGACCGTTTTGGTACAAGCCATTGTTGTGATTGGTTTGCGCTTGCTTGGGCAAAAAATGTCGGATCCCTTCGGCGATGACTTGGAAGACCTCAGTGTTTTGCATTACGTCACAGATGCATGGAAGAAAAGTAGCAGTATGCTGGCCTCCAAATGTCCTTCTAAAGTATCGCTTGAAACAGAACACGAGTTGGCAAAGGCACGAACAGGACACGTGAAGAAAGAGTTTGAAGCAGCAATGAAAGAAAAACCGCCATCTACTTGCGATACAGTAGATTCCAGTGGTACCAGTTAAGGTTGAAACCCTCGCAAGCATCATGGTTCTACCTGTGTAGTGATTATCGCTGACTGTAGCTGATGGACAAGATTTGAAAATGTGACAGTTCTATCAGATTGAGTTTGAAAATGTAGCAATTTTTTGGATTGATAATAAAAGTGATAAGACAGATGCTACTAGACATTCGCTTGCCTTCGGGTAACCTTGGCGTCCTGCGGGCGCCATAGTTGTGATCCCCGTAATTAGACATTCAATTTTTTTAGACATTCACTTGAAACAGTCTATTATTTCGAGAGCAATTCTCACTTTCATGACTCCTCGACTGAAGGGTTTCCCAAGGACCCTTTTATTGTAAGACAGACTGCGTGAGGCTTCGACGTGTCCAGTTATCACTTTCATCTCTTCTCTTCTCTCTATAAACATCATCATGAGGTATGCTGGCTGCAAAGGGGAAACTCGTGGCTTCAAGTTTCTTGCGTTCTTCGTCGGACAAAGCACTCGGCTCGGGAGCGCTTCGATCAATATCTAGCCCGTCAATGACTCCTTGCACATTCACATCCTTTCCAAGATACGACACCTCCCACATGGGGATCCAATACTCGGCCATCATTTTTTGTACTTTCTCTTTATCGTCAATTATAATTCCCCATTCCGCTAGGTCGCATATGTAAAGATTTTGCGATCCCACATAGGCAGATATATCATCCACAATAAAGTGCTTTGCATGCATGCCGATGCTTGTTCCATCTTCCCATGTACTCCCCAGAGCTGTTCGTATAAAGCATATGCGCAAATTCTGCTCGACTTTCTGTCTGAGAGCCTCTTCGGTTGCTTCTTTTGGGAATTGTTTGACAATCGTCTTAATAATCTCAGATGCTACATCTTCACAGTTCCACCCGTTGCCATAATTAGCTTCCGTTGGAGTCAAGCCGCCCGGTATACTGTTGGGATTGCTGAGCAGAATTTCCACGTCGACGCTTTTGGTCCAAAGAATGCGACCCAGCGCGTTGAGAGTTTTCTTCGGCCAAACGCAGCCAGGTAGCGTAATTTTGGTTCCTGGGATACAAACGGGTCCCAAATCTTGCAATGCCAGTCGCACAATAAATTTTGCTGAGTCTAACATAGCCTCAATAGCATCATCGGCTGGTTTATGGCGTCTCATTACTGCCCCGTATCTTCCAATGGATATCAACGGTACAGACCCCGGCACATCATCTCTCACTGTTTTCGGTATTCTGTTGCGATTGTACATTGGTGGGAAGATGGGCGCAATGCCCTCAGGGTATTCACTGACGGTCACTCGTGATTGCAAAATCATGGGCAAGGCATCTGGTAATCGATCGACGACACAGCCGACACAAGTAGATTGTTTTCGTTGTACGTAGGCCCACTGAACATTGGCATATAAATGGCCATCATTGGCTACTCGTCCTTCCAATTCCATGCTCAAATCATGAACAGGATTGTGCTTCAGATACTATAGTTTTTCATGCATTCATGATGAGTAATGAGGATTGTTAGCACAAACAGCAGATCTTTCATAGCTCTCGAGAACATAGAGTAACGTACGTGATAATCCCACAAGTTATGTCCACCGGTATGCAAATACTTGCCATCCACGGCAATAATCTTGGCATGATTCCAACTGGTACCCTTGCGCCAGGCTCCGACCCACGAGTGCAAATTATGTATCGTTGGCAAATGTTTAGTCAGTTCCCGTATCACCACGGTACAATTGACCGGCATGCCGACGATGTTCCCAAACATCATGCGGACCACAATTCGCGATCCCGTAGATCGAGTCCGGTGTGCCAAACAAAGCAGTGCCTGTTGAAACTGTGTCATAAAAATACCGTCCGGTGGTCCCAACGAAAGCACGTCACACCAAACCTGGGTCCGTTGGATCATACTGGCCAGTTTGGCGGGAAACCAATCCGTGTGACCCTCGGGCAAGTCTCGAGTGGCGTTCCAAGCCAGCTTGGGAGTATAATCAAGTTCTCCAACGATAGCACCCGTGGTAACATTCCAAGCTTGATGGTGTTGATGAGCGTGTTTTTTCCGCAGCACTTGGTAGGCTGCTTGGCCGACGTAACTCAAGCGACTGGCTGTGGCATCGTGGGCTTCGTCGTCACCGCTTTCGTATCCGTCTGTATTATAATAATCGGAACAACACGGGATCCATGTCAGTGTCTGATCTAAAACGTTGTTGAGCTTATCCTCTGCGGATTCTTTGGCATCGATCAACGTCGTTTCAATGTCAATTCTTCGTGGCATGCTTGCTTCGAGAATGGGACGACTTTGGGGTAGTATGGAAGGCTTACGAATTACGAAGGGAAGCTCCAGGGAGAAAGAGCAAAGTGTGTCAGGCAGGCTGCTATGCCTGAAATGATCGATCGATTCGAACCAAAGCAAGGTGGAGGTTGGCAGTTGGGCCGACCGAATCCTTTTGCAGTAGATAAATATGCAATGCTTTCCAAGGTTCTTCCCAACCGTCTGCATACTACTAGCTAGTAGTGCCTCACGGACCACGGTATGCACGTCACACATCGCTGATTTTTTCTAATTTTATTTTGGTACTTAGACGTTTAAGCACGTTTGATTGTCTCTTAGACGGAATTTCTGGTGACCTATTCTACTTCCACGTGGAAGAAAACTTCATAGTATTGCAGTATCCATTATTTTTCGGTTTATGGTTGATTTATTTTGTAGTCTAGTGTCTAGTAGTTGGTAGTGCAGTTGTTACTTTACAGTAGTTGGTATGCTTGTTCGTTGATGATGAGACGAAACACCACCCCAAAGCCTACCGCATTGTATTCAAATCACCCAAGTACTGTGTTTTAACAATGGTCTTTAATGTATCACAATTGTTGTTTGCCACAATCTTTGTCATGATATTATGTTTTCCACTTTCAAGAATAACTGCTACTGCAGCAACAGCTTTCGTTCCTACCACCATCGCTACTACTACTCGTGCTCGACAGTGTCTACCAAAAATCATCCGTTCTTCCGAGCGTTCAAGATCATTCCTTTTGGTACGGCACGCTGCCAGTGTAACGGGACCTGTATATCAAGACGACGAAGATGACAAGAATAAAAATGGTAATGGTAATTTGGAAGTAAAACTGTTTACCAAAGAGGGATGTACATTGTGCGACAAGGTCAAGGATGTATTGCAAGAGTTGCGGTCGGAAGTACCGCACAGTTTACACCAGATCGATATAACCGATGATTGCCACTCAGAATGGTACGCCAAGTACAAGTACGATATTCCGGTATTGCACTTGAACGATCGGTACTGGCTAAAGCACCGAACGACTGCGGAGGAAGCGAGGGCAGGATTGTTGGAGGCCCGAAATGGAACATTTGCGGTACGAACGGGAGAGCCCAATGCGGAAGCAATGGAACGAAAAAAATCGTAATACTAGTGGTAGAGGATAGAAGAATAGAGGCATGAAAGGGCATAGCACTGCAAAAACCTGCTACTCCAGGAACAAGGAACAGTAGAAAAGCTGATATTAGTAGTAAACTCAGTGAAGTAAAGGATGTGATCGTAGCCTGCTTGGCGGAAAACAATCAAAAGATGGAGGAGGACAACTGAACTACTCAGTAGTTTTAAGAGAACCATACCGAGAGTTGGTTGCGATGTTGCTCTACGGATGGAGGAAAACGACATGTGCATCCTCTAGGACATCCCCAATGATGCACACGTGTTCATATGATCGGCGGCGTTGGACCGTGGCAGACGACGTACCATGTTGTAGTACCTATTTTCCCTTGTCATGAGATGATCATAGTAATAGTAGATTATTACTGAGTAGTACCGTAGTAGACTACTACAAACTAATAGTAGGTTGTTTTCAACAAAGATAAACTCCAACCCTTTTTGTACAGGCTGGCATTGGCAAAGAGATATAATATTAGAGTATAAGATTCGGACTCCATTATTGTTTTATTTGACTCAGTCGACTCTACTACTAGTAGTGACAAAGCTGAGTCCATTGGCATTTCCCGGCAGGCAAAAGAATATCAGGGTACTAGTCTACTGTACATCTTCATCCGGCTCTCTCCAACTCGAGCTACCAACTACCAAGTATCAATAGCTTATGGAATGGACGACCTCTACATTCGAAAAATACCACTGTAAAGTAGTGAAGAAAAATCATGGAACAGAACGGTGCAGGCTCTGATGTTGATGATGATCCAATGACAGCCTACGTTCGTCAGGCATGGTCCGTCGAAGGACAATTACCACTGTTACTTTTTATTGCCGCATTACTAGGATTGGGCAAGGGAGGTGTTCCTGGTTTTGCTACCGTTGCTACGGCAGCTACCGTGGCTACATCTCCCACAAACATATCGGGTGGACTGGGTTTGGCCGTGGCACTCCAAGTTCCTATCCTGACCATGATCGATGTATCGGCTGCGTGGTTGAATTACCAAGATTTAGATTTCGAAACCATCCAACTGCTGCTGCCTACGTCCTTTTGTGGTATGGCATTGGGAACGTGGTTGGATCAATACTTGTCCGATTCCAGTGCCAGATTATTGGCGGGGATATTACTGCTGTTGATTTTAGCCGTACAAATGGGAGGAGATTCCATCACGGCACTCTTTCCAACAAATCAGCAAAAAGCACCGAACCATGCATCTAATCATGACAACAACAAATCTGACACGTTCAATGATAAAGACGATCTGTCGTCGGCGCGGTACGAGGACGATGATGATATTGAAGGAGGGACAGGAACAGGAACACCACCAACAACAACAACACAGGCGAAAATACCATCTGCAACAGCAACGGATCCTAATGGTAGCATTTTCGGGACTGCGTTTGTGCTGGATGGGCCTGCAACAAGGAGGTTAAAAAATTAGGCTCAAATGATCTGACCGTATATCGTCGCCATCCACCAAAACAATGGATGAAATCCAAACAACTAGCACAGGCCAAATTAATCAATATTATAGTCTCCGCAGGATGGTACCACTCTGACATCAGAGAGCGCAAAATCTACTTACTACAACTAAATCTACAAGTGGCAAGATCCTTACTGATTTGTGTGGCGTTACAGAGCATGTCGAATCCCGGCGACCCACGCCCACGCATGTTCTATACTGGTAGAGAGTCTGGGAAGTTGCGGGAAGTATTGCAGTAAGCACTACTCCACCCATGGTGGTGTAGGAGACTACTACTTAATTGTAGGTTGTAGTAGTCTAGTTAAACCTCCGAACATCATGGTATGTGGCAACCCTGATTTTATCACGGCAGATGGCTCATCACTACCAGGGTACCACTCGTCGTACCAGTAGTCTAGTAGTAGCCAGTAGTAGTCTTTAGTAGTACTAGTGGAGTACCAGCCAGGTACTGGTAGTGGTAGTCTACCAGGTAGCTGCAGTAGCAGTCTCTTCTAGTAGTAATTCATAGAAAGACGTCCTGCATTTCCCCCAAGTGCTCATAAGCTTTTGGATTATAATATTAGTAGTAGTAGTACCACTACCCTACCAGCCAGTTGTGGTACCAGTTACCGTACGGTACCTGGTAGCATACTATTGAAAGATCATCTGGCTGTTAAATGTACTTCACGTGGTCCAAAGAAACCATAAATAATTGTGAAAGGAATAAACTACAGAGTGGTACCATAGACTACTACTACCGGTACCTGGTACTAAAATAGTAGAATAAGTACCAGGTATGAAGAACAAACGAGTGATTGAATATTGACTACTACTAGATCATGGACTTGGCAACTGATGCAGTAGTAGTTTTGTACCAGCAGCACTAGTACTATTCTACTACAGTAGTAGTACCAAGTACCAGGGTACCTGGTACAGTAGCTAGTACCTGGTACTGCTGTACCAGTATTGTACTGTGTGGACGGATTCTCAAATCGGCTGTGTGTGAATCAAAAGTGAAGTTAGACAGCACCAGGGCTTTTGTTACTACTTTGACATCAAACTTTTTCACGAGATCAATTTTTTTTGCCTGAGCTACAGTATACAATATTATTTATTTATCTTTCGTTTACGCGATCATCAAGGTTCTTTCGCAATGGGTAAAAACGGCAGCAATAACAACAATAATAACGATAAGAATGAGTCGTTGAGAGAGCAATACGAAGGAAGTGCGCAGCAAAAGCTAGCTGTGGCATTTGTTTTGGAGGAAGACGAGGACTTCTCAAAAAGTGCAGATTGCGACAGTCTTGCACAAGAAGATGGAAACGAAGAAGAAAACCTAGAAGAAAACGAAGAAGAGGAGGAAGAAGTTGCAGTAGAAGAAACAAGTGATGGACACGTCCAAGAATGCCAAAATGCGACAACAAGATGTTTCGCAGCAGTGGGAGTACAAATCCTGGATGAGTCTTCTGAATCTCTTGACAATGGCTTTGACAAAAGTTCTTATCCCGCCTTGCAGAGAACCAGGGATATTGAATGGGGTCCGGGGGCTTATGCAATGCCAGGCACAAGTGTACCTGATAACGACAACCGCGACATTAACTGTGAGGTCATGAATGATTCACGAGGCACGCTCAATGCTAGTCCTAGTGAAGGCACATCTGGTTCTGAAGACATGGCTGTCATAGCCATTGATGCTACTGTCGTTGAGTCCACGACCGTGCCCCATTTCTTGTATCAAGACGAAAGCATGCTAGAAGAAGCTGTGGATGTTCGACCCCTGCCCGAACGCCGGAAAAGTGCGGTGTCTAGTCCCGCCAGGAAGGAGATTAGCAAGATCACATTCTTTCTTTTGTCCCTTCTCGTTCTTGGTACGACAGCAGCAATCGGATTGATCTTTGGCAGGAATGCCGACACCTCGAATGCCGATAAGAATGCGTTAGGAGCGCAACAAAAAGACACCCAAGTAAACAAAGAAATCAAATATGCTCTCTTTGCTGAAGACCTCCTAGAAGAATCTACCGAGAAGGAAATCCTAGAGTGCGACGCCTCGACGTCACCCGTTTGTCTCGCCAATGCCTGGATGGTACAAGATCCAAAGTTGGAGACCCATTCTGCATGGAAAAAGATTCAGCGATTTTCTTTAGCTGCGTTTTACTATGCCACTAAGGGTGATGACTGGTTCCACAACGATGATTGGCTCAGCTACAACGTGCCCGAATGCCAGTGGTATACCTCAAGCAAGAACTATCCTTGCGATGAAGAAGGAAAAATGACGATTTTGGATTTGAAGTCCAACAATCTCCAAGGAAACATACCAAGAGCGGCCGGGGTACCAAGCCTTAAAATTCTGGACCTCTCGAACAATGAACTTGTTGGACAACTTCCTCCAGTGGCAGACGGTAGAACGGTGGAAGAGTACATCTTGTCCAACAACAAGTTGGCTGGCATGATCATGGTAGATGGCGGGTTCCGAGTGTCTCCGTATATTCGCGTCATCAAATTCGACGGTAACCAATTGGAGGGCCATTATGGTCTGTTTCTACCTTTTCTATCCAAAACTGAAGTGTTCGATATTGGAGGAAACTTGTTCAGCGGTCCAATTCCCACCCAGTTTGGAAGCATGCAGAAACTCACCTCGTTAAGTTTAAGAGACAACCTTTTCTCGGGTACCCTACCGACGCAGTTGGAGCATTTGCAATTGCTGGTCACTTTGGACATTTCTGGAAACACATTGGTCACTGGGACAATTCCGGAAAGTTTCGGATCGTCTCTCAAGAGTCTTCGCAAGTTCGACGTGGCGGATACACTCTTGTCAGGCTCAATTCCGATGACGTTTTGTAACAGGACAGAACCAACACAAGAGATAAGCATTGTTGCAAATTGTTCTCGCGTTCAGTGTTGCTCGCACTGAGTTTTGTTGGACGTGGTCGACTTATTCAAAATTTTGGCCAGTATTTACGAGCACAGTTTGTGACTGGAACGTTTTCACTGAAATCTTCAGGAGACCGACAAACTTTTTCCGATGGGTTTTACAAAACTTGCAAACTTGGAATAGATTGATCACTGTGGTGCTATTGCTTTTTTGCATCTCTTCGGGCCATTTTCTAGCGTCACCAGCGTGCTAGCAGCGGCGACCGTCGGCGGCCAATTCTTAGCCTTCTTCATGTATGTTAGAAATGGTAGCACACGGACTCACAATCGAAAATTAATGCAAATAGTAATAATGACCTGCCATTAAACATCAAACATCTTTCATTATTAATTGCTCGATTAGACTAGACCCCCAAATTAAGCCCAGGTGGACTACGGCAGTTTACCTTGTCTCCTGTGATAGGACTCAGGAGTTAGGTGTTACTCTATTAGGTCGTGTGCCTAGCCTGCTCTGTATACACACACACACCACTAGTTT
>Ga0210036_1005242_pt1 | contig 11397 bp, 8 predicted proteins | sample CryGeymeta201515_FD_185469 | JGI IMG/M metagenome (GOLD analysis project Ga0210036, IMG submission 185469) | Groundwater microbial communities from Crystal Geyser aquifers in Utah, USA - Crystal Geyser metaG 2015-15 (SPAdes) (version 2) | ecosystem: Environmental > Aquatic > Deep subsurface >...
CTGGTTCGTGCTCCCGTCTGGCAGCGTCCAACCATTCCTTCAGGTGGTCTGCCCATCACGTGCTGTTGCTTATTTTCGTTGCCAATAAAAATGTGGCTTCAGGGTTCAGGCGGCGACTAGTACAATAGTACTCCCAGTAATTACCTACTCGTTGACTAGCTACAATATTATTGTACTAGTACTTACCAGGTACCAGGTAGGAACCATGAAAACGATTGGAACCACGCAAACATCATCTGTGTTCAGGTGGATATTAATAATCGCCAACCACTCTAACAGTGGGTGGCCTTTGAAAGTTTTGTTTGCCTGCTACTGATAAATATTTAGCTTATTATTTTGGAAGTAGAGTACTGAAAATTTGTATAGTAGTAAATCCTAGCAGAGGGAGTTCAGACCTCACATTCCATCTGTGATAAGTATTTAGCTTACTATATTAAAAGTGGAGTACTGAAGATTTCTACAGTCAGACTTAATGGGAGGTCTGTGGACCTCGTCTACTTTCAGGATGTGAATACCAAATTTGTAGCACAGACCTCAGACCTCAGGTGGATATCCTGTACACTAAAAAAGGAGTGGTTGGCATCAAAAATCACAAGCGGCATGATTGGGTTCTCATTTTTGAACTCCACACTGCTTACTGTGCCATACAAGAACTCCACGTCCAAGGAAATCATTACTAGTAGTTCATAATATTGTAGCACATTTTGCCAACCACTCTAGCCAGTGGGTGGCCTATGAAAGTTTTATCTGTCTGCTACTGATAATATTTAGCTTACTATTTTGGAAGTGGTATACTGAAAATTTGTATAGTCAAACCTACAAATGGGAGCTCAGACCTCAAATTCCAAAAAGATAAATATTTAGCTTACTATTTTCAAAGTGGAGTACTAAAGTTTTCCATAGACTTAACTGGAGGTCTGTGGACCTCTTGGACTGTGAAGAAGAAAATACCAAATTTGTAGCACAGACCTCAGACCCCAGGTGGATATCCTTGATACTAAAAAAAGGAGTGGTTGGCGTACCCTGCCAGGGGCCCTGGTCATGATACTGACACCTGACAGATGACATAGTCTCATAAAAGAATGCACAGATGTAGCTAGATATTTACGCTCACGGTAGAAGCAAAAATTGTCTGTTGGACAGACTGCGCAGAAAGGAAGTCCCTTATTAAATGCAGTACATAGTTTTTACGATATGCTATCTTTTAAAATGCAGAGGCCACATTTGCTTTGATGAGTGCATCTAGAGCAAAATTGATATGCATGGCAGTGTATTGCTGTTCGTCCGGCAAAAAGTCTCCTTTTGGAAAACAAAGAGCATAATCACCGGCACTATCGCCGTCGCCAACATACACGCCGCTGTACTTGTCTGGCAAAGACACAGGGAGCAGAGTTCCTACCATTTCACCAGAGGCATTGCGCCTGATGACGACGGCTCGTCCATGTTGGGATGACAAGTGCTCCACACGTACATGACAATCGTTCAAATCAAGGACGCAATCAAAGCTGGCTGTTGCAGAGCTGCTCGTCGACAACCACACCTTGTCCCACTTGTTCGTGGCAACCAGATATCCAATATCCGCCCTTTGCAAAGTTGCACCACTGGAAACCAATAGCTTGTCTTGGAGCGTGCTGTCGAGACCGAAAGCAACCCAACCAGAAACGGTAATATTCGAATCAGGGACCAACGTCGGGTGCTGCGCCTTCCATGCTTCTTCCATGTGTGCACTTGCTGGCAAGTACAACATTGTTTGCTGCGTTGTCATACGACTTTGGCTTGATGTACCTTCGTGATACTGAACACTACTTTCACCAAATGATGCAAGGTCGGCGTCGTTGTCTTCGCCTCTAACGTGGCTGTCATCTCCGTTCAACCACTGCCACATCCACGCTTCACCTTTGGGGATAGCTGGTGGCGCCTTGAGCTTGGCAAAGGGACTCGTTTCCTCAAACGAACGCAGTGGTCCTTCTGCGAGTCCCTCCTCGTTTTTAGGAGCATACCAGAGGTTTTCGCTACTCTTTCCGGCGAGACTGTTATCATCTTGCGGGTTGCTACTCCTCCGAGTACTGGACGAACTGCTCTCCTTGTGAATCGTAAAATAGTCGTTTTTATCACCGTCATCTTCACTAGAAATCGTCACAGCGGAAGGGCTGGTCATGGCTCGTGGACGAGTCGTTGTGCAAGTGGTAGTGCGTAAGAACTCTTCTTCAAGGGGACTGATATATCCATCCGGTGTGGAGTCTTCCGTAGCTGGTGACTGTTGTTGCTGATATTGCCGCGCTCGAGGAGGTGTGCAATCCCATAACGAGCAGTGATTATGGTGGTCGTGGCAGTCATCATCGTCGTCGCGATGCTGGTCTGCAGTGCTTTGTGGCACCAAGAAAGAATGCAGAGATACGCGCCGTTCATGCAAAGACTGATGGCGCGTCAGTACTTGTTGTCGACGAGTTTCGGGCCGCAAGGGATTGATACGAATTTTTATTTCCAAAGGAAGGCTGGAGTTTCTTGTAGCAACTGTTTTTGTTGGTTGTGGTGGTGGTTTGAACAGTGAGGCGTTGGATGATTCAAAGGATGCATCAGTGATATCAGCACCATCCGTGGCAAACGAGAATTCGGCTGTTCCCCCGCGTCTGTGCCAGGATGCCGTTGTATTGCCCGATGCTTCTGAAAATGATCGCGTCAAAGACCCCCTTTGCGATACCAACAATAGTTTCTTATTATTAGTTGATGTATTGGTACTCGCCGTTCCGCCAAAGGAGGGTGGGGAAGGGAGCGAAGGCAGAGCTTCCGATGCAATGGTTTGCAGTGGAAGAGAGGGTCGACGTGATGGCCCAGCGGGTGGTTTGTTTCCCAAAGAGGAAAGCGACGTTCGTCGAGTGGATTTATTGCCGCGCGGCTGTTGCTGCTGCTGTTGTTGTTGTTGATGATGATGATGATGATGATGTAGATTGGTGTTGATGGCAGCGTTCAAGCCAATACTAGGTTTGTTTCGATTGCTATGCGAGTAAATGGTAGTGGTAGCGCTCTCATTATCAGCATTTGTGGTCTGTTCTGCCTGCCTGTGCACCTGTTGGATCTGTTGCTGTTGTGAGCTGGAACTCCTCCACAGATTTCTAGGAATTGCATGGGAATTGGAAGCGCTTTCAACGTAGGAATCGTCGGACAGAACCGATAGGACCTCGTCCGACGACACCATTCGGTAATGCCGAGAGAAATGGTACTGGATGTTGTTGTTATACTTTGGACTTTGTTGTTGTTGTTGCTGCTGCTGCTCTTGCCAATGCGCAGCACGAGATTGATAGTAAAGCGTGTTATCCTGGAGTGACAGCGGTGGAGGTGGCGTGGACGAGTAAACCGGGTCCGTCAAAGGTGACATCTGCTGCCCAACAACATGATGTGCATTGTAATTGCGTGGGGCAATGTTGGCGGTGTGATCGTATTGTTGGTACATTCCGTGCGAGTGAGGAACGGAATTGTAATGATAAAGTTGCTGATAGTTGTAGTGTGGTGGTGGTGGCGGTAGCGGTGGCTGGTACATGCGTTGGTCATAACACGGCTGCTGCTTGAGCGGACTGCTACGGATCCGGGAAGGATTCTCTCTAGCAAAGAGACAACAATTCTGTGACCATCGTTTTTTCCAGTACTGGAGATCGTACCACGGATGATCGTCGAACGGTGCCGGCGATCCCAGTACATCCAACGAATCCTTGCGAGGACGGGCTTCGTTTTCACTGTCGTAGTACACATCTTGTATGAAGTAGGAGTCGTTATGGACAGACCAAGCTTTATCATGATACTGATAGGGATTGTGTTTCTTCTGGTTGTTGTTGGAGGACGACGACGGAGAAGATTTGGACGGCTGCTGTCGTTCTTCCTTTTCTTCTGCTAGAACAGATGGACGCCGCTTTTCCGTCATCGTTTTCTTCGGGCTGCTCGTTTTCTTCTTGCTTTTCTTCTTTTTGAGCTGTTGTTGTCCTTGCTGTTGTTGTTGTCGTTGTCGTCGTTGAGGCGAAGACTTTGGCGGTGAAACGACACGCAAAGAAGAAGACGACGAAGACGGAGAAGTATCACCACCTCTCTCAACTTCTAATTGTAGTCGCGCGGGACAACTCTTTCTGAACAACACCAACTGCAGCTTTTGCGGTTGTAAAAGATTCTTCTGGCATTTTTGGTTTTCTGCACCTCCATCGCCATCGTGGTTTTTGTTTTCCCGGTGACGCAAATGGCGGGGCTTCCCGTCATCCTTCATGCTGCTGTTGTTGATGATGACCGTATGGAATTTGGCAGTCTCTAATTCGGATTCATCATGTTGCAATTGTGTTTGCTCCTGTTGATGACGACGACGACGACTCGGGTACACGAATGTTCGCGTTGCGACGGATGGCATTGCAATTTCTGTGTGGTTTCGTTATCGTGTGCCTTTCTAAGTTTAATGGCGTTTTGTTTTTTGTGTGTGATGTTCTATCTTCTATCTAAAGACTAAAGTTCTACCTCTACCAGAATCCAGAATGTTTCCAGTTTCCAGTTTCCAGTAAGTATAATGAAGGCTCTCTACTCTCTACTACTAACGACTAATGACACCGTGCGAATTCTCACCAGAAAGCTTTTAAAATGATTGTATGTTGCATACAGAGTGATATCGAACTGGACAATATATTTATGAGATGAGAAGTTTCCTTCCATTCATGTGCTTGGTGCTTGCGCTGTACTACTAGTAGAGTATAGAGAACAACAACAAAACAGTCAACAATCTTGCTTGATTGCATGATGTTTGGACGAAAGATGAGATTAATAAAAAAATGATACACATAAAAAGCCCACATTGACTGTATAACAAAGAGTACAAGGGATAACGATCACGGATCTTTCTTCATAACAAGCTACTGTACAGCTGAACTTTCCGAGTGGAATTCCGAGCCTCAATCGTGACAAAAATCTGGACTATATTAATATTATTACTTTGAGCAGGGTCAGGGTCATTCATTCTCATCAAAATTCTCATGATACCGTGCACTTTTTGTCCAGAAAGTGCTTATCCACCAGTACTAGTACAGAGTAAAATCAATCTGTGCGTAATAATGAAATATTACGAGAGGTTTCTTTCAATTACCATATTGTTATTTTATTCATGCCTGTGACGAAGAAAGAACACCTCATCATGCATGCTTTTTTTGGCCAAAATGTGAGGTGAATCATGAATGACTACTACACTAGAGTACTCGTAGATACTAGCTAGCTGGTAGCTAGTAGTAATAAGAACAAGAAAAGTACAAGCAATACCGACATGACCGATAACCGTTAACTTGCCGGCTTTTTTTTTCAAGTTCTATTGTTGAGCCGCGGTCGCTGCTCTGTCACAGATGTTACCACCAAATAAGAGAGTTTTTTCATGCCAAAACTCGAGATTTTGAAGTTTTTTCATGCCAAAAACTCGAGATTTTGGTGCTTAAACTCAAGACTTGGTGTGTCTCGAATTTGGTGATAACAGATCTGTAGTATGATATCAGAGTTTCTACTAGACCCTAATAAGGTGAAACGGATCTGGAAGTTATCCCACTTTATTAACAGGCAAATTTTAAAAATGTGACCAATAAGATTTCACTACTATTTAACCCTTTATGAACCGTCTCTTACCCGTAAGTCAACGATTTGTCAGCGATGATCAGTAGTCTACCCGAGTGCCTGGTAGTACGGTACCTGGTAGTACGAGTAGCGTCTACTAGACTACTAGTAGCTAATAACGTACAGTAATTATTTTTTATCATCATCTGTGACAGAGGCCATCTGTGCGATCAAAGATGCGTCTCACACAGCGTCATCCAATGAACTTCCACTTCGTATTAAATAAATAGCCAACGGAATACACGCGGCGTTTACACAGGTAATAACGCCCCAATAGATTTTGAATAGAAGTGCACGGTAGGCTCGGCTCGTTCGAGAATACTCTGTGCTGCAGAAAACCAAGAATCAACAACAGCAATAACGACAAGAAGATTGCAACAATGATGAAGTTAGCCGCTCATCTCTTTCTGAATTAATTGACACCTACCAGTAACCAGTTCTGACAAACATTTGAAGAAGAAAACTACAATATCGCACCACAGCATAACAATCACAACAGCCACATAATATGGCAGCCAAACAAGGCCTCTCCGCCCAGATCTCTCAAGCTTCAGAAGATGCCAAACGAGCCGTGTTATCACGAACCTCCCTGCAGACGTCGTTATGGTTCTCCAATCTGAACACTACCTGTACTATTAAGAGTGCCCCTCCAAGAACACCCGAAGTCCTGAGCCTGCTGTCAACCAAGAGTGGCTGGCTCTTCAAGCGCAACGAACAGCACGTCTGGCAGACACGGTGGTGTTGCGTTGTGCCGCACACCTTCATGTATTACTTTGATGCCAATGTCTTGCCTGGCGAGGCACAGCCACCCCTACCACCACAATCACTGCAGGAGGATTGGAACAATGCTGTTGCCAATGGGCATCCACATCGCGGCAAGAAACAGTCGGCACCGCGATCCAGCCTCTACTTTATGGGGAATTCCAATACTATGGGCCACAATGCCGATGGAACTGTTGCGTCATTGTCATCACCAGATGCATGTAGTCCCACTGCAGCCGTCCATCATGCGCCCACTGCTGACTTGGGAGGAACTGGAACTTCCACGGAGGCATTTGCTACCATGCAACCAGCAGGAATTATTGATTTGGAATGTTACACCTGCGTCCATCGATCGCAACAGAACCAGTTGGTGCTGGAACTGGCAGGAGACGATTCGGTCAATCCAGACTTAAGACAGTTTTACTTTACCGCTGGTAGTGAAAACGAGACAGAAGCTTGGACGCAGGCGCTCCTGGGACAGAGGCACACGGCACTCATGGACGAAATAGATGCCTACAAGCAGGTCTGTGATGGATTTGCCCAACAGCTTCAAATTCTGCACACAAACTTGGACAATGCCAAGAAACAGGCCGAAGATGCAGAGGAAGAACTTTACCAGGTTCGCAGTGAAATAGAAGATGGAAGAAGACAGTGCTGGAAGATGGTAGAAGATGTTTTGGATCGGAATCAAAAACAGCAACAACAGCAGCAGTCACTAGATGGAAGTGCTAACACAGACTCCACTACTGCAGGAATTCCTACAACGTCGTCTTTTCGGGCCGATTTAAACGTTATTCGGTCACAGGACATGAGTCTGCTGGCACCTGTACAACTCTTAGGCGACTATACCCGAGTCCTGGAAGATTCTTGTCTAGAAATGCAAACCAAAAATGCTGCACTGCAAGAGAAAGTTTCGTCCGCTCAAGATTCTGATCACGATCGAGTTCAAAGGCTCGAAGAGGAGCTTCAGGAAGTCAAGGCAGAATTCGAACAGCAAAAATCGCATTGGACGCACGCAAAACAAGTCCTGACACACAATTTGACAAAATCCCAAAAGGAACTGGAGGATCTTAACAAGGACTTGGCGTCAACGCGGATGGAAATTACCATGTACCAATCATCGACTCGGAATAAAATTACCGAACTGCAAAATCACAAAAAGATTCTCAAAAAGGAAGTTTTGGATTTGCGACAAAAATTGGAAGATACGCACTCGGAACTCGGGCTAGTCAAACACAAGGAACAATCCCATAGACTCGAAGTGGGACAGGAACGAAAAAAGGCGGAACTTCTGGAGAGGTACCTTGACAAGATGGAATCGCAAGTCAAGGTTCAACAGAATATGATGGAAATGATGTCGGCTTCCGGTGTAGGAAGCATCCACGGAGGACAAAGCCACTACGAGATCAATGTCCCCAGTACCGTTCATTCTCCAAGATCAAGCTCGTCCTATCAGCCCGTATCATCTTCGAGGCACGAATTTATGGTTCACACGCCCAGCGTTCATCACAATAGTAGTGGCGATGTTAATGACAATGATGAAGTTGAGAATCTCCGAAAGGAAGCAGGTTTTGACGACAGCGATGATGATGATGATGCTGACGCTAATGCTGCCGATATTCAGATGACTAGCATGAGTGCCTCAGGTACGAATCGTGCTGGCAATGGAAACACGGCCGAGATGCAGATAGTGGAAGGATTGCCCCATCATCGCCAATTACCCTCCCCTCTCTTACGCAGAAGTATGGTGGACGACGACAACAAAAGTCACATGTCGGAACTTACCGAAGATCGAACCCAGAAGCAATTTGATGCCTTGCACTACCTTCGAGAAAGAGGGGAGCTCCGTGATCGAGACTTATCGGGTGGTACTCCAGGCAATAGTGGTCGTATGATGCGGTATGCTTCGGGAAATACACCTTCTCCACAAGGCCGCACACCGCCGGCTTACATCGTTGGAGGTGACAAGCAGTTGTTGCAAAATTTGCAAAACCCTGATAGCTCGAAACTAGACACTATTCATTCGAGTGCCGCGACTTCTGCGACGACACCGAATCGGAGTGCAGGATTACCAGAGCACTTGCCAAGATATGGAATAAGCCGCCAGAATCAACCCGGCCAAGACATTGCCGAAAACCTCAATTACCACAGCAGTAGCCGAAGTTTGGGCAGTGGTGCTTCGGGACGCTTGAGCGTTGCCCAACGAGCTCGTTTGCAAGCGGAACGCGGTTCGACGCCTGTCAGAATTCGTCTCGACGACGAACAGCAGAAGCAACTCTTGAAATCGACGTCTCCCTCACACGATTCTCGATGCGAACGTAAGCAGCAAGGTCCTCCCGTGACTTCGCCCGGACGGAAACGAGGCGTAGACCGACGCCCCAGCAATTCTTCTCGAAGTACTTCTGGCGGTTTTTTTTCCAATATTGGACGCAAGTTGGAAGCTGCAATCGACAAGTCTGTCTTGGGGGTTCCAGGATCGGACGAGGAAAGTGGTAGTGACGACGACGACGAGTTGAGCTCGTATGGATCGACAGATCGTGATCCAGCGGACCCTGTGAATGATTTCGATGCAGGGCCTTCCCATAACCGTATTGACCGAAGCAATAGACGTGAGTACTCCTCACTGTCGGGCAAACCGGCGCTGCTGACCCGAGAGACCTTAAATGGTCACGATGCTACGCATCGACAGGATCGCCCCCTGAAGCAAGAGCATGGGGAGTCGTCAGTCGTTTCGGCACCGACTCGGAAGAAGCTTATTTCTCCCGTGAATAGCTTTCGTTCGTTCACTCGGCGAAGCATTGGTGGTAATAGTGGCGGTGATTATGAAAGTGCAGTGTCCTCGGTTATGTCGGACGAAAAGAAGACTGCAACAACACCAGATCGCAACAGGGTAGGTTCTTCGTTCTTGGTTTTTTGGTGATTTTTTGTCTTGTTTCGCACCTAACTTTCTTTTCCACCACAGACTCTCATGTCACTGGCTGAACGTCAAGCCCTGCAACGCGCCAAACAATTGGAATTTTTGAAGGGTCGAGGACTCATCAAAGACGAGACGGAGGTAAGGGGTGGAGCTGGAGCCTCTCCATCTTGTGATACTAGTTCTGTAGCCTCGACGAATATATCGGGTGCCGCCGGAAGCGCCATTTCCTTTCCCGGCTCTAATTTGTCTCCTCGCAGTCAGCGACTGCGATAGACGGCTGCGAAAGATATAATTGAGTAGAATTTTAAAAATCACAAGAAATATTACTGTGTCATGCTACGAAACTAAACATTCGACTAATTTGTAATTGTTACTCCTTAAAATCCAAATTTACCAAAGATCGATTTGTTCTGTTCCTGTTGCTGTTTCACTTTGTTTTCGTTAAGTTGTACTCGTTTGGCCGCAGCAAACATGTTTTCTACTTCTACTTGATCTTGTTCTTGTTTATTGCCAGTAGTGGACACAGGAGATGAAAGTCCAATGGCTTCCGACAAACATCTGGGTGGTGGTAGAGTAGCAGCAGCAGCAGCAGCAGCAGCTGCTGTTGTTGTTGATTGATTTTGTTTTTGTACTGACAATGGTGATTCTCCAAACAATGGACCATCGCGTTTTCTTGTTCGTTCGTGAATTTCCTTCATATTGGTGCTGAGTTCCCACATCATTTTGGCTTTATTTTCTCCCACCTTTTTAGCAGCATCGTGAATAAAGGTTTCCTTCATTTTCTTCCAACCGTCAGATCCTAGTTCTCGCTTCATTTTTTGAACTTCCTTGTCAGTTATGTTATGTAGACATCCCACAGCATCCATGTAGGGAGTATAGCATTTTGAAAGATGATAATGAAACCATTCATTGCCACCGGCAGTTTGAGGATCCTTTCCCGCCGCTAAAAATTCGTCCTGTGGTGGTTTTGTCAGCGTGTCATGTCGTTTATTATTTTTAGCTCTGGTTTGGTTATAGACATGGCACACAGTATGACGTATTACTATACGAAGCAATAATACTCTAACAAATACCAGCAAACCCACGACGATATGACAACATGACAGACGACATGACAAAGCACTTACTCGAGCCCACTGTGTGCATTTCATTTGTTCCAAGATTTCCATTCGACAATAAATGACATTTTTGCGCTGCAAATCTTTTTCATCCAATAAAAGATCATCGTCATTGGGAAACTTTTTTATATCAAACGGATAGTACTGTGTTACTACCATGACGTCGTTGTAAAATATTATAATGGTGCAGAATGCACAGTAGTAATTCCGCCACCTCTTGTGGAGGACAGTTTAAAGACTATTAGTTAGTACTGAGTATTGTACTTCTATTAATTTGAAACAAACTGAACTGAACTGTATTATTATTGTTATTAATTGCAGTTGTTATTACTACTAGCTAGTAGTATAATCTTTTGTAGTTGCTGCTTTGTTTTGGGCGTGTTGATTGCTTTTATTAATTAGGCCTCACTATTTTTTTTTATGAATAATTTGAACGCCGTTTTCGGGTTTTCGGGAGAAACAAAGGCTAACCTATTAATTGTTGCCCGGGGGTGTATGACGACTTTCCTGTTTTCACGTGTATGTGCCTTCCATGCAACTACTCCGTACGGGTGGGTACCTGGAAGGTCCGCCAATTAGAGCTCATAACCTCAATGAATCCAGTGTTGAATAGTCCTGACTTTGAGTCATGTTGAAATTTGTTGAAATCTGTTGAAATGTGTTGAAATTTGTTGACACGTGTTGAAATGTGTTGAAAGCAGGAGTACTACTGCTACTACTACTACTACTACTACTACTACTACTAGGAATCGAACCCCAGACCACCACCATAGTAGCACTGTGGTCCTCATGTTTCATGCGCGGGAATTAGTAGTAGCTAGTAGTCGTAGTAGTAGTAGTAGTAGAAGTAGTAGTAGTAGTAGTAGTAGTAGTAGTAGTAGTAGAAATTGAGTCATGTTGAAATTTGTTGAAATGTGTTGAAATGTGTTGAAATTTGTTGACACGTGTTGAAATGTGTTGGAATCAAGATTTATTCAT
>Ga0210036_1005247_pt1 | contig 11395 bp, 7 predicted proteins | sample CryGeymeta201515_FD_185469 | JGI IMG/M metagenome (GOLD analysis project Ga0210036, IMG submission 185469) | Groundwater microbial communities from Crystal Geyser aquifers in Utah, USA - Crystal Geyser metaG 2015-15 (SPAdes) (version 2) | ecosystem: Environmental > Aquatic > Deep subsurface >...
TTCGGCAGCCTGGCGTGTGGATCTTCTTCCCCGAAGTGGGAATAGTCGTATCCGATTTCTCCCGATGTGTTCCTGTTTCTGAGTGGGAGACGGGATGGGGCATTTCGGGTCATTCCGGTGACGTCGGATTCGGGTCTCCTTGTCTCACGTTCCCTTCGGCTGGCTCTGAAACGTCAGAGATGTACCATGAGGTATGTGCAAGGAACAGATCACACTTGTGTTGTGATTCAACCACAGAATCACTTAAATAGACGATGTCGCGATGCATTTATTTATTTTAGACTCGTGGGAACGCTTAAGGGAAACGAAAATATGTCATCCGGGTCGACGCGTCGCTTGATTTCTACCAACCGTTCCAAATTGTTTCCCCAATACATGCGGGGATAGTCAAGGTTCTCAATCGACGTCATGGGATAATTCACGTAGGATCCGGTCAAATATTCAGCAATGCGAGGCCACCAGATGTTTACCTTGGCCACACAGTCTTGGAAGACCTGTTCAGCATTGGTAGTGTCCGCAGGAATGGTCAACAGAACACCAACATTGTACACGGCGGATCGATGCGGAAACGCGGTTGCGTTGGAAGGTGTATTATGGATAGCACCACCCCAAAGCTCAATATCAGGAAGCAGAAAAGGTGTCATCTCTTTGGATTTCTCAGAAATGAGATGTATAATGTCCCGCCAAATCGCTTCGGTGTTATTTTGAGGCATCATGAATCCATACCAACAAGAAGCAGCCCATGTGCGGGGTGTTTTGATCGCAAGAAGTGAATTTGCCGTGTACATTTCTGACCAGATAACCTCAATCTTTTGAATGCTTCGAGGTGCATTGTCTGGTACAAGTTGGTCGATCAGGTCGTCTAGATAGTCATCACTTCCGTCCAAAGCAGTTTCGTCGCGACCCGACCACATAATACGCACACCATTTGCAAAATCGTGCATGACCAATACATTTCCTGGTAGTTCTGCCTCGATTGCTCCGAGTCGGTACAAAAACGACGCCGTATCACTTGGTTCTTGCAACGTCATGGCGTAGTACAGCCACTTATCGTTCGCTTTATGAATGTGATAGTCGATCTGTGTCACAACGCCAAAGTTGCCACCTCCTGCTCCACGAAGGGCCCAAAAAATATCCTTTTTCAGGGTAATGTAAGATTGTTTCATCTGCTCATCGTCTGCTGCATCGTTGGAAACGTAATGTACGCTCCCATCTGCCAAGACGATCCTAAGTCCTGCTACATTGTCAAGTCCCAATCCATAAAGTCGTGATTGCAAACCAATACCACCTCCCAAAACAAATCCACCTTCTGCCACAGTACCACAAAAACCAATCACACCACCATATCCATGCGTCCGTAAAATGTGGTCGACAAATTGTTCCACGAGAACAGCCGGTCCTATTCTGGCAATGGCATCTGATGATTTTTCATGGTGGTTAGCAATTGAGATGCTCTTGTTGTTGTTCTCGTTGTTATTGTTGTTATGGTACTGCTGCGGGTATATCTCGATCTGGTTCAATCGAGACAAAGAAATCACAGCTCCATTGCTAACGGTGGAGTATCCAGCCTTGTTATGGCCCCCCGATCGAACTCGAAAGGGAAAATCAAAAATGCGTTTTAATTCGGCGAGGACAGGTACGACCTTTTGTACATCTGCTTCACTGTGTACCTCGATGACTGCCCAGGGAATCCGATCCGCTGTAACAGATCGTTCCGACCACACGTGTACTGCCTGAGAAAAATTAGTACTAGTAGTAGTAGTAGTATTGTTGTCGTTGTCACTGACAAAGTAGATTGTGCCGTCTATTGATTTTTGCAGTTCTCGCAGTGCTCGATTGATTTGCGTTCGTCTGTAGAGATAATATGAATGATCATTCCTCCTTTTGGATATATTCATATGTATCGACTCTTGAATGTGGTTATTATGTACACCTTTTATTAGTAGGATTTCACTGTTGTTGAGCGTGTACATAGACGTTCGTGGTGCTATTACCTCTGATGATGATGATGATGATGATATTATTACGATGGAGGTCACCTTCCAGATGCTACCAATCAGTGCAGGAATTGCCAGCACTAACAACAACAATAATGAAAAATAGCGACTCTTGCTTGCCCAATATGCAGCAGAAAACGGAATGCTCTGTTGTTGTGTACTCGTTGCAGCTGTACCGTTGTCCGAAGCTTCATCAAAAGCAGCAGACACAGTAGCCTTCTGGTAGGATGATGGATATGCGTCCATATTCTGTTGTCTGCAAAAGAATTCCAAAGTCTAGTGCAAGTGCTTACAACTGCTAGAGCCAGTTCTCACGTATTAAACTATTTACGATAGTCTAGTTGCGAGGAAATTATGGTGGGGTGTGTAGGTGGGGTGGGGTGTTTTTCATTCATTTATTTTTTGCTCTCGTGGAAATCGGCCAAGCTTTGATTTTCTTCGGCTTTTTTTAATTCTCCAGCCAGAGAAGAAGTAGAAAGGATATTGAGCTTCCACCCAGGCAGAGTATCCACAGTCCCACTAGCTAGTACTACTAGTATGTACTGCCGTGGTAAACTACACCATCAGTAGAAATAAATAGTCTACTGTAACGCAAAAAATGATGTTTTTTCTCGCCGTCGATTGAGAGCTATTATTTTATAAAAGGACAAGCGCAAGCGTCGAACAAAAGCACACGTCCCAAGCATGATAAGTTTGTTGTACAGCAGTGATAGTAGTACTGCTGGCATGAAATTTTTAGTATCCATCAATGGCCTTGCTCAAGTATGGAATCACCTCGTCCAATGGAATTCGGATTTGCTCCGTGGTATCACGGTCCCGAATGGTCACGGCATTATCGTCCTCGATGGTTTCAAAGTCTACGGTTATGCAAAAGGGTGTGCCTACCTCATCCGCTCGGCGGTACCGTCTACCGATGGCTCCAGCGGCATCCCACTGCACGTTCCACCGTGTTTGCAACTTGTCAAACAAGTCACGAGCTACTTTTACCAATTCCTCCTTGTTCTTCACCAATGGCAACACTGCCACCTTGATAGGAGCAATCTTGGGATCGAACTTCAACAAGGATCGCTTCTCGCCTCCTACTTCATCTTCGGCATAGGCAGAACAAATCAAAGCCAGTATAAGTCGATCCACGCCCAACGACGGTTCAATGCAATGTGGAATGTACTTTTCTTTCAGTTGCTCATCAAAATAGTCTAAAGCTGTTCTCGTTGAACATAAATAAAAATGGGTAATTGGTGAGAGAAAGAAGCATAATATCATCCGTCCATGAAAAGAAAAGTCATGGCGGCAAAATATTTATATATATATATACAGCACGTACTCTTTCCAGATCCTTCCGTGTGTTGTGTTAAATCGAAATTTCCGCGGGCCGCAATTCCCATTAGTTCTTGTTCACCAAATGGAAACTTGAAGGTAATATCAGTACAAGCGAGCGCATAGTGAGCCAAGGAATCACCCTTGTGAATGTCCCAACCCATGAGTTCTTCTCGCAATCCAACGTCCAATAAAAATTGCTTGCTAGACGTCATCCACTGTTGGTGATAATCGGGCCAGACATCATCACCGGGTGGGATAAAGTATTCGACTTCCATTTGTTCGAATTCTCGCGATCGAAAGATGAAGTTCCGGGGTGTAATCTCGTTCCGAAAGGCCTTGCCAATTTGAGCAATGCCAAACGGAATTTTTTGTCGCGACGTGGCCAGGACATTCTTAAAATTAATAAAAATGCCCTGAGCTGTTTCCGGACGGAGGTAAGCAATGCTCGATTCGTCGCTCATGGCGCCTACCTTGGTCTCGAACATCAAGTTAAAATCGCGGGGCATCGTTAGAGTTGGTTTGCCAGATCCCGGAGATGGGATCTGACTCATTTCTTCTTCTGTCGCTTCGAGGACTTCTTTGAAGGCAAAGGCTTCCATATGTTCGGCATCCAAATTTTGTTCCTTCAACATTTGTTTGGCCTGTTTCTTGGCGGCCTTGACCATGTCTTCATCATTGGCTTCCTGAACGCAAACGTATCCAACTTGCTTTCCAGTGACCAAAACAGGAGAATAAAACAACTGATCGGCACGGTATCGTAATTTGCTCTCCCTACAGTCGACCATGGGATCCGAGAATCCGTCCAAGTGACCTGTTTTATTATTGTTGTTGCATTTATTGTTGTTGGACGGGTATGATTCGATCCAGTAGTTTGTCGATTGTGGAGTAACGTGGCACAAAAACGGCACGACAGTTATTGGGATCGGTGTATAGTGGTTTCGAATTTTGTGTAATACATGTTGTGATTTTGGTTGACCAGGAATGACAAAAGAAAATAATGATGATAGTAAAAAAATAAAGTAAGGCTCCAAAACTCCAAAAAGAACTATCACTTACAGTCGTCTGCTATATACAGTAGCTAATGGTTTACGTACCGCTGGATTTCCACGTTGTTGGATTGTGGATAATGCTCGAATCGAGACCAACGACATCTTCTCGTTGCGTAACAAAACAACGCCACCAGGCATCCTTCACGTTCTTTTTTAGCTCTGATCCGAGGGGACCGTAATCGTAGAAACCAGCCATACCGTTATAAATCTCCGACGATGGAAAAATAAGACCCCGACGTTTGCACAAGCTCACAACATCTTCCATGGTAAAATCGTACTTGTGATCACCTCTGCTAGTAGTAGTAGCAGCAGTAGCAGCAGTAGCAGCAGCAGCAGCAGCAGCAGCATTTGCCTTGTCGGTAGTATCTTCAGCCGCCGCAGAACTCATGAATTTAGTAGTACTAGTGGTAGTGGTAGTGGTAGTGGTAGTGGTGGAGAAGGAGGCAGAGGACGAAAAGAATAATCGACCCATGATCGGAGTACCTCGTTGTGGAGAGGAGAAAACAAAGGCAGATGCCTTTGGAAGAAACGATGATGATGATGATGATGCCAAGAACATTATCATGGCTGGAAGGACCAAAAGGACGACAGGGACCGCTGAAAAGAAGTGCATTGAAGATAAAACAAAACAATACAATACAAGAAACGCTTTTGGTTGGGGTTAGTAGTGGTAGCTATCGGAGCTGGAGCTGTTTTGGAAACCTATGTTCTTTTTGAGGTATTACAGTCTAGCTAGTAGAAGTTTTGAAGCATGCTGGTGTGTAACACAACATGGAACATGGATGGTTGTTGACTCAACAACATTTTCTAAGAGCATTATTTCATGATCCATCCATCTGATTTCAGCTCGATCGATCGATCGAAAAACGTCACTCATCTAATCTCTGCCTGGGTGGCTAGAAAACACAGAACAATAATTATTAATACTCCGAGTAATTGACTACAGCACGATAGTAGTTGATTTACTGTAATTTACTACTATAATCGAGTAATAGTAGGTCTACACAACTGGTGATGAGTATGGAGTACTACACTATCTAGCTAGGAGTAGTATCATTGACTCTACTAGTCTACTATATGAGTACTCTAAATCACAAACCTACTTGGAGTACAGTATTTGAATATTATTAGCTAGTAGTCATTCGAGCACTGTATGTGGTGGCTTTGTAGAACAGACTCCTACTGTAACCAGCGCTGGAACAGAAAAAACTACCGAGAGATTCATGCATTAGCATGACTATAGCAACCACTGCTGATCTGAATTTGTGCTGCGAAACAGTACGGTAGTCTAGTACTACATGCTCATTCCACCAGAATTGCCACGGTAGTTGCCGCCTACGCCTCCTCCTTGTCGACCACTACCATGTCGATTCATGGTTTGTCCACGAGATCGATTGTCTCGTACGGACCTACTTGCACCATTTCCAATGTCTTCATAACCTGTACTTCGCTGTTGTTGTTGTTGCTGTTGCGGAAGCATCATATAATGGCTATTGTTGCTACCACCTCCTCCTGCTGAAGCTAAAGAACCATCGTACGATCCGGGACCCATTCCTATGGGACCAACCGCAAGTTGTTGTTGTTGTTGTTGAAGATGATGATGTTGTTGTTGCATCAACACGGGGGTCCCATCTGCCGATGTCACATAGTAGTACCCGTTCGCGCCTTGTTGGCCAACTCCTCCGAACTGCTGACTGAGGAACGCCTGCTGCTGTTGTTGGAACGCCAACTGTTGTTGTTGCTGTAGCGCCGCTAGCTGTTGTTCGTGCTGACGCTGCAAGGCCGCTAGTTGCTCTTGTTGTTGCTGCATCAAGAGTTGTTGGTACTGAGCAGGATTCGTCTGTACCATTGCCGGATCAATCTGCAGCGGTTGTTGCTGCCGCTGCTGAGCAGAAAGGTATTGGATGCCACCCTGCTGCTGATCAAGACCGCTACCGTAATTGCCTCCTTGATAGGAAACTCCGCCCATTCTAGCAGGTGCTTGGTTGGAATTAGAGTAACCAGCAGAATTTGGAAGAGAACTCACATTCGCTCCCTGATTACCGCCAGGGTACATGGGCGCGTGCATCGGTAACATATTTTGATTCATATGCCCGTACGATTGCTGGAGCAAATGTTGGCCAGACGAAACAGAGCCACCAGTAAGGGATCCCATGGTAGCTTGAGAAGCGACCGATGCACCATCACTGCTAAGACCCGGCACGTTTCCAGGCCTTTGCAGCGCGTACGTAAAATCGGCAGCACGGACGCTGTCATCGAGCCCGAGACCAGTGTAACTTTGCGGTCCAATGTTGACGCGCTGATTAGAATTACTAGGCGTATTCTGAAATTGTTCGCTCCTCATTGGTTGCGCCGTTCCCAATGCAGCATATATCCCCGCGTTTCCGATCGCCGATAAACTTGACGGGCCCACCATACCTGCGTTTGCTCGGTTCCTTGCTGCGTGCAATGCCAGCTGCGTGGCAATTTGCGAAGGCGGGGACCTCTTACCATCCATTGACATGGACATCACAGAGGGACTGTCTGCTACCATCATTGGCTGGACTCTCGATGCGACAGAATTGGTCGAAGGTGACTTTTGACTGGATCTACTCGCAGATCGCATCTCAACATTGTCCTGCGCTCTCGATTGAGCATATCCCTTGCGTTGAGCATTCTGCTTTTCCCGCAGTCTCTGGACATTCAACAGTTTTCGGCGGCAAATTCCTGGATCCAATGGCGGCATCCAGTAAACTTCAAAATCCTTGTTTGCTTGGTTTTCTTCGTTGTAATTGAGCTTCGTTTCCGCAGTTTTCTTCCGAAGCAAATTGATTTGACCTGTTATAAATGGATGGTTCGACGCTTGGTATGCCGTCCATCTCTTCCATGGATCAGGGTCCAGCAGGCCTACAACGAAAACGAAAAGAGCTTTTGTGTCAGGCGGCAAAGCAAACATTAACAGAGTTGTGAATATGAATAGAACAAAATCTCACCGTAGAGGAAATGGGCAAAGGCACTAATCATCTCTCTTTCTTCCCCCTGGCTGTGCTGTCCATGAAGCATGATAATGTCGCACAATCTGGTCCTCTTGAAATATCTGTTGACAGGTTGCTTTTCTAATTTCTCAAGGCCTCCCTTTTTGCGGATCTCGCTTTGTGATAGCGACTTGATGTATTCTTCTTGACTCTTGAGTCGCCACTGCGGCAGCATGGGTTGGTGTGATCCACCAGTGTTGGAAGATCCAGAAGACAGTCCGGTGATATGTTCTCTGGGGTTTGTACCGCCGCCACTGCTGCCGCTTTCTTTGCTTTCACTATTCTGGCTAGTGTTGCTAATGTTTGGATCGTGCCGTGGAACATATTTCACGTAGTATTTTGCTGCCTTGGAACCCTGTTCCAGCATCCAATCGGGTATTTCTCCTATCATTTCAATGATTCGTCCACATTGGTCGTGTTCGTGAACTCCCGGTAAAATGGGAAGGCCCAAAAAGAGTTCAGCTGCAACACAACCGAGTGACCAAATATCAATGGCTGAATCGTACGGTAACCCCATGAGTACCTCCGGGCTACGGTAGAAACGTGACTGTATGTAGGTATGAGCCGAGTTTCCCTCAAAGCAAGCGGAACCAAAATCGATCAATTTGATGGTTTGAGGTATTCTCTTCTGCTTGCTTGCAGTCGATGATGCGCTGGCCACGCTCATCCCATCCCGATCATCTTGTTGCTGTTGTTGTTTACCTTCTCCGGCTCCAATGACTTCCTTCTCGACTTCTTCGCTGACCAGCAACATATTTTCCGGTTTCAAATCGCAGTGCACGATCGTTTTCCCCGCCAATTCCTTGACACCCTCCAAGGCTTGCCGGACGAGTGTTCGCACCATGGCCAATGGCAGCCCCCGAAATTGTCGACGTTTGAGCACTTCGTACAGGTTCAGACCCAAACATTCAAAGACCAAACATAGATGTGACTTGTACATGAAACTTGACAAAAGCTGGACCATGTGCGGTGAATTTGGCGTAGATCCGCCAATCATGCTGGCCGTCTCGTCCGGTGTAGCTGTTCCTCCTGTCCCTATTTGCCTGTTGCCGCCACCACCACCAGCACCAGTAATATTTTCATTCGCATTTCGTCTGGCAGCTAGAGCTTGAAAGACTTCTATTTCGACGGCTGCTTGTTTGGTAAAAGCTGGCTTGTTCTTGATCACTTTCAGTGCCACGTGCTTTTTGGAAACGGATTCCCAACAACAAAAAACTTGGGCAAATGTTCCTTGTCCCAGAAGCGATTGTACGTGAAATTCCAAGCCCCTGTTGGCATTGGCACTATTGGCAGTCGAATTGGTGACAGTTCGAACCGCATGGTTGCTGGTAGGAATTTGTTCTCCGGGAACAATTAAAATATCGCTCTGATGCAGAATCATATTTCCTTCAATGTTATCGAGACCGTCATTGCTTATGGGTTCCGCAGGTACCGTCAAACACGGACCCCGGGCGGATGGTACGTAATGAAGCAATGGCTGACGATTATCATGGTCGTCGACGGTTGCTGCTGCATCCGTTGCATAGTTATGCAGCGAATTACCAGGATACTGATGAAACTGTCCCGATTGTGCCGATGCCTTACTCATTGCTGTCTTATTCGAATGAATGGTTGGTAAAGAATGTATTGACTCCGTTTCGTATGTGGATTCCGATCCTCCTTCCAATACAGCTGACAATAATCCCTTTGGTGCCGATCCTCCTCCTCCTGGTGGATGTCGTTGTTGTTGCTGTTGCTGTTGCTGTTGCTGTTGCTGCTGCCGTTGATTTAAAATTCCCCTTTGTTGTTCTAATTGTTGTTGCTGCAGTGCCAATTGTGAAAAGGCGTACCGCTGCGATGACGACGACGACGGCGATGATAACGTTGAAAATGCTGGATCAGTGTAATTCAGTGATTGTTGTCGTTGCTGCTGTTGCAGTAATAATTGTTGTTCCGTTAATCTTGCGTACTGCTGCTCTAGCGACTTTCCGCCGCTAAATGTCATGGATGATGTAGCACTGGTATGATCCGAGCATGAACTGTTGCTCGTGGACAGTGCTCCCGGTAGGATACCATGTTGTTGTTGATGTTGCTGCTGCTGCTGCTGTTGCTGATATTTGTTGTGTTGTGCAGCAGCAAACTTGTTTACGTATCCTAATTTTTGCTGTCTTCTTAATTTATGAAATGTTTCCTTGGCAGTCACTGTAATATGTTTGAGTATGCGTTGACTGGGTCGGCCGTTCGTATTGATAGAGTTATTATTCGCATTACCACCAGCAGCAGCAAGAAGATTACCAGTTTCATCACCATCGTGCTGTTGATCGATATCTTGAAAGCGTCCCGTCCTAGCAAGTTTGGGACTAGGACCACCCTGTTCATGGGGACGTGGATGACTACCCACACCTACGACAGGACCATTGCCTCCTCCTCCTCCTCTTGAATCCAGAACATTGTGAGGATTAAACGGTTTTTTGGGAGGTCTTTGAAATCGTTCAAAACCAGTACAAGGGTGTTGTCCCAATTTCACGGTTGCTGCAAGTCGAGCATTCCCACTACCACCACCACGCGCCGAAGATACGAAACCATCCGTTGTCGATGTTGTCATTGTCCGATTCGTAGTAGTAGTAGTAGTTGCTCCTCCTCCTCCTCCTCCTCGTGGTTGTTGTGACAGACCTTGTCCTATTCGTCGGTACGCATCATATTCGGTAGGATTATTGGTGGTATGAGCCGATGTGATTGTTGAATTGCTACTGCCTCTGGAGTTATTCGAGTTCCGAGAATTGCGCGAATCCTTGGTGGTACGACTTGCCTGCGACAGACTTTCCAGTAGCTCTTGTCCTCCAAACGTAGGATCCATACTACTATACTGTAAATGCTTTTCTTTGCTGTTAAGATAAAAGCTGGTTGTTCAAATAATGATGTGTTGCCTCGTACAGTAGTCGTGTTATTAATAGCGGTGGTAGTGGTTGGTGGTGGTTGGTGGTGATGGTCTCGGAATCGTCTTTGTTGACCTGTTGACCTCTACGGATAAAGAAGAATCTCTCAAACCTCAAACACACGCACGCACAGGCTGGGGACTACTTCTTTTTGTGTAGATCCTCTTAATCCTTCTTCTTGTTAGTATAACAAAAAACCGAATTAGTTCAGGAATTGTTGGCACATTCCATAGGATGAGTTAGTTATGCTCTTGCAGATAGACACGCAAAAGGTGGAATAATAATAATGGATGGAATGATGGAATCGTGTGTTGTGATGCTGCTGACTGCTGACTGACTGTATTTCTGAAGTGGTGCAGATTTGTTTGTATGGTACCAATTTGTATTATTATTATTTAGTGTGCTTATTATTATTGTTACTTGTTTTTGTAATATTATGATACCAATCAAACAACAACAATACAGCAATTATTATTAATTTTACGAGAGCAGGAGTTATTTTAGTACTGGTAGACCTAGTCTACTAGTCTACTAGTCTAGAGTATTTTGCTTGTTGTCGGATTCGGGATGAGTTTGGTGGTGGTGGTGTTGAAAGAGGCGTAACCGGCTGTTTATCACCGGCTGTCGCGAATGATCGATTGATTGGGACACGGAGACAATGACACAAAATAATTATAATACTAGTAGCTAGTAGGGTACCTGGTAATACAGTACTGTACCAGGGTAGTACTCTACTCCGGAGTAGCTAGTAGTGCTACTACTACTACTACTAGTAGTATTAGACTAGTACTAGAGTAGTAGTACTCTACTGTAGTAAACACTGTGATCATAATAATTGGTTGGATTTCGACCAAGCGGAGAAGTGCAAAGAGTCAGAAGAGGAGGAGGCAAGATTTCTTCCGTCGTCTATTTAAATCCCTTCAGTGTTACAGCATTCATGATAGCGACGACGACAATGAAAATGATCCTTACATAAAAATAACGGCTTCCCGATGGCTGCAATACTACGATAATACCTGGTCTTCTAGAGGACCCTAAAGGAGACTATGTAGAATTACTACTAAGATCTACGAGAGACACATCTCAACGAGGCAAATCAC
>Ga0210036_1005256_pt1 | contig 11378 bp, 9 predicted proteins | sample CryGeymeta201515_FD_185469 | JGI IMG/M metagenome (GOLD analysis project Ga0210036, IMG submission 185469) | Groundwater microbial communities from Crystal Geyser aquifers in Utah, USA - Crystal Geyser metaG 2015-15 (SPAdes) (version 2) | ecosystem: Environmental > Aquatic > Deep subsurface >...
AAAAAAACTCTCCTAATTGAAAAAAAACTCTCCTAATGTCTCAGAAAATCTCCTAATTAAACTCTCCTAAAACTCTCCTAAATATTTTTCTAAACTCTCCTAATTGAAAACTGGAGTATGACCTCAAACACTACTCTAAGTGGATAGTACCGTCTCTTCCAGCTAGTAATACTAGTTAGTACTACTACTACTACTACTACTGGTAAAATCACACCACGTCTACCAATAAGAGGTCGGAGGTCTGTGCTAAGAATTCCACTTTGAAAATAGTAAGCTAAATATTTATCTTGGTCGGAATTTGAGGTCTGAGGTCCCAACTTAAGGTTTGAATATACAAATTTTCAGTACTCTACTTCTAAAATAGTAAGCTAAATATTTATCAGTACCAGACAAATAAAACTTTCATAGGCCACCCACTGGCTAGAGTGGTTGTTGATACTTCACTGAATGTAGGAGTTGGTAGACTCGTAGGATGAAAAATCGGTGGCGGATAGCGCTGCTTTGCTACTACAACTAGTAGACTACTAGTAGCTAGGACTAGTAGCCTTATTAGGCAGCCGACTAGCTACTAGTAGTAGCGGCAGCTACTACTCTACTCCAGGAGGAGTAGAGAATCTACTCTCAGCTACTATTGAATAGTAGAGGCCCGCTTGGTTTTTGCTGCGTTCATAAGACAACAGCAGTTGCAGTAGTAAGTAGGATGTTGTCAGTTGCTGCTATTTACTGTTACAAAAACAAACTCAAGGTAGTACGAACGGTTTGACACAGTACATAGAACACTGAATGCACGCACGCAATCATGAAAATAGTATTATTATTACGTTCAAACACAAACAAAAAGGCACACCTATAATGACTTGAAAAAAGTACATGCACGATGACCTTTTTAAACACAGTAGTCTAGCATTCCTGAATATTTACGTCGGCTATAACAGCTTGCCGTATTTTTCAATCTTATTTTCTTGGCAATGCTGTCTCCTCCTCCTCCTCCTCCTCCTCGTCCTCCTGTTGCTTTCTGCTGCTGCTGTTGATGCTGGATTGCTCAGTCTACGCTGTTTTTGTCCGCAACGGTAATCTTAGTAATCACGCTGCGTGCAATATTTCTCAAGTCGTCATCCTCGGGAAAACTCTTAATGACTGTAGCCACTTCCACCAATGCTTCCAGTTCCATGGAAGAATCACCTGCGTGACCGTTATCGCACAAGTCGAAGAGAAAAACGCAGGCAAACATTTGAAAGTCCTTGTCCTTGTGAAATTGTCTCATGGCTCTGGCAATGAGCTTCACACCACCAAGTTTGCCAACAGCAAATTGTTCGATCATTTCGGAACGCTCCGCTGCAGCCAGCAGCATACAAAGACCATTCGCCGCTCTCATGGCATTAAAGTTCAGACCGTACGCCGTGGGGAAGTTGTCCATGGCCGAACAGATTAATTTTAAAAAGGGCAACGTCGACGCAAATTCGATCCGCTGATGCTCCGAATCGAAGTCAACAATGCTCAAAAATTCGTCCAGCCCCGTACAGGAGATGTTTGGTAATCTCCTTATGATCCTTCCATTTCTTCATCAAAACGACCCAGATTCCGTGCCCACCAATGGACAGGAAACGATCACCATTTTCTTTTGAAGAGAATTGCTTGTACACGGCCTTGATTGCAGCGAGTACTGTAATTGCATCATTTTCAACATCATCATCATCTTCCAGTAGGCATCCATACAGTAATTCGCCCATATCTAGCTGGTCGAAACCATCCGATGTTGTTGCTACGTTGTTTGAATCAGTGTTATTATTATCTTTTTTGTCATTAATAGTAGTAGCAGCAGCAGGTAATTCTTGTTCAATCTGGTCGTAACGAACGGTGGCACTACCATCAGTAATACTATTAGCTTCATGTGGTTCTGTATGCGATTTGAAAGCCACCCTTTCAGTATGTACCTGTTGCTGTTGCTGTTGCTGTTGCTGTTTGCGTTTATGGTAGCCATGTTGTTGTTGTTGTTGTTGTTGTTGTTGTTGTTGTTGTTGCTGCTGCTGTTGTTGTTGCTGCTGCTGCTGCTGCTGCTGTGGTGGCGGCGGCGGCGGTGGTGATGATGATGGGGTCGGAGCTGAAGACAGCTGTTGCACTTCTTTCCCTTCTTCTTTCTCTGTTTTCTCTTTTTCCACTATCGAAGGGACGTGGCGGAGTTCTGCTGGTACCTCATAATGGTTGTTGTTGTCATTAAGTGCCTTGTCTGCTTTTGTTAGGACAGCCTCTACTCTATCGTCCAACGTTTTTTCGGTTGATTCATAGCAACAACCATCAAAATAGGAATTTCCATAATCATAACAGAGTTCGGTGCCATGAGCACCAGTCGACGTCGTCGTCATTGGCACTTTCATGTTCGTCGCCGCCGCTGCTTTTGCCTTTTTCCCATATTGGTAGGTTGATTTCAGGGTATCTTCCACGACACTAACAGCAGCAACAGCAGCTGCAGAGTTTCGCGCAAAAGCGGAGTGTTTGTTACGGGCAAACATCTTGAGATTTGCTACTGTATTGCAGGCTAGCTAGGGTTGCTTCAATTGCTTCAATACTGCGTCGAGGTGACATTAAAAACCTAAAATAATGATGTTTGTATTTCGACAGAATCGAATCATCGTTCCATTTTTTCTGTCACTCCAATGTCCAATGATGGCGAAGAAGTCCTTATTATTACTATTAGTCTACTGTAGTACCGTACTTCAGACAGCAGAAGATTGGCTTTCAGATAACTGCTACTTTGGCGCCATTCCTGAACGGAATAAATTGATACAGTAGCGCCAGGGTTCATCGTAGACGAGAGAAACATAATATTATTGTTGTAGAGTATTTTGCCGGTACTACTGGTGGTATTCTACAATAAAGTACGGTACCAGTAAGTGAAAAAATAGAAAGCATCAGTGCTGTCGCGACGACGGGAGCTAGACTACTTACTAGTAGACCTATTTGGAATTGTTTGGTCGCACTGCTTGTCTCATGGTTTTACTCTCACTGTAGCGAGGCCCAAAATACATGGAGACAAGTGGCTCCGATTTCCGGAAAAATAGATTCCTGAACCCTAATGAGCCCATTTCGTACAAAACTTACACTATTTCAAGAAAAATTTACACTATTTCACGCAAAATTTACACTATTTCGATTTCAAGCAAACTTTACACTATTTCAAGAAAAGTTTACACTATTTCAAGAAAATTTACACTATTTCGATTTCAAGCTAAATTTACACTATTTCACGAAAAATTTACACTATTTCGAGAAAATTTACACCATTTCGATTCCAAGCAAAATCTACACTATTTCAAGAGAAATTTACACTACTATTTCGAGAAAATTTACACTGTCCGTTTTCAGGGAAACACTTGCCGTACTTTCCCCCCCAACAGAACAGAAAGCATGGTACCGAACACCGAACACGAAAGGCATTCTACAGCAGTGGCGCCTTCTCCACGACATTGCTGTTTTTCTTTGCAAGCTCGACGTCATGATTGTATGATTGTCGGTTCATTGTGTATGCCATAGCAATCCAAAAACAAGAACAGATCAACCAAAACATTGTTGATAAAACAAACAAATTCCAGGCCAATGCATGCGCCTTTTGTGTTGATTCCTCTTGCTGCACAGATGCACTGCTCCTAGGATCTTGATTGTCATCCCTCATTTTTACCATGTGGCTCGTCAGATAGCCGACCAAGGGAGCACCAAAGATGGCACCCGACGTCTTTTCTAGTACAATCCATAAACTCACAATTTGAGCTCGTTCGGATGGATTTCTGGCTAAATCAGCGCAGATTGGACGTAGGGCACCCGCGGGTGACCACGTTGCCACGAGATGAAACAGATTGATGTAAAGTATCGACGTCGTAAAGCTCGTAGCGAACAGAAATATTCCGTAGAGAGGTATGCCACCAATAATGCTGGCCAAGGCAACCATAATCCTTCCTTTGGTCCCAAACCGGCTAGCAGCGTAGTCTCCCAGTGTACCACCAAGCCATCCTCCAATGGTACCAGTTAAGCCGATGGTAAATTGAATAAGCACAATTTGTTCTCTTGTGAACTGTCTCCAGTCTAAAAGCAACAACATGAAGCTCATCATATCCCATGGCTGTTACACAGAATAATAAGGTAGTTTGGACCAGTAAATGCATAAACGTTATAGCGCGAATGTTCACAGCAGAAAATAGTAAAGAGTCAACAACAGACGACAATGGTAATCGTGTACTTACTGTCCCACCGAATACTCCTTGTGCAACGAGACAAGCAAACGCTGTAAAACGAGACACGCAGGCAGTAGTTGTTGGGGTCAGCAAATGGTGTCAAGAGTAAGGCGACGAGCGAAAGGGATAGAAAGCCTCCCATTCGTTCAGCAAGCCGCTACGTTTGCGCGTACCTGGGATTCTAGCTATTCTGTGAAATACTTCTAATACACTTAACTTGGGTTGATGATCATTGTCATTCGCATCACACTCGTCATCCTGCGTACCGCCTTTTCCATTTGCACTGTCCACATATCCGACTGCTGACCCTTCATCGTTGTCAGAATCATTTTTTTTTAAAGCCAGCGAAGAAAGACGAGGACTTGTATAACCTGCAGCCCCCTTCTCTCTCGTGTGATGCATGGCTTGCTGCTTGGCCTGTGTTCGTTTACCTGGTGTTAATTCTTTATGAGCGACGGCTGCTACCATGACGGATAATATCCCCAAACAATAGTACGACTTTTTCCAGTCAGCCAAATAGACGACACTTGCAGCGGCCAACGTTCCTGCCAGCTTTTCGCAGACGCTCATGAAACCAAAGGCTCTCCCACGCATCGATGGCACGACCATACCGACCAGCATGGTTTGACTCAGAGGCAGGATCGACCCGAGTGCTGCGCCGTTCAAGCACCGAAAAAAGGCCTGCCCAATCAAGGAAGAACCCGAAATAGCCGTCAAGATACTGGCAACTCCCCAGGATGCGCAGGCTGCTGCCAACACAATGTGTATGCGTTGCATGCCATATTTGTGTACTAGCCAGCCCCAGAAGGGTAAGGATATGGCATAGCTTAGATTTGTAAACATGGAGAAATATCCCAGCGTGTCGACACTCAAGTTCAATGTCCGTTCCAGTAGTGGAAACGAAGAGGCCAATAGTTGCTTGTCGGCATTGTCGAGAGAAGCTACAACGACGAGAATCACAACGGGAAGATTGCACAACGACCTCTGATTCGCGATGAGAGATTGAAGGGATACGTCTGGACTTTTCCTTCTTTTGCTGGTGTCGTTGACTGTGCTGCTAACAGCCGTGACGGTTGACTTTTTCATTACATCGATTCAACTATCGTTCGAATACAGGCTTTTCCCGAGCTTATATATAAGTAAGTATGAAATGACTGAGACAGCACAGAGCGCAGTGTACTACTAGGAGGTCTACTAGCTACTAGTAGTAGTGATTGGTGATACTAGATGACGACGATAGACAAGCTACTCGTACACCATAAATAGACTACTAGTCTACTAGAGTAGTACTAGTAGTAGTAGACTAGTACTCCTAATAGTACCTACTACTAGCTAGTAGTAGTCTACTAGCTAGAGTACCAGGTACCTGGTACTACTACTACTAGCTAGTAGACTACTAGAGCCTAGCTCTGTTGATGAGTAGCGAGATCCTAAAATTAATAGACATCAATCTAAACAACCATCCCAGCACAATTTTCTGAGTCTCGAGTCAGATCACTCGTTATAGTCTCTACACCTATTGGTACCTGGTAGTAAAGGTGGACGATTTTTTTGGGTAGGTCTGCTGCGACGCTGCGACAGCTACTGTAGCAGGCTTTGCTACTACTGTACTAGTCTAGCTAGTAGAGAGAAATTAGTAGCTTCATTTTTTGTAAGCACACCGAAGCTGCAAGCGGTCGACGAACGATCAAACTAGTGTGATGGAAGCATGGACTTGTCGGAATACAAAGAAGGAACACTAAAGCCGAAACAGTTTTTGCTGGGTCGTGTCTGAATGTAACCTGCTCGTATAGCTTAGAAGAGAGGACAGTACAATTAGATAAAAGGTGCCAACAAACCGAAATAGTACGTGTTGTTGCTATTCGTATTACTCAGTATTTACTGTCTTACTCCAATGTATTGGTACAAATATTTCGTTCACATTTGAAAATCTCTTCAAAAGATTCCACAAAAATTATTGAAAACGATGCAATCAGTAGTTTAGTTTGCAAAAATAATTCACTTCTTCACACACACACACTCACTTGCTGCTATTGTTGCTGTCTTGGATGTTCTGGTCGGTGACATCAATTTCCTGTTCTTTTGCCATGTTGGTGTTGGCGTTGGAGGAGGTTGTAGGAAAATCATCATTATTGGAAAAGAATGTTGATTCTTGTACTTCAGGTAGTAGTTGTTGTTGTAGCTGTTGTTGCTGCTGAACTCTGGCTACAGTAGCAGCTGCAGCTGTAGTTGCACTTGTCCAAGCCACCGAAACACTTTCTGCTGCCGAATCCAATATATGCAGTCCATCACTTGTACTATTAGTACTCGTAGTATTGTTCTTCTTTGTGTCGTAATGATGATTGAAATCTTGACCACCAACACTATCTTCATCAAATAAAAATTGACGATAAATATCAACTTCTAAATTTGTAGCAGCAGTAGTATTGGTATGTTTCATGGTATTCCATAGTCGTGCTGTAGGACTTTTGGCTGTTCCGGCTGCCGTTGTAGATTCACCCCCAACAAAATATTCGTACCGTTCATGAGCACCAGCAGCCTCTTCTTCTTCTACTGCATCAGCTTTATGGTGATGGTCCTTGAGGGACAATGCTTCGTCGTAATGTTGTTGCTGTTGCTGCTGTTGTTGTTGATGATATAATTCTTCCTCTTCAAATTGGACTTGACGATTGGTATAGACGTGACATAAATTACAATAATTCTTTTGAACCAATTGATTGCACGTCATGGCCACATTGACCATTCCATCAATCCAACCACTGTGATGATGATGCTGCTGATAAAACCCAGGTGTAGTAGAAGTATCATGATGACGTGTGCTCAATGGTCCATAATACTGCGCATGATCATTATTATCATTTGTTGTTGTTGTTGTTGTTGTTGTATTGCTACCACTGTGAACGTCTTGACCAAAGCTACGACGCGGTTGTTGTTGCTGCTGTTGTTGATTGATATTGTTTTCTTTATCAAGACTGGTTAACAACAACGACTCATATTTACATTCCGACATTTCTGCAGCGATAGTATCATTGTTGTTGTTAGTGTTGTTGGACGACGTTGTTGCTGTTGTTGCTGTTGTTGCTGCTGCCGGAGAAGAAGACGCATCTAAAACAATTGGCTCTAGACGTTTTATGGGTGATGAAGGTGGACTGGATGTAGAAGACATCATGATGGTTTATTGGTTGTACGTTGTATCGTTTTATCGTTGTTGGATCTTTTCGCAGAATACGCGGAAGTACTCTTATTGCTTCAAATAATATTATGGTAAAGGTTCAGAACGTAAAATAATAATACTGTACTCCGTAAAAACCTCTGTACTCTATGGGTAAATAATTCAGTACAGTAGTAGCGATATGCGATAATGTTGTGTTGTTCTAGTTCGTTGATGTTTGATGTTTGATGTTGTTGTTGTTGTGACCATGTTGTTGTATGTGTGTACGGTACACTGCAGTATGTTTAAAAGTTGTTTGATGAGACAGCTTCGTATTGGACGTTTACTACGCCTGTCGGCACTTAATATATCACAACATTAAAGTTTACCACTTCGTAGTAGACTACTAGTACTGTAGTACCTGGTACTAAAGCTACTAGTAGTAGTAGTACTACTTGGTGTGCTACTAGTAGTAGTCTAGCTAGAGTAGCTAGGAGTAGTAGAGCTACAACGACAAGCAACTACTCTACTAGTTGAGTACTGTAGCTACTAGCTAGCTAGTAGTACTACTACTAGTAGAGCACCAGAGAAGAACCCGTGGACTAGTAGAGACTTCTACGTAGTACTACTCTACAACTCGTCGTCTCACTCATCAACAGTCAGGCAAGGCAGGCTTTGAAGGACAGCAATAAATTATTAATACTTACTACCAGGTAGTAGACTATTAGTCTACTCTCTAGCTAGCTAGTAGTAATAGGGAGTAGTACTACTAGTAGCTAGTATTAGTAGTGGCTACGTAGTACAGTAGTAGTCTAGCTAGTCTGGTACTAGTAGTCAAGAAAGTAGTCTACCTGTCTCTCTACTAGCTAGAGTAGAAGCTAGCCAGTGTTTTAAATCAAGTATCATCATCTTAATATTGAATAGAGTAAACCTAAACCAACAACATTGCTTTATTTATTTTGTCTTTTCGACAGACAGCAATAACAAGTTAGCATTATCCATTATCCATTCCACCACCACCCACATCCACACGCGTCTTGAACAAAAGTACGGTAAAAAACAAGACCTACTGCTTCAATTATTGTACTGAAACTCAGTCAAGCAGTCAAGTAGGCAAGTACTTACCAGGTATCCTCTCCAACCCAGAAAATAAAAAATAAACCATGTCGGTTGCAATCAAGATGGACGAATTGCTGGTGAACTGGCTCAGTGATGACAGCATGTACGAAAATGTAATGAATTTAATCGAAGAAAACAAATTGGCTGCTCAAAAGCAACAACAACAACAGCAACAACAACAGCAGTTATTGCAGGAAGTTTCTGCTCAAAATGAGGCTAATGTGAATGTGAACCAATCCAATCCAACTACTGCAGGCGCCAGTAGTAGTCGTACGAAGGCAAAAGACAGTACTGGCAAAATAATTGCCAATGCACAGCAGGGTAATAGTCACAACAACAAGAGCAGTAAAAACAATGGAGACAATGATGATTCAAACAGCAATGCTTCTCCACGATGTGTGATTCCTAAATTTTATTTGAGCGATCCGTCACGTCCTCGACGCCGACGGAGATTACTTCCCGTACCACAGAGTGATACATGGGAACCCCTACCAGAAAACGAACAACAACAAGATAAGATTAATACTGCTGCTGGTGCTGGCGCTGGCGATGAAGTATCATCTGGCGAAATCAACAATGTTTCTTCCGTACACAACAGTAGCACACCATCCGCTCTCCTCGGTGGTGTGGTTGTTGGTAGCGGTGCTCCCCTCTGTGTTCGTGATCAAGTATTGGCACTCTTTCATGAAATTGGAATTCCTTCACAACCAGCAGGTGAAGGAGAAAGCAGTAATGAGAACGATGACAACAATCACAATCACAATAATAATCGGGCAGAAGATCCGACTCGCAAGTACATTGCAGTTCATGAATTTGTTCGCGTTACCAAAGAGATTTTTTGTTTTCCTACTTTTTTTAATGTTCCTCTTTGTAGAAGACTGTTGTATCTTTGGAGGCTTCACCAACACCACCAACAAAACATGACGGATGGGAAAAACGATCGCAACGATGATGATGATGATGATGAAGCAGCAGCAGCAGCAGCAGCACTGCTTGCTACAGAGGAAGAACCGCATCCAGAACAACCCATTACGTACGAAATGGTCGAATGGTTTTGGCTGCATGAAATGGAACCCTTTGATCAGCATGAACGATTCTTTCGTTTGCTCAAACAACCCACTGCAGATTATTTGGTCCGTTCTGATTTTTTACCCTTTATCAAGGCACTATTACATGATCATCCTGTACGTTCAAGTATTTTGTTGTCGTTGCTGTTTCTTGTTTCTTCTTGTTGATCTCTATAGCGGCAACAATTTGATTTCGTGATTTTTTTTTTTAACAATCTCCTCTTTTGGCGTACTGTTTCTTTTTTGTGGGACAACAGGGCCTCGAGTTTTTGTGCAACCACGCAGAGTTTCAAGAAAAGTATGCCGTGACTGTCATTACTAGAATATTTTATTGCGTTAACAAAAGTCACAGTGGCAGAATTACTTGCCGAGAAATTCGACGCAGTGATCTTTTGGATGCGTTTTTGCAAGTGGACGAAGAGGAAGATATTAACAAGATCACCAGGTTCTTTAGTTACGAACACTTTTACGTTCTCTATTGTCGCTTTTGGGAACTGGATCATGACAGGGATTACCGCATTACACGCGAAGATCTGCTCAAGTACGGAGACCACTCGTTAAGTCACATGATCGTGGACCGCATTTTTGATGCCGCCCCCCGACCGTTTGAACAACCTTCGAGTGAAATCATTGAAAATGCTGCCGATGGCAACGAAACCGAAGAAAGAGTCAGCGCCGCTGCTATGAATCGCGAATATCTTTCCTACGAAGATTTCATCTACTTTATGCTGAGCGAAGAAGACAAGGCGAACGATGTCAGCGTCAGGTATTGGTTCACCTGCGTCGATGTGGACGGTGATGGCAAGCTCAATAATATGGAAATGCGGAGTTTCTATGCCGTTCAATTACATCGTATGCAGTGCATGGGCCACGAGATAGTTCCGTTTGAAGATATGCTCTGCCAGATGCTCGATCTGATCAAACCGAAACTCACGGATTGCATCGTTGTCGAAGATTTCCTGCAGCCCGAGTGCGCTCCGGTGGCCGGAGCACTCTTTGATGCGCTGTTCAATTTGAACAAGTATTTGCAATTTGAACAGCGCGATCCTTTTGTTGAGCGTCAGAAGAGGGAAGATGAATTTGAGACGGACTGGGATCGATTTGCCTGCATCGACTATAATCGATTGGCGATGGAAGAAGAGGCAAGAGAAGAAGAGGCCATGGAAATTGATTGGGTTACGGTGGACGACGACGAAGAGGATGGTCTCCTAGGCAGTAGCGCCGCAGCGGGTGGCGAACATGGCATGCAGATGCAAGTTCAACAACCAGACGAGTACATGCCTGGAGGCACTGGTTACGGAGCAGCCAGCAGCGAAGCGCCCTTTTGAGTCAGTCACGTTCAACGAAAACTCTACGGTAGAGCGAGCGCCATAGAATCTATGACTCCGCAGTATATATTTGCATTGCGGTCCAGTGCGGTGCGGCGCAATACGCTGCGATGATTTCTTTCGAAATAATAACACTATGACGATAAGAAAAGACGACATTATCGCATCGCATCATTGCACTGTGGAGGCAAACAGTAGAGAATGAAAAAAGTAGAGAATGAAAAAAACAAGTGCGAGGAGACAGAAAAACGCAGTGCATCGCAGTACAGCACCAGCACACACTAAAACTACAGAATAATTACTCTATACATGAAAGACTTGACTACCAATGTGTAAAGAACAATTTAATTTACCGGCAAAGTTTTAGCTAGACGAAACTGACGAAAGTTGTCATTGTCCGATGACAACGGGAAAAGGGTTGATCGACAGACAGATATGTCGAAAGTTGTTGCCGTCGTCCGAAAAACAGTGGGGTGGGGGTTAGAGG
>Ga0210036_1005278_pt1 | contig 11346 bp, 9 predicted proteins | sample CryGeymeta201515_FD_185469 | JGI IMG/M metagenome (GOLD analysis project Ga0210036, IMG submission 185469) | Groundwater microbial communities from Crystal Geyser aquifers in Utah, USA - Crystal Geyser metaG 2015-15 (SPAdes) (version 2) | ecosystem: Environmental > Aquatic > Deep subsurface >...
CCAACAAAGTGTGGGCTATGCCCAACACGCAATGCAGCAGGTGTAAAACCAACAATGTGTTATGTGAAACCGACAAAGTGTCCACCAAGACCAACAAAGTGTCCACCAAGACCAACAAAGTGTCCAATAAAACCGACGACGGTTTGTTCCGCAGTTGGTCCATGTCCAAACCCAACAATGTATCCACCAAGACCAACAAAGTGTCCACCAAGACCAACAAAGTGTCCACCAAGACCAACAATGTGTCCACCAAGACCACCAACGTGTCCACTACCAAGACCAACAATGTGTCCAATAGGAAAGAAGTGTCCTATTGAGGTTGGGACTGAAACAGTGCCAGCCAACCAATAAGTAGTAGGGACAGATCTGTGTGTCTGCCTTTCAGCGGTAGGGAACGGTCTATCCGTTCCCTACCCATGTTGTAGGGGCAAATCTATGTGTTTGCCCTCTTCATATAGGAGAAATAATGCAAAAACAATTCGTCCTCGGAGTAATCATCCTGTTAGCATTAATAACCACAACCGGCATCCCCTGGCAAATACTGCACAAGACCAATCAACCATATTCTATTAACCTTTGCATGACTATAATTATCCTCCTTATTCACCTCTGGATTGCCAGGGATGGTGTCTCTTTCGCTATCCGAGGCAGGGTATGGAAAAGAATAATCCCTGCTTGTGGGGTAATCCTCTGGTCAATCATGCGTGGCGTTTTCATCCATCCGTATGGATTCAGGATTGAGGATGGCTGGTTTTTTGCCATTGGCTTGTGTTTCCTGCTTGAGCAATCACAACTGAAACGCCTGTTGCAGAGGACAATCATCACCATCAGCCCTCTAGCAATTATATCCCTCCACGGCTGGTTATGCCCATCCAGCATACTTGTTGCCCTGCTCATCCTTGCCTTTGCGGGTACATTTATTCCAGGGGTCAGAAAAAAGGCAGAGGGAATAAAAAAATCTCCGTGTCCCCGTGTCTTTGTGGTAAAATATGTTATGCTATCCGTGTTCATGGCTGCATTTATCGGTATTTCCCTTCATTTTCTGGTATTTGACCCTGGGATAAAGAAGCAGGGTCGTATCCTTTTTGATATTGGACATGGGGACACCAGTGGTCCGCAATGGGGTTATAGCACAGATATTGATAAGAGTGCGGATGCCGGGCATGGCAGGTTGCTTGATTTTTTGAAGGCTTATGGGTATAGGGTTGAGACTCGTTCTGAGCCATTAACCCATGATGTTCTTAAGAAATATGATACACTGCTTCTCGCTATGCCTTCCCATGCTTACACACGATTGGAAATTAATAATATAAAAAAATTCGTGGAAAATGGCGGGGGATTGATGGTGGTAGGAGATCATACCAATGTTGATGATGTTATGGCTTCCTTAAATCCTGTGTTGGAAAAGTTTAATGTCGGGCTGAAATTTGATATTGTTCGGGTTGATAAAAGCATTAAGGCAAACATCCAAGCTGCTCATTGTCCAATGTTTCAAAATATTAATCCTGTTAGAGAAGTAGCCATTGGTAATGGTGCCTCTTTGAGCGTCTCCTTGCCAGCCACGCCCATCTTAAAGGTTGGATGTGGAGCATTTTCAGATATTGGGGATGTAAAAACAGGACCAGATCAGGCATATCTTGGCAATGGCATTCTGGATAAAGGGGAGGCTGTGGGTGACCATATTTTGGCTGCTTGTGGTAAATATGGCAAGGGACGGCTGATTGTTTTTGGCGATTCGAGCTATTTTCAGAACCTTGCCCTGTATCGTAATTATAATTTTGCCTGGCAGTGTTTTGATTGGCTTAATCGAATAAACTCAGCACACAGGAATGTATGGCTCATCTTTTTTGCAAGTATGCTTTTGTTGTTTGCTGCTGTTATCGTCTATTGGCAGGGTATCCATGTGATTGGATATGGGATTATCCCGGCAATGATCATTGCCCAATGTATCGCTTTTGCAATTAACAATCATTACCCTACCATTGATTATAAAAAGCTCGGGCAAAGGGTGCTGTTTGATTTTGCCCATTATCCAGAGCACAGAACATACTGGGAGGATAATGATAACTATTCTACCTCACTTGATTCGCTTGTTCATCAGACACTTCGAGTCGGACTGCACCCATCCTTAAAGGACAGGGGCAGGTTGAATGCTCAGGAATTAAAGGGATATGATGCTATGGTTGTATCCTCTCCAAACCTTCCATATTCCAAACAAGAGGTGCAGGATGTCCAACAATGGGTGCATCATGGCGGTGGGCTTCTGGTTCTTGGGGGAGTAAGCACAGAGGCAATCATCAATCCCTTGCTTGAGCCATTCAAGATTCATCTGGATGATAAGCCGCTGGGGACATACTATTGTCAAAAGGATACAGATGGTAATGATTTTAAGGTGCCTATGAGCTTTACCACCCAAAAATTCATCAAGCACCCGATTACTCAGGGGATAGGCAGCATCTGGTTTATGACCCCGGTAGCTGTTAAGGGAGGCATTTCTCTTGCTTTCGTATACGATTATCCGACTATGGTGTATAAGAAATATGGGGCTGGTAGGGTGGTAGTGGTTGGAGATGACCTCTTCTTTGCCAACTACATTTCTGAGGGGGAGAAGGGGATTGTTGATTATGATAAGGTTTTCTTGAATTGGAATGTGATGAAATGGCTGGCAGGGAGAGACTAACCACGGAGACACGGAGGCACGGAGAGTTAAGAAATATTTTTATTTTCTCCGCGTCTCCGTGTCTCTGTGGTGAAAAATCTTCGTGGTGAAAATGGAGGGCAATAATAATGTATCAATTAATATTAAGACTAATCGGCTCATGGCTCATGGTGATTTGTTGGTGGGGGCTGTATCTTCAGGATGATTTTCAGCCTTATAAGGCTGGGGTGGCTCAATCGTTGTGGTGGCTCTTTCCGTTGGCAATATTGTTGCTGGTGATAAGCACAGGGCAGAGGCGTAATATTAAGGATCAGGGGCAAGGTGTGTCTGGCTTCAGAACTTCGGAACTTACATCGATTTATCAAGCTGTGCAACTGATTCTAACTATATCCCTTGCCCTGTTGATTGCCTCGGGCGTGATATCCTTGACCGCAGGCTATCCAACACTATTTGCATCATTCCTTAGCCCGCAAGTATCATTTGTCCTGAACCTGTTTGGGTTTAATAGCGGGGCGAGCGGGGGAATGGTGTTGCTTGATGGGAAAAAGGTGCTGCTTGACTCGGTCAAGGTTGGACTATGGCAGATATTGGCGTTTGCACTGGTCTTCTCAGGCATGATTGTGTTTGCCCGGATCCCCTGGCACAAGAGGTTACGATTAATTATAACAGGCATTGTCTGCCATTATCTATACCTGATAGCCTATGCTGCGGGGATGGTTGTCTTTATTCCAAAAGAGATGCTGCCGGGTATGGAGTTATTTAATGCCTTCTGGGGGATGAAGATGTGGCTGGGATTCCTGCCTGTCCTTCCTTTGTGGTTCTGGCTTGTATATAAGCCATCAGCCATCAGCCATCAGCCATCAGCCTGCATTCCGCATTCCGTAACCTTCAGTCTTTCATTGCTTATCCTGTTGTTAGCCTTCTCCATCGGCATGAGTTGTTTCTTCTTTGGGTTCAGCCGTCAGGAGGAGGAAACCATTATCCTTGTAGACGAAATACACTCAAAATGGGAGTCAACCCTCAAGGAGTTTAACCGTCAGGAATTCGGGATGATGGCTGAAAACAATTATCACTCGTTTCTTGAGTACATCTCACACTTTCATAAAACCTTCGTGGTCACAGATGATAACCAGAATTCATCCGTCAAGGGTGTAACTACCTTACACGAGAAGGTATTAAGCAAAAAGTTGTTTGATTCATTGCCCAAGAAGAGGGTTATTCTTATCCTTAAATGTTTTACCAAATATCCTACTGAGAAGGAATTGAACGCAACCGTTCAATTTGTTAAAAGTGGCGGGAATATCCTGTTTATTGGCGACCATACAGATGTATTCTTTATGGATACCTATATTAACAAGGTTTCCAAAAAGTTTGGGATAGAATTTCTGACCAATGCGGTGTATGTGGCTACAGGCGGCTGGCCTGTTACAGACAGGAGGAATATGAGGTATCACCCTGTTACCCAATATATGGACAGGTTTGTCTGGGCAACCAGTGATGGCTTAAAGCTTTCCAAGGATGCTTTTCCCTTGATATTTTCCCCACTTGCTTCGTATACAGATAAGGCTAATTATTACAATAACTACTTTTTTGGTGATACTTCGTTCAAGCCAGATAACCCCATGGGAATACATGCTATCATGGCTGCATCTGAATATGGCAAGGGGAAGATAGTAGCTTGGTCTGACTCCACTTGTTTTAACAATGAGATAATGTTTACCGTGGACAGGCGAGGGCTTTTGCAGGGGATATTCAGTTGGTTTTCGCATTCCAAATATATCAATCCATTTCCAATAGTAGCAGTTGTGGTATTGATTATATTGATCTGGTATATCATACGGTTTCGGGTTAGCCTTAACTGGTCACTGTTTTTGTGGCTGGTTCTGGGGATAATGGCTGGCTGGCTGACAGCCATCTGGCTGAATAACATCCTGTATCCTCCCCAAAAACCACAAATACCGCTTCCATCCAGAGTATTGTTTGATGAAGCCCATAAGCCAGCAACTTCCCTGACCATGGGAAATATGGATCAACTATTGGGAGAAGACAGCTACGAGAGGTTCTTTTATCACCTTGGCAGATGCAAATACTATCCAGAGGTAAATTATCAGCATAGGCTCACCAAAGAAAGGTTGCGGAACACCTCTGGCAGGGGTACTACTTCTGGCAGAAGTGCTACCTCTTGCTTGATTATCACTACCCCCAGGTCAAGCTTTTCCAGGGAGGAGACAGAGGATATAGCCACCTTTGTCAAGAATGGCGGTGGTCTTCTCCTGATTGAGGGTGCAGGGTTTGATGCCACTTCTATAAATCAGGTTGCCAATACCTTTGGGTTACATTTCAGGCGAGAGCCTCATACCCTAACATTGAATAATACCTTTCTTGTTAATCCCACCTTTGTAGAAGGTGGCAAATTCCTGCTTGTTTATCAGGACATTCCAATTGTTTCATGGGCAAAATATGGCAAGGGGTTGGTGCTTGCTATTGGTGATTCCGGGATGTTCTCCAACAAGGGATCCGGGTTGTATTCAAAGGGGGTTGTCTGGATGATGAACGATATGATCGAAGCACTCGGGTGTGGGGATGAGAAGGCATTGGTTGGACTTGATTGGCAGATGATGGTAAGGGGATGGTAGGAAAGAGGCAAATTGAACACTTTATTGTAACTACTCAGGTAAAGTAATTCACCACGGAGAACACATAGGTTGATAGGTTGATAGGTTGATGAGTTTATAGGTTAAAGAAACACAGATTCATAATTCATAAACATTTCCTATCAATTCATCCACTTATCAACCCATCAACTATTCAACTTATCAACTTTTTGTGTCTTCGTGCCTTTGTGGTGAGTAGTTACACTTATATTTACGCATACATATCCATCAATAACCCCTGAATAAAGCTGAGCTTAGAGGCAAGAGCAATGGGTTTTGCCTGTCTTCGCAATACATCTTCAGTTAAAGAAATAAGATTTTCATTTACCTTTTCTATAAAAAAATACATATTCTTCTGTCCTATTTTTTGAGCTGTAACCTGACTGGTAATATGTTGTTTGAGTATATATAATTCAGAAATAACCTCCTGCATGAATTTCTTAACTATATCCTTATACTTTACCAGATTGTCATAAATAGGTGTTTCAAGCAATATTTTACTCTGTTCTGATATCTGGGATAACAAGGCATTAAGTGGTGCTTTTATTGATAAATATGGATTATTATTATTAAATTCATCCATTTCCCCTACAGAAACCTTTTTATTAATTCGATTGAATCCTGTATTTGCCTCAAGTGAGAGCATATCAATATTCATTTTAGATACCCCTTGTTTTTTGTGGGCTGCCGTAGGGGCAGACCTCTGTGTCTGCCCGATACCTATATAAAAGTGTTTTATCTACGCAATCACAGATCATTTGATGAACCTCATCAATTCCCCTACTCCCATCTATTAACTTAACCCTATTTGGTTCAAGCCCTGCTATTTGAAGATACCCATGCCTGACCTTATTATGAAATTCGATATTTTCCTGTTCTATTCGATCTAATTTTTTGCCTGTTGCCCGTGAACTACCCTGCTCAGGCATAATATCTAATACTATCGTTATGTCTGGACTAATATTTTCAATAACCAATTCGTGTAATTTCTGGATTAATGGGATATCAATCCCTCTGGCATAACCCTGATATGCAAGAGTAGCATCCATAAATCTATCACATATTACAATCTTATTAGATAATAAAGCTGGCTGAATTACTTCGTGAATATGCTGAACCCGTGAGGCAAGATATAATAAAATCTCCGTCAGATTATTCATTGCAGAGTGATCAATATTTAGAAGAATCTTTCTTATACTTTCTCCAATAACAGTTCCACCAGGCTCTCTGGTATGAATAACATCATAACCTTTTTTTTTCAAGTATTCAACCAATAATAGTGTTTGTGTGCTTTTACCACAACATTCAATTCCTTCAAGGGTAATAAATATCCCTGCCATTATACCTCCATACATCCATTTTATTTCTTTTTTACAAAATATTATATCATAGATACAAAAAGAAAGCAAGTTGTTTTTTATAATTACCACTACACTTAGAACTATATAACCTACAAACTACAATATATAGTATGGTTATAACTTTTTTATTTTTTCCTAATTTTTCTGTTGCTTTTTTTTAAGAGTATGGTATAATAGATACTGTTGATATAAAGTAGCTTGTGAATAACTTGTGAATAAAATAATATTTCCTTTCCATTCCAGCAGTTACAAAGAAAACTGAGAAATGGTTCAAGCTTTTAATATATCAGTAGTTTTTATATAACTCCTTATTTAATAATATCTTACAATAATAATTATATTATTATTCAACGATTCCTAAAAAATAGGCAGATTAAAAAATATTTATGTGAATAACTTGTGAATAAGTTTATAACAACTCTGTTTATTGATGTTAATAACTATTTGAATGGTTACAAAAAAATACCGTAACTACTTAGGATGGGTTGATGGGTTGATGAGTTTATAATCTATGTTCCTTTAACCTATCAACCTATCAACCTATAAACCTATCAACTTTTTGTGTCTTCGTGGTGAGTAGTTACAAAATACCTTCACTTTTAAGTATTCAAGGGAGGGAGAATACTTTAAGAGAAGATAGGAATGTACTATCTTTTTTTAAGGTGCTGGAACTCTGTAAGAAATAAAAAGGGAAGGATATGTAAAAATGAAAGATGAATTATGGGATGAGGTATTATTAAAAATAAAGGATAAAATACCAAAAGAAAGCTATGAAATATGGCTTAAGCCAATAAAACCTATAAATATATCAGGGAATATATTAGAAATGGGTGTTCCAAATATGTTTTTTAAGAATTGGATGAACACTCATTTTCGATCTTTTTTAGATGATCATCTAAAAAAGATTACCAATAATCTAATGTCTATAGATTTTATTATTTCATCTGAAGTTGTAATTTCTCAGAGATATAAAACAGAAGAAGGAATAGAAGTAAAAAAAGAAAAAAAATATTCCATAGCAGATTTTTATCTAAACCCGAAATATACATTTGATAGTTTTGTAATTGGCGAAAGTAATCGTTTTGCTTATGCAGCCTGTCAGGCAGTAGCAGATAAGCCGGGGATGTCTTATAATCCTTTATTTATTTATGGCGGTGTTGGACTGGGGAAAACACATCTTGTTCATGCTATAGGACAGCAGATATTACAAAAAAAATCAAATGTAAAAATTGTCTATATTTCATCTGAACAGTTCTTAAATGAATTTGTTGATGCTATAAGATTTAATAAACCACAGAGATTTAAGGATAAATATAGAAGTATAGATGTCCTTTTAATTGATGATATTCAGTTTTTGGCAGGAAAAGAGGGTATACAAGAGGAATTCTTCCATACTTTTAATACATTACATGGATCGGGTAAACAGATAGTTTTAACCAGTGATCGTCCTCCAAAAGAGATAAAAACATTAGAAGAACGATTGCGATCAAGGCTTGAGGGTGGTTTAATAGTTGATATTCAATTCCCTTGTATTGAAACAAGAATGGCTATTATTAAGAAAAAAGCAGAAAAAGAGGGTATTTTAATTCCAGATGATGTATGTTCTTTTATTGCTTCTAAAATAAAAACAAATATCAGGGAATTAGAAGGGGCTTTAATTAGAATAATTGCTTATATATCATTAACGCATGAAAAATTGGATATAAATATGGTTAAAAGGATACTAAAAAATACCCTTATTTTTGATGAACAACCTGAATCTATCTCCATAGAATTTATTCAAAGAAAAACTTCTAAGTATTTTAAGGTTCAATTATCTGATATATTAGGAAAGAAAAGAAATAGTACAATTGTTGCTCCACGGCAAATAGCTATGTATCTTTGTCGAAAACTAACTGCTCATTCCTTACCAGAAATAGCAAGAGAATTTGGGGGAAGGGATCATGGTACAGTAATGCATGCTTGTAATAAAATAAAAAAACAGATAGAAAAAGATATATCCCTTCAATCTATAATTCAACATATTGAAAATGAATTAAAACAGGTTGTGTAAAATTGTGAATAAATATTTAGATTATTCACAGGGTTATTTATAGTCTATCTTATTTTATTTATTGAAGTTAAAGTAGTTATTGGTAAATTTAACCTATAGTTATTATTACTATTAATTTAGTATTTAATATAAATTAAGAAAAAGAGGAGAAATAATAATAATGAATGTAGTTGTTAAAACAAATGCTTTTTTAGAGTCTTTACAGGCAATGGTAATATCCCAGAAGTTACTTATTCCTATTCTGGCTAATGTTTTATTAAGGGCAAATATAATGGAAGGTGAGGTAGGTTTAGAACCTACCCCTACTTTAACTGTAATTTCTACAGACCTTGATATTTCTGTGGAATGTAAGATAGCCGTAGATATTATAGAGGAGGGTAGTATTACCCTTCCATTTAAGAAATTATTAGATATAGTCAGAGAAATGCCGGGGGAAGATATATCTATTAAAGTGAATGAGGATTATTATACAATTATTGCCTCTGAAAAATCATTTTTTTATATATCAGGATTACCGGAGGATGATTATCCTAATATTCCTTCTATTACAGGAGATAAGTATTTTTCTATATTATCTAGTGTATTTAAGAGAATGATAAGAAAAGTAGCTTTTTCTGTGGCTGTAGATGATAGTCGTCAAACATTAAATGGTGGTTGTCTAAGTGTTGAGGGGGCAGAGGTAAAAATTATAGCTACAGATGGTTATATTTTTTCATATGCAAAACATATATTATCCTCACCCGTTAATCAAAATATGTGTGTTATAATTCCTAATAAAACATTAAATGAGATAATGAAGGTATTAAAGGAGGAATCTATAGTTGATGTATACTTAAAAAATAATCAAATAATGCTTAATTTTGATGATATTGTATTTACGGCAAGGTTATTAGATGGAAGTTTTCCTGATTATAAAAATTTTCTACCTAATATAACACAAGATAATGTGTTGCATATAAATAGGAATACATTATTAAATACATGTCGAAGAGTTAGTATTATGAATACAGTAGATGTTGATGTATTTAATATTTGTATATCTGATAATACTATTGAAGTAACGACAATTGCTCCGGGTATGGGAGAGGCAAAAGAAAATATTACTGATATTGATTATAAGGGAGAAAATTTCAGTGTTAAATATAAATCTAAACACACAATAAATGTCTTAAAAAATATTGATATAGAAGAGATAGATATGTTTTTTGTTAGTGAGTTAAAGGCAGGGGTTATAAATATAAAGACTAAAACTGAAGAATATTTTTATTTCATTGTACCAATAATAGAGAGATGAAATATGATATTAGTAATTGATATTGGTAATACAAAGGCACATTTTGGGATATATATAAAGGATAAACTTTCGGCACATTGGTCGTTATTAAATAGTGAGATAAAAAGAAATAATAATATTATTTCAGTAAGATTAAAGGAATATAATATATTAAAATGTACTATTTCTTGTGTTGTTCCTTCATTAAAAGATGTGTTTAATAAAATATTAGATGATTTTGGTTTAACCCCTGTTTTTATTGAATATTCCTCTATAGATATACCTATTTATTATAATAATCCTTCTGAACTTGGTGTAGATAGAATTATTAATGTTGTAGCTGTGATTAAATTATATGAGATTCCATGTATTATTGTTGATTTTGGTACAGCGACTACTATTGATGTTGTATCTGATAAGGGAGAATTTATAGGTGGTGTTATTGTACCGGGTATTGGCGTTTCCGCAGAAACCCTATGGACAAAGACAGAAAAACTTCCCCATATAGAGATTAATAAACCAAAAACAGTAATAGGTAAAAATACGATAGATTGTATGCAATCAGGGATATTTTATGGGTCTATTGGACAGGTGGATGAGATAATTAAAAGAATTATGAAAGAATTAGGGTATAAGACTAATGTGATAGCTACAGGCGGATTGTCAAATATTATTGGTAAATATTCTAAGTATATAAAAAAGGTTGATGAATTTTTAATATTAGAGGGATTAAAAATATTAACAAGGTGATGGATATGATTGATATTCGAGTAGCAGCTTGCATAATAAGAAATAATAAAATATTAATGATACAACACAAAAAAGCCGATAAAAAATATTGGTTACTCCCTGGTGGAAGGATTGAATATGGGGAGACAATAATAGATGCCCTTAAAAGGGAATTAATAGAGGAAACAGGGCTTGAGATAGCTGTTGGTAAATTAATATTTATAAGTGATGCTATCCCTGAAGATAATCATAGACATATATTGAATTTATTCTTTGAGGCAAAAGTAACAGGTGGAGAACTTCAACTTGGGGATGAAGAAATACTTAATGCAGTGGAATTTATAGATGTAGATAAAATTGATGAATTAGTAATCTATCCGCTTATCAAAGAGGAATTAAAACAATATATTAATACTGGTCAACCGTTGGGGTATCTTGGGTGTAGGTGGAGATAAAATAAGGAGGTTTTTAGTATGACAGAGATAATAAAGGTTTGGGCTCGGGAAATAATTGACTCTCGTGGAAATCCAACGGTAGAGGTAGAGGTAACCTTAGATTGTGGTGCAGTTGGGAGAACTTCTGTTCCCTCTGGAGCCTCTACAGGAAGTTATGAGGCC
>Ga0210036_1005289_pt1 | contig 11329 bp, 13 predicted proteins | sample CryGeymeta201515_FD_185469 | JGI IMG/M metagenome (GOLD analysis project Ga0210036, IMG submission 185469) | Groundwater microbial communities from Crystal Geyser aquifers in Utah, USA - Crystal Geyser metaG 2015-15 (SPAdes) (version 2) | ecosystem: Environmental > Aquatic > Deep subsurface >...
CCGGGATATGGATATCCCGGAATTTGAGAAACACAGCCCCGGGATAAATCCATATCCCGGGAATGGTGGTAACACATGATTGAAAATAAAAGGAAACGGAATTTCACTTGAACCTTGAACACTTGAAACTTGAACAATAATGACAAACTTGTTGTTGATCATCCCTTTCGTCCTTCAATACCTTACCCATTTCGAAAATAATTATGAAGGAAAAATCAACCCCAAAGTTGCAATGGTCGCTCAATGTAGGCGGCAACGATGATGTCTTGTACCGGCTGCCTCGATCGTCACAGGCGCTCGTTTTGGAAAATCACTGGATCAAAGTATCCTATTACGGCAGCAATACCAGTATTGGAAGCCAACGGCCAATAGGAAATGTAGAGGTTGCCATCTTTCAGCCTGCCGCTTCGAGTCAACAAATCGAATTGACAATTCATGATCCTCGACGAAAGAAAAGCAGTTCTTACCAATTGGATATTGCTCACAACATTGTGAAAATGCAGGTGCTACCTCTTCCACCCACCAACACAAAACGGGCACTAACAAAGCACATGAACCAGACACAACAACGACAACAAGTGTTTGGGACCCTCTTGGTGGTGGCAACTGTCAAAGGAATTTTTGTTTTTTCCTTGCTGTTTACCCGCCAACACTGTAACTCCAATTTCGTCTTGTCGGAATTTTTGGATCTATCAGAACCCGAAACGATGGATCGTGTCTCATTGTTAGAGGATCGACAGATACGAGAAATAAATAGCCAAGTCGTATTATTATCAGATAATGACAATTGTGCCTCTCTCGTAGTGGTAGCATCGTCGTTGCCCTTCCATTTCAACCGAATTCCACCCAGCAACCGAAATCAAGGGTCATCCTCTATCCAGACAAATGTTGATGCCTTGATCTTCTCCCTTCAAAATCACATACATCCTATATTTCATTATTGCAAACAAGACACAGTGCTAGGAAAATCAAGGTCACTTAATCTCTTAAAGGGCGTCAACAGAGTCAAGACCGTTGGCTTCTTGGGTACCAGTTCAAAGATAACCAAGTTAAGCCATACGATGGCCGTAACAGTGCTATTTGCTGGGGAGCTCAAGTTGATACCCGTTCCATTGAATCTGATCTTCTGTCAATCACCAACGGCAAGTGTGGTGCATACCATTCAGGTGCAAACCATTCTCCTTGCAGGAATTTGCGCGCATCCGAGTATTTCTGGTCTTGGTGAAACGGTAATGATGCAACAGAAAACAACAACTGCAAACACCAATACCACCACCAATACGTGTGATCTTGCCATTCTATTTCGACCAAAATTAAAAGAAATTGGGGCCCAATCAGGCAAATCAATAGCAAACATATTAGTGCCCAATCACAAATCAGTCTCCTTTTCTCCCGCAGAACATAGTATTGAAAACTCTTCAGATATCGATAGAAAAGCTGGGCGTTTCTTTCCGCACAACAAGAAAACGCCTCAGAAAAATACATCGATCCAATGCATTTCTGACTGGAAAACACCTACGGCGCAGCAATTTGAGTCCACAAGAGCTGAGAGCAAAATGCAAGTTATGGTTTCACCGGAAGAAAATGCTATTCACAACAAATCGTCAAACACAAACTCCGAAATTCTTTGCTCGAGCGGCAATGATATTTCTTCTTTGGTTGGAATCAATTTTATAGACTTCAAATCTACGTTTCTTCCTGTTGACACTGATTCGACATTCGTCATTTCTAATAGCAGCGACAAGACCATTGATCTCACGGGAAAATCATGGTCTCCTTCCACCCTCAATCTGAATCTTTCTCCACTAAGCAGCGTCAAAAGTACTGACGCTTGCGATGAAAACGTGTTTGGAGCGTCGGATTCGGCCTTAGAAAAAGTTGATCAGGCGTTGACGACTCCTACCAATTTGCCAATCAGAGCGAATCCTCGCAGCGCTTTGAAGAGCATTCGCTGCACAACCCCTTTGCAGGGAGACGAGGTAGATCAGTTTGCTTATGACTCCGATCATCTGTCTCACGTCGTAATTGTTCACGTTGAGCAAGATGGACTTGATTCTGGAATTCAACTCAAGATTGGCTTCTCGAGCATAGCGTTGCCACCCGCCCTTGCTAATTTTGACTCTGCTTCGCTTCGATGGGTAGATGACAAAAGAGGCAAGAGTCTAATTGTAGCCGCCGTGGATGCAGAATCCTGCAAAATTGCAAAGCTACTCCAAATTGGTGATGAACAGGATTCACTCGAAATCGAAACAGTATCTTCTCCTGATTTAACATCAATCATTTCTAGCTTAGAGCACGCAAAAAAAATGTTTTGTTTTAAAATCAAGGGAATGTCCCTGGAACCAGTAGAAGACGGGAATGGTCAACTTGAGGCGCGACTACTTCTTAACCGGCAGCTGAAGATCAGTGATAGGACTTCTAGTATGGCATCTCCAATCAATATCTCCTTAACGGAATCCGTCCGGTTATGCTTGGCCTCTACAATACTTTCGTTCGAGTCAGCAGAGAGTGAGGACGTAGACAATGCCAACGCAACTCTTGTAGCTGGGAGCAACGCGGCTGCTGTTGTCGAAAAGCTTGATCACATCATTGGTCTACTAGGTACATTCGACGCGAGAATGGACAACTTAGAGAAGCAAATACTATGTGGAGTGGAAGAATCAATGAGAATAATCTAACCTCCTACTAAAGTAACACGTACTCCCGTCTGCTTGTAATTTGTATCACCAACTAGCTATGGATTCCACGCATTAGAGCGATACGCTGCTCAATGCACATTAATGCCGCTTGCACAGGATCTGTGCGATCCCAATTGGCAATCCTCTCCTTGAAGATTTCACCGTCCAACATGACTAATGCAGCTAGATGATTGATCAAGGGATGAGGATGACCCTTCAAGCCCAAAGCAGAGAAAACATTGACAATGTAATTCAGATCCGCAGAGAGGTGCTCGCAGCCCTTGGGTGTGAGCTGAGGAATTCGCACGATACGTTCCAAGAGACGACCCGTCACCGACAAACCGACCACATCCAACCAGGCATTGCAAAATGCAGTGCTAGCCCTGGTGGCTTCGTCCTCTTCTCCTTCCTCCTCCTCTTCCTCGACAGGAGCCCAAATAATGAGATCCACAATTTCCTCGCCCTCCATCAGGGTCTTGACAACATCGTCTGTGCTTTCACGAGAGCCCGCTGATGCCAGAAACTCTTGCCAGGATTGAAGAGAAACACCTCGTACACCATCCATGACTTCATTGGCCAGCGACAACGCTTCGGAGTCAGATGCAAATGGCTCCAATGCCTGAACCAAAGCAAGCATGTGCTCACCCACGTGGGTGATGTAGTTTTGTGGGAGCGTGCCGTACGAAGCAATATCATCTGCTCCGCTGTCTTCTTTCCAGGCCGACATTGTTGATATTCCACTCAAGTGCAAGCGTGGCACGGACGAGCAAACGGAGTAAACAAATTTGTGACAAGTGTTTGCCAATGCCTTGATGGCCTCTCCCACTTGGGAATACAGGATTACAGGTCCTTGGACATCCTCGCCGGTAGCACTGCCCGATGCCAAAATTTCGAGCGTTGATATAGTGGCAGCATCGGGATCCTCTTCCGCGTCTCTGCTCTCGCCGCCACTTCCACAGACCGCTTTGGTCAGAAAGGAATCAATCTCCACCACTGAGAGAGACTCGGGCAGCGAGAAAGGTCCGTCACTGCTTGTTTTTGCGGCGCCGGACAACGTATCCGCAATTTGCTTCTCGGTTTTCATTTGCATAGTCATGCGTTCCGCCAGCACCTTTAGTCGCTGTTGTGTTTTGCTCTCAAAAGTAGACATGTGTCGACGAAACAACCCAGCCACCTTTAAAACTTCCAAGGCACACAACACGTGTTGATCGTCAAATTGTTCGGCCAGCTTAGTTTCGTCCGCCGTCATGCTATTGCGCAGGGAGGAAATGGCCGACGCCATGTCACGGGCATGGCCAGCCAATAATCCATCCATGGCGGCAAGGGATGGTTGGACGTGAAATCCACCATTCAGTAATTCAAAGCGACTCAAGACATCTTCCACCAAAGGAAAGCAAACGGCCGTAAGTCCCTTGAGACGATCTGTGGCATCTTGTAATGCAGTCAAATCTTGAGCACCTGCCGAAGTGGCTTGCTGAAGATCCTCCCGAATCAACTGGGCCGTGACAGTGGCATGCTTCGTTTCCAATGCCGCCAATCGTTCCTGGTAGGGAGTAAAGGGCGACGCAACCTGCAAGAAATTTTTCTCCAAATCCTTATACAATTGAATACCCTTGGCAGCGGTAGTGTCTGTGGTACTAACACTGCCTCCTGCGTTGCCGTGGTTTTCCAACATATCCAAATATCCTCCTGCCACTGTCTCATAAGCTACACTCAAAAATTGCAATGTTGCTTCGTATACCTTGGCAATATTTTCCAGACTACCTTTATTGTTATTGTGAGACGGACCACCACCACCACCACCACCACTACTGCCACTGCCACTCGTAGTAGGATTGGATGAGTAAAGAGACTCCAACCGACTGCGAAAACTTGGCAAAATCGGTCGGAAGCATTCGGCCATGACCTTGACGACCATGTCGGAAACCAATTCCTGTCCAAATACGGCCAATGCTTGACGACGTTCTTCGGTCAATAAATTCAATACAGTTTCGTACCATTCTGGTAACCAACTAACAAATGTTTCGTTGGTATTGGTATTGGTATTGCTGTCGCTGCTTGTTGTGGTGGTCTCGTAGCTGGGTGTATAGGCAAACCATGCCTTGTGAACTGCCATGGGTCTATTTTTAATATATTCCTGTTGCAAGGCTTCCATATTTCCCAACTTTCGATACAATCCCACGCATTGTTGCAATGGTGCTAATCTTGTGTTCATGTTTTGTAACGCATGTTTGAGTTGGGGTTGCAACAAGACACTGACCTGTTGTCGGACATGAGTAATGCTAGCATGACGTTCTTCTGGATGTGGCATTCCACGCAATGCCCGTTCACCGCTTTCCAACTTAGCCAGGGCTGCCACAGCTTCTGCCAAATTTTGTTGCGCCAGCAGTGGAGCGATGCTCGACAGTGTGGCATCCCACGTAGCCGCAGCCGTCAAAATTTCTTCCGTACGGCTCAGATTGGACTGCAGGGCGTGCAACGTGCTCAGTGTCTCCAACGATGTTTCGACGTCTTGTTCGTTGGCACTCTTTCTTTGTGACGTTACTTCCAACAAGGCTGTGGCGTCCTGTTTCATGCCCTCCAATCCAACACCGACCCGTCCTACGTCGGCATGACACCGGGGTAAAATCGCCTGTAATTCGGCACCTATGCGTCCAATATCTTCGTGACACGATTGTGTTTGCAACTGTAATTGTAACGCCAATTCTGCCATGCGCTGTTGTAATTCATCACCGTGAGATTGAGCCGATGTTTCGGCGGCTTCTTTTAACGCCAAATTGAGATAGGTCGCCACGGAAAAGTCTTTGGACGTCGTACTACTAAGGAGAGTTGCAAGTTGACCATCCAGCGTTGTTTCGTCTGCAACGGCTGGTTCCATCCGACGTATACCACCCGACGATGAGACGGGACCAGAACTGGTCATAATTATTATTGCTATTAGACTACTACCTCTTGGCAACAATACGAATATCTATAGATTGTTTACTGTTGTTGTAGATAATAATATTATTATAAATATTATTATCTACTACCAGTACTGTACTACGGTACTGATAGTATCAGTATCAGCGAGATTACAAAATCTTTCTCGACCGCTGTGGCGGGTCATATTAATAACAGTGATGTTAACAGTACTACGCTGCAATGACGAAGAACGAAGGTCAAACGGTGCGCATCGACCCAGCCAATTTAATTTGTTGCAAACGATACGAGATATACGAGTATTATTTATGATTATATTATTACTGCCTATCGTAAAACAGTAATACTCTATTCAACACCAAGCTTGAAACGATAAAAATTTCAGCTGGTAGCATGATACTATCGTACTGTCCTAGAAAATCATCTGCACGTACTATTATAGCTAGTTCCAGTACGGACAGTTACCTACGAGTATGCAGCAAGGAGGGTGAGAAAAATACTACTGGTGCTTTACGCGCGAACAATTATTACTTGACGCATGTCGTTTCGTACATGCTGTTTTGTACAAATAAATAAACAATTGCTCGAGTATCTTTTATTTTCTCAAAAAGATGGAAGGCGCGATATTGCGTGCGGAAAAATCTACCTGAAAGCCAAAGGCATTCAAAATAATGAGCTGGAAGTGGCTGAGATGAAAGCGGAGGAAGACATGATGAACGCGGAGAAAGAGTGATGCTTCGTCAGGCTGCAGAAATGCGACTGACAAAGCGAACAAAACCTCTAGCAACGAAGACATTCAAAGGTGCATTCGATGAACTTTTGCTGTATTTTTATCCGAGAAGAAACAGAACGAGAATGCCTGGTACACAACGTCTTCGTAGCCTCTGGTAGTCGATCTCGACTGCACAAAGGGCAGGTGATGAGAAAAAGTGGTGTCACGTCTTCGCGGTTTGCAGAGCGTGCCAAAAAAAAACCTCTCTGTTCAAGCAGGAAGAGGTTTTGCTAACGAACATTGTTTTGTTTTCCTCCCCCAAGTATTCGATGTTAGATGAGTATCACTGCAACCGATGCGCGGTCACACTGTCACTGGAAGCAACACCAGAATCATCCTTGTAAACATCCAGGGCAGCGACAGAGTCTGATGTTGTAGTCTGTCAGTCTACTGAGCGCTTTCGCATTGAAAATTGACATGCAATTACTACCAGTTCTCCTATTAGTTCGTCGTCACTAGTAGTAGACCTACTCCGAGTACCGCTACCTCTGCTAGTAGTCTACTAGTAGTACTAGTAGTATCAAAATAGTAGTGGTTGCGAATTGAGGAGTGGTATCTTTTGTACGGTGCTGGTACTCCTGGCTACCAGGTACTGGGTTCACTACTGGTACGGGATAGTAGCTAGTAGTAGTAGTAGTTTGGTTGTTTCACTCTATAGTACTGTTATATACCTTGTTTCCCTTGATGACTTATCATTAAGTCTTGTGGTCGTCAATTTTAGTTATTCGATTCAGATGGAATCTTGCTCGAAGGCTTTTGATAGAAGACGTGAAATACAGCTACTATTTTTCAGAACTTCACCAACTACAGTGTCTAAAGTATCTCTAGCTAGCAGGTGCTGTGATGACAAAACATAAATTACAGTGTAGTAGATTACGGTAGGAATACTTTATGAGAACACCACTACATGCAGCTTGCTTTGAAGTGCAAGAATAGGGCATTCATTGACAATCGAGCTCCACTCCTGCTCTGCTCAACCTAATTTTACTCGCCTTATCGAGCACTGCGTCGTCAAGAGACAGCAATACACATAACTAGTAATAAGACTCAAACTTGAATCCAAATGAAAGGAAATCAAAACCAAAATGGCCGTAGAAGGCTCGGGTGCCGTCGTCGTCCTTCGTCTTTTCTTGTCTGGGCATTGCCGTTGTGTTGTGCACTATCGCTGCTATCGTCGACCATGGTCGCTGCCTATGAACCACCAGTTTCGATTTTGGATTTTATACGGCGAATTCCATTAGCCTGGTTGCACGAAACCACGTATTCCTTGCTTCACAATAGTGCCTGGCATAGTACCAACCGTACTAGCAGCTCAAACAGTACCAACAGTACCAACACTACAGCAAATAAAGAGCAACCTACTACGAGCCCAACAACTCTCGCTGAAAATCCTGCGTATGCAACTCTTCCAGCAAAGTGTCTCGAGGATCCCTCGTTAGAGGAGTGTCTCCCCTACTTTCCATCTCCGCCTCCTACAACGTTGGCTCAAAACCCCGATTACGTTACAATTCCCGTGAAATGCCTCGAAGATCCATCTTTGGAGGATTGTCGTAAATACTTTGGCAATGGTCAAGACGGTGGACCTGATTCTATTCCTTCTCACGCTACGACCATGCCCACAGCCATTCCCACCATTTTACAAGCCACTGGACGAGGATGTTACGGGGCGAATATTATAGATTCCAGATTTTGTGAACACGACAAGACACAGAACAAGGACAAGTACACGTCTAGTCCGGCTCAGCAGGCATCCTTGTATCGTTTCATCGTGCCTGATTTGACAGAGGATGAGAATGGGGGAAATGAACAGGGGAACAACGATGGGAACGGGGACAACAATATTAACATAGGGGATATCATTGGAAGTATCAATGTGGGAGGAGGAGATACGGATGACATTCCAAGTATTTCGCCATCGCCGACCCTTGTGCCAACTGTTAGTCCGGCTCATACGGCAACCTTTGCTCCCAGCGATGCACCTTCGGTCAGTTCGCAGCCTTCGGTAAGCCCACAACCAAGTGTCGAACCTACAGTGTCAGCCAGCCCTACAATGAGCGCCCAACCAACGAATGAGCAAGGATTAACAGCCGAGGCAGCAGCAAGAGTTACACGTAATCCAACGCACATTCCTACAGCCGCGCCTTCGCAGAGTGCGGCGCCCACCTTGAGTACTCGTCCAAGTGCAAGTCCTTCCACAAGTTCTCAACCATCAACTTCGAAAGCACCCAGTGAAGCTCCCACGGCATCGCCTTATCCAACATTGAGCGCGCAGCCAACGAATGAACAAGGTCTGACGGCCAGCGCTGCTGCAAGTGCTAGCCGACCCACGGAAGCGCCATTCTTCTTCTCCAATAGTATCTATCTATCAAGAAATGCTCCAACGCAATCGCCAACGAGAACAGAACCAACAATTGCAGATCCCACAGTGAGCTTTGGAACCCCCACTGGAACCCCATTTCTCGATCCTACTAAAAAGCCGACGGCAAGCCCAACAACGTAAGTCACGCCAGGAGATGGTGGCTTTCTATCGTTCGTCAAATAATGAGGCATAAATCAGTGTTCTTTCCTGTTATACTGCCGCACTTGCTTTGCGTGTCTCTAAATTCATCCGAACTTTTTGCATCCCAATCCCTTTCCATCCGACTTTGTTTTTCCTGCTATTCTTACAATTTCAATTACTTTCTGTCTCCTCCATGTAAATCTACCATCCATCTCCATCCATCCTTCCCACTGCAATCCTCCTCAATCTTTTGCACCAATTTGTAACCATCCGATCCTTTCCTGCTTCATTTCACGATCTTTCCCGTGAACTACCATACCATCTCCAAGTGATCCTACTTCTGGACCCACAAGTAGATCAGCAGCAGGACCAACATCGGCACCTATCTCTGGACCCACCAGTAGACCAACATTTGGGCCCAAAAGACCTACCTCTACACCCACCACTGGGCCGACCTCAGGACCCACATCAGGACCTACTTTGAGTCCTAGTAGTGGACCGACAGCAGGACCAACAGTAGAACCTACCACTGTACCTACTTCCAGGCCTACCATTGAACCCACAAGTAAGCCAACGCCCAGCCCAACAGGCAGGCCTACACCTGACCCTACACGTAGGCCCACACCCAGCCCCACAAATAGGCCTTCGTCCTGGCCCACCAGCAAACCTACTTCGGATCCCACTTCTGGTCCCACAAGTGAACCTACCTCTGAACCCACAAATAGACCAACCTCAAATCCTATGACTGAAACTCCCACTACTGAAGCTCCCAGTGTTGCCAGCGGCCACCCTAGTGTTGTACCAAGCACAACTGCTCCAACACCTGGGCCAACAGCTCAACCAACTCCTGTTCCCTCTTCAAAGCCAACAACTCAGCCAACACTTGCTCCCTCTTCAAGGCCAACAATTCAGCCAACTCCTGTGCCCTCTTCAAGACCAACAACCCAGCCAAGTCCTGTTCCATCTTCTAGGCCAACAGGACAACCAAGTCCTGTTCCATCTTCCAGGCCAACATCTCAACCAACTCCTGTCCCCTCTCCACGGCCAACAACTCAGCCAACACTTGTTCCCTCTTCAAGGCCAACAGCTCAGCCAACACTTGTTCCCTCTTCAAGGCCAACAATTCAGCCAACTCCTGTTCCCTCTTCAAGGCCAACAGCTCAGCCAACTCATGTTCCCTCTACAAGGCCAACGGCTCAACCAACTCTGGTCCCTTCTTCAAAGCCAACATCTCAACCAACTCCTGTTCCTACACCAGGACCAACTTTTGCCCCTACAGCTGGTCCTGCAGCCAGTCCAACTTCTGAACCATCTTCTGGTCCAACTTATGGGCCCACATCTAATCCCACCTCTGGGCCTACGTCTGAACCCACAAGCCGACCTACTTCAAGACCCACAAGTAGCCCAACAGGAAGCCCCACTACTTTGAGCCCAACCACTGAACAGCCAACAGTAAGAAGTGGTCATCCCAGTGCAATACCAACAACAAACAGTCCTACTAGTAGTCCTACCTCTAGTCCAACAAGTGGACCTACCTCTGGCCCCACAAGTGGACCTACAGCTGACCCAACAAGTGTTCCTACCTCTGCCCCCACAAGCAGACCTACATTTGGCCCCACTTTAGGCCCAAGTAGTGGTCCAACTAGTGGTCCAAGCAGTGGTCCTACAAGTGGTCGCACAGGTGGTCCTACAAATGGTCCTACAAGTGGTCCTACCAGTGGTCCTACAAGTGGTCCTACAAGTGGTCCTACAGGTGGTCCTACAAGTGGTCCTACAGGTGGACCTACAAGTGGACCGACAAGTGGACCTACAATTGGTCCAACAAATGGTCCTACAAATAATCCTACATCTGCACCAACTTCAGTGCCTACATCTGCACCAACTTCAGGGCCTACCTTAGGACCCACAAGTGAACCAACCTCTAATCCCACCTCTGGGCCTACCTCTGAACCCACAAGTAGACCTACTTCAAGACCCACAAGTGGCCCAACAGGAAGCCCCACTACTTTGAGCCCAACCACTGACCAACCAACAGTAAGAAGTGGTCATCCCAGTGCAATACCAACAACAAACAGTCCTACTAGTAGTCCTACCTCGGGTCCTACCTCTAGTCCAACAAGCGGACCTACCTCTGGCCCCACAAGCGGACCTACCTCTGGCCCCACAAGTGGACCTACCTCTGGCCCCACAAGTGGACCTACAGCTGACCCAACAAGTGTTCCTACCAGTGGTCCAACCAGTGATCCAACCAATGATCCTACCAGTGGTCCTACAAGTGGTCCTACAGGTGGTCCAACTAGTGGTCCAAGCAGTGGTCCTACAAGTGGTCCCACAGGTGGTCCTACAAATGGTCCTACAAGTGGTCCTACCAGTGGTCCTACAAGTGGTCCTACAAGTGGTCCTACAGGTGGTCCTACAAGTGGTCCTACAGGTGGACCTACAAGTGGACCGACAAGT
>Ga0210036_1005305_pt1 | contig 11294 bp, 10 predicted proteins | sample CryGeymeta201515_FD_185469 | JGI IMG/M metagenome (GOLD analysis project Ga0210036, IMG submission 185469) | Groundwater microbial communities from Crystal Geyser aquifers in Utah, USA - Crystal Geyser metaG 2015-15 (SPAdes) (version 2) | ecosystem: Environmental > Aquatic > Deep subsurface >...
TGATAAAGGCAAAATAAATTTTTCAAGATAAAGCCGGACTTTTTCCGCCCCGACAAAAATTGTCGGGGCTCTTTGAAACCAAGCCTTAAAAATCACTCGACTTGCATTCCTCCATGTTTTCCTGAACATCAAACTCTTTGCCTTCCGCCCATTTAACGACCCCTTTTTCCCAAGCCGTGAACAAAGGGTCTTTCTGGGGCTGTTTGGGAACGTCGCCGCGGGGATTGTCTTTGTCCACCCAGTAGAGAATGGAATGAGCCGAAAAAAACTTTTTCTTGCGCTTCTTTTTTTCGCTTGGGCAGTTGTCGTTGGCCAGGCAATATTTCCCGTCCCCGATTTTGCAAACCGTCACTTCTTTTTCCTCGCCCTGAATTGTTCCGTCAAGCACCGCTTTTCCTGTTTTGATTTCCTTGGCTTCGGGAAATCTTTCAATGGCCATATTGGCAAGAGCTTTATCCATAAATTCCCGCCAGATCGGGGCGGCGACATAGACTCCGTCGGCGCCGGCCGCCATGGGAGCGTTGTTGTTGTTCCCCGCCCAGACGCCGGCAACAAGATTGGGGGTATAGCCGACCGTCCAGGCATCCCGCCATTCGTTGGTTGTTCCGGTTTTCACGGCTACCGGGCGGCTGTCAAAGCGAAGCGGGGAATTTGATCCGAAAACGGGAGAGCGGAGGCTATTGTCGGAAAGAATAGCGTCAATCTGGGCGCAAATGTCCTGATCCAAAACCTTTTCGCCGGGCGAACTTTTGTATTCTTCCAAAACATTGTTTCGCGAGTCGGTGATTTTGAGAATGGCGGTCTTGTCATGGCGGATTCCATTGGTAGCGAAGGTCCCAAAAGCGCTCACGTGATCAATTAGTTTCACCTCTCCTCCGCCGAGCACAAGGGCCAAGCCGTACCTGCCACGGTTTTTGAGCGTAGTGATTCCCATTGATTGGGCGGTGTTGATGGAATTGTCCACGCCGGCCAGATAAAGCGTTTTCACGGCGGGAATATTGAGCGATCGGGCCAGCGCCTCTCTCATTTTCACCGGTCCGCTGAATTTATTGGAATAGTTTTGGGGAGTATAGGGCTGGTCTTTGGTTCCGAAATTTGTCTCAACGTCAAAAATGACCGTGTTGGGCGTATAGCCCTTTTTAAAGGCGGTGGCGTAAACATAGGGTTTAAAGGAAGAGCCTGGCTGGCGGTCGCGGACGGCTACGTTCACGTTCCCGTCAATGGATTTGTCAAAATAATCCCGCGAGCCGACCATAGCCAGAATCTGTCCCGTTTTGGGGTCAATGGCAGTGAGCGCCGCGTTTGTCGCCCGGTATTTTGTATTCGCGGCTACGCCTTTTTTTACCGTTTCCTCGGCAATTTGCTGTTTTCCCCAATCAAGGGTGGTATAAACTTTCATCCCTCCCTCTTCAACTTGTTTTTCGCCGTATTTATTCACCAGTTGCTCTTTGACGTACATAACAAAATGCGGAGCCTGAATGCTCTCCTGAAAAGGTTTTATTTCTGCCAAAACGTCAAATTCTTTGGCGGACGCGGCCTGATTGGAGGTGATATACCCCATTTTTTGCATCTGATCGAGAACATATTCCTGCCGACCCTTGAGTTCATCAAGATGCGACCCGTAGGGGGAATAATAGGTCGGCGCTTTGGGAAGCGAAGCGAGAAGCGCCGATTCGGCCAGCTTCAGGTCTTTGGCGTCTTTTCCGAAAAAAGTTTGGGCCGCCGCCTGAATTCCGTAGGCGTTTGAACCGTAGGGAATTTCATTAAGATACATCTCAAGAATTTCATCTTTGGAAAACCTTTGTTCAAGTTCAACTGAGAGAATCACTTCTTTCACTTTGCGGGTAAAAGTTCGCTCGGGGGTGAGAACCGTATTTTTAATCAGCTGCTGGGTAATGGTCGAGCCGCCCTGGCTCACTTTTCGTCCCAGAAGATCATAAATTGCGGCCCGGGCAATGGCTTTGAATTGAACCCCATAATGCTGGTAGAAAGTCTGGTCTTCGGCGGCAATGGTCGCGGCCCGGACAATTTCACTCATATCCTTCAAAGGAATCGAGGTTCTTTTTTCTTCGCCGTGAATTTCATAAAGGAGATACTCTCCCGTGCGGTCGTAGATTTTTGTTGATTCCACCACTTGTCTTTTGTTGAGCTTTCCCGGGCTCGGCAGGTCTTTGGCGTAATAGGCAAAAATGCCGATGGCAAAAAGCAGCCCAGCAACGGCGCACCAGATAAAAAATTTCAAAATTCTCCTCGGCCAGGATCTCTTTTTTTTGCCTTTCTTAAGGGCTTCTTTGGTGTTGTCGACGAGATTTTTCATCTGATTGTTTTACGCAACGGTCAAGTTGGTATTTTCTATTTTCTTTACACTTTTATTTAAAAATAACTATTGTAAAATCTTTTTCGTGATAATGATTCCGCAGAACTATTTTCTTGGAAAGTTTCACGCAATATGCTAATAAATCCATAGAATTAGCGTAATAGATAGTCGAACCCTTCTTGTTATTCGGCGATATGCCTCCCGCCATATTAAAGGCGACTGCTTCTTTGCAATGATTAAACATTGTCTTAATTGCCCTTTTTCTAAAACTCATAGTTTTTTTTCCATAATTGCTGTTTAAAGCTCCGCAACAAATTATGATATCAAATTTTTTCTTCAGCGGATTTTTAAAATAATTTCCCGTGACAAAATCATATTCTGGGTATCTTTTTTTAGCTTCTTGAATAAACTCCTTCATAATGTCAATGCCGGTATATTTGAATGAGGTGCTTTTACTGAATATAAAGGGAATAATATCTCCAAATCCGCATCCGACGTCAAGTATCGATTTATTACTGAAATTCAAATCCTTAACCAATTCTTTATATCTTATTGCAGCCGAATCATACGAATTATACATCAACGATTTTATTGAACCTTTGTATTTTTTGAAAGCTTTCTTGTATGCCCTTTTTTTCTCCATATTAACAAATTCAATGTTTATTTATTATCTTATCTTTCTCTCTATTCTTTCAGATAATCGGCAAGCTGGCTAAGCTCGTCAGATATTTTATCATCTAAAGTGAAGGAAGGAAAAAAATTTACTTCTATAACATATAGTTTTCCTCCCTGTTTTCAAAATTCTCCTTAGCTAGGATTTCCTTTTTTGCCTTTCTTAGGGGCTTCTTTGGTGTTGTCTATGAGGGTTTTCATTGGGTTATATTACAAAATTGGCAAGTTATTATTTTCTCTTACCTTATAGTATATGTCAACCTCTATTTGCAAGTAAATATTTATCTTTTTCTTTTTCCCAAATTTTCAAAACATGATATTTGGGAATTTGCATTTGGCTTATGTCTAACAAGCTTAACTTAAGAAGGGTAATGATATCTTGTAAATTTCCAGCTCCAAAAAAGAGTAATTTTTCTAGGCCGGCCTCTCTTAGTTTTTCTGATAAAATATATTGCTCCAAATAAGCCGTATCCTTGCTGTGGGTCAAAAATTTTTTTCGAGCAAAGCGCTTATAAAAACTCTTTAAGTTTTTGTTAGAATCTCGAAAGCGGAGATAGATTATCTGCAAGGAAGGAATTTTTACCGCCGACTTGAAAAATTCTCTCATTAAAATTTCTCCCCAGCCTCTTCCTCGATATCGGCGGGAGACCAGAAGAGCCGCTAGATTCAGCTTTGATTTATTAATAGGGGAAAGTCTGCCTAGCCTATTATCAAGCCAGTGAGTTTATTCTTATTTCCGATTGTTATGCAAAGGGGTCGTCGCTTCTTATCAGAGAAGTATTTTTTAAGGGATTTTTCATTCCATCTTGATTTTGGAAAGTTTTGATTATGCAGGGAAAGGAGAGACAGCCTTTGCTCCCCTGAAGGCCGACACAGCAAGCCTAATTTAGTACTTCGATCAGCCATATTTCTGATTGATAGCTACTCTATATTTTTCAATTTTAAGATAAAACTAATTATATCTTTAACAACATTTCTGGTTTTTCCGCGAGTAGGATTATAGTGAAGATATATATCAGTCTTTCCATTTATTTCGATGATGTTGAAATTCTGTTTTTTAGGATCTCTTGTTATGTCATCGCACATAACATCTATTCCTACTAAGTATTTCCAAGTTGCTTTTGCCGCTTGAACGCAGATGCGAACAGTTTCTTTATGCACGCTGCTAGTTACATCTTCAGTTTCTCCTCCTTCATTAAGAGACGAATTTTTTCTTAAGTAGACTATCTCTCCATTTTTAGGAATGCTTCTCAGAGCATGTCCTTGCTCTTTTAACAATTTTATCAAGTTAGCATCGAAAGGAGTTTTTCTGGGAGTTTTTCTTTGCTTTTTTTTAATCAATTCCTCGACGTTATTCTTTCCATCTCCAAATACACGCGGAGGAATCAGCCTTAGCGCCCCAAGGACTTTATTTCCCAGAACTGTTAGCCGGTATTCTTTTCCACTTACCATTTCTTGAGCGATAAGTTTTGGTATTTTTTTTATCTCTCTCTTTAAAATTTTTTTCGCCTCTTTTTTTAAACTAATATCGGGGAAGATACCGATGCTTTGTGATCCCTCTGCATCTTTTATGATAATTGGATATTTTAATGAGCCTAGTTTTTTGTTCAGTTCTTTCTCGGCAATTTTTCGATAAAAGCAAACAGTTTTGGGAGTCGGAAGATTGTGTTTTTTAAGAAGAAGATAAGTTAAATCTTTAAACTTGGTTGTTTCTTCTCCTACTATTAAATTGCTGGCAATTTTGAATTTTCTAGTAGTTAAAATTCTTTTACCTTTTATTTTTATATAAAAATATCCTCTTTCAGGAATAACTTTCTCAATTTCTCCTCCCATTTGCTTGACAACTTTCTTAATAATTGGTGGATTTTTTATCATTTTTCTTGCGCTGGATTAATTAAAAAATTTTTGAGGTCTCGGCGGCCGATTAGAAGAGGATATTTCAAACCGGTTCGATTGGCTATGGCAATTTTGGAAACAATGGGGATGTCGCTTAAGGCCAGATTAAGCTTAATCTCAATCCTATAAGTGGCGCCGTGCGAGGAGTAGGTTTTGGCTACTCCAATAATATCAGAATGTTGTTCAAGCCTTTTCCATGTTTCGTTAGCGCTTAAAGTCTTTATCTCCTCGTTGCTTAATGTACGATCGAGATGAAAATCTTCCCAGTATTTTACTGCCTCTTCAAAGCCTAATTTTTTAGCCAACTCTTTGTCTATTGAAGAAATTCCAGCTCCAGTATCAATTCGGGCTTCGGCTTCGATTTCCTTTTCGTCTTTGCCAGTTATTTTTACTTTCTCAATTGTTCCGATTAACTTCTTTCCCGAAATATCCTCGATTTCCTCCTCGATTTCTCCGCCGAAAAGATTCATTCCGACCGCCACGCCTTTTTCGATTGTTTTGATTTTTAGATCTTCAACTCTTCGCAATCTTCCCAAAAGCCCGTCGAGATTGGCAAGCTGAATGGAAAGTCCCGGGCGGGCGTTGAGTTCCAAAAATACCGGACCCCGGTCGCGGTCAATGGCAACGTCGGCCCCCAAAAAACCGAGTTTTGAGATTTCCTGCGCTCGGACGGCCAAAGCCAAAATATCCTTCCAATATGGAATTTTTATTCCCGAAAGTAAAAGTCTTGTTCCGGGAAGATATTCAATGACTTTATTTTTTCCCTGAACGGCAGTGGTGGTGACGCCGGTTGCCAGGTCAATTCCTACCCCGATGGCTCCCTGCTGGAGATTGGCTTTCCCGTCCGATTCGCGGGTGGGAAGCCGCAGCATTGCCATTACTGGCACTTTGTTATAAACAATTATCCTGATATCGGGAACTCCTTTGAAAGAATACGGCTTGAAAAGCTTGAGGAGCTTGAGTCTTTCTTCGAAAAAAGCAATATCGGGAACGCCGGCCAAAGAAAAGCTTCCATCGAGAATATTCTGGACATGAGTTTTAATATCCTCAATGGTGACAAGCGAACTGTCAGCTTTGATCCAGGTATCGGGCAGACTCCCGCCTGCATCCCGCCCAAGGCGGGAAGCATCTCGGGCGGGTTTCTTCTTTCCATAAACAACCAAAATTCCCTCACCCCCGAATCCGCGATTGGGTTTCAGCACCCAGGAATCCGGAAGCGCGCCCCAGTCGAAATTTTCAAGTTCTTCGAAGCTTTTTATCTTTGCAATAACATTGGGAACGGGAAGTTCGGCTTTTTTCAAGACGCGCTTGCTGAAAAGCTTGTCGTCGGCAAGACGTCTTGCGCGGCGCAAGTTGTTGGGACGGATAAACTGAAGATTCCGGGCATTCATCCCCAAAATTTTCCGGCTGCTCTTTAAGAATGAGATCATCGGGGTTTCAATATTTGCCTAAAGCGAAAGTATTCGGAAATGCGAAGCCCGGTCCATTTGCCAAGAAAGATGTTTATCGGGATGGTTAGCAGGCTTATCCAAGGATATTGGAGAATAGCGCTGATGAGAAAATGCCAGCTGGCGATGTAATAACCAATGATGGAAATGAGGAGCGTTTCAAAAGCGAGAATCACCGCGGCCCGGCCGCCCTTTTCAATCTGAACGGCGACAAACTTTTCAACGAGCGTTATCATGATGAGAATCGGAAAAATGCTGACGCTTGCAAGCCCCGTGCGATTGAAAGTCCCGCCGACGAAAAGCAAAAGAAGAATCGAAAAGCCGACAATGGTAATCATTATGGCGACGCGGGGGAGATAAAGGAGGCGGGCCCGCTTCAGAATGAAGCGTGTTAGTGTCCCGACAACAATTACGGTGACGAAAATGGTAATTCCGTATTTGATTTGATTGGTGGCCAGAAGCGCGAAAGTGATTATGGCCGGGGTATAAATTCCGAAAGCTTTTATTCCGATAACTTGCCGGAAAAAAGCGATGACAGTAACGATAATCGGCAAGATTAAAACCAGAACGAGCGTGTCGAGGGGAATCCCGTTGGCAAGAGCGAGAGTTATAAATTGATTCATAGGTTTTGATAATTAGTAAAAAATAAAAAAAGCCCCTTTTCGCCTAAATAGTACCGAATTTCAGGGGGTTTGTCAATGGAAAATCAAGACTAAGCCCTAGGAAATTACTAAGACTTAGTCTTGGGAAAGCGGCGCGAATTAATATGGCATATCGCTATCGCCGTTGCGTCAGCTGCGTCATCCGGTTTGAGAGTATTTTTCAGTTTCAAAACATTTTTCACCATTATCTGGATTTGTCTTTTGTCCGCCCGCCCGTAGCCGGTGAGAGCCTGTTTCACCTGAAGAGGAGTGTAGGAAAAAAGAGGCAGTTTATTTTTCTTGATTTTGTACAAAATTACCCCCCGGGATTGAGCGACCGTTATAGCGGTTTTCAGGTTCTTGAAAAAAAATAAATCCTCAACAGCGACTTCCCGCGGTTTATGTTTTTTAATTAACGTGGCGATGTCTTCTCCAATCTCAACCAGCCGGTCAGCATCGGATTTCAATTTGCTCGTGTTAATACAGCCGCAGGCGATAAGCCGCGGCTCTCCCTTTTTTTCTTCAACCACCGCCCAGCCAGTGATGGCTGTGCCGGGATCGATTCCTAGAATTTTCATAAATTGCAATTAGTATTGCTTTTAGCTTAGTATAATACTAGCTTCTCTAGGGGCTTATTTCAAGGAAATATGAAAACCAGCATTTCCGGAAAAGTTATCCAAGGAAGAGGAAAAGGAAAAAAACTGGGTTTTCCTACTATTAATATTGAACTTAATGAAAAAATTGGAAGCGGGGTTTATGCGGGTAAAGTAAATATTGATAATAAGGAATACAAAGCCGGCGTATTTATAAATAATAGAGGAACATTGCTAGGGGCCCATATAATTGGATTTTCGGGAGATTTGTATGGTGAAGAGATAGAAATAGAGATTGGAGAAAAAATAAGGGAGGTTATGAAATTTGATAGCGATCAAGATTTAAGACAACAGATTAAGAGCGATATTGAAAAAATATGTTTACGGGGATTATAAAAAGAGTTAGTAAGGTTTTTAAAGTCTGTAAAGAAAAAGGCAGCCTTTTTGTTGAAATTGAAATTCCAAGCGGTTGGAAAATTAAAACCGGAGAAAGTATTTCTGTGAACGGCGTTTGCTCAACGGTTAAAAATGTCGGCGAAAAGAGTTTCACGGTTGAATATATGCCCGAAACAATGAAAAAAGCAACAGTCGGGGATTTTAAAAAAGGCACAGAGGTAAATTTGGAAAGAAGTTTGCGCGTGGGCGACTTGATGGATGGGCATATTGTTCAGGGTCATGTGGATTGCGTGGGAAAAATTACCGAGATTAAAAGAGTAAAGCAGTCCAAAGTCATAAAGATAAAAGCCCCTAAGGCGTTTATGAAATTTTTTCCATCGAAAGGTTCGGTTTCGGTTGATGGGATCAGTTTGACGATAGTTGATTCAAAAAAAGATTGGTTCACTGTTTCACTTGTCAGCTACACTTTGGAAAATACAAATCTCGGAAAAATTAGAGTTAGGGGAAAAGTGAATATCGAAGTAGATATAATTGCAAAATATTTAGAGAAATTATTAAAAAATCATAACAATTAACCTGTTACAGTAAACTAGTTTACTGTGATGAAAAAATATCATGCAAAATGCTAAAAAGGGAAAATTGAAAGTAATAAACAGGGCTAAATTAAAGATCGGAATAGTTGTTTCCCAATTTAATGAAGGTATAACTGGCAAAATGATTGAAGGGGCATTGGACGTATTGATCAAAAATAAAGTGAAGAAAAGTAATATAAAAATAGTCAGAGTTCCGGGCTCATTTGAAATTCCCATCGCCTGTCAGCGGTTGGCGCAAATGGAGAAATACGATGCTCTTATTGCATTAGGTTGCGTTATAAAAGGTGAAACGGATCATTTCTATTATATTGCCGGCGAAGCCTCGCGGGGGATTATGAATGTGATGCTCAAATTCGATATCCCGATAGGATTCGGGGTTATTACTACAAATAATCTCAAGCAAGCCCAGGCCCGCTCCCGAGGCCGCCATGACAAGGGCCGCGAAGCCGCCGAAGCGGCGCTTGCAATGGTATGGCAAGAAGAGAGTTAAAGCAATTAGATTGACAGGAGATAAGAAGGATTAGGATAAGGCTTTCTTATTTTACAGCAATTTTCTTCTTCTATATTTTGGAAAAATCCAAACACACTTAGCATTATGAAAGCATCTTCGGAGGTATAGCCAGTTTTTGCCGGTGTGTAGAGGATCCGTTTTTCAGCTGTTATGCCTAAAACTTCTCCTTCGTTGTCTTTATTTTCGTTTTGATTTGAAACTTCTTTTTCAACGTCATTTTCCTTTTCCGGCGGAGTGATCCATTGCCATTTGCCGTCGGCTTTGGCATAAGCTTCGTCGTCGGCGATTTTTTCTTTCTCATATTCCGCTTCGTCAATAATTTTTCCGTCGGGGGAGATTAGCCGGACTTTTCCGGCTTTGTTGTTGAGGGAAAATTTGCAGATTTCCCGGGTAACGGTTTTAGTTTCGCCCGGGGCGAGAGCCAATTCGCTATTGATCGGATGGTTATACATTTTTTCACCCGACCCGGTCGCAATTTTCCAGCCCTCAAGATCAACTTTCTTCCCCGAGTTGTTTTTTATATCAATTGTTTCTCCATCCGAATCATTTCCGGCGGGGTTAGGGACGATTTTCACGATTTCAAGATCCGGCCGGGGATATTTTTTCACCGCAAGGACGAAACTTTTCTCTACGGTCTGTGATTCGTCGCTGACGGAAAGCGTCACCGTGTATTTTCCGGTCGCAAGATACTTGTGCGAAGCGACTCGCAAATAGCTTTTCTTCCCGTCGCCGAAATCCCAAGTATATTTCAGCTTTTTTGTTTCTTTGTCCTTGGCTTTGGCGGAAAATTCGGTGTAGAGATCTTTGTAGGCGTGTTTTATTTTTTTGATTTTCACTGTCGGCAAGGAATCAAACTTGTTTTCTTTTCCGGGAGTGAGATATTTGCTCCATTTCCAATCTTTCCCGTCGAAACTGTACGAGGCGTTTTTTTGGGATTTGCCATATGAAACATTTGAAGTGATTTTTCCCTGAGCATTATACAAATATATCGATTCTTCCGAATTGTTGAGTGCAATCTTGGATTGCGGGCGGTAGATCACAAGATATTCGTCAGGGTTTATAAGGACGTGTTCTTTGAATTTATATCCTTTGCCCTTTGAGGCGTCCTTCAGCGTCCAGCCCATCAAATCCACCGGTACGCTTTCACCATTCACGATTTCGATGTATTCATCATCCGAACCACCTTTGGGATTGGGAAGAATTTCGTTAAGATATACGTTTTCGGCGGAAGAGGGGTGATTATCCCCGACATCGGCGTCTCCAGAGCCGGAATTTTCCGCCGCGATCACATTCGCATATCCCGGAGTAGGAACGGACGTCCAGAGCCAATTTCCTTTGTCGAAACCGAAAGAAAAATCTTTTTTGGCTTTTTCATATTGGACATTATCCAGCGCTTCACTCTTTGCATCTACGTCCGCAGCCAAAAGATAAACGGCATCAGAATCATTGTTGAGATAAAGATTCCCCTCCAGGAAAAAATATTCTCCTGGTCCTATTATTGAATTTTCGGGAAATTCCTTTTTATGGCTGGCTTCATCCATTATTTTCCATCCGGAAACATCCACACAGCTTTCGCCGGTATTTATAATTTCGACAAATTCGTTGCCGCTTTTCGGATAGGGAAAAATTTCGTTGAGCTTGATATCTTCTGAAGAGGCGGTGCATTTTTCCGGCGAATTTGTGGTATCTTCGTCAGAGTCGGTTGCATTGTTATCCTCGTCCGCAGAAACAGTTTCTGTCTCGCATATTTTTGGCTCTTCGCCGGGCGTACCGCCATCTTTGCAGCTTGGTTCCCAACTATTTTCATCCGTCAAGATTTTTTTCTCCAAGCTTTTTCCTAAATCATTTTCACCCCGAGAAGGCGAGTAGGTTGTTTCTGCAAACCAATGTTGACCATAGTCGTTGCTTAATGCAATGGTAGTTTCTTGATAGTCGCCGGACAGGGCAAAGCATGAAGATGCCTTAAAAGTTTTGATGGATTCATCGAGGCTGAGACTTTCCGGTTTTGTCGATATGATTAAAAATTCGTTTGGCGTAAGTGATGCGGTTTTTGCATCTGTAAATGTGCAATTGTTTTCTTTTGGTATTCCGAGTTTGTCTATGTCTATATAATATTTAATTTTCATTTTCCAGCTTATGGGTGCAGTTTTAGATCGCTGACCGGGGACAAGATCAATGTTTTGATTAGTTGGATTATATAGTTCAATCCAATTTATTTTTTCTCCAG
>Ga0210036_1005315_pt1 | contig 11286 bp, 12 predicted proteins | sample CryGeymeta201515_FD_185469 | JGI IMG/M metagenome (GOLD analysis project Ga0210036, IMG submission 185469) | Groundwater microbial communities from Crystal Geyser aquifers in Utah, USA - Crystal Geyser metaG 2015-15 (SPAdes) (version 2) | ecosystem: Environmental > Aquatic > Deep subsurface >...
TGTCGGTGCAGACGAAGAGAATGGCGTACATGGCGATGGGCGTAAAAAAAGCGACGCGCATTGCTGCAGGTCGCTGGGATCATGGTGGGAACTGAGAGATTCGAACTCTCGACCGACGGATTAAGAGAAGAAAAATAAAGAAAATAGTCAATAAAATCAGTGACATACTTTCAGTGTGTAGTAAAGTGCGTAGTCCAGCAGCTTATCTCAGCATTCTATACAAGGCTAATTTTATACCGCGTCACTTACACGCACTTGCTGACTTTTGACAGCACGAGCAACGGATTCCTTGTCCGTAAACACTACGCGCTGGCGTTGGGAATCGTGCTGCTTGGCAACTGTAACTTCTGTTTGCGTTCAGCGTCACGCTGAACACGCTGCCTGTCACGCTCTGCCTGTAGCGTGTCGCGTGTCTTCTCAACATTTTGCTGTAGCCCTTTAATGCGTGCTTGCTCTGGTGTTGGCGGCTTGGGTGTTGTTTGTATTTCGTGTAAGCGCATCAAGTATTTAATCTTTGTCACCAGTTATCAGTATTCACTCGCCAGCAGCAGCGTGGTCAATGTTCTGTCCCACTCCGTAATCACATACAACTTTTCGCCACCCAGCACATACGCACTCAAAATGCGTTCGTCGTGCTGTATGGCGTGAACATTGGAAGCGACATCTTCAACTCCCAAATCACCCCAGTCGCCGCCAATGTGTCTGCCAAGCAGCAACAGTGGGTTGATTTCGTGCTGCTCGCAGTGAGCAAGTGCGCCAGGTGTTGCGACAACCTGGCCAAGTTTGAACAGTGCCATCGCACTTACTTTCCAAACCCACTGCGCAGTTTGGCACTGGCTGCAGCAATCGCATCATCAAGTTCACCAGCGCCAGCAGCCGCTTTCACCAGACCCAATGTTTTGACGAGATCGCTGGCGCTGGCAAGTTCGATGGCATTTTTCCCCTTCACCAACTCCAGCACCTTCGCACCATAACGCACCGTCAACGCAATCTTGCCGTTGTCAGTCGTAAACCACCAAGTTTTAAATCTCTTTGCTGTTTCCACGCTTCGCTGTTCACCAGTTTCAGCATCAGTCACCATCTTTGTTTTGCTGGGTGCGTAAGTGCGACCTTCAGCCAACGCTGTTGCCAATGCCATCTGTTCATCAATGCGTCCCATCAACTTGTTACGACGCGACAGAACAGGTGACAGGTGAGCGGGTTTTTTGGCAGTGGTGAACTTTAGTGCTGCGAGTGTGTTGGTAGCCATGTGCTTTGTCCTTTCGATGTTTGTTAAAGCACACCCAAGTCTGGCACCTTCATTCAAATAGTCGACCAATACCCAATCAAATAGACCGTGTATTTGCCAGCACTGCTGCCATCAATAGCCGTAATGACATTCAGCATTGAAGTCAATACACTTGACTGCGAGTGCGTTGTATTTCTCAATGCTGGCATCACTTGTATCGATCAAAAAATCGATTCTGTGTTGGCGTTCATAGTCATCATCTGTCAGTTCCTTCTTCTGCGTCTTCATACACCAGTTATTTGGTGACACATAAGTTTTCGCAAGTTGCTCTTGCTGTTGTATCAATTCTCTGTGTTTGCGTTCATCTTCATGCTGCTCCGCATATCTGCTGTCATAGTATTCTTGCGTGGCAATGGGTTTGATTTCCTCGTATTCAAATCGCAAGTAAGGGTATTCTTGTTGTAGTTGCCAAGTAATGTCCTTAATGTCCTCACTGCTCAGTTTGTGTTTAAAGTAGATACAGTCGTGCGTCGTCAGCAACGCTTTTTGTCCGCTCAACGCTTCAAAGTCCTGCCTCGCAAGCGTTTCAAGTGCTTGGTAAATCCACGCAAGTTTTTGTAAAGGCGTTCGCTTGCAGCTCTTCTTTTTCTTCTTCTGTGCGTTTGGATCAATCTCGCTGTAGCTCGCACTGCCAATCACAAAGTTGTCGCTGCTGAATTTTTTCAGAATGGTGCTGTTGATTTTTTGTAGGGCTTCGTAGATGGACATGAAGGTGCTGTCACCAATCAGTTGCTCATAAGCACCAGCCCCCAAGTTGTCCCACACTTTTTTCTCAACCCAAACGCTCTTGTCGTGTTGCTTGCGTGCCGCCTCATCCAGTGCGTGGCGTATGGCGTTAAATGGATTGTTTTTGAGTTCCGCACCAAACCCCATTGCGGTAAATATTTCCTTCACCAAATCAATCCCAAGGCCTGTCTGCTTGGCAATGCGTTCGCGTATTGATGCCCTGTTTTTGATGTAATCCAGCACCGCACTGATTTTCAGCGTTGGGTCGATCGCGTGTGCCAAACTCGCCATCAACGCAAAGGCACAGGCTTTGAAGTCGTATTTGTGGCAAAAGCCCAGTGCCGCGTGCCGCACTTCTTTGGGCATTCGCTGTAGGCTGTAGCCCTGTCCATAAATGCGTCCCGTGTCCGCCGTGTCATAGCGCTCTCGCAAGTAGGCTGAATGGGGGTTGCTTGCATCTGCCTCGTGCACCATCGTCAGCAGTTGCTGTGCCGCTGCCAAGTTGCGAAGCAGTGTTTCGTTATACCGCCACCCCTTGTTGTTCGCTGCGATGGTCTGTCTGGTCTTCTCCAAATAACTTCGCAGCGATGCCGTGTCCACATCAATAATGTGCGTGTAGTTCTGCTCAATGTCATCGAGCAGTTTCTGGTTTTTCTCAACCTTCAAGTTCAGTATTTCTTCAATCATCAAGTCCTCGTAATTTGGGTTCAAGCGCATCGTGCTGAGTTGGCTAACGCCTTGCTTGTTAAATCCCTTGCGTGACTCCAGCAGTAAAGCCGTGCGTGGGTTCTGTTGCATGAGGTGGTAGATGTATTGCTGCGGCACGCCAGTGCGACCCGCGGCGTGTTTGGCACGCACTGCTGAAAACGCAAACTCGTTATCCTTCAAATGCCACCCCCTCAAGTTCAGTGCCAATGCTCTGCGTGTCTCCAGCACCATCGCATTCACATAGTTATCCACACACCTGTCATATAAGTAATCTTTACCCAGTTGTGGCTGTAATTTCTTCAATTCATCTATCAATCGTGTTTTCAATTCATTTTTCATCATTTTTCTCAAGTTTTTTCTGTTTTGTCCTCAAATCTGCAAGCAATAGAACTTCTATCAATCAATTCGCTCGAATGTGCTCCATATAACTTTTATATTGATCTATATGGACTTTATCTGTATCTATACTAATAGCAGCACTACTTTTATTTAGCCCAGTAGCTTCAACGTCAAAAGTTTTGACGTTGCCAAAAGATTGGGTAATTTGGACAAAATGCTTGACTTTTAAGAGGTGATTTGATCTGAATTGCGAATAATGGCTTTACTGGCATCTACAGCACGCACTCAGCCCAGTTTTGTTGCTTAAAACGGTTTATCTAAAGAAAAGGCAAATAATTAATTTTATTCTTATTTTATTTAGTGATGGCTAAATAAAATATGTTGCGAATAACCTATTCTTTACTCGACTTCCAGCACTAAAGGATTCATCATTGCGACTGTGAATATATTTAGTAAAGGAAATTCAAAATGTCACAAGCCAAAACACTGACGCAAGCAGAAATCGATCAAGTGCTTGCCTTTATTTCAACGCGCAGATTCGCACTACGCAACCGTGTGATGCTGCTGACAAGTTTTTGGAGTGGGATGCGTGTTGGCGAGATTGCCAGTTTGACCGTTGGCGATGTGGTGAACACAGACGGCACGGTGAAGGCAGAAGTGCGTTTGAGTGCGGAGCAGACAAAGGGGCGCCACCCACGCACCGTGTATTTGCCTCAAAAGTTGCGTGTTGAACTACAGCGTTATATGGACTTGCGCCGTGCCTACACAGATCACGCGCAGATTTTGTTTGTGACGGCTGGTGGCAAGGGATTTACAGCGAACGGGCTGGCACTTCACTTTTTTTGGCTGTATCGCAAATGCTCAATCGCTGGCGCCTCAAGTCACAGTGGTCGCCGCTCATTCATCACCAACTTGGCGGCAAAAGGTGTTGGCGTTCGCGTGCTGGCAAGTCTTGCTGGGCATCGCAGCATTGCGGTGACGCAGAAATATATCGATGTGAATGATGAGATGATTCGCAATGCTGTTGAGATGATCTGAATCGTAGGTAAAACCGAAATGTGATCTCATTTCAAATTGGCAAATTTTAATGACCGCTTTTAAAGATGCATGTTTGTTATCATCTAGCCAACTTCTATATCCAAACAACTTAAAGTGAGATCATTTAGTTGTTGCCAGGTCATACTTTACCAAGTAGCATTTATCCCATAATTATATTTCTACTCATGTCATCGTCTAAGTAGTTATTATTGTCCCAAAGTGCGCATTATCATATTTTGTCGTTCAAAATAAACTTCTTTAGTAATTAAGTTCTTATCAAACAATTGCTTTAATTCAGCAAGTTGCTCCTCATTCGTTGAAGTCGTTACAGCTTCAATGGATTCCTTAGTCGATGGCGTAATTGGATTGATTTTACTATTTGTAGTATCATCATATTGATAAGGTATGTAGTTATTTCCGTCGCCGCCAGAGTTACTCTTAGCCACTAGTGCCGCGCCAATAACCCCAATTACAGTGAGAATTGTTTTCTCTGCAGAGAATTCCCCGTGACTTGGATCACCTTGTTTATAAATTCCACCAGAGGTTGAGCAAGCGGTTACTGCAGTAAGCAAAATCATTAAAGATGTAATAGTTTTCATAGAATTTTAACAAATTTATCATATATCACATAATTTAAAAAATGAATTCTTTTATGAAATTTATCGCCAAGTTATTGTCCAATTCTCTCTAGTAGTACCATAAAAATCCGTGCGCACGGACGATAATCTCTTTGAACTTATTCCATTCACTGAGTCATATACCAAGTATGAAGTGGAAATAGTTTTACTTTCCTGTATTGATGCGGTATCAGTATTGATTGATGTGGTTTCGATTAATGCAGTGAATTTAGTTGAACTATTTTGAACTACATCAAGTATCTTCCAGTTTGATGTTGAAGTACCAATTTGAGTAGCTTTTGTTGAATCAGAATAGATTCTTGTAATACCTCGCAAACCAGAATCACCTGCTTTTACTGAATCGGGATATTGATTGAGCTGTAAAACAACACCATAAACTCCACTTTGACTATAACCAATGTAAGTCTCATCTGCTAGTTTATAATATGATGTGCCAGTTAGTGCTAAATCAGCAATACTACTACCATTAAATACACGAGAGGTATATGTTCGACCATCATTCACTGGTATTGCTAAAAATGTTTCAAATGCAACACTATTCGCCTTTAGGCCGTAATCTCTTACGACTGCCGTGTAAACGCCATTTGTTATCGTGTCAGTGGTGACTGTCCCCCTTAAATCTCCGTATACCTCATAACTATTTCCAATGTGGCTTGCTTGTTGATAACTTCCCATTGGAAAAGTGACTGCCGTCACAATGCCACCATCTCCACCTCCCCCACCACACGCAGAGATTAAGGCAGAAAAGACAATAACTATTACCTTTTTTAGGATGCTCATTTCATTCCATTCAAATGCAAATACAAGTGCGATACAATTTAATTAAAATTTCTAATGTTGGATATAAGGTCTAATTTATGCTTTACGGTTTTAAATTTCATCAAATTCAGTATTCGAATGAATAAAAAATTTGCGAAATTTATTTGCCATTTAAAATTCCTCGCATTTGCTCCTCGTATTGTTGAGATGTGATCAGATTTTTTTCGAATAGGGATTTAAGTTTGATCAGTTTCTGCTCAATCGTGCTTTCTACTTGATGCATCGATGATGAATTCATAGTATCTGGTTTGTTAAAAACAAGTGATGTCTCATTTACAGATTTTTCGCCAATTCCAACTTGCTTAAAACTAAGAGATCCTGCCTCACCAAATTTCTCCCAATTTTTTTGCCCACAAACTATTTGTTTAGTGAAGAAATTTAAATATACATTATCCCATATACCCGCTACAGCAACTTCTGCCTTGTACCAACTATCTTCTGCTCTATATATTTTTTTTATATCTGGCAACATGGCAACAGCTGCTCCGCCACCAACTTGTTGACCGTCGTCTTTGTATCGAGTGCGAGTACATTGCTGTTGGGTCCTTTCCGCAATTTCAGTTGCAGCTTTTAAGTCTTCGGAATTTAGCGATCCATCAGTCAACATGTTAGTGGTTGCAAGACAACCTGTTAACAAACACGAGATCCCTGCGACCAGTAGGTGTGGCACAACCAGTGAGTATCTCCATGCAAACATTCTTAACTCCTATAAAACATGGTTTACAAAGACACAGTAACCCTTCAGTCGCGATAGTTGCATATCAACTTTGCCCGTTCTAACAATTTCTCACCGTTGTTCACCTTGCTGGAATGCGGTTCATCGCCCTCAGTCAGCAAGGTCTAATGTCTCACTGTCGGCCAATGTCGTCCATCCCCCAAACGGGGGATTCTCTTTGCCAATTGGTGTTTGGTTGATCTACCGCAACTGCCGTTCAGCGTTTGCCGATTGCGTGCGTAGGCGTTGTGCATAGGCCTGGTCAGCCTGTTTTCGCTTGGCATGCATCTTTCGCATCGCCATCACCATGTCCATTTCAGTTGGCGGCTGCGGCTGGGCGTCGCTCACCGCTATCTGCTGCATCACTCTGCCAACCCTTGCCTGTTGCTTCACTGCAGTTGGCTGCACCGCTACTGGCTGAACTTGCTGCTGGTTGCCAATCACTTCAAATACTTTCATGTCATGTCTCCTCTGTTGTCCAGTATTTAGTGGCGTGATGGCTGACTGGCATTTGGATGAAGAAAAGCCTGCAAGTGTTTGCACACTGCAGGCTTGTTTTGCAGAGCGTCCAGCGAAGGGACGCTTGAATAAAATTTGCTACTGCACGACGGACAGCGCTGGCGCTGACTGCGACCAAGCTGGCATTGGCATACCTTGTGAATTGAGGAACAACAGCTCGTCGAGCAAGGCCATGTATTTGCGCCAGTCGCCCCAGTGCTCGCGTGTTTTGAGGTAGTGCAGAACTTGGGCGTTAGGCAGCGCCAGCCCTTCAGCACTCAGAATCTGCTGTGCACGGGCAAGGACTGCACTGGCTTTGAGTGCTGGCATTTCGATGATGTCACAGCGTGAACGAATGCTTTTATGCACCTTCATTGGCTCGTTGGTGGTGATGATGACCATCAACGAGTCATCGCAAGCATCCATTGTGGTCCACAGTTTGCTGACATTGGCTTTCGCGTTGTCAAACTCGTTAAAGACCATAAAGAACTTGCCCACGCCATAAAGCTTGCTGGTCTGACAGGCACTTCGCAGATAGGCTTTGATATCTTTTTGGTCAAGCACTTTGTCATAGTCCTTGTCTTCAACTTGTGCGTCTGCGCCGCTGATTGCATAGGGCAGTAGATTAGCGATGGAAGTTTTTCCAGTGCCATTGCTGCCATACAGCAGAATGTTGTTTTCAAGCGCGCCGCTGGCGTATCCCATAATGCGCCGCTCAATGGCAATACTTGGATAAACAATCTCGCTCAGATTGGTGGGCGCATATTTGATTGCGACTTTCATTTCATTTCTCCTGTGTTTAGTAAGTTGACGGGGTGCGCATAGCGCACCCCTGGTTGCTCAAGCTGCGTTTTGTGCTTTTGCATCGTTGCTTGCGCCGCTAGCCAGCATGTCGCTGACTTCCTTGCCCAGCGCAGCGTTTGCAGCGCCAGCATTCACCCGCTGCTTTGCCATACGCTCAAGCAGTGCGTTGACCATCCCCTCGCTGACATCAGACAGCGTACCAACAATAGTGGCTGTGCCGTCAACACCAGGCTTGGCGAGCAGAACAACATAATCGCCAGTCAGACCAGCAATTTGCACTTGTGCAAGCGGCGCGATTTGTGCAAGCTCGATCTCAGCTTCCACGTCGTTTTTCGCTTGCTTGATCTGCGCTTGCTTTGCAAGTGCCTCAGCACTTTTAACCATGCTGCGCTTGATTTCTTCAATGCCGCCAGCTTTGGCGATGAAGGCAGCAAGATCAACAGCAGCAACTTTTTCAGCAAGTGCCGCAGCCAGCACATAGGCATAGCCATGTGCACGCTTGCGATCAGAGCAAAACACATAACGCACCAGCATCGTCAGCGTTGTCGTGTTTTTCTGCACTTTCACGCCAGCAGCCTTTAGCTTTGCTGTCAGTCCGTCACGCAGTGCCTTGCGCTCAGCGTCGCTGACCGTCACAAACTTTGTGTAATACAGGCTCAAGCAGTCAGCCAGCAGCGCATACAGGCCGTCGTTGGCTTTCTTAAAGTCTGTGCGCTCCCAGTTGTCACGCTTTTCGCTCAAAGCGTCCAGTTGCTGGACGATGGAACTAAGAAGCAGTGCATTGCTGTCTTGCTTGGCAAGTTTCGCAATTTCGCGCTTCGTTGCAGCGTTTTGTTTGTTAGCCAGTTTTTCAGTTGCAGTCAGTGTCGTGCTCATAGGGTTCTCCTTAAAAGTGAGCTATCAGTAGCGCTTTCCGTGCGATATGCCTTTGTTTGCTCTACCAATGAAAGAAGTATCAAGTCTTAACTGTTAAAGTGTTGTTTTAGAACTAATACAGTTAATCAATGGAAAATTCAGCAAATCAACAGCATCCAACACGCTTCAGACCACCCCAAAAGGGGATGCCGCACTTTCGCTACGCGAGTGCAGCGGCTGAACTGGCTGACGCAAGAGAAAGCGTCAGACGCTGGTGGTGGGAATACTTGCGGCTCAGCAAGACTTACTGGCTGCTTTGCCAAACATCTGGCCCCTACAACGCGAGGACGCTCGATGAGCGACTGGCTGCGATTTACAGAAAGTTTGGGAATGTTTATGACTTGTCGTTTGACGACTGGTGGAAGAAGCGCGGTGCCCACATCTTTGAAGAGCAAAAGGAGCCACCCAAAGTCATTGAGATTGCGTCAGACATGAGCAATCTGTCGCAATACAGGGATGGCAAACTGTTGATTGAAATCCCGCTGGTGCTTAGCCGCGCCACCATCCAACGCAAGATCAGTGCAATTTTGAAGAAGCACGAGACTGAGCGTGTCAACAACAAGCTGGAAATCAGTGAGTCTGCTTTTCCCATAAATCCAGTGCGCTACAGACTGCACACCTTGCAGACGATGCATGAAGTGCATTGCTTGCACAGGGAGTTGATTGCCAAGCCAGCGGCATTGGGGCTGAAGAAAGCCAAAGAATATGAAAAGGACTTCACCAAGCGTGCAGATTTATTTCGCATTGGTGCGTTGCTGCGCATCAGCCCAAATAACGAAGAACTTATAGGCGAAGATAAGATGGTTCGCAAAAAGCAAAATCGAATGCGTGCCAGTGTGGGACGCTTTTTAACAAGAACTGAGCAGTTAATCGCCAATGTTGAATATGGAAAGTTTCCTGTTTTCAAACCAGTCAAACTGCCAGAGAGAAGATTTACGGAAAAACACTTACTTGCGCACAGGGAGTTGGAAGAGCAATGGTGGGCGCTGGACTTGACTTCTGAACTGAGCGGCAGCAAGGTCCTTGATGCGATGCGTGTGCATTACAGCGAGCCATTGCGCGGCAGGGAAACTTATTGATCCAACCGTCGATTTGCGGGACGGTCAAAAACTCTCTGTCGCAATTTTTCCTACAGCCCAGCTACCCACGCAAGCACTGCCCAGTTAAAACGCAACTGACAGGGGATTTGGCGTGTGGCTGGCGCTGATGCTCAAACGTCGTTTGCAACAGCGTCCCGTCGCCGCGCAATATCAAAATCACCGTCGTAAATGGTGCGGTGGCGGCGACGCGATTGCAGCATGGCAATGTTCATCTCGCCGCTCAACGGTTTAGCGTAAAACCTGTCAATCATCTCCACGCTTGTTCTCGCATTGCGCGCCAGCGCCAGCGTGTTGATGCCTTCGCCAAAAAGCAGCCTGTACATGATGGCTGTGTGACGCAGCGAATACAGCGTCCTGTCTTCGCCAGCCGCGCTCGTACCCAGCTTCGTGTCCCACATCAGTATTTCAAACTGGCGCTGCAACTGCTTTAGCGCATAGTCCCTGTTCGTTTTGTATTGCGGCAAAAAGACATAGTCATCAGCGCAGTTCTTGCCATCGATCAAGCCGTTGTCAACATGGTACTTTTTCAGCGTCTCATAACTGTCCACCGCTTTTTCCATCGTCGTAATGGGGTCGCTGTGATCTTTGGTTGGTGGCAGTCGCAGGCGCAAAAAAGTGTATTCGCCGCGCACAATGTCCACATGCTTATGCTGCATAAACTTGATGTCCGTTGGCCGTATGTAGCTGTTGCACATGAACACGATCAAGCGCCGCATGTCTTCCGTCATCTCCACATTGCGCATCAACGTGCCAAGCTTGGCGCTCTTTTTGGCGTTGGTGTTGATGTACTGCGTTTGGGTGTCGCCCTTTGCGTCCGTGTATTTGCGAACTTCAATGCGTTGCCCAACATAACGCTTTGCAGCACTCCAAAGTCGCCTGTATTCCCGCGTTGTAAACCAGCCTCGCGCTTTGTCTTTCTTTGTGACAGTTGGGAACTCTGGCACAGATGTAATGAGTTTGCGCTTGGCGGCGTAGGCCAATACTTTGGCGATCAGGCCCATGTAGGCGCTGACAGTGGATGCACTGAGCTTTTGTTCGCTCAGTGTGTTCAAAAATCGCTCCAGTGCCAAGTAGTCAATCTCACGCACTTCAACATTTCTAAAGTGCGGCGTGATGAATTTGTCATAGCGGTACACAAAGTTGTCGTATGTGCCCTTCGTAATCTCGCCTCTGCTCAACCTGGCCTTTTCTGCCTTCAACAGCTCTTTCAAACAACTCTCAAAGCTCGTTGCTGAGGCAGTAGCGGTAATGCCGTGTCTCTGGTTGTAGGTGACCGTGTCGTAAAACTCTTTAGCGAACGCGACAGCTTTTTGTTTGCTCTCCGTTTTTGTCGATTTGCGAACGGCGTTGCGAGCCACAAAATACCGCGCCCACCAGTACTTGCTGGCCTGCAGCTTATAGATATACAGCTTGTTTGGATAGCCAGGTATGTAGTGCTTTTCAGTAGCACCAGTCCTGTGTTTTTGCGGCGCAGTCGTTGATTTTGCGCCAGCACTTGTTTGCAGTTTGGTCACGCTTTAATCCCAAAAGCGTCATCCTACGCGCCATCACGCAAAAAAGCGATGGAAAGCAGGAAAAGTAGTACGGGCTTTTCGTACTACTTTTTCCTACTTTTTTTTAAAATAAATCAAGCTAACTTGTTGATTTAATTGATGATCTGGTGGTGGAGAGGATGAGGATCGAACTCACGACCTCTAC
>Ga0210036_1005318_pt1 | contig 11281 bp, 6 predicted proteins | sample CryGeymeta201515_FD_185469 | JGI IMG/M metagenome (GOLD analysis project Ga0210036, IMG submission 185469) | Groundwater microbial communities from Crystal Geyser aquifers in Utah, USA - Crystal Geyser metaG 2015-15 (SPAdes) (version 2) | ecosystem: Environmental > Aquatic > Deep subsurface >...
GATCGAGCTGCGGTTCGACACCTCGTCAGCCAGGCCGCACCCGACGACCACCTACTTCACCCTCCAAGGCGCGACGGCTTCGTACCACGACCGCGAAGCAGTGCCCTCGATCTGGGTCGACGGCAAAAGCAAGGAAGTCGCCTGGCAGTCGATCAACGACTACGCCGCCGAGTACGAGCACCCGCTCTGGAAGCGCTGGGCCGAGGAGGCGTCGAAGACCGGCCACGGCGGCGCCGACTTCTTCGTCATGCTGGAGTTCCTGGACACGCTCCGCACCGGTCGCCCGTCGCCGATCGACGCCGTGGACGCCGCGGCGTGGAGCTGCGTCATCCCCCTGTCGGCGAAGTCCGTCCGCGAGGGCGGCGCGCCGCAGGAGATCCCGGATTTCGGGCGGGCGTGAGCACCCGGCGGCACACATACTGGCCTGCCGCTATCGCTGCCCGATGGCCGGCTTCCCACCGGCATGGCCCGTGGACGCGCGTCCCGGCATCGGCTACAATGCCGTTCATCCACGCCATGCGGAGGTGGTCGCCGTGTATAGTCGCCTGCGGTGGACTGGTTTGCGCCGCAACGCCCTTGTTCGCTGCCTGTTGCTCGCCGGGGGGGGGTCTTGCGTGCGTCGGGTCGCTGTTGGGTCGGTTGAGTTGGGCACAGCCGCCGGAGCCATCGCCGCCCCAGCCGCCCGCCGGACTGCGCCTCGTTCCGGAGCCTGACGCGATCCCCGCTGATGGTCGCCATTCGTCGCGGCTGACAGCCAGGTGGCTGCCCGCTGCCGGGCGGCCGGTCGCCGGGCGACGCATTCGGTTCGCGACCACCGCCGGCTGGCTCACAAACACCGAGGGCGTCACCGACGAGCGGGGTCGGGCGCAGACGTTCCTGGTGTCAGCCACCGAACCCGGCACGGCCACGGTGACGGCGCGTTGCGACTGCCAGACGGCGACGGCCACCGTCGTGTTCAGAGAAGATGACGGCACAATCATACTGCAGCAACAGCCGGCGCCCACCGTGTCGCTCTCGGCGCACTGGTGGCCGACGGCGGGTCAACCCGGCTACCAGTGCGAGTACAATGGCGGCACGCTGTCGGGAGGACCGCAGGAGTTCAAGTTCAACGTCCACTGGCACTACTTCCCGATCCTGGGAGTCTGGCTCAACTGGATGCGACTGAACGAGAACGCCGGCCATCCCGATCAGCAGTGGACGGTCGGCGACATGCACGGCCGGCCGCCCGACCCCAGCGACCCGTGCGACCCGCCTGTGCCCGGGCCCGAAGAACGCGCCTGGATGTCGATAGGAACCACGCCTCCGCCGCCGCTGCACAATGCCCCGTATACCCTCACCGCCAGCTACACGTACGTGGTCGGGCCGATGCCGTTCCAGTACCTCACCGACCAGCTCGCCATCGAGCTATCGTTCGCCAATCTCGTGGTAGCCGTCGTCGAGGACGCTACCCATCCGCCGGTCCTGCTATGGCATCCAACGGACGCGCAGAAGCGCAAGTGCGAAGTCGCCTTCACGCTGAGCAGCCGGCAGCAGGAGACGGTGGACGTGACGCTCAGCGTGTACGACCTCAGCCGACCGGATGACGCCGCGCCGGTGCGGCGCGTCGTGTTGCAGGACCTGACGGCGATCGTGGGCGGCGAGCGGGAGATCTGGACGTGGGACGGCAGGAACGACCAGGGGCAGACGATGCCTAAAGGCGTCTATCCGTTCGTCGTGACTGCCATGGCGGACCCGATCCCGCAGGACATGATCGACCGGGACAAGAGCAGCCACCTGACTCTCCAGCGCGGGACGGATGGTCAGGGACAGCCGGCGGCGGAAGCCGAGCCTCTGGGTTACGATGAGCAGGCGGGGACGCAGGACTTTCTGGTGCGCTATGGGCTGCATTGCCAATCCACCCGGACGGACAATGATGGGGACCACCGCTGGGATGAGGATCCGGTGGACGGGCAAGACAACGACGGAGATCTGCTCTTCGACGAAGACCCGCAGGACCCGGCCGACGCCACACAAGGTGAGCTGATCGTTCACGACCCGGACTTCCAGGTGTGGCAGGCGGACCTGAGCACGCTGCGCTGCGAGACGCACAGCACCGAACAGAACGAGGTGACGGACGGGCTGCACGCCACGCTCGCCGGGGAGCAGCACGCGCTGGTGGCGAAGGTGCCGGCGGCGTTCCTGGCGAAGGTCGGGAAGTACGCCTTCGCCATCCGGGCGAAGGACGCCCACGGGCATCTGGGGCGCTCCCACGCGAACAAGTGGGCGTTGGAGTGTGGGCAGCTCTGTCGCTGGAACCCGGACCTGGACACGGACTCGGACAACGACGGTGACATCGACGAAGACGATGATCCCATCGAGGCAGATGCCGACAAGCCAGGGCGAATCGTCGCCCTGAACGACGATGATGACAACGACAACGGCCAACCCGATCTCAACGACGGCCAGACGCCCCAGGAAGATGATCTCGCCCAGGTCATTCTGCGCGCTCAGCCGATGACTCCGGACAATGTGCTGTATGTCCGCATGAACCCGACCGACGGCAGAGAGCGGGTCCGCCTCTGGCTGGACGCGCAGAAGGCGCAGGAGTGCGTGTTGCAGGAAGTGCAGGACGGTCAAGGCAACACGCTCTACTGGGAGCGCGCTTTCAACTTCGGCGGGCAGGACATCGACGTGTACGTCGAGGGCATCGCCGTCAGTGCCGCCGCCGGAGACGTCACCCTGCGGCTGGTAGGCAAGGTGGATGAAGGACAGCGGGATCAGCAGGGGCAACCGGTGCTGGTGGAGTATGAGGATCGGGCGAGGTTCACGGTGGTTCAGGTAGACCTCGACGTCACGAACGTGCTGGACGCCGACGAAGAAGCCAAGGGCGGGGTCATCTGTCTGAACAACGACAACGACGACTTTGGCAATCCCCCGAACCACAACTACGATGCCGACCGCGAGCAAAACGCAGTCATCGGGGAAGACGACCTCCAGGAACTGACGCTGGCGCTGAACCTGGCGGGCTTGACCACCGGGCAGGTCCGGTTGGAGATCTCCGCCGGTGCGGGCGGTCAGAACGCCGATGACACTCGGCTCAAGGTGTGGGAGTCGGCAACGAAGCAGGCGGTGGTGCTGGACGGGGCTACTCGACAGCGCAACTGGACGGTGGCCGAGTTCACCGCCCTGCCCCAGCCGGTTCGCTTCTATGTCGAGGGCTTCCAGCGGTCGGCTGCGGTGAAGGATGCCGAGTTGAAGCTGAGTTACCGGTATCGGACAGACCCGCCGCCGCAGGACGCGACCTGTGAAGACAAGTCGAAGTATACCGTGGTCGAGTTACTGCTCGATGCCGACCGGGATGGGGCGCTGGTCGATGATCTGCCTGGCTATCGGCCCGGCCGCCGCCTGGACGGCTCGCAGGAGCTGACCATTGGGGCCACGAATGACAATGTCACGCCCCAGGAAGTGAGGCTCATTGTTGCGCCTCTCTCTGACGTGGTTGCTTCCCAGGTCCGTGCTGAACTGGAGGACGCGAGCGCCTGGCCAGGCGTGTGCATGAACCGGTGGCACGGAACTGAAGACGACTTCTCGTTTAGCAACATCGGCAACAGCAGGACATGGGAGCTCAACGTCGCTGGTGGGCCGGGCGTCACGTTCCCTCTTTATTGCACTGACTTCGCCGGGCGATGCCGCTTCACAGCCCAGATCAGACGAGACGGAACAACCCTGACCTCGGGGGAGAAGCGCATTCCTCTTGACACCGACCGGGATGCTCTGCCCGACAGCTTTGAGCAAGCCCACCGGCTGGGCCAGGGCGGCAACGTGGTCTTTGACCCCAGGAACCCGACTACGCGAGGCGCTGGCCAGAACGATGGCGAGTACGAAGGCGACTTCACGCCGGCGACCCCAGGGGCGCAACCTGGCCCCACCCTCAATCCGGCGAACGGCAGGCGTGGCGACGGTTTCACCGCCTTCGAGGAGTATCGAGGGTTTGAAACCCGACAACTCGGCAATGTGAACGACCAGAATCAGGTCCACGCGGACGACAACGCTGCTTCCCGTGAAGTACGGGCCTTGAACCCGCACGTCAAAGACTTGTTCGTCAGGGGCCAGGTCTATGCCGGGACGGTCAACGATCCCAATGGCGTTCCAGTTGTAGTCAACCACAACATGGCCATCGGCCAGATGACGGACTGGTCTGTGCACAACGTGGCTGTTTGGCGGCTGGCAGGGAACGAATACGCTGAACCCTCTCGCATAGTGAACGTCAACCGTGACGGCATCCCAGGCGCAGCTCCACAGCGCGCCGTGCGGATCGTGGCCGGACAGGCCCAAGGCAATCTGGGCTATGCATATCTCGGAGAGCTCACGACAGGTGACGACGGCATTCGCCAGACCGAGAGAATTCCCGACGATGTGGAAGCGGATCCGATCATCCTCCGCTTTCAGGGCTTGCCCAATTCCGTTGTGGTCACGGGCGGCCAGAATGGCATCATTGATCCTCCATTTGACCGTGCTCACGACAGGCTCGATCCTGCTACTCACACGGTCACCGAGGGGGACGATGGGAGGCTGAATACAGTCGTGCCAGGCTACGCGCCTCAGGGGGATGACCGGGTTCGCGGCACCATCGCAGGCGACGCCGGTGATCCGCTGGACCCCGACACCGTTGCCTCCGCCCAGGGCGACGAGTTGGCGAACGTGGTCCTCGATCCCAACGGGAACGGGATTGACGCCGGAGTCTCCCCTCAAGATACTCTCAATGCAGATGGCACGCTTAGCCCGCGCAATCCCGTCAACGGTGCGGATGACGGGTTCCAGACGCAGTGCCAAGGCAACGACTTCTTTCGCGGGACCATTCAAGAGGGAGCGGACCTGAATCTCCAAGCTCGACCCCACGGGAACGATTTCGTCCGGGGCCACATCGACGCAGGCGCGAACAATCAGAAGCTCGATCCGCGGTTGAACAATGCAAACGCGCTTGTCCACAACAGTGGGGGCCTCCCAGCCGCCAACGATGACGAGTTCGATGCCCAGAACGATTGCATTCGCTCAGGGCCCGACGGGGTGTGCAACACGACGCCGCAGGCCGCGAGCGACGATCAGCTTCGAATACCCCCTGGGTACGGCGAACCCCACGTGAACTGCATTCTTCGGGGCGGCAACGGGCGGATTGACAGTGTTCCTCCTGCGGGTTCGGACGACTGGATTGAGATCGCGGCGGAGGCGGCAAATCCGTTCGGCTTCAATCAGTCGCCGAACGAGCACAGCACGGTGGAGGTGAATCTGGAGCTCCACGGTGGTTGGCAGCAGGGCCGCGACTGGCTCAACCCTGCGGACCGAGTGCAATACTTCGTGGGAAGCCCCGACTGGACCCACTTCGTCCAAGAGTCTATGGGGCATGAAGGCTCGCACGCTTGCCACGTGAACCACTGGTTCAGCGGTTGGGGCCAGCTCTTCAACTTCGGCGGCAGCCTCTGGATCACGCCTAATCCTGCCCCTGCCGGTGCCGAGGTGCAAGCCGAGTACTTCGATGGTCCGATCGACCACGATGGGAACCCAGCGACCCCGGACGTATGGCAGGTCTTCGCCAACCTCAACAATGCCCATGCAGGGGTTACCAACATGATCTCCAATGCCCCATTGCCGGTTCCGAACACCTTCGATGCGGTAGACCTTGATCAGTTGCGTCTGCAGCTCAGACACGACTGAGGAGGTACGCACCATGCGCAAAGGACACATCTGCACGAATCTCGTTTCCTTCGTTGCCTGGATAGCCTTCGTGATAGTGGCGAGCTTCCCGCTATTTGGGGCCCCTGAGCAGGAACGGCAGGTCATCACCATGACCGCCACGCCAGGCCGGGTTATCCAAGACTGGGAAGGAACTGCGTTGCTGTTCCAGGATGACCCCACGCCCATCCGCTTCTTCCTGGATGCTCGGCTGCAGCCAGGCGACGAGAGGTTCGACTGGCACCGGATTCTGTCTGCCTATCGCGTCTCAGTTATGCTCGACAACAAGTTCATGAACCCAGAGGACATACTGCTGGCCAAGGAAGTCAGGATCATCCATTACCCTCTGTGGGTGTACTGCGTGGTTGAGGTGACCCCGAGAGCTGGTCGCTGGTCACCGGGCTACTACATCGTCGGCGGAGGGTTTGACCGGAGCTGGCTCCTGCGCAACGACCTTCCCGACGTGAACTTGTGCGGCGACCTGAAGGAGATCCGTGTGGTGTGCCGCCCGAAGCAAAGCGGCGACGATGAGTTACTGCGAATGCGGTTTGCAGTTCTGCGGTGGGCGACTGTTGAGCAACTCTTGCCTGGGGATCCCCGGCGCGCCCTCCAAGCTATCGAGCAGCTTCTCAAGGCCTTTCCTGGGGACTGCTATGCCCACGCTTACGCCGGCAAGATCCTGGAAGATCAGCGCCGCTATGAAGAGGCCATCCCTCACTACGAACAACTGTGCAAAGCCATCGAAGCGTGCTATCCTCAAGACCCCCCGTACTGGCTCGTCATCCAGTGGCCGAACACTGTGGCGCCCAACGAGAAGTTCAGAGCGCTCCGCTTCGACTACTGGCTGGGAAAGAGAGGACCACAGGAGATTCATGGATATCTTCGCCATGAGATGCGCGCGATGCGCGCCTTCCTGCCCTTTCTCAAATCGCCTTACCTGTTGAAGCTCAACGACGTGAAAGACCCCACCGCCTTGGCTTTGAGACTGAAAGACGAGCAAGAGCCCCTGTCCCGCCACCTGCGATATGGCGTCGGTATCAACATCCTGGAGTGGCTGCACGACTACGATGGCAAAGGAGCACCGCCCCAAGACGTGCTGGAGGCCCTGGTCGCCAACCTGAACCACCACCTCTGGGGTCCCTGTCTCTACGACAAAGAACGCTTCGCGAACGTCAAGTTGCGCGGGGCCACGAAGGAGCTGCTCGAGAAGTGGCCGCCGAAGCAGCCTGACCCGGAGGCTCAATTGCGGCTCAATCGGATGCTGCTGGAAGACGCTTGGCCGACGATCGTGCAGGCCCGATGATGTCGCAGATCCAGTAGGAAGTCTGTAGAAGGTGGCGGCGCCCCAGCAAGTGACGATGCCTGCGATCCGATGACCGACGTGATCACTTCCGGCCCCGACGGCATACGCCACACGAACCCCCAACCCAACAGTGACGACCTCCCGGAGGCACTGGTGCCGGGCAGGTGCGGCAGATCGACAGCAACACCTCTGACACTCTCACCGTCACTCGCGAATGGGAGACAGTCCCGGATGCGACCTCGCAATACCAACTGGTGAATAGGGACGCGTACCGCACCTTCTTCAGCCAAGGCGAGGAGCAGGTCGGGGTCGCGACGGGCGGAGGCCCGTTCACGCTCACCGACACCACCAAGGACTGGCAGCCCGACGAGTTGGTGGGACGATACGTGCGCATCGTCGAGGGCACAGGCTCTTTCCTGATGAACCAGTTTGGTCTACGGATCACGGCCAACAGCTCGCATACGCTTACCATTGACGGGGAATGGAATTGGTGGGAAGGCCCGCCTGACTCGACGTCTCGATACGTGATTGTTGAGCACACCAGGTTCGACTTTCCGCGCAAGGTCCACGGGAACGGCGGCAGCGAGGCGCCTTCATTCCGCTGCGTCCGCGAGATCCTGATGGACACCCAGCTTATGAACTGGAACAGCGAGTGCCAGACTCAACTGAACGGGATCCGCACCACTCTGGAAGAGGCGCTTGGCTTGCCGGAGGGGTCACCGCCGATCAGGTTGCCCGTGCTCTTCACGAAGATGCTGGTCGGCGAGCAAGACAAGGCCACCGCATACATCCCGCACGCGGTGAACCTCCAGGCAATCAACGGCAAGCTGCTTCTCCCTGAACCGTATGGACCGCGAGATGATACTGACGGCGACCTCTTCAAGGCGGCCGCGGTGAGCGCGCTCACCAATGGCGGCATTGCGCAGGAACGTGTCCAGTTCATCGACGACTGGGACTGGGATCACGTAGCTGGCGGAGAGGTCCACTGCGGCACCAACGTGCAGCGGGGCATGCCCGAGGGCAATTGGTGGTAGCACCCACGAAAGGCAGGGGAAGTCGAATGCCATGCTCGTCCGACCGGATAGCAGCGACCTTGGTTCTGGGCATCACTCTGGTTGCCAGCCGCACGGGGACTTGCGCCCAGGAGCAGCTCGCGGCTCTCTTCGAGCGAGCGCTTCAAGAGCAAGGCCAGTCGTATTTGGAGGCTCGACAGGGCATACTGGATCGGGGTGAACAGGCTGTGGAGTTCCTGCGAGAGAAGGCCGGGGCTGCCGCGAGAGCAGGTGACTGGACCGTCTGGGGCATCGCTGAGTCGCTGATAGGCCGCCTCACCCAGGCGGCCCAGTGGAAGCAGTTCGAGGCGGCGATCCCGCGGTGGTTCTCATCTGTGAACCCTCTTACCGGGCTGTACGAGGCTCACGCTCCGTTCCGGGGACTGCAGGATCCCGCAGCGATTCCTCTGCTGATAGAGACAGTGGCCAGATCGGGGGAGCCGCCATCGAACCCGATCCCCCGGGGAGTCGCCGCATTGGCCTTGGGGGACTTGGGCGACAGCCGGGCGGTGCAACCCTTGCTCGACGTGCTGCACGCGGTCAAGGCTGGGACCGATATCCACACTGGGAGTCCGCTCTGCTTTTGCGTCGTGAAGGCCCTCGGCAGGATCAGAGATCCACGGGTCATCCAGCCGCTGATCGACGATGTCAGGGATGGACTGGCCAACATGAAGGCCCGGAATCGCGGGCAGAAACCACACCGGGACTCCGGAGCCTCCGAGTCGATACTCGGCTTGGGGCGTGCGAAGGCGAAACAGGCCGTTCCCGTTCTGGGTGAAGCGCTCCGCTCCTCTCTGCGGGAGTACGCGAGTCTCGCGCTGGTGGCGGTTGGTGGGGAACAAGCCGAGAAGGTTGCCGCCGCTGCACTCACGGATGGAGATCCACCGGTCAGGTTCGATGCAATCCGCACGCTCAGCCGCCTCGCGACGCTTGAGCAGGTGGCACTGGAGCCGAAGCGCATTCCGCCCGAGCGCATCCCCACTACGCCGCGCCAACTGACCGAAGCCACCATGGCGGCCCTGGCGCACATGGCGGAAGATCCGGACGAGGACAAACGCGTTCGCCTGGAGGCAGGCGCTGTTGTCAGGCGCGTCGAGAGGTTTTGGGGAGCGCGGGCACGAGAACGGGACAGGTGAATCCCCGGGCAGCCAGCGTACGGGGCGACATGCGGAACCAGCGTGCCCGTACCTGCACGCTGGTTCCGCTGAGGACCGCCTGTCCGCAGAGCGTTCGTCTGCCGACAGACCCTGGTCGCGACGGGCACGCGGTCGGGGACGTCCTCGTATGTGGGCGCGTCTCTCAGGGCAATCTGGTGTCAACGGGGTGAACGGGGTCACACCGGCGCCCCAATAGCGCCGAGCATCCCGCACTGGCCGGACTACTTCGGCGCCGCGGCCTACAACTGGCTTGGCACGCCGGAGGTTACGGACTTGCCCAGCATTGGCGGACAGAGCAGTGCCAACCCACTGTCGCTCTTCGGCAACCACCAGTTCGTCCTCATCGGCGGCACCTACCGCGACCCAAGCTACGGCACGACAGCCGCGACCCTCGACGCAGTGGAGAACGATTGCATTGCCGGGTTCGTCAAAGCAGTCCAGCGTCCCTTGGACGAGCCGGTGGTGGGAGCCGACCAACTCGGAATGGCGGGCCAACACAACGACGACCCTCCGGGGGCATTCTGGAATCACTTTATCGTCCGCTACGACGGCCGGTTCTACGACCCGTCCTACGGCGCCGGCCCCTTTGCCAGCGAGAACGAGCACGAGAATGCGGCGATCGACGGGATCCGCTCCGGACCCCTGGCGAAGAAAAACGACCCCGTTCTGCAGGAACTGCTGTATCTGCCGCAATGACGCTGCTGCCGGGAGCGAAAGGATAGCCCGATGGACCGACTCAGCATACTTGAGGCACGCTGCCTTACGACGTTCGTTTGCACGGCGATGGCGTTGCTATCTGGAGGGCCCGCACTGACCGGGCAGCCGACTGGCGAAGGACCATCCGACAAGCTCACTCATCACGGGTCCGCCCCGCAGGCGGTGGCGATCATCCGCCACGCCCCGAAGCAGCCAGCCCGGCGCCTCGTCCTCTACCGCGTCGACCTTCCGCAGCCATCTCTGCGGGACCTGGAGCGCTATTACCGTACCCACCCTCTCGGGGTTCATTTGGGGAATGTTGCCTTCCTCTTGGTAGATCACGCCACTGAGAAGCGGCGCGACGGTCGCATCGTGTGGGCCGCGTATGTGCTTCAGCGTACGGGCCTGATGCCTCCTGGGATCTGGTGCGCCGCGGTCGTGAGAGATCCGCGGAACGCGAGGACCTATGTTGTCTTGGTTGAGTCGGCGGGACAGTACGCCAGACTGGACGTCAGCATCTGGGAGGTCGATACTGCCAAGTCGCTCGCGGCGTACCCTCGCCGACTGGTGACCGCTGAATGGGAGAAGTGGCCGAAGGCCCCAGACCCAATTGCTCACGTGCGAACGCGCGGCTACTCGTACGGACTCTCCCAAATCAGCGCGGTCCTCAAGGGCGACCGCTTGGTGATTCGTGGCGAGAAGGAGTACAAAGGCGAACCACCCGCGGAGTTCTGGTACGACCTCAAGGACGGGAAGTGGTCGGGTCTGCCATCCCCTCTGCCGTAGGTGTCGACAGGGGTGGCGAGGCTCACACCACCAGCCAATCTCGCTGGAAAGCTCCCTTCCCGGGAGAAGCCGACCATGTACCAAGCGTCGTCGCCAAGCGGCACGCTGGGGGGCTTGAGCGCGAGCCGCGGTTGACCCCAACTGCCCGATCATACGGGACCCGGCTTCCGGCAGACGACACACGGGCGGCGCCTGAGCATCTCGTTGAGGGGCGCGCCGGTGAACAGATCGCGCCCGGACGACGCGGGAGCCGCCCGTTCCTTCGCCGCTTGCCGGTGCCCCAGCGCGGGAGCGCGCCGTGCTCAGCCCGTCGAACGTCACGCACGGCCGGGCCGGCGCTGCGCAGGCCCCGTCGCGCAGACCAGGTCGAACGTCGCGCAGGCGAAGTAATGCATTGCACACAGTCGGTCGGATGCCGCGCACGGTCGGCCGTCCGTCGTACAGACGAGGTCGCGCACCGCGCACAGTCGGTCGGGCGCCGTACATGCTCGGAAGGACGGCGCGCACGCTCGGGTCGAATTCCTCCCGACGCTGTTGGCCGCTCGACCTGCTATGATAGGTGCGTGACTTGAGTCGTT
>Ga0210036_1005324_pt1 | contig 11269 bp, 2 predicted proteins | sample CryGeymeta201515_FD_185469 | JGI IMG/M metagenome (GOLD analysis project Ga0210036, IMG submission 185469) | Groundwater microbial communities from Crystal Geyser aquifers in Utah, USA - Crystal Geyser metaG 2015-15 (SPAdes) (version 2) | ecosystem: Environmental > Aquatic > Deep subsurface >...
ATTTGTCATTTAATGTTTGCTAGTTGTATCACTGCATAAACGTTAAGTCAGCTGGAGGCTTTCTGGTCTCTAGATTTATGAAAGTGGATTCTGTCCTCTAGCTCACTAAGTGATCGTCCAATTCCAATAAATAGATAATGAATGGAAAGGTCTCATCAAGAGCTGTCCATTTAACTACTCAAAAAGTGTTTTGAGACCTTAATGCTTCCTGTATATTTTTTGTCCTGAGGTCAATACGGTGATGTCATCCTTACTCTACTCCGCTCGTCTACTAGACTTCTCTAGCTAGTAGCTAGTAGTAGTAGATAGTAGATAGTCTACTAATAGTAGTCTAGTAGTAGTGATCATGGTACTGGCCTCCCTCGAATACTATTAACTGCATTAAACTACTGCAGTCAAAATGTAGACGCACAGCTAAGTAGTTTTCACAGCATTTATTTCTAGAATTTAAGATTAGACTACTGTACCAGGTAGTAATCGCGTAATTTACAGCGTTGCTGTTTGAAGCGTTCGCTTTCTCTTTCGCAGTGGACACCAATAAGATGAGAAAAAAGCAGCCTAAACTCAAAACTTATCGCTTCCATTGAATGATACTGCTATAACCTAATCTACGTCGTTTACCTGTCTGCCAAAAGGTGAGTTCTTCATTTGCGATATCCCGTAATAAACGAGAACAACCAGCAACAACTACACAAGCAGCCTCCAGCTAGCAATTTTTACAGGACGTCTTCTTCCGAGTAAGTTGTTGGCGTCGGTCGTGTAACCATCGAAAGCAGCCTCTCAAGAGTCGAAACACCATGTTCTAAATTGTACGAAATACCCAGAATGAGCATGTCGGTTTTGGCCTTGCATCGCTTGCCTAAGTATCGTGGTTTGTACACAGCCTTAAAAGGAGCTGGCTGGATCACCTTTTTGTGGTGGAGCTTACGTTCCCAAGATTTGAAGATGCCTTCGAGACGCTTCTGGGAGGCAACAAATGGAGGAACGCCGGGGTTGTGTAAGGCGCACATTTCTAGCAAAGAAACAGCGCTGCAAAAGATAGCATCCTCCGAACCGTACATGCGAATGAGATGTACCAAAGCCGTCGCGGCATCGAGAGTTGCGACATCCGACACCAAAGAATTGTGCTTTGATACATTCGATAGTGTACACATGATATAGTACAGGAGTTCCACATGGGGTAGACTCTTGTTGCAAGTAGGCGCTAGGGCAACTAAGATCGAAGTAGCGCGCCCCTCCACAAACTCTTCGCAGCATTCCTTAGAAAAGCGAGTCGCAATTTCGAGAGTACATACAATATTCATAATCTCTGTTAGATTAGAACTTGATTGCAGCAGTATCAGTGCCCGTTCCATTCTGGCACCAAGGCGCGACGAGGGATTGAGCTTGGACCTTTCTTCAGCTTCTCGGATTAAACTGATTGATTTGCGCACTTCCAAACTGGAGGACTTTCGTATCAGGAAGCCACGAACCAGTCCCTGAGAACGTGACAAGCGGTGGTGAAGGACGTGCTTTTCGAAATCCGCCGAGTCCGACTGTGCTGCAAAAATCTTGGCCGCGGCCTCGGCCAGGCGGCTGGTTTGTCTTTCCGCGCCAAAAGTCACTGTATGCTTCTTTGCTAGGAAAATCCGCAGAGCGCATTGAATGTTGATAGCTGCTGCAACTCTTTTCGCACGCCATGATTCTTTCTTTTTCGAGAGAAAAAGCCGACTCGCCGACTGCAGTTGTAAAACGCAACGCAGGAGCTCTTCGTCGCGCGCAATGGTATCCATGACAATCCGACTTTCACGAGCTTCTGCTGTACGGCGGGTTGCCAGTCTTTTGCGCAACAAACTCTGCATGACGACAGCCGCGACGTGGCGTTTCTTCGAATATTGTTTCCAGAGCTTGCCAACTTTATGCTTGGTTTGGGACATACGAAAGAAGCTCTGAATTCGAATAGCAGAAGTAACACCGTTTTTATAGCGGCTTCGTACACTGAAACCACGCCATATCCTCTGAATCTCCTTGACAGCAAAGCGTCGAAGACTAAGCCGTTGGCGAACAAAAAATCCTTTCCCGTGTCGCTGAATAGTAGATAAAGCCCAGTAGCGCTTCGCGACTTCATTTAGAATGAGAAATGTTCTCACGTGCGCCTGAAGGAGGGTTGCTAAAACATTTTGTTTCGATACCTGACATCTGGCAAGATGCCCTCGTTCTAACGATTGAATGACAGTAGCTTTAGACAAAACAAGTCGATACGCTCGTTGCTTGAGGACGGATCTGTACCATGTCTGGATGCGTATGGCGCTCAATAGCATACACATAAATTCTGCGCGAGTGCAATAACTTCTCCAAACTGTTTGGATCTTGGTTGCATCTATCCGGTACGTGGTGCCTCGATCCACAGAAGTTGCTAGTTTCAGTCGAGAGAGCTCCCTGCAAGCAAGCCAACCTCGAACTGCCTTTTGTGTTCTGACAATGTTCGCAACAGCTCTATAATACTCTGTCTGTTCCATGTGGCCCCGAACACAGCGTTGAATCTCCACGGCACAAGACGCGATAGCACGTAATTCGCGTCGGACAACGTGACCTCGAGCAACGGCTTGGAGAAATGTTGCAGCTCTAATGCTATCCGCCAAAGCATTTATTTCCACCTCTTTTTGGAGCTTAAGCCTCCGTAACTTGACGCGGGCGAGCAAAATTCTCGCCACCCGCTGAATAGGAATAACAGCTAGCCTTTTCTTGTCCGATACTCTGCAAGTTAGTTTGTTTCGATACATCCTCTGCAGAGCGACAAAGCCCTGAATAATTGCCTTGAAATGTCGCACTGCCAGGTAGTTTCTCCAACAACGCTGAATCCTCAAAGCGCTCTCGATTCGTCGAGTAGCCCTTCTTTTTTGAATTGCAGCTACAATTTCAGTTGCAGCCTTTTTGGCGAATACTCTTCGCATTGCACTTTGAACAATAATCACCTTTTTGGTGTTTTTTTGCCGAGTTCGCCTCGCAAAAGATTCTCTCCAACAGCGTTGGATCGATTTGGTTGCTAAGATCTTTTTAAGAACAAGTCGTGCAGCAAAGCATCGCCAGCATGACATGATCATCTTAGCTGCAGAGCTCTCCTTGGTAAGTTTTCTTGCAGCAAACCTGCGCCAGCAACATTGGATTTTCCTGATAGCGCAAAGTTCGACCGCTCTGGTCAGCCAAATATTGGCAGAAGATAAAGGAGAAATTATCGCATTCTTTGGTATTGGTGGCAGGTCAAAGTCTCGGCGGACAAGAAACAGCAAACGAGTTATGTTTCCGGTCTTCACTAGTGCTCTTGATTTGCCGTTAACAATATGTACTACTCGCTGATAGGAGGTGAGCTGAAATTCAGACTCGGAAGATTTGGTGATGGGTTGCACCAATAACATACAGCCAGTGATTAATAACTTGTGTGCACGACCGAGCCTTCGCCTATCGTACCGCTTCGTCACGGCGTCCTTCGAAATGTGGGCTTTCCTAGCTCCCAACACCGGGGGGGGAAAGTGAGAGTACTCCCACGGTTGTTGCAGCGTTACTGCTCCTTGGTTAATCGTTCGAAGATTCCTGACACCAATTTTGCGACGGGGCAGCTGTTGTAGTTGGACACCACTACGTGACTTTTGCCGCATAGCTTTCACATGTGGACGGTGTTGATAGACTATTTGTCGATGGCCATGGAACGGAATCGTCCAGGTGTCGACATTTGAAAGTGAAATCTCTTTTGGTCCGCACCTGGTAATGGCTTGCTTGTTTAACATGCCGACGCGCCGAATGTGTGGAATTATTTTGAAAGAGCCCTTACTCGGCTGCCCAAAGAATTTTGAACACGATTCAAGATACCAAATAAGCCGCCACTTTCGATTCGTGCGCTTCATCCAACGGTGCCAACGCCATCTCCTCTGAATAAAAACAATGGCGCTTCTGGATCGCTGCCATTCTCTCTGGCGGACGTTTTTCCGTCGAAAAGTCTGGCAGATTACTGCCTTTTGTATCACCCGCAGACGATATTGGCGCATAAATTCAAGTGTACGTACTGCAAGCCATCGACGTGCTCCCTGTTGCAGTGACCGCAATGCGGTGAGTCTATGCTTTACAACAATAACTCCATAGAACCACTTGCGAAGTGAACTCTGAAGTTCAACAATAAAGTGAAGGATGCGCAAGTAATTTTTCCACGCGACATGCTTCCTCCATTGCGATTGCACCTGAATAGCACCCGCACGCTTAGTAAGGAACAAGCGGCGAGCTTGTGAAAAGCGGTATCGTGTTTCAATGCTTGTCGCTGCCGTATTTCGCTCACGAAGATAGAGCACCCGACGCCAAGATCGCTGCACGATAACAAGAGCGTTTTCAAAAGCATTTTTTGCTCGAAGTCTAGCTATCGCCACGGTTGCCAAATAACGCCGTATCGACGACTGAATCATCGTGCAGGCATCACGTTGTTGTCTCAATTTCAGGAGATACAACTTTGCAACGAAAACCCTTGTAGACCGCTGTATAGTATGCAGCGATGCCGCCTTCCGCCTCGCCAGCTGCAACGCTTGCTGCTTCCTGACCAAACATTGAACAGCAACAATGTCCAACAAATCGAGCTGATAATTTGATTGCGCCCAAAAACCTCGCCAAATTCGTTGGATGCAAGTAGAAGAAATGCCCCAGGATCCAAGAAGACACGATCTTACTAATGCAGCGCCTCTGATGAAGGCTTGAATCTGGATGATTGCTTCGATGCTGCGTCCGTATATGCACCTTTCTTGGAAACCTCTCCAATGACGTTGAATGGCGATAATGGCCGGGAGCAGCTTTGACCGCAAATCCAGATAAAGCATGCAATCACGATACTGGCGATATTGAGACTGCATGGTAATTGCTGCATAGTGCCGTTTCAGAATTACAGCATAGCGCTTCTGGGCAATAAATCGCCTTGCAATGGCCTGGATCGGAACAGTAGCCTTGCTTTGCAAAGCTCTCTCTAAGCGCTTCTTCTGCAAAAGCATCAGTTTGCCAAAGTTATCGACGGTAAATTCTTCGATCGCCAGAACAGCCAGCTTGTACTTTGCTGATCTGGCTAGGTAGTAGTTGCATTTATTTTTCCTCCAGGATCGCCAGATAACTCCAGATGCTGCCCGCTTTCTCTTCAGCCAGGAGTACCAAAACAGAAATCGATAACGTTGTTGAACAAAGATGATCGACTGGACTTGCTGGCGAGATTTCAAGAGCCTTGCGGCAATGTGGTATAAGTAGACTAAAACTGATTTCTCCTCTACTAACGGGGAAACTTTACGCCGCTGACGCTGGTGCCTATTTATAGTTGTCAATGGCATCAACATCATGGCAGGAATACCACCAACCTCACTCAGTCGCTGATGTGCTAGTTGAATGTGATAGTCAGGTCCCATTTTTGCTGGCGTCAGCCGCTGCTGATAAACATGTCGAAACTTGTTGCGCTTTGAAGTCGGTTGTGTCTCAATAGTATGAATTTGAGTTGGCGGTCCACTGTCAGTGGGACTAGTGTGAAGGCACAACTCTTCACGCGGCAAGATGTTTGGGTGATAATAATGAATCAAGCAGCAAAGGGTTTTGCCGTTCGCGAGGTCCACAGAAGTCCATTTTGGACTACACGCATTTTCATGCTCCTCCTTATCGACTTCTGTCACCACAAGCATACACACTTCCTGGCACCATTGCATCAAAAGTCTTTTCCATTCTTGTACTATGGCCATTTCATCTACAGCACCGTGACAGCTCAAGGTCTCGTCGTCGTCAAGCGACTCGGACGTTAAAAGCTTAGGAGCACATGATCGAGACGTCTCTTTTGAGGTAGGCTCTTTCTTGCTGACTTTGCTACAATCAGCGCTCCCTAAAACTATTACGCTTTCCGAGTCACCGACCTCCTGCTGTAGTAGATGCAGTGTTTCGCTGTCTTGTTCGCGCTTTCGTTTCTCTTCTCGTAGCTGTTCGAATTGCCGGCGCATTTTTCTCACGCTTCTGAGTTCGGCTACCAATTGCTGCTTGGTTAGTTGTGTATCATTTTGAAAGCAATGCGTAAGCACCAGCGTCCACACGAATCGCATCACCATTCTTCGCTGTCCGTCAACAATGTGGTGGGCTTGCAAGTCTTGCGGCAATCCAACTTGACAGTCCTCCTGTAGAGCTGCGAGTGCTACCGTTACATTGTGAATCTTCTGCAAGCGTGAAATCGCTGGGATTCGAAGTTGTGACAGTAGAGGGTACTTGTCAGTCTCATTCACGTGTGGTGAGTTACGAGGTAGCAACCAGAGCTTTTCGACCAGTCGCGAGATCCTCACACCATCTCTCAAGTCAATAGCAAAATTCTCGATCGGAAATACAATCTCATCCAGGCGATCTTGCTTGTGAAAAACGTGCAAATTGGCACGAGCAAGCTGTTTGATGATATCTCCTTGTCGGCTCAAGAATTCTCTACATATTGTAACCACAACTTGAGCTGAAGATTTGACTGGGGTCTTTAAACTCTTTCCTTCTTGGTTGGTGTGAAATAGATTCCCAAGGCTGTTTTGGTATCGACCAGCAGCACGATCCAAAAAGAAAACTAGCACTAAGATCCGGTTGAGTACTAGAGGTCGCAGTTCAGCATGGAACTTTTCCCCAAATTGACCCGAAGGAACACGGCTTCCACCACCTTGATTGTACTTTGTGAGTAGTTTCTCGTCGCTCAAAATATGTGATAGGATAAAGGCTTTCAGTTGCTTTTGCGATGGAAGTGTCTCCCCATGAGCCGGAGTTATCGTCTCCGACATGACTACTTCCAACGCCAGAGTAAGCCAAGCTGGCCGATACGACAAGAATAGATCCAAGAGTTTCTCCTTGACTTCAATATTAGCATACAAGTCACGATCTTCTCGCAGTGTCACTTTGCCACTCGAGATTTCACTTCGAATTTTCCGCCGCAAATCCTTCCACTGCTCGCTTTTTTGAAACCAATGATGCGCTTGCTCTATAACACAGTCGTAGGATTGTGAATAGTGAAACATGGACAGTCGTTGTTGACGTTTACGCTTGGAATTTGATACGACGGCAGTCGGCGTCATGTTACAGCTAAAATTGTCGTCAGGTTCCTCCAAGCTGTCGACTTGATATTGGTCCAATCTCCGACTTGTTGCCGATTTCATAGTATAGTGCGACGGTAAAGTTTTCTCATCCTCGTACTCATCCCCCACCAAGACAAAATTTATCCATTGTGTTAACGCCTGGCATTGACGTTCGCTTACGATTGCTTCTTGCGTCGTTTGACTCTTGGTGTCCCACTGTAACAACAGCTCCTCTCTTTTCCCATAGCTGGGGGTTTCATTTGGAAAACTATCTTGTTGATCAGGTGTTACCATTGGTGATTCTGTGCGAGCAAATTCTGTAGCATCGGTATTCTCAGCCCGTTGCATCTTCCATGGAGGTAGAGAGGGACTGGAATATGCCCCGGAATTAGTGCCCCCAAAAAAATTCGAGTCATTTGTGGAGGCAGCCTTTGCCGTTGTGGTCATGGCTATAGTCCCATCCAATTTTGAATGGCTTTCCTGTGTGAATAGTGTGGTCAAATCGAGTACAAAACCATTTCCTCGATGCTCCGCTGGGTTGTTCCATGAATGCATATGTTCTGCAGTAGAATGGCTAAATCTGGATTCTTTGGGGACGATGTGATGCAGTCGTTTCTTGCGATGAGAGTCGTGCAAATGTCTCTTGATGTGCCTTTTATTGGCATGAGTGTCGGTGTAAGATCTGAGAGGAGTGTCCTGCTTGTTGGGTATTAAGTTCACCATGGGATCTTCCGAATGCATCGGAGATACGCTCTCGTCCATCGTCAAGGGGATTGTCCAGGAAGTGACGCCACCAATTGAAGGTACAACATGAATATTATCGTACTCTTGTGGATACTGTTGTTGTTGCTGCTGGTGACTTTCTCTCTCATCACTACTGCTGGTGTCATCATCCGGTGATACGTAGGCGGCGGCGGCGGTGTTGGATTCTTGATATTTCCTCAGCAAAGAATCGGACGTCACACTCGGAAATTGCCATCCGTCGCTGTTATCCGGGGGCTGCTGGTATTTCTGCGAAGACATGGTCAGATAATAAGATATTTCTTGACCACAGGTGTTGTCTCTGCAATGCTGTACTCAGTATCCAGTACAATGAATTGCCCTTGAAGACCAGATGTTGTCGAATCTTTTCTTCCCTGGACAGATCGATTCGAACGAGATTACCTCTCCTAGATTTCCGCCTCCTCCTTATCCTCGTCTAAATTCACGAGCAAAGGTTATGGCCAAATTTGGATGACCAGCAATTTCCTTATGCTATCAACTATTTTGGCTGTAAAGTTTAAGCAAAGGAAATTTTTGTTCTTAAGTTTTAGTACACACTCTCCTTCGAGCTACTCTAGCTACAGTAATGATACGTAATACGACTACCACTGGTACTACTAGGGTCTACTGTACTTGAGAAGTGAGCATTTCGAGCTTGCCAGTCCCCGTCAGCGAGGTGCGCCAGAACGCCAAAATCTCTGCTGAAATATTGAGCGGTTTAGTAGCTGCAGTAAGAACAGGGATACATTGAGTGAGGCAGCTGACGCGAGCGTTGTGGCAAGGAACAGAACAGAACAGATCTATAAAAGGATCACCTGAATTGCAGGTCACATTATTATTATTTTAGATACCAACCCCCACCACGATACCTAACTAAATGAATATCAGATGTTGCATTGAAATAATTTGTTGCTACCAATGTTTCAACAATAAGTTCAGACTACCTGAGAGCTCATCATTCTTGCGTGCAGGACTGCTGCATCATACGTCGAGCAGACGTTTCGTGGCACCATGGAACTACGTCTTGTAATCTTACTGGCGGAGAAATGGCGAAAAGCCGACTTTTTATTCTTTCGTGACAGACTATTGTTTTTATGGCTGTGGATGTTTTCTCTTTTCCTACCTGATATTTTTTTGCGAATGTGCACGTCCATTTCTTATTATTTTTTTGACTTTACTTGTACCGTTGGCGACCCTCACATAGTAGCGCGACAAAATTATTCATGTCGGAGAAAGTTTGCCACCACCCGCTCGATTTGCAAGAACTTTAGCCAACTTCATGAACGAGACAACTTTCCATTTTTTTATTGTGCAGTCTTCGTCGTACTATTATTACTAGTAGGTGTACTCTATTATTGAATCTTGAGATTCTGGGCCATGTACTACGAATAAGGATATGGATAAATCTTCCGTATCTTATTCTTTTCTAGTACAATTTTCTGCTGCTAAACTACTACCAGGGTAGTACTACTAGTAGACTACTCGGTGTACTAATACTACTACTAGCTAGAGTAGTAGTAGTCTACTAGTACTCCTCTAATACAGTACTTGCGAAAATAATAATATTATCTACAGCACCAGGTATGCCTCCAAGAGGTAACTCTCACTCTCTGCGCTTCATTATTTTGCAGCAGCAACAACGATTCTGGAGCAAAAGCTAAAGGTTGAAAACCAAACATAAACTACGAAAGCATCATGGCCACCCCTGATCGAATATTAGATGCTAATCCATTAACGTCAACCTCGAGCTCTCCTACAGGGACACGCCGACGCCACGTCCAATCCAAGCCGAAGGAAGTTGCCAGCGGCACTTCTTCCAATTATTTTTCCACCAGCGACAGAAAGTCTGCTGCTGAAATGTCCAAACTTCGCAACAGTATTGAGGAGAGCAACAAGAGGGACGAGTTAGAACATCGGAAGATTGCCCATCTTGCGCACGCCTCTCAATCCAATATTCAGAAACTATATCTGGTGTTGGTTTTGATAATCATTTTTGTCTTTTTAGGAGGGATGGCGTACTGGAAACCCCAAGCCTTTGTGCACATGGCCCATGGTCATGGTTATTTCCTCACTGACCCAGGACCTGACATACCTCAGTGGCCGCCCCATCATTTGGCCCTGTTGTATCCGCCCCAAACTCGCCTCAAACAGGATTTGCCCCAATTTTTTCAACAGTACGCAATTGCGACACCTCTGAATTTGCGGGCACGACAGGCGGTAAGAAAATTACTGGCCACACGAAATTGGTTGAAAAATTTTCAAATTTTTATTTCAGCCTGGGAACGGGAGGGAATCAGGTCGGATTACCCCCTCGATGACTACTGTGGATCGGGATTTGCGGCCGCCTACGACCGCGCTACTGATGATAGCGTCAGAAATATTCGATTAGCGGAAGACTTGCTTCATTGGTGTTTGTTACATACGTACCAGAACGATGGATTTTTACAGTGGAATACAACATTGGAACGGGCACCCATGTCCCATAATCAGCGCGCACCGCCTTCGACGACGACGACGACGTCTGTGCAGTATACCATCGAAGATACATTAAAAGGCTTTGTACCACGGTACGTCGGACAAGATCGGATCCATCCATCCTTTCTGTGGCTGCCCAAGAAACGTGAAACGGTGGAACGTGAAGAAGAACGTTCGGACGAATCTTCTTCGCGTTCTCTTCGGGCCAAGACGAAAACCGTATTCGACATGGATTCGTTAGTGCCCACAAAAATGTTATCGTGGTTGATTCATACTGGCCCCACGATAGATCCCAAAGAATACCCAACAGCTTCGGAAGAGTACTTGTTTCAATTGATTCAACCAGAACAGGAACATTGGATGCTTCTGGATGCTGTTTGCAATACTACCGCCAACAAAAACCTCGATGTAACGGCATTCGAAAAACGTCGCGTCATGGGGCGAGATTGTGTTGAAATGTTTGATGCAGATAGCAACGTATGTTGTACTGTGTACATGCCGGAGGGGGATTTGATTACGGTTCGACGGAATCGATTGGACGACTTGAAAGAACAATCAAATTCAATGTAAGAATCTGCAAAGATAGTTGAAATAGTTTCAAGCTACGTGATGTTGCTCGTGGCTGGAATTGCAGGAGGTTGGGGAAACATCGTAAAACATTGTATCATTTCAATTTTGTTGTAAAGATAAGTACGCATATTATTTGTCCTCCGTAAAGCACACAAGAAATAAATGCCACCGATGACTTTCTCTGAGTCGATTAAAAAGCCCTGAAGCTTGGGAAGGAGCAAGACGATTGGCCTTGTCCTCATTTATTTTCTACTGCAATGGGACTAATAACGAGCAACTATTATCTGCAGCTAAGATTAGGATTCATCTGTTTGCAGGGGGTATTTACCCCCTGCAATTCCAGGGGGTATTTACCCACTGTGCCGAATTTTTTGCTTTTGCACCAC